>Ga0137375_10002465_pt1 | contig 21753 bp, 18 predicted proteins | sample SagtaG_24_FD_104936 | JGI IMG/M metagenome (GOLD analysis project Ga0137375, IMG submission 104936) | Vadose zone soil microbial communities from Sagehorn Ranch, Mendocino, California, USA - Sage1_R_113_16 metaG | ecosystem: Environmental > Terrestrial > Soil > Vadose zone | place: USA... | reverse complement strand
TCGGCGAGTTCGACGGCCTTCGCAGCGGCGGCCTGTCCCGATTGTCGCATCCCCTGCGCGCGCGAAACGGCGGCTGCCATCGCGAAGAGGTCGGCGCCGATGTCCACCGTGCGGAAGAGCAGGGCCTGGCGCTTCTCGAGCTTCGGCCCGTTTTTCGCCATCATGTGAAAGATGGCGCGCGAAAGCCGGCGCGTCGTTCGCTCCAGGTAGCGCACATGCGTCGCGAGCGGACCGAACGCGGAGAACCGGGGCCAGCGCCCCCAGCCCAGCCAGCGCGTCGGGTACCACCTGGCATAGAAGCCGACGAACCTGGGCAGCACCTTTCCGAGCTTCTCGGATCGGGACACCTTCGGGTCAAAGAGGTCGCCCGCAACGGCCAGGTGCCGGTCGAGCGCTTCGCGGGCGATGAAGAGGCGCATGATCTCGGAGGAGCCCTCGAAAATCAGATTGATGCGGAAGTCCCGCATCATTCGCTCAACCGGCACGCCGGGCTCCCCGCGCGCCCGCAGCGAGTCGGCCGTCTCGTAGCCGCGCCCGCCGCGAATCTGGACGGTCCGGTCGATCAAACGCCAGCACTCCTCCGTGTTCCACATCTTGGCCACCGCGGCCTCGAGGCGGATGTCGCGGTCGTGGAGGTCGGCCATCGAAGAGGCGAGGTCTGTGACGGCTTCCACGGCGAAAGCCGTTGCGGCCATCTCGGCTAGGAGCTGCGCGATCGCGTCGTGCTTGCCGATGGGCTGCCCCCACTGGACGCGTTCGTTCGACCAGATCCGGCAGATCTCGAGGCACCTCTTGGCGACCGCGGCGCAGCAGGCCGGAATCGTCAGCCGCCCGGTGTTGAGCGTGACGAGGGCGAGCTTCAAGCCTCGCCCCTCGGCCCACATCAGATTCTCCTTGGGGACACGGACGTTGGTGAACCGGATGACGCCGTTTTCGATGGCCTTCAAGCCCATGAAGTGACAGCGGATGACGACTTCGACTCCCGGCCAGTCTTTTTCGACGATGAAGGCCGAGATCTTCTTCGTGTCCGGGTGGCGCGCCATGACGACGAACAGGTCGGCCACCGTGCCGTTGGTGCACCACAGCTTCTCGCCGTTCAAGATGTAATCCCCCTCCGGCGTGCGCGAGGCGGAGGTGGAGAGGTTGGCCGGATCGGAGCCGACGTGCGGTTCCGTCAGCGCGAAGGCGGAAATCGCTCCGGCCGCGAGCTTCGGGAAATACTTTGCCTTCTGCTCGGGAGTTCCGAAGAGCTTCAACGGCTGCGGCACGCCGATCGACTGGTGGGCCGAGAGGAGCACGACGAGGTTGCCGTCCTGCGAGGCCAGGAGCTTCATCACTTCGCCGTACTCGCGTTGAGAAAAGCCGAGTCCGCCGTACTCCTTCGGAATCTTCATGCCGAAGGCGCCCATCTCGGCCAAGCGGCGTATCACGGGCTCCGGGATCTTCCCCAGGCGGTCGATCGCGTCGGAATCGACTTCCTCCACGAGGAACTTCTTGAACCCTTCGTAGAAGGCGCGGAACTCGGGACGCTCCGGAGGCGTCGGCGGGAAAGGGTGGACGAGATCGAGGCGAAAGTCGCCGAGGAAGATTTCCTTCAAGAAGCTCGGGGAGATCCACTCCTTCTCCCGGGCTTCTTCCGCGACCCGGCGAGCCTCGGCTTCGCTGATGTGCTTGGGCTTCTGTTCGCTCATGATGAACTGAAAATTTTACAACATCCGACCGCTTCCGAGGGGCGCTGTCTATAGTAAAGGCCGTGCCGAACAAGTATCTGTCTTACGACGATCAGCGGGCCTCCCGGGTGCGCGCGATGTTCTCGCGGCTGGCGGACCGGTACGACCTCGTCAACGATGTCATGAGCTTCGGGCTGCATCGGCGCTGGAAGCGCGACACGGTGCGGCTGGCACTCGAGTCAAACGGCCGGCCCCTGCGGTGGCTCGATCTGTGCTGCGGCACGGGCGACATCGGGTTCTTCGCCGAGAAATCGGCGGCGGGCGTGCGGGTCGTGGGCCTCGACTTCACCCTTCCGATGCTCGCCGTGGCCAGGCAGCGGGCGCGCGCCGAAGCCTCCCCGGCCCGATTCGTCCACGGCGATGCCCTGAATCTTCCCTTCTTCGAGGGCTCGTTTGACGTCGTGACGGTGGGCTATGGGCTTCGCAACCTGGCGGACCCGGCCCGGGGACTCTCCGAGATGCGCCGTGTGCTGACCGCCGGCGGTCGAGCCGTCGTCCTCGACTTCGGCAAGCCCGAAAACCCCGTCGCCTCGGCGCTCTACTGGGCCTACCTGCGCACGGTGATGCCGCTGATGGGCTGGCTCTTTCACCGCGACCCCGAGACCTATGCGTACATTCCCGCGTCGCTCGAACGCTACCCCGCCCAGCGCGGCGTCGAGAGCCTGATGAAGGAAGCCGGCTTCGTCCATGTGCGCTTCGAAAACAGGCTGCTCGGCACGATGGGCCTGAACATCGGAGAAGCGCCGACGTCTTGAGCCGGGAGCTGCGAGGCGTCAGCCGCGCCGGCGCCGAAGCTCTATCAACACCCGTAAGTCCTCGAGATCCTTGGCGCGCCCGGCAGCCTCCTTCATGAGGATCAAGTCGTCCAAACTTGCAAAGGAGGTCGACGTTTCACCCAGCCGGCCGTCGACGCGGTTGCGCCAGACTTCTTCGAAAGAGACGCCAGCAACGAACGGATGAACGTCTGTCTGCAGAACGTATTCGCGAATCAGAACCTTTTTCGTCAGCAGATCTTCTATCGTCAGGTCTGTAACGTCGTAGCCGAAGTCGCCAAGAGCATTTCGCGTGGCCTGCGCGTTCTCTTCGGTCGGTTCGATGAAGATGTCGACATCGAGCGTCGCACGGGCATATCCGTGGACCGGAAAGGCGGTGGCGCCAATGACGACGTAGCGGACCTTACGAGCGTTTAAGCAACGGAGCAGCTTCTCCGTATCCATGCGCCCTCAACAGCTCCGCCATCTGGCGGGACTTCTCGAACATCAGCTCGAAGCGCTGCGCCGTCGTCAATCTCGCGAGGAAATCGAGCTCGAATTCGAGCTCTCGGAGCTCCTCCTGTTCCCCGGGGGCAAGCTTCAGAAGGGTTGCCAAGCGCGACCGCGGGTCGCTGTTGTCCTCACGCGTGAAAGCCGCCATGGATTTACCGATTCTATCAGCGCCTTCAGGGCGTTTTCGGCTAAACTCGCCGGTTCTCATGGCACACCAGTTCATCTACACGATGGTTAACCTGCGGAAGGTGGTGCCTCCGCAGCGCGAGATCTTGAAGGGCATTTACCTTTCCTTCCTGCCGGGCGCCAAGATCGGCGTGCTCGGCTTGAACGGGGCCGGCAAGTCGACGCTCTTGAAGATCATGGCAGGCGTGGAGAAGGACTTCGCCGGCGAGGCTTTCCCCGCCGAAGGCATTCAGGCTGGCTTTCTCCCGCAGGACCCGAAGCTCGACGCCACGAAGGACGTCCTCGGCAACGTCGAGCTCGCGGTCGCCGGGACGCGGGCGTTGCTCAAGCGGTTCGACGAGCTCAACGAGAAGATGGCGGGCGATCTCTCGGAGGCCGAGAGCGAGAAGGTCATGGCCGAGTACCAGAAGGTTCAGGACGCGATCGAGGCCAAGAACGCCTGGGAGCTGGACCACCAGCTCGAGATCGCGATGGACGCCCTGCGCTGTCCCCCTCCGGACGTGGACGTCAGCAGGATCTCGGGCGGCGAGCGGCGGCGCGTGGCCCTCTGCCGCGTGCTCCTCGAGCGGCCGGATCTGCTGCTCTTGGACGAACCCACCAATCATCTCGACGCCGAGTCGGTCGCCTGGCTGGAAAGGCATCTCGCGGAGTACCCGGGCACCGTCGTCGCCGTCACGCACGATCGGTACTTCCTGGACAACGTCGCGGGCTGGATTCTGGAGCTCGATCGCGGGGCCGGCATCCCGTGGGAAGGCAATTACTCGAGCTGGCTCGAGCAGAAGGAGCACCGTCTCGAGCTCGAGGAGAAGGCCGAGTCGGCCAAGCGCCGCACTCTGCAGCGCGAGCTCGAATGGGTGCGCCTGTCGCCGCGCGCGCGCCAAGCCAAGAGCAAGGCACGCCTCGAGCAGTACGAATCCCTCCTGGCCGACAAGGGGCCCGAGGGGCGCGGCGAGACCCAGGAGCTCTTTATCCCGCCGGGCCCGCGCCTGGGCGACGTCGTCGTGCGCGCCGAAGGCGTGCGCAAGGCCTACGGCGACCGGCTCCTGATGGAGGACCTGTCCTTCGACCTTCCTCGCGGCGGCATCGTAGGCGTCATCGGCCCGAACGGTGCCGGCAAGACGACGCTCTTCAAGATGATCATGGGTCTCGAAATGCCGGACGGCGGCAAGCTCGCCGTGGGCGAGACGGTGGTCGCCTCGTACGTGGACCAGGACCGCGAGCGGCCCGACCCGGGCAAGACCGTTCACGACGAGATCTCGGGCGGCCAGGACAGGATTGTCCTGGGCAAACGCGAAATTCCCTCGCGCGCTTACTGCGCGATGTTCAACTTCAAAGGCGCGGACCAGCAGAAGCGCGTGGGGGATCTCTCGGGCGGCGAGATGAACCGCCTGCATCTCGCGCGGACGCTCAAGAAAGGCGGAAACCTGCTGCTCTTAGACGAGCCCACCAACGACCTCGACATCGACACGCTGCGGGCGCTCGAAGACGCGCTCGTCGCCTTCGGCGGCTGCGCGGTCGTCATCAGCCACGACCGGTGGTTCCTCGACCGGATCGCCACGCACATCCTCGCCTTCGAGAGCGAGAGCCGGACCGTCTGGTTCGAGGGCAACTACCAGGATTACGAGGGCGACCGCAAGCGCCGGCTCGGGATCGACGCGGACCAGCCGCACCGGATCAAGTACAAGAAGCTGGCCTTGGGCTGATCTAATCCCGACTCAAGATCACGAAGCCGACACCGATGACGGCGGCGGCGCCGAGTACCCACAGGACCTTCGAGCGGCGGCGCCGCTTTGGACGGGCTCCCTCGAGCCACTCGCCGCTCTTTTCGGCCAGCGTCTCGAGAAGGTCGGCCCCGTGCTTGCGGAGCTCGCCGTAGATTTCTTCGCTTTTCTCTGCGTACTTCCCGCCGAGGTCCTTGAACTCGCCGCGGCTCTCCTTCAAGCCTTTTCCAAGGCTTTCCTTGGCCTCCTCGACGAAGGCATCCGTGTCGAATTTGCGGTTGCGCCGCAGGCTCTCGATCGCGAGCGGCAGAGCGACCTTCGTCAAGAGCGGAACCAAGACCGGGGCAAGAGCGCGGGCGGTGTCTTTGGGCAGATTGGAGCGAGCCATCGTGTCCTCCGAAGACGTAAGTCTACAGGAGAAGCTACAGTGGAGGCCGCCATGGCCGCTCTTCTGCTCGCCCTGCTGGGACTGGCGGGAGCTCCGGTCCAGCCCCACGCAGTGGTTCTCGGCATCGCGCAGGACGGCGGAGTGCCGCACGCCGGATGCCAGCAGGCTGTTTGCGTCCAGGCGCGGCGCGACCCATCGAAGAGAAGGCGCGTCGCGTCTCTCGGCCTCGTCGACCCGGCCTCGGGCAGGCGCTTCCTGATCGACGCGACACCCGACTTCGCCGAGCAGATGGAGCGGCTCGGGGGGCTGCCCGACGCCATCCTTTTGACACACGCTCACATCGGCCACTACCTGGGTCTGGCCCAGCTCGGCCGCGAGGTGCTCGGAGCGCGGGGCGTCCCTGTGCTGGGCACGCCCTCGATGGCGAGCTTTCTCCGCGGCAATCGCCCGTGGAGCCGCCTCGTCGCTTTCGACAACATCGCGATCCGCGAGATCGAGCCGGGTGTCGCAGTCGAGCTGACGCCTTCCCTTCGCGTGACGGCCATCCAGGTCCCGCACCGCGGCGAAGATTCCGACACCGTCGCTTTCCTCATCCGCGGGCCGTCGAAGAAGCTCCTGTGGCTGCCCGACATCGACAAGTGGGAGACGTGGGACCGCACGCTCGAAGACCTGATGAAGGATCCCGATCTCACGGCTTTCGTGGACGGCACTTTCTTCTCTGCCGACGAGATCCCCGGCCGCTCGATCGCCGAGATTCCTCATCCGCTCGTGCCCGAGACGATGGCCCGCTTCGGCGCCAGCCCTCCGCGCGGCCGCCTCTTCTTCGTCCACCTGAACCACACGAACAAATTGCTCTGGGACGGAAGGGCTGTGAAGCAGATCGAGCGAAGGGGATTTGGAGTCGCTCGGGAGGGAATGAAGATCTCTCTCGACTGAGGACTGAGGACTGAGGACTGAGGACTCACGACACTGTCGCCCGAAAAACGCTCGCCGAGGCAAAAGCCCCTCGAGTCCTCGGTCTCCAGTCCTCGGTCCTCAGTCATAGAATGTGAGTAGCCATGGCCGCCCCGCAGCCTTCCCCTCACCCCGTCCTGCCCTGGCGTCCGACGGCGCACCGGAAGGCAGGATGGCCGGAGGGCTACTGGCGGATCGTCTGCTGGCGGGGCTTGAAGCTTCGCTGTCCGGTCTGCGGTCAGGGCCGACTCTTCGAGAGCTTTTTCGTCATGAACCGCACCTGCGCCGTCTGCGGTGTGGGCTTCGCGCGGGAGCACGGCCAGTGGGTGGGCTCGCTCGACATCAACACCTTGGTCACGGCCGTGGTGCTGATGGTCTGCGTCGGGTTCGGCCCGCTCTGGGACGTTCAGACGAGCCTTGCGGTCTACGTGCCGCTCGCCATCTTGCTTCCGATCGCCACCTTCCGTTTCAGCCGGGGCCTCTGGACCGCGATCGTGCATCTGACCGGAGGAGTGTATTGATTTTGGATTTTTGATTTTGGATTTCGGATTTCAAGCCCGATATCCTCAATCCAAAATCCAAAATCCAAAATTGTTTCTAGTAGCCCTCCGGCCTCCTCAAGTGCCAGTCCGTCCTCGACTGGTATTTCCTTCCGATTTGCACCAGGACGTCCTCGCGGAAGGGTCCCGCCAAGAACTGCAGGGCCGTCGGAAGGTTCTCGCGTCCGAAACCGCTCGGCACCGAGAGCGCCGGAAACCCGACGGCATTGCCGGCCTGAATCAGCGTGCCGATCGGAGAAACGAAATCCTTCGGCCGGCCTTCGGCAAGCTCCGGGTACGCCTTGTCGAAATCGGTGCCGATCGGCAGCGCGACCGTCGCGCGCGTCGGCGCGACGAGGACGTCGAAGTCGGAAAAAATCTTCGCCATCGGCCCGCGAGCCTTCTCGCGCAGTCTCAGCGCCTGGATGTAGTCGACGGCGGCGATCAGGCTGCCCGAATAGCCAACACGGTCTGCCTTCGCGCGCAGGTCCTTCAAGCCGCCCGATTCGATGAGATCGAGGAACGCCGCTGCGCCCTCGGCACCCACGATCGGTCCCGTCATGAGGTTGAACGGAAGGTCCGGCAGCGTCACGTCGCGCACGACGTCGGCAAACGTCGCGAGCACTTCAACCGCCGCCTCGAAGTTCTTCGCGACCTCGGGCTGAGTCCAATCCGTCGCGGCCCTCGGCACGCCGATCTTCCACCGCCGGCCCGCATCCGGCCGGGCCGGCTTGGGCGCGTCCACGCTCGTTGCGTCGGCTGGATCGCGGCCCGCGATCGCCTTCAAGACGGCCGCGCAGTCTGCGGCGCTGCGGGCCATCGGCCCGAGCTTGTCGAGCGTCCAGCAGAGGGCCATCGCGCCGTGGCGCGGGACGAGACCGTACGTCGGCCGCAAGCCCGTCACGCCGCTGAAGGCCGACGGCGTCAGGATCGAGCCGACGGTCTCCGAGCCGATCGCAAACGACACCAGGCCCGCCGCCACCGCGGAGCCCGGCCCGGAAGAGGAGCCGCCGCTCCAGTAGCGCTTGTTCCACGCGTTCAACCCCGGACCGTTCCAGGCGGCGTCCGCGTTGTTGTACCCCATGCCGCCCGCGAGCTCGACCATCGAAAGCTTGGCCGTCAGGATGGCCCCGGCCTTCTCGAGACGCTGGATGACCGTCGCGTCGTAACCGAACTTCTGGTTGCGGTAGGGCTCGGCGCCCCAGGTCGTCGGCATCGTCTTCGTGGCGAGCAGGTCCTTAGCGCCGTAGGGAATGCCGTGGAGCAGCCCGCGCCAGCGCCCGGCGCGGATCTCCTTTTCGGCTTCGCGGGCGCGGTCGAGCGCTTCAGAGCCGGCGAGGGTCGCGACGGCGTTCAGCTCTCGGCCTTTTGTCTCGAGCCGCTCGAGCGAAACTTCGGCCAGGGCGACGGGCGAGATCGTCTTCGCGCGGATACCTCTAGCGAGCTCGGCGACCGGCGTGAAGAGATCGGCTCTCACTTGCCCTCCGTAGCGCGCCGCCGCAGCGGCGAGGAGGAGGAGGGTCGCTTCACCCGCCCTCCTTCGCCAAGGCTACGGAGGACAAGAAAGTCCGTCGTGGGTTCGTCCCCATTGCCGAGTTTGAAAGAGCGCAGGCGTGCGCTCGTGCGCTCGAGCGCCGCCAGCCGCTCATCGAGCTGGGTGAGCTGTTCCTCTGTCAGAAACTTTCCGTAGCGCTCGCGAGCGATCTGCGCGAGGAGCGACGCCTTCGGCACCGGAGTCGGCGCGGGTCCGGGTGCCGCCGCTGGCGTCGGCGTCGGCTCGGCCGCTTGCGCAACGCTCTTGACGGAAATCAGCAGCGCGGGCACCGCCGTCACGCTCTTCAAGAGCGACCGCCGCGTGCTCTTCATCGCGGTTCCTCCTTATTCGCCGTCCTCGAGACTCGCCGAGCATCCTCGGCGCGGACCATCAGGAGACCGGTATCCGCTTGTCCGGGTCCACGAACGGCATCGGCGTCACCGTCCCCGTCCGCCGTCCCCACTCGCTCTCGACGCGGACCGTCGAACCGTCCTTGGCCAGATCGATGGGGACCCAGCAGTAGCCGATGTTTTTCTTGAGGCGCGGCGAGTAGATGGCCGAAGTGACCTTGCCGATCTGTTCGCCGCCGCTGGTTCGGTAGGCCGGCCATTTGACGTTGTTGAGCTCCGGGAAAGGCTCGCCGTCGAGCTCGACCCCGCGGAGGCGGCGCCGGACCCCTTCGGCCTTGATGCGTTTGAGAGCCGTCACGGAGATGCAGGCGTCCTCGGGCAGAGCGAAATCCACAAGTCGCTCGAGACCCAGCTCGAGCGGATTGTTTTCATAGGTCATGTCGGCGCCCCAGTTGAGAATGCCCCCCTCGATCCGGCGGATGTCCGACGGGCCGGTGGGTTTGACTCCGTAGGGCCTTCCGGCTTCCAGCAGCGCCTCCCAGATTTCCGTGCCCTTGCTGGGGTCCAGCAGGTAGATCTCGTAGCCGACCTCGCTCGTCCACCCGGTTCGCGTGACGACGACGGGTACGCCGCGGATCTCGGCCCGCGTCCACCAGTAGTACTTCAGCTCGAGGATGCCCGAGCCGACGAGGTCACGCATCAGGAGCTTGGACTTCGGCCCCTGGATCTGAAGCGGCGCCACGTCCCGCTCTCGAATCGTGACGTTGAGCTTCGGGTAGGCATTCTTGAGGCCGCGAGCAAAAAGCAGCACGTCCGAGGACGCCAGGGCGAACCAGAAGGTGTCCTCCTCCATGCGCGTCATCACCGGATCGTTGATCACGCCTCCGTCGGAGTCACAAATATGGACGTACTTGCCCTGTCCCACGGCGCACTTCGACAAGTTTCTGGGAGTCAAGAGCTGAGCGAAGCGGAAGCCGTCGGGCCCGCTGATCTCGAGGCAGCGCTCGACGGCGACGTCCCAGATGGTTACGTCTTTCAAGAGGGCGTCGAATTCGGCCTCGAACGTGTCGAAGCGGATCGGGAAGTACATGTGGTTGTAGACCGTGAAGCCCTTGGGGGAGCAGCGCTGTGTGGCTTCGTAGTACGGCGTGCGCCGGTTGCGGGCGCCGCGCTGAACGAGGCCCATGTCGAACGGGGACATCGATTCCTCCCTCTCTGCAGACATCGGCGGCGGTGCGGGGTTTATAGAACTGGCGTCTTCGTCTTCCTCGGGGGATTGAAGAACGGCGTCTCGACCACGGTCGCGGGAACCCGGTGGCGGACCGCTTCGACCGTCAGCTCGAACTCGAGGGCAGTGCCCGGCGCCGTGTGCTCCCGCGAGACGGTGGCCAGAGCGATCAGTTTCTTCAACGTCGGCGACCAGGTCGTGGAGGTCGCCTTTCCCACCTGCGCGCCGCGTGCGTAGACGGGTACGGCCACGCGAGAAGCGATGGCGGGCACCTGGGGAGCCAGACCGACCTGCTCGAAGATCCGCTCCACCGAGGGCCAGTCGACCTGAAGCCCAACGATCTGGCGCGCGGGACCTTGCCGCTTCTCTTCGGCAAGCGTCGCCTGGCCGACGAAGCGCCCCTTCTCGAGCGTGACGAGCCGGCCCAGGCCCATCTCGTACGGCGTGTACTTCTGCGCTTCGATCAGCGCCTTCTTGCTGCTGTGGAAGTCGATATCGATCAAGAGGAGACCTGCCTCGACACGCGCGACGTCGAGCGCGAGCATGCCAGTCGGCCGGATGTCGAAGGCGCGGCCGCCTTCCATGAGGGCATCCCAGACCCTCGTCGCTTCTTGCCACCGCATCCAGATCTCGTAGCCGAGGTCCCCCGTGTAGCCGGTGCGGGAGATCTCGACCGGAACGCCGGCAATCTTTCCACGGGTGACGCGGAAGTACTTCAAGCCCGCGATGTCCGCCTCGGCCACCTTCGCGAGCAGGCGGCCCGAGGTCGGCCCCTGGAGCGCGAGCGCGGCGGTTTCTTCGGAGATGTCCTCGATCGAGACGTCGAGCCCGATCGCATTTTGCCTGAACCAGCGCAAGCTCGGGTCGGCAGCGGTCCAGCGGAAGAGGTTCTCCTCCAGGCGCGACACCGTGCCGTCGTCGATGACCTTGCCTCCTCCGTCGCACCACGGCGTGTAAAAGACCTGGCCGACGGCCATCTTCTGCACGTCGCGCGTGATGATGCGATCGACGAGCTTCGCGGCGTCGCGGCCCGAGACGCGGTACTTGTACAGCGGCGAGACGTCGATCAAGGCCGCCGCGTTGCGGATCGCGTTGTATTCGTGCTCGTGGTGCGTCTCGTAGGCGGAGACGGCGAAGTAGCCCGACCAGTCGCGGTAGTTCAGGCTCTCGCAGAGCGCGAACGTTTTTTCGTGGACTGCCGTCCCCACCGGCACGCCGTTCCTCCGATTGTCGCGCGCGGAGATTATCAGTATGCTCGGGCGCTTTCCAAGCGCGCCGTGAGAAAAACGTACGACGTCGTCGTCATCGGGGGTGGGCACAACGGTCTCGTTCACGCGGCCTACCTCGCGCGAGCGGGTCGCAAGGTTCTCGTGCTCGAGCGGCGACACGTCCTGGGCGGAGCGGCGGTCACCGAAGAGATCTTCCCGGGCTTCCATTTTTCCGTCGCGTCCTACGTCGTCTCGCTGCTGCGGCCCGAGATCATCCGCGAGCTGGACTTGCCGCGGCACGGTCTCGAGATTCTGCCTCTGGACGGAACGTTCACCCCGATGTCGAACGGCGACTATCTCTGGCGCGTCAACGACCACTTCAAGACGCGCCGGGAGATCGCGCGCCACTCGACGCTCGACGCCGAGGCGTACGACGAATACGGCAAGGCCATGGTCGAGATGGGCAAGTTCGTCAAGCCCATCCTCGCCCTGACGCCGCCGGACCCGACCTCGCCCGGGCTCAAAGGCCTCCTGGATCTGCTGCGCCTGACGCGGCGCTTCCGCCATCTGCCGCCGCCGGATCGGTACAACCAGTTGCAGCTCATGACGATGAGCGCCGTCGACTTTCTCGATCAGTGGTTCGAGACCGACGTCTTGAAGGCGACGATGTCTGCCTCGGGGATCATCGGCACGTTTCTCGGCGTCCGCTCGCCGGGCACGGCCTACGTGCTTCTCCACCACTACATGGGAGAGATCGACGGGGCGTTCCGCTCCTGGGGCTTCGCGCGCGGAGGCACCGGAGCGATCTCCAACGCGATCGCAGACGCGGCGCGCGAAGCCGGGGCCGAGATCCGCGCCGAGGCCCCGATCGCCAGGATCCTCGTCCAGGGAGGCAAAGCCCAGGGCGTGGTGCTCGAGAACGGCGAAGAGATCGCCAGCCGCGTCGTTTCTTCCAGCCTCGATCCGCGGCGAACCTTCTTTCAGATGGTGGGCCGCGCCGAGCTGCCCGAAGACTTCGCCGAAGACATCGACCGGTACAAGTTCCGGGGCTCTTCGGGCAAGGTCAACCTGGCTCTCGACGCCCTGCCGGACTTCACGAGCCTGCCCGGCCCGGGCGCGCACCTGCGCGGCGCGATCTCGATTTCCCCCAGCGTCGACTACATGGAGCGCGCCTACGACGACGCCAAGTACGGCCACTGGTCGCGGCGGCCCTACATCGACATCGTCATCCCGTCGCTGACCGACCCGTCCGTCGCTCCCCCCGGCAAGCACGTCCTGTCCTGTTTCGTCCAGTACGCGCCGTACCACTTGAAGGACGGCAACTGGGACGCCGAGCGAGAGGCCTTCGGCGACACGGTCGTGGACACCATCGCCGAGCATGCGCCCAACCTGAAAAAGATCATCCTCCATCGGCAGGTCTTGACCCCGCTCGACATCGAGCGGACCTTCGGCCTGACGGAAGGAAACATCTTTCAAGGCGAGCTGACGCTCGAGCAGCTTTTCTTCCTGCGGCCGGCGCCCGGGTGGGCGCAGTACCGCACTCCCATCCGCAGTCTCTACCTGTGCGGCTCGGCCGCTCATCCGGGCGGCGGCATCATGGGCGCGCCGGGCAAGAATGCCGCGGGAATCGTGCTTTCGGACTGGAAGAGGGGAAAGACCTGATGGCGGGCGAACGGCAGCGGGTCGCCGTCATCGGCGCCGGCGTCAACGGTCTGACCGCCGCCTCCTACCTGGCCCGAGCGGGCCTGGCCCCTCTCGTACTCGAGCGCCGGTCCATCGTCGGCGGCATGGCCGAGACCCTCGAGTTCCATCCCGGCTACCGCTGCTCTTCCGTTGCTTCCTCGGCCGGGCCGCTGCTTCCAAAGATCCTCCGCGATCTCTCGCTCGACGCGGTCGAGTTTGTCCGTCCCGAAGTCCGCGTCTTCGCGCCGTCTGGAGACGGCCGCTCCCTCCTGCTCTTCGACGATCCCAAGCGCACCGCCTCGGGGCTGTCGCGTTTCTCCGAGAGAGACGCGCGGCAGTGGACCGAGTTTCACGAAAGCCTCGGACGCCTGGGCCGGTTCCTGCAGCCGCTCCTCTCCACCACGCCTCCTTCGCCCGACGATCCGAGCGCGCAAGACGTCTTCGGCCTCTTGAAGGCTGGCCGGGGCTTTCGCTTCCTTCCCAAAAAGGACGCCCGGCGCCTGCTGCGCTGGGGCCCGATGGCCGTTGCCGACTTCGCGGGCGAGTGGTTCGAGACGGAGCTGTTGCGCGCAACGGTCGCTGCGCGCGGCATTCACGGAATGTCTGCGGGACCCTGGTCAGCCGGAACGACGGCAAACCTGCTGCTTCAGGCCGCCTTCGACCCTCACTCGGCGAGGCCCGGGGAGTTCGTCAAAGGCGGCATGGGTGCGCTCTCGGCTGCGCTGGCGGCGACGGCGCGCGCGGCCGGCGCCGAAATCCGGACCGGGGCCGACGTCATCCGCGTGGACGTGCGGGACGGCAGAGTCTGCCGGGTCGTGCTCTCGTCCGGCGAGGAGATCGCGGCGCGGGCCGTCGTGTCCTCCGCCGATCCGAAGCGCACGTTCCTGGGCCTGCTCGACCCGATGGAGCTCGATCCCGATTTCGTCACGAAGATCCGTAACTACCGCTCGACCGGGATGGTCGCGAAAGTGCACCTCGCTCTCTCGAGGCTTCCCGTTTTCCCGGCGCTCGATCGCGCGGCCGACGGGCGCGCGGCCCTCTCGGGCCGCATCCACATCGGCGAAGACATCGACGATCTCGAGCGGGCGTTCGACGCCGCCAAGTACGGCGGCTTTTCCGAGCGCCCCTGGTGCGAGGCGACGATTCCGACAGTGGCCGATCCGTCGCTGGCCCCGCCGGGAGGCCACGTGATGTCGGTCCACGTGCAATATGCGCCCTACCGACTTCGCGAAGGGGACTGGGAAAGCCGCCGCGAGGCGCTCGGCGATGCCGTCGTCTCGACGCTTACCTCCGTCTGTCCGGGCCTACCGGGCTCTATCGTGGCCCGAAGGGTCGTCACGCCGCTCGACCTCGAACAGACCTACGGCTCGACGGGCGGCCACATCTTTCACGGCGAGCACACGCTCGATCAGCTCTCGATCGCCAGGCCGTTGCTCGGCTGGGCCCGCTACCGCACGCCCATCGAAGGGCTCTATCTCTGCGGCGCGGGAACCCACCCCGGCGGCGGCATCACCGGCGCCCCCGGAGCCAATGCAAGCCGAGAGATCCTCAAGGATCTCAAGCGGTAATCTTTCGGAGGAGCCGCTCTTTCAGGGCTGGCCGGTCGTGGCGCCGAGATCACCCTTTCACGGACCTGACCCCACTCCGTTTCGAAAAACATAGTGCGGCGCCGCGCGCGACCACGGAGAGAAGCCTGATCCACCCCTTCCTCGACGCGTCAACTGCCGGACCCAGACCCTAATGGACTACGGAGGCTTGACAAGCTACAGCCGCTTTAGAGAAGGACCGACCCCAATCACCCACGAGGCTCAAACGCTGCTACGCTGGCGCAGAGTCTTCGATGGACTCTGCGAGGTCACATATCGCTAGAATGTCCCGCCGGCAGAGTTTCACTCGGACATCTTGCCCGTCATCTGACCAGTTGCTGGTATCACAGAGGTAGGTGAATCGCCGAAAGACCTGTGCAACCGAAGTGACTAGCCGTCTTTCCTGGTCGGTCCACGGCGCATTGGATACCTCCACCAGATCCCGCAAGTATTCCTCGTCAAGGCTCTGCAGGGACCTCCCGAGCCGACTCGCGACCAACGGACCTGTCAGACCGAACATGTGCCGTTCGAACCTCGTGCGAAGAAGATACGGCGCCACCCCCGTGTGATCCCCGAAGCAGAGACTCCTAAGACCTGCGATGTGCAGGCTAATGGACGAACTCAAAGGATCTCTCCAGAATTGCCGTGATCTTGGCCGCCGTCTCGCGAAGCGCTGGCGGCGGCATCCGCCAGCCGGCCATCTTCCTGCCGCTATAAACAAGCTTCGCCTCCGCGAGCTTTAACAACTCAACCTCAGTTAAGCCGAAAGCGTCGTCCATTCGAGCTTGGAGCTGGCGGATCGGTTCGAGTCTGCTGAAACACGGCCTTCCAGATCGCATGCCAACGATCATGCCAACGCCGCGTAGCACAGCGAAGAGAGTTGCCGCCTCGAACAGCGTAGTCGCCTGATCCTGCGCCAGGGCCGACTCCACCTCGCGAGACACAGAGCAGAAAGTCTCCAGGTCTTGCCAGGCACGGGCCGCGTCATATGGTCGGAGAATCTCCCGGAGTATCCGGTCCAGCCATGATGAGCGCTGAAACAGCACGTTGCCCTCTAGGCGGACGTGCCACAGAAAGAGGCTGCCGTGCGCGGCGAGCCGTTCGGCCGTGTCCGTCGAATAGACCGAAACGCTCACCCGTTGGGAGCAATATGCGGCCGTACATACGTCCTTGACCCGTGCGAGGTCTTCAAATTGCTCGGCGCGGGCGAACACGCCGATGTCGGTGTCGCTTGCATCATCCGAGTCCCCGCGGGCGCGAGAGCCGAAAAGAACGACAGCCTCCACGTTGATTGGAAGGAGAGCTGGCTGGGGATCAGGCGTCATGACGCTCAACGCCGGGAGATCTTTCGATAGACTGCCGCAGCCAGGAAGCCGAAGAAGAGCAAGCCAAGGCACGCCTCGACCGTTGTAAGGAGGCGGCCTGCTCTGGTCACAGCCACCAAGTCGCCGTAGTTCATTGTCGCGAACGTAGCCGCACTTAGGCCGATGTACTCGAGGAGCGCGGGCTCGTTCGCCATATTGCGAAACTCTACTCCCATCGACCAGTAGATCATGGCGAAGACTGCCACGATGATGGCAGACGCCCATACCACTCGACTCGGCACCTCCCCGTAACCCCAGAAGAATCGGTCCGTCTTCGACAGTGACCATCTCCACAGCCCCAGCAGCCGATCTTCCCAGCGGCCGTACTTCTTGCTGTAGAAAGGGTCATTCCAGGCGAATGCCATCTTGTAGTAATGGATTTCCGATGCACGAATCTCCTCGAGAAGGAACGCCCGGCTATCCTCGGTCGCACCACGATTCTGCGCGTTGACTCGCAGGTTGCGAGCAAACTCGCGCAGCACGTTCTCGAAGGACGGGAGGCAGGACTGAAGCTGTGAAAAGGTGACGCTGCAGTTGTGGAACTCAGCTCGCTCGAAATGGCACTCGCTAAATACTGCGTCATCGAAACGGCAGTCGCGGAAGTGGCAGCCCACGAAAGAGACCTTGAAGAAGCGCGCCTTTCGGAAGTAGCAGCGCTCGAAGTAGCTATGATTGAAGCTGCAGTCCTCAAGTTCAGCATCCTTGAAGCCACAGTCGGTGAGACGCGACCGCTGGACGCCTTTCTCCCTGATCTTGAATCCGTCGCAGTTGGAACTTGAGAGCTGCTCTCTCTCCCATGTGCGCGGTCCCTCAACTTGCAGGTCGGCGGGCTCCATCCCGCGATGAGACTAAGTGGCCGCCTGACTCTGGTCAAGGCCCTTGGGCCCGTCGCGGGGCGCGACCTCTTCGCCAAGGGCCACAGTGAACATGCCTGGCCTTAAATGGTCGGCTTAGGACGCGGTCTGGCAGGCGGTCTCCTAGAGGAGCAGGATCGGGGTCAGGTCTTTACTATACATTATGGCACGACCTCACCCGAGTGAGGGGGCGCCCAGGTTCCACGAATCTCAGCCCTCCACGATCGCGCCCTTGCGGAAAGTGAGGCAGGCCCACGCCAGGCCGACACTGCCCAGCCGGCGGCCAATCTCCAGATCTTCATCGAACGTTAGTCTGCCAGAGCCAGTTAGCACCAATCCCACTACCCCATCCCGATAGCGGGCCGCATGGGGTTTCGCCGGCCATTATGTCCCTGGGGTCAGCCGTGTATTCCTATATTGTTGAGAGCAGGTTCTGTCGACAGATGCGAAATACGGAACGCACGGTTGACCGCAACTGGTTCCCCCGCCAGCTCCCCGGGAGGGAGCCCTAATCCGCCTTTGTCGAGCCGAGGAAGCGTTCCGGCAATCGGCCGAATTTTTCCACCGCTCGCTGAATGTCCAACAGGTGCTGTCCCGGCATTTGAACCCGGTGTGACCCCCGTGGGAACACGGCTACCTGAAGCAGGGTCGCGAGCTGCACAGGTTCGCCCGCCCGATAGTGCAGCGGGTGATTCGTTACATACACAGCCGCAAACGGATCCGGATCCACCTCCTTCAAGCCGATTCGCTCGCGGGCCTCCTCCAGGCTATCGGCAACTTCCCGCGTTACGGCGAGGCGCCGTTCATCCTCGATGGGCGGCAGGTTGAGATCGAGAAAGATGATGAGCGGATCGGCAGCTGGCTTCTTAAGAGCCTCTGCGAGCAGACCCGTCACTTCGGCTTTCATGTCGCCGAGATCCTTCGGCGTCCCATCAGTGAAACCGAGGACGCCATGTCGGTGCCGGCTTTTCGCCTCCATGGTGATCCGTTTCCCGGACGCCTGGTGGATGGCGTTGCACTCTGTCCTGCTCTTGCCCTTCGCACTCCGGGGGTGGTGCTCGATCGCATACCCGGCGCGCGCGAGCGTGGCAATCGCAAACAGCTCGTGCCGGACGCCTTGGAACTGCTGGCCGCTCTTGAGCCGCTTGATGAACTCGGCCTGCAGCTTCCCGTACGCCTCGATCGAGAAGAGATCCCACGCGAGCAGGAAGTAGGCCGAGGCCGCCCCCGTGGCGGGTACGGTCACAATCTTTTCATCTGGCTGCTGGGCTCGTACCTCGTTCGCCGACGTCACCCAACCGTACCGCCAGCGGAGGAGTGGATTGCGTTCTTCAAGGGGCTTGACCTTCTCAGCGGCCGCCCAGTCCTTTCCGACGAGAGAGCCCACGTAGGCGTCGAGGAAGTCTCCCACTGTCTGAAAATCGCCCCAGAGAACCCGACTTCCAACGCCGACAAGATGCCGCCCGTTAAGCGTAGCGCGCTGGATTGGCCGGACGTGCCCGTACCGCTCAGTCCAGAGCCGTTGCTCTTCGTTGACCCTCGCGATCTTTGCGAGCATCTCAGGCGGAATCTCGCGCAACCGGCCGGCGGGAGAGATGATCAGATCGGGGCGCGTCAGGTGACACCGCTTGAATTGTCGTCCGCTGCCGCATGGGCAGAAATCGTTTTGACCGACTTGCATCCGCGCACTCGATTATCGCGCGATAAGCGCACCGTCTCGTCTCACCGCGCTCAGGGCGAGCGTGACAGCAGCTACCCGGAGAGAGTTGATAGATCGGCCTCGTCTGGCGTCGCGGCGTGTCCGTGTTGAGCGCGCCAGAGCAGGTGCTCGGGAAACTCGCCGTCAACCAGGCACTTCTGGTGCCTTGGTGAGTTGGTGATATAATGCTGCGATGCCCCGGTTGACGATCACGCTCTCGCCGGAAAGGCATCGGGCTCTTCGGGAAGCGGCCGTTCGGCGTAGCAAGACGATTCGAAGCCTCGTCGAGGAGAGCCTCGACGCGTACGGGATCAAGACGGCGAGCCAGGCGGCCGCGCTCGTGGCACGCGCGAGGGAGCGGTCGGCAATGACGGAAGCCGATGCGATCAAGCTCGCGATCGCGGAGACGAGAGCGAACCGACGCCGCAGGTGAGGCCGGGTCCGGCCGTCATCGACACGAACGTCCTCGTCAGCGGGGTCCTGACCGCGCTGTCGGTCTCGCCCACGGCGCGGATTCTCGATGGGATGCTGGCGGGGCGGTTTCGTTTCTTGCTCTCGGTCGAATTGCTCGCCGAGTACCGGGAGGTCCTCTTACGTCCGAAGATACGCGGGCGGCACCGGCTTTCCGAAACCGAGGTTGACGTTCTCTTGACTGAGATCGCTGCGAACGGCATCGTCCTCGAAGTGGGGCCGCCTGTGAGAGGACGAGGAAAGGCGGGAGACGATCACATTTGGCAGCTTCTGAGGGCCGAGGCCTCGGCCCTCCTCGTCACCGGTGACCAGAAGCTCCTTGAGCAGCTGGAGAAAGGCACTCGTGGGCTGACCGCCCGTTCATTTGCTCAGCTTCTCGGCGACTGACGAACGAGAAGGCTGCGGCATATATCCTCCTCGCCCAGGAGTAACTTCTCATGAGGCCGATCGACCGCGTTTGGACACGGACCCTTCTCGCGCCGGTGCTCTGCACTCTGTTGTTCGTCGAGCCGTCGGCGGGCCAGACCGCTCGATCGCCTGTCTCGCCGCCAGCCAAGTACCCAGCGCTGCCGAGCGAAACCCCGGTCCGGCTCGAGCCCGCGACCGCGAGCTTCGACTACATCCGACGCGAAGTGATGATCTCGATGCGCGACGGGGTGAAACTGAACACGGTCATTCTTGTGCCGAAGGGAGCCCGGGGCGCGCCGATCCTGCTGACGCGCACGCCGTACGACGCCAAGGAGCTCACGACCCACGCCCACAGCGCCCATCTGGGCCCGATCCTGCAGGGCTACGACAATGCCACCGACGTGATCGTCGAGGGCGGATACATCCGCGTGGTCCAGGACGTGCGGGGCAAACATGGCTCCGAAGGCGACTACGTGATGAACCGCCCCCTGCACGGGCCGCAGAACCCGACGCCGGTCGATCACGCGACGGACACCTACGACACGATCGACTGGCTCGTGAAGAACGTCCCGGAAGGCAACGGCCGGGTCGGCATCCTCGGGATTTCCTACGACGGCTTCCTTCCCCTGATGGCGCTCGTCCACCCGCATCCTGCCCTGAAGGTTTCCGTGCCGATGAACCCGATGGTCGACGGTTGGATGGGCGACGACTGGTTCCACAACGGCGCCTTCCGCCAGTTGGGGATGTCCTACATCTACGAGCAGGAGGCGACGCGCGATTCGAAGGCCAAGTGGTGGACGAGCCACCTCGACGATTACGAAACGTTCCTGCAGGCGGGATCGGCGGGCGAGCTCGGCCGCCGCCGAGGGCTCGAGCAGGTCGGCTTCTGGCGCAAGCTCCTCGCCCATCCGAGCTACGACGCCTTCTGGAGGGACCAGGCCGTGGACAGGGTGCTCGCGGCCGAACCGCTCCAGGTGCCGGTGATGCTGGTTCACAGCCTGTGGGACCAGGAGGACATCTACGGAGCGATCGCGGTCTACAAGGCCGTCAAACCGAAAGACACGAACAACGACAAGGTCTTCCTGGTCATGGGCCCCTGGCATCACGGCCAGGAGATCGGAGAGGGCAGCGCCCTCGGAGCGATCAAGTTCGGCAGCGACACGGCGCTCACCTTTCGCCGGGAGATCCTGCGGCCATTCTTGGATCGATACTTGAAGGACGGCGCTCCCAAGGCCGACGTGGCGCCGGTCGTCGCGTTCGAAACCGGGACGAACTCGTGGCGGCGGCTCCAGGCCTGGCCGTCCGGCTGTGCGCCCGAAAGCAGCTGCGCGGTCAAACCGACGGCGCTCTACCTCGCCGCGGGTTCAAAGCTCGACTTCGCCGCACCCAAGCCGGGCGTCGCGGCCTTCGACGAGTACGTGTCCGACCCGGCCAAGCCCGTGCCCTTCATCCCGCGCCCCGTCGTGCCATCGAGCTACGACAAGGGCAAGAGCTGGCGCGAGTGGCTGGTGACCGACCAGCGCGAAGCGTCCGGTCGCCCGGATGTCGCGGTGTTCGTCTCCGATGTCTTGACCGCGCCGGTGAAGACGAGCGGACAACCGATCGCGAATCTGGTCGCTTCCACCAGCGGCACGGACTCCGACTGGGTGGTCAAGCTGATCGATGTCTACCCCGACGAAGTGGCCGCCGAGCCGGCCATGGGCGGCTACCAGCTGATGGTCTCTGCCGACATCTTCCGCGGCCGCTATCGCGAGAGCCTGGAGACGGCCAAACCCATCTCGCCGGACAAACCTCTGCCGTACCGATTTGCCCTGCCCACCGCGAACCACGTCTTCCTGGCGGGCCATCGGATCATGGTGCAGGTCCAGTCGAGTTGGTTCCCGCTCTACGATCGCAATCCGCAGACCTTCGTTCCCAACATCTTCTGGGCCAAGCCGGCGGACTACAGGAAGGCCGTCCAGCGGATCTATCACGCACCCGACCAGGCGAGCTTCGTCGAGCTGCCGCTCATCGTCGGTCCGTGAGGAGGGCGGTAACCGGGGAAGGCGAGGAACGGGTCAGCGCGGGGTCACGAGAGCACCTCGGAAAGCCTCTCGTATGCAACGGCGAGGGCCGCAGCGACCTGTTCGGGAGTGCGGCCTTCGATCTCGTGTCGCTGCAGAAGAAAGAGCAGCTTGCCGCCCGGGCCCAAGATCGCCGCCTGCGGCGAAGAGGGCGGGTGCGGCGCGAAGAAGCTTCGGGCGCGGGCCGTGGCATCGATGTCCAGCCCGGCGAAAACCGTCGCGAGCTTCTTCGGTGCGCCGGGGTGCTTCAAGGACAGAGCCACACCCGGCCGTGCCACGCCGGCCGCGCAGCCGCAGATCGAGTTGACGAAGAGAAGCATCGGCTCTTCTGACTCCGCAACCGCGCGCTCCACGTCCTCGGGCATGCGGAGCTCTTCAAAGCCGATCCGTGTCAGCTCCTCGCGCATCGGCATGGTCATGAGCTCGGGATAGGGCATCGGACCTCCTGCGGAAAGCTTATATCCTACGCGCCATGACGCTTTCGCGGCGCACCGTGCTCGCCTCGGCCGGCGCCGCGGCGGC
>Ga0137375_10002463_pt1 | contig 21764 bp, 22 predicted proteins | sample SagtaG_24_FD_104936 | JGI IMG/M metagenome (GOLD analysis project Ga0137375, IMG submission 104936) | Vadose zone soil microbial communities from Sagehorn Ranch, Mendocino, California, USA - Sage1_R_113_16 metaG | ecosystem: Environmental > Terrestrial > Soil > Vadose zone | place: USA... | reverse complement strand
TAAGATCAGATCGGGGAGTTGCGACTGGGCCAGCGATACGGCCTGTGCGCCGTCGACGGCGGTGATGACTTCGAAGCCCTGAATCAGAAGATAGCGGCCGATCATCTCGCGGTTCAGCAGGTCGTCTTCGACCAGAAGGATGAGCGCCATAGCATGTTTCTCCTAGTCTGAGCGATCGGCCGCGATTGCCGGCGTAGTGCTCGGAGGCGTGTCGCTTGCATTGGTGGCCGGAGCTATTGAAATGTCGGCTGGCAGGTGAATTGTAAACGTCGAACCTTGGCCAAGCTGGCTCGACACCGTCAGCTCGCCGCCCATCAGCTGACAAAATCGCCAGCAGATCGCCAGCCCCAATCCAACGCCGCCATACTGGCGCGTGTCTCGGGTGTCATTGCGCGCGAAAGGCTGGAACAGCTGCGGCAGCTGGTTGGGCGCGATGCCGATGCCGGTATCGGTGATCTCGAAGATGACGACGGACGGTGGACGACGGACGACCGGTAGCTCTGTGAGGGATGTGCTTGTGCGGTCAGTGGTCGGTGGTCGGTGGTCGGTGGTCGCTTCCGCGAGCCTCACGGCCAGCGTGATCGTGCCGTGCTCGGTGAATTTGGCGGCGTTTGAGAGCAGGTTGATCAGAATTTGCTGAACCTTGGCGCTGTCGAGTTGCAGCGTGCCCCCAGGCTGATTGTATTGCACATGCAGCATGTTGTTGTTCTTCGCGATCGCCGGGCCTACCTCGCGTACGGCCTGCTCGACCAGCGTAGCGATCTCGACCGGCTGGGGGTGCAGCTCCATGTCGCCTGACTCGATCTGGGCCAGATCCAGCACATCGCTGATCAGCTTCAGCAGGTGAGTGCCAGCTGCGCTGATTCGGTCGAGGTCGGATAGCAGCGGCGGGTTGGACGCGATCCGCTCGTGATGTTCGATCAGGCCAGTGTAGCCGAGAATGGTGGTCAGCGGCGTGCGCAGCTCGTGGCTCATGTTGGCCAGAAACGCACTTTTAGCGCGGCTGGCGGCCTCGGCTTGATCGCGTGCTACAGCAAGCTCGTGCGTACGCTCGGCCACCCGCCGCTCGACCTCGGCGTACGAATGCGCCAGATCGCGCCCGGCCGCCTCGCTAGCGCGTAGCGCGTGGGTGAGATGCTCGTTGATGATCCGGCCGGTGAATGCAAGAAAGAGCAAGATCACCGGCGGCACAATATACAGCGAGACGACGTCGATGCGTAGCCCGAGATCGCGTGATTGATCGAGCATGCGTGCCAGGAAGCCGGCCTCGTAGAGCAAGCCGCTTAATACCCCCCAGCGGATCGCGGAGCGCGGTGGTTCAAAGAACGTCGCGATCACGATGAAAACGCCCATCCCCATCGCGCCAAGCAGCACCTCGTTTTTCGCGGCGACGAAGACCACGAGAGCCATAATGAACATGCCGCTGATAACAAAGATACGTGCCGCGCGTAGAATCTGCTTGCGCCTGACGAGATTGAGGCACCACCAGGCGAATAATACCAGCACGATCACCCCGCCGCTGCCGGCCAACGTTGTCCAGGCCGGGTCGGCAAGGAAGCCGATCATATTGAGCAGCGCTGCAATTGGACCGATTCGCGCAGTCCACAAGAGTAGCGCTGTCAGAGTTTCCTGCTGGTAGTATTCTTCACCCAACATAGGCTCAGTGCATCCGCTCCGCGTGTTTGGAATCCTGTATGTGGCGCTTGCGGCAGCGTGCTGCTGAGATTCCCTGGGGCAGGCGGCGCGGGACAGCTTAGTATAGCGTATGATAGCGATTATGAGAATACTCCGAGCGATGATGGTAGATAACAATTCACTCATAGACATGGTTCTTGCGAACCTTACGCTCCAAGGAGGCGTCTATGTCCGGATCGATCGACCTATCGGGTATTGCGATCCTCGATCACCACTGCCACACGCTGCTGCGGCCGGGCGCGCCGCTGATTGGCGATGGCTTCCGGCGCTTCTTCGCCGAGACAACCGACCCGCGCATGGCGGCGCACATCCAACACACGATTTTCTATAAGCGTATGCTGCGCGATGTGGCGACGCTGTTCGGCTGCGCGCCCAGCGAGGAGGCGCTGCTGGATCTGCGCGCCGCCACTCCGCCGGAAGTATACACTCGCCGCCTGTTCGACGCCGGCAACTTCCGCGCGCTGCTAGTCGATACCGGCTTCCGTGGTGCCGACAGCTACGATCTCGACGAGCTGAGCCAGGTCGTCGGCCGGCCGGTCGAGACGATCATCCGGCTTGAGACGCTGATGGAGCAGCTGATCGCCGCCAGCGCGACTTTCGGCCAGGTCGAGGATGCCCTGCGCGCCGAGCTGCGGGCGGCGCGCGCACGCGGCGTGGTTGGGCTCAAGAGCATCGCGGCCTATCGCGGCGGGCTGCACGTCCAGCCGCGCAGCTTCGAGCAGGCGGCGGCGGCGTTCCCTACGCTGCAGGAGACCGTGCGGCGCTATGGGCGCGTGCGCCTGGCAGATCGGGTGGTGTTGGATTATCTGCTGCGCGCCGCGCTGGAGGAGGCCGCCGCCGCGGAGCTCCCGGTGCAGTTCCATGTCGCATTTGGCGATGACGATGCCGATCTGCGTAGCGCCAACCCCTTGCAGCTACGCGCGCTGCTGTCCGATCAGGCATTCCGGCGCGTGCCGTTCGTGCTGCTGCACTGCTACCCGTATGTGCGCGAGGCCGGCTATCTGGCGGCGCTGTATGCCCATGTGTTCATCGATGTGTCGCTGGCCGTGCCACTGACGGCACATGGCTGCACGGCGGCCTTCACCGAGGCGCTGGAGCTGGCGCCGATCTCCAAGCTGCTCTTCGCCACCGACGCCCACAGCGTGCCCGAGCTGTTCTACGCCGGCGCGCTGCATGGCCGGCGCGGCCTGGCCCAGACGCTCGACCGGCTAATCGCCGAGGATATCCTTAGCGTCGCCCAGGCCGAGGATGCTGCCGAGGCGATTCTATGGCGCAATGCGGCGGGGCTGTATCAGGTCACAGTAGTTTAAACAGTTTCTCCTGTTTTTATTGACAATAGCTCCAACCTGCGCTATACTTCGGCCCTAGCGAACAGGAGTCTGGATATGGCAGCAACGCTCTTCACCAGCGAATCGCCGGCCGGCAAAATTTTAGCGTATTTGCAGCGTCATGGCGAGGCTACCGTCAAGCAGCTCGAGGAGCTACTAGGCATCAGCACCACCGCTGTTCGCGAGCACCTCACGCATTTGGAGGCCAAGGATCTGGTGAACACGAAGCTGGTTCGCCGTGGTCCCGGTCGCCCGCATGCGCTCTACTTTCTCACCAATACGGCGCAAGACTTGTTCCCGAAAGAATACGATACGCTGTCCACCATGCTGCTGCGCGAGATCGCCAGCCAAGAAGGGCCAGATCGCCTACAGGTGTTGCTCAACGCCGTAGGCGCGCGGTTGGCCGAAGAGTACGGTGGCCCAGCGGCCGGCGCCGAGCTGCCTGAGCGCTTGCGAGCATTATGTGCGGCGCTGGAGCGGCGCGGCATTCCGGTCGAACTGCTGCCCGAGGACGATAGCTTCAAGCTGTTCGCCTGCCCGTACCTTGATGTCGCCCAGGAGCACGCCGGCGTCTGCTCGATGGAGCGGCGCATGGTCGAGCAAGTGCTGGGCGAGCAGATTGTGCTGGAGAGTACGATCCGCGAGGGCGGGCGGAGCTGTCACTTCACCGTCGTGAACAAAGAGTGAGTCATAAGTGTAGATTGTAAATTGCATATTGCAAATTTTCGACAATCTACAATTTACAATTTGCAATACCTAATAAGGGAGCTGAATGAACACTGATCTGGTTATCAAGGACTTACGGGTGAATGTCGAGGATAAAGAGATCCTCAAGGGCCTGAACCTGACGGTGAAACCGGGCACGATCCATGCGATCATGGGCCCGAATGGCAGCGGTAAGAGCACGCTGGCCTACACTCTGATGGGCCACCCCGGCTACACCGTCACCGGCGGCGAGATTTGGTACAAGAATCAGAACATTTTGGAGCTAGAGGCCGACGAGCGCTCCAAGCTAGGATTGTTCCTGGCCTTCCAGTATCCTGTCGCTATCCCCGGCGTCACCGTCGCGAACTTCCTGCGCTCGGCGCTCAATGCGCATCGCGCCGAAGAGGGCAAGGATTCCAAATCGACCTCGATCCCGGTCGCCCAGTTCCGCAAGGAACTGCGCGGGAACATGGCCGCGCTCGAAATCGACGAAAGCTTCGTCCGGCGCTACATCAACGATGGCTTCAGCGGTGGCGAGAAGAAGCGGATCGAGATTTTGCAGATGGCGATGCTCAAGCCGAGCCTGGCGATCATGGACGAGACCGACTCGGGGCTCGATATCGACGCGCTGCGGGTCGTCTCGGAGGGCGTGAATACGCTCTATAGCCAACAGCCCGAGATGGGAGTGATGGTGATCACACACTACCAGCGGCTGCTCAACTACATCAAGCCGCACTTTGTGTCGGTGATGGTGGATGGCCGGGTGGTGCGCGAGGGCGGCGCAGAGCTGGCGCTGGAGCTGGAGGAGAAGGGCTACGACTTCATCAGGGAGGAAGTGCTGAGCAATGCCAGCAAGTAATACGCTCACACTGACGATCCTGGCGGATCTGAGCGACATCCAGATCGCCGAGGCTGCGCGGGCGGCCGGCGAGCCGGAGTGGCTGGTCGAGCGCCGCGAGCTGGCCTGGCGCTTCTTCGCCGAAAGCCTGCCGCCGATCTGGAAGCGCACCGATCTGACCAAGTTCCGATCTGAACATATCGCCGTTCCGCTCGGCCCGCAGGGCACTGCGGTTCAGTGGGATGCCAAGCTGGCCGCGCAGGGCGTGGTCTTTACCACACTGGCAGCGGCGCTGCGCGATCACGAGGCGCTGGTCAAGCAATACCTCGGCACCGCAATCGACCCGCTGGGGCATAAGTTCAACGCGCTGCACGCAGCGCTCTGGCAGGATGGGGTGTTCCTGTGTGTGCCGAAGAACGTGGCGGTCGAACTGCCGCTCCAGGCGATCTTCACGCTGGCCGATGGCAGCCACTCGACCTTCCCGCATAACCTGATCATCGTCGAGCGTGGCGCGAGTGTCACGTTTATAGAGGAGTTCACCTCGCGGGATGCCGAAGATCAGATCTTGGCGGCCCCGGCGACCGAGATCTTCGTCGGCGATAACGCCACCGTGCGCTTTGTGAGCGCGCAGACCTGGGGCAAGGGTGTGTATCACATTGGCGCGCAGCGTGCCCGGCTCGGGCGCGACGGCACGATCGAGTGGATCGGGCTGAACCTGGGCGGCCAACTTCAGCACACTGAGGCCGAGGCGACTCTAGAGGGCAACGGCTCGCGGATCGACTGGGTCGCGGCGACATTTGCGGATGACACGCAGAGCCTGCTGACCGCGCCGACGGTTCGCCACATCGGGACGAACGCCGAGAGTCATTTGAACTTCAAGACTGTGGTGGACGACAGCGGCTACTCGACCTTTGACGGCATGGTCAAGATCGATCACAGCGCTCAGGGCACCAACTCGCGGCTGGAGGAGCACGCCATCCATCTCAGCTCGGCCTCGCGCAGCGACTCGATCCCCGGCTTGCAGATCGATGCTAACGATGTCAAGGCCGGCCACGCATCGACCAGCGGCCAGATCGAGGAAGAGCAGCTGTTCTATATGCTCTCGCGCGGTATCAAGCGCGACGATGCCATTCATATGATTGTGACCGGCTTCTTCGAGCCAGTACTCGATCGCATCCCGCTGGAGGATCTGCGCGAGCGAGCGGCGGTTTTGATTGAGGCCAAGATTTAAGGAAGTTCTGAGTTTTGAGTTCATCTCAACTCAGAACTCAAAACTCAAAACTATGGCTGAGTCATTCACACTATTCGATATCCTGGCCCTGCGCCGCGAGTTCCCGATCTTGCAGCAGCAGGTTAACGGCAAGCCGCTGGCGTTTCTGGATAGCGGCGCTTCGTCGCAGAAGCCGCGGCGGGTGATTGTGTGCCTGGAAGAGTACTACGAGCACACCAACGCCAATGTCCATCGCGGCGTCTACAAGCTGAGTGAGGAGGCCACTTTCGCGTTCGAGCGCGCGCGCGGCAAGGTAGCGCGCTTCATCGGCGCGCGCAGCCACAAAGAGCTGATCTTCACGCGTAACACCACCGAGGCGATAAACCTGGTGGCGCGCGCCTGGGGTGATGCGAATGTGCGCGCAGGCGACCGCATTCTGCTCAGTGTGATGGAGCACCATTCGAACCTGGTGCCGTGGCAGCAGCTGGTGCAGCGCACTGGCGCGATGCTCGACTTCCTGCCGATCGATGCGCAAGGGCGGCTGGTGTTGGAAGACCTGGACGCGCTGCTGACTGAGCGCACCAAGCTGGTGGCGCTCACGCACCAATCGAATGTGCTGGGAACGATCAACCCGGTGCGCGAGATAGCCGCGCGCGCGCACGATGCTGGCGCGCTGATATTGGTCGATGGCGCGCAGAGCGTGCCGCATATGCCGGTGAATGTGCAGGAGCTGGGGATCGACTTTCTGGCCTTTAGCGGTCACAAAATGTGTGGGCCGACCGGCATCGGCGCGCTGTGGGGCCGGCGTAATATCCTCGAAGCCATGCCGCCGTTTCTCGCTGGCGGCTCGATGATCCGCGAAGTCACGCTGCAAACGACAACCTACGCCGACCTTCCGGCGCGCTTCGAGGCCGGCACGCCGGCGATCGGCGAGGCGATCGCGCTGGGCGAGGCGGTTGATTTCCTGAGTGGCCTGGGTATGGATAAAATCTTTGCGCACGAGCAGTATCTGATCGGCTACGCGCTGGAGCGGCTGTCGGGAGTCGAAGGGCTGCGCATATACGGGCCAACGTCGTTGGAACAGCGCGGCGGCGCGCTCAGCTTTACGCTCGATGGCGTTCACCCGCACGACATCGCGGCTGTGCTGGATGGCGAGGGCATCGCGGTGCGCGCCGGCCACCACTGCTGCCAGCCCTTACACACGCTGCTGGATGTGCCGGCAACGGCACGCGCCTCGTTCTACCTGTATAATATACCGGAAGAGATCGATCGGCTGGCGGCCGGGCTGGAGAAGGCACGCAAGCTGCTTGCTTAAGGGTTGGGGGTTAAGGGTTAGGCTCAACGATCGCAGTGCTTTCATCGAAGCACAACGAAGATCAATGTTTTAACCCCTAACCCTTAACCCCTAATCTGAGGCAATTATGGACGACATGTACCGCGAAGTCATTCTGGATCACTACAAGCACCCGCATAATGCCGGCACGCTTGAGCATCCCGATGTCTCGCACGAAGATAACAATCCGCTCTGCGGCGACCGCATTCGGATCGATCTGCAAATCGCGGATGGCATCATCACCGATGTACGCTTTCTGGGTCGCGGCTGCGCGATCAGCCAGGCATCTGCCTCATTGCTGACCGACGAGATTATCGGCAAGCCGGTCGACGAGGTCGCCGCGTTCGACAAGGACGACATGCTTGACCTGATCGGCATCCCACTGGATAAGAATCCCGTACGGATCAAGTGCGCGCTGCTGGCGCTGAAGACACTGAAGACCGGCGTATATGGGTATTTGGGCGCGCAGCTTGAGGACGAGGATTTGTAAGTGCTTATCCGCCACCAAGGAGGACATAATCATGGCAGTTCAAGCCACCAATCTCCAGTTCGACTATTCGAAATACGGCTTCCGTGACGAGGAGAACTACGTCTATAAATCCGGCAAGGGCCTCAACGAAGGCGTCGTGCGCGAGCTATCGGGCATGAAGGGCGAGCCGGAGTGGATGCTCAAGCGCCGCCTGCATGCGCTCGAGATCTTTCGCAAGAAGCCGGTGCCGCTCGTGGGCATGTGGGCAAACAGTAAGCTGGCCGAGCTGGATTACGACAACATTCACTACTTCGTGCGCGCTGGCGATAAGCCGCAGACCGACTGGGATGCGGTGCCGGCCGAGATCAAGAACACCTTTGAGAAGCTGGGCATCCCCGAGGCCGAGCGCAAGTTCCTGGCTGGCGTGGGTGCGCAGTACGAGTCCGAGGTGGTCTATCACTCGCTGCGTGAGGAGTGGTCGAAGCTCGGCGTGATCTTCCTGGATACCGACTCGGCGCTGAAGGAGTATCCGGAGATTTTTAAGAAATACTTCGGGACGATCATTCCTGCGGCCGACAACAAGTACGCCGCGCTCAACACGGCGGTCTGGTCGGGCGGCTCGTTCGTGTATGTGCCGAAGGGCGTGCATGTCGATATCCCGCTGCAGGCCTACTTCCGGATCAACGCCGAGAATATGGGCCAGTTCGAGCGCACGCTGATCATCGTCGAGGAAGGCGCGGATGTGACCTACATCGAAGGCTGCACCGCGCCGGTCTATACGACCAACTCGCTGCACTCGGCGGTGGTTGAGATCATCGTCAACAAGGGCGCGAAGTGCCGCTACACCACCATCCAAAACTGGTCGAATAACATCTTTAACCTGGTCACCAAGCGCGCGGTGGCGTACGAAGAGGCCAGCATGGAGTGGGTCGACGGCAACATCGGCTCGCGGCTGACCATGAAATATCCATCGGTGTACCTGATGGGCCGCAAGGCCAAGGGCGAGGTGCTCTCGGTGGCGTATGCCGGCAAGGGCCAGCACCAGGATGCCGGGGCCAAGATGGTGCATATCGCGCCCGAGACGACCAGCCGGATCACCAACAAGTCGGTCTCGAAGGACGGCGGCAAGACCACCTATCGCGGCCTGGCGAAAGTCGCGCGTGGGGCCACCAACTCTAAGATCAACGTCAACTGCGACGCGCTGATCCTGGATGAGCGCTCATCCTCGGATACCATCCCGTATATCGAAATCGAGGAAGAGCAAACGACGCTGGCGCACGAGGCGAGCGTCGGCCGGATCGGCGCGGAGCAGCTGTTCTACCTGATGAGCCGCGGGCTGCCGCAGGCCGATGCGCTCTCGATGATTGTGCTCGGCTTCATGGAGCCGTTCACGCGCGAGCTGCCGATGGAGTACGCGGTTGAGCTGAACCGGCTGATCCAATTGGAGATGGAAGGCTCGGTGGGCTAGGAACGAGGACTGAGTGATGCGGACTGAGGACTGAGTTGAAGAGTGCCGCTCAGTCCTCAGTCCGCATCACTCAAAACTGGGCAGCGGCGGGCGGCGTTTGAGCGAGGCTCACGTCGTTCGCCGCTTTTTAGCCCAACAGTCATATTGACCAAATGCGATCCTTCGTCGTATAGTGTACAAGGCTGGCAAGCGCATACGGGTGATACATGCGTCACCCTACGCGCCGGATCGTCTATTGTATAAAACAGCAGGAGTTGGCACATGACCGCTGCGAATCAGATTGCGCTAGCGCCGGAGTTGACCGCGCGTGCCGCCCAGCACATCCGTGCAGTGATGCGTGAGGCGCCCGGTATCGAGGCGGCGGCGCTCTGCGCCTTGAATGGCCAGTGTGTGTGGGCCAGCGATCCAGCCTTCGAGCGCGCGGCGCCGAATATTGCCAAGATCGGGATCATGTCGTTGCGCCTGTGGGTCAAGGTCCGCAGCGGCAAGCTCGACCGGATCGGCTTGGTCACCGGCGATGGCACGATCGATATCATTTTCGTGCCGCCGATCGCGTCGGTGCTGGTCGTCAGCGGGCACGATCCTGAGAGCAGCTGGTTGGAGGATGAGCCGGCCCGGCTGGTCGCGGCGCTGGGCTTTGCTGCGAGGCGATGATTCTCGGCTCATTAATAAATCGAAGATCCTAAATCTTTTCCAGAGGAATGTATGCCTGAATTCGTCAAACTGGCGGCGGTCAACGATGTTCCAATGAATGAGGTGCGCGCCTTCGAGTACGCTGGCCAGCGGATCGCGCTGTACCACTGCGGCGATACGTTCTACGCAACCACCGATATCTGCTCGCACGCCTACGCCGAGCTGAACGAAGGCTATCTCGATTGCGACGATTGCACGATCGAGTGCCCGTTGCACGGCTCGCGCTTCGATATTCGTACCGGTGCCGTGCTTACGCTGCCGGCCTACGAGCCGATCGCGACCTATCCGGTGCGGGTGGAAGGTGAGGATGTGCTGGTTGAATTGTAGGATTGAGGGAATAGGAAACAGGGTACAGGCTACAGGGCTGAGGAAGCAGTAGGCTATTCCCTGTTCTCTGTACCCTGTCGCCTATCGTGCTTGACGCCAATGCGACTCCGAAGTAAAATACCTAAGTATCTTGCCTGGATTACTTCACAATAACTAAGGAGCGCTACAATGGCTGAGTATGCACATCCCGAGGTGCTGGTGGACACAGCGTGGGTCGCGGAGCATCTGAATGATCCGAATGTCCGAATTGTCGAGAGCAATGAAGATATTCTGCTGTACGACCAGGGCCACATCCCCGGCGCGATCAAGATCGATTGGGTTGCCGACCTGAACGACCCGGTGGTGCGCGATTACCTCGACCGTGAGCACTTCGAGCAGCTGCTTTCGGCCAAGGGCATTGGCAATGATACGACGGTGGTATTCTACGGCGACAAGAATAACTGGTGGGCCACCTACGCCCTGTGGGTATTCAAGCTGTATGGCCACAAGGATGCGCGAATCATGAATGGCGGGCGCGCTAAGTGGATCGCCGAAGGGCATGATCTGACCAAAGAAGTGCCTAACTATGCGCCGACGACCTATAAGGCGCCTGAGCGTGATGACAGCACGATTCGCGCGTTTCGCGATCAGGTGCGCGAGCATATCAAGAAGAGCGGTGTGGCGCTGGTGGATGTGCGCAGCCCGCAGGAGTACAGCGGCGAGCGCACCCATATGCCGGAATATCCGCAGGAGGGCACACTGCGCGGCGGCCACATCCCGACTGCGGTGAGCATTCCGTGGGCCAAGGCAGTAAAAGAGGATAGCACCTTCAAAAGCACCGAGGACCTGCAAGCGCTGTATGGCAGCCAGGGCGTGACCCCGGACAAAGATGTGGTGGCCTACTGCCGGATCGGCGAGCGCTCCAGCCACACCTGGTTTGTGCTGACCTACCTGCTGGGCTACCCGCGGGTGCGCAACTACGACGGCAGCTGGACTGAGTGGGGCAATGGGGTTGGGCTGCCGATTGAGAAAACATATCAGGGCTAATTTGAGATTTTAGATTTTGGATTTTGGATTGAAGCAATAATCCAAAATCTAAAATATAAAATCCAAAATCGAGGAACTTGTGGATCGCCAGGAAGCTATCGAATTTTTGCTCGATCATTATCAGAATCCGCGTAACCAAGGCCCGCTGGATCCGGTTGACGTGATAATGCCGGGTGGCAACCCGGGATGTGGCGATATCGTGACGATCTACCTCCAGGTCAACGACGCCGGCGATAAGATCGAGCATGTCACATTTGAGGGCACCGGCTGCACGATTAGCCAGGCTGCCGCGTCGATCCTGACCGAGATGGTCGAGGGCCGGCCGCTGGCCGAGATCGACGACATGGATTTCAATGATATGATCGACCAGCTTGGCCGCGAGGTTGTCAGCACGCGCCCGCGCTGCGCTACGCTGGCGCTCGGCACGCTCAAGGCGGCGATCAAACAATATCGAAATAACAAGATCCACGCGGATCTCGATACAGATCGGCCTGATTCTTAGTTATATGTCGGTTATTTTTCGCCCGGCGGGCGAAAAATAACCGACAAAATAAAATCCGATAGTTAGTGTTTATTGATGACACAGCCCATCTCAACCGGTGATGCAGTCGATAGCCGTTCGTCGGTGGTCGATTTAATAGGAAATACCCCCCTGCTGCGGCTGGCACGGATCGAGCCGGATCTGCCGCGAGATGTCGAGCTGTACGCCAAGGCCGAATGGTACAATCCTGGTGGCTCGGTGAAGGATCGGCCAGCGCTGTATATGATTCGTGATGGCGAGCGTAGCGGGCGGCTGCGGCGCGGCATGCGCATTGCCGATGCCACCAGCGGCAATACCGGGATCGCCTATGCAACGATCGGCGCGGCGTTAGGGTATCGCGTTACCCTGGCGCTGCCTGGCAACGCCAGCATCGAGCGCAAGCGCATTCTGGGCGCGCTGGGGGCCGAGCTGATTCTTACCGACCCAATGGATGGCACCGACGGCGCCATTCGCGCCATTCGCGCGCTGGTTTCCGAGCAGCCCGAGCTTTTCTTCTACCCTGACCAGTACAATAATCCGGCCAATGTCCATTCGCACTTCGAGACCACCGGCGCGGAGATATGGGCCCAGACCGGCGGGCGTGTGACTCATTTCGTCGCTGCCCTTGGTACATGCGGCACGTTCGTCGGCGTTGGGCGGCGGTTGCGGGCCGAAAATCCGCACGTGCGTCTGCTGGCGGTGCAGCCGGATGGCCCATACCACGCGCTGGAAGGTGTCAAGCACTTGCCGACCACCGTGCTAGTGCCGGGCATCTATGATGCTACGCTGCAAGATCAGGTGATCGAGGTCAGCAGCGAGGAGGCTTTCGAGATGGCGCGCTGTCTGGCGCGGGTTGAGGGCCTGATGGTCGGCATCTCGGCCGCCGCCAATGTCGCTGCGGCGCTGCGCGTGGCTCGGCAGCTGGAGCAGGGCGTGGTGGTGACGATTCTCTGCGATGGGGCGTCCAAGTATCTCAGCGACCGTTTTTGGGATGAGGAAGCGCTGTGCCAGGATGGGGAAGGGATTTGAATGAGTGACGAGTGACGAGTGACCGGTGACGGGTAGAGACGCAAGATTTGGCGTCTCTACCCGTCACCCGCCACCTGCCACCCGACACCCGACACACAGTTATGATTATTTTATCTGAAACCGCGCGCCAATCGATTTCGCAGCACGCCGAGGCAAGCTACCCGAATGAGTGCGTGGGGTTGCTGATCGGGCGAATCGAAGGCAAACAAAAAAACGTCGAGGCGATTCACCAGGCACCGAATAACTGGAATGCCGAGGTCGGGCTTACCGACGCCGAGCATGAACATTCGCTGGCGGATCGTTTTTACCTCGACCCGCGCGAGTACATGCGCGCCGATCGCGCCGCGCGTGCCCAGGGGCTCGACATTGTCGGCTGCTATCATTCGCACCCCGATCATCCGGCGATCCCTTCCGAGCGCGACCGCGTGGGCGCACAAGGGGTCGGCGGCGGGTCAAGCTTCTCGTTTTTGATCCAGAGCGTGCGCTCGGGCCAAGCAGCCGAGTTGGCGAGCTGGCTGTTGATCGAGGATGGCGAACGTTTTATTGCGGAAGAGCTAAAGTGACAAGTGACGAGTGACGAGCGTATCAGCTTGGCAGCTTGTCAGGAGGAAATATGGCAGTAACGATATCCATCCCCACCGCGCTGCGCCAGTATGCCGGCAACAACGCCGGTATCGATCTGGCGAGTGGGCCGGTCGGTCAGTTGCTGGCGAGTTTGGTCGAGCAGCACCCGCAGCTTGGCAAGCAGCTCTACAACGAGCAGGGCCAGCTGCGCAGTTTCGTAAATATCTACGTCGGCGATGAGGACATCCGCTACCTTCAGGGTGTGGAGACGCCCGTGCCGGATGGCGAGACGGTGAGTATTATTCCAGCTATCGCTGGCGGCCGTGACAAGATGACAAGATGACAAGATGAGCATCTGACGAGTCATCTTGTCACCTTGTCACCTTGTCAGTCACACAAGGATCACTATTACTATGGTAACCAACCTGTCCAATGAGGAAATCAGGCGCTACTCGCGTCACCTGATCCTGCCGGAGTTCGGCATGGAAGGGCAGCGGCGCCTGAAAGAAGGCAGCGTGCTACTGATTGGCGCCGGCGGGCTGGGTTCGCCGCTGGCGCTGTATCTGGCGGCGGCCGGCGTCGGCCATATCGGTCTGGTCGATTTCGATGTGGTCGATGAGAGCAACCTGCAGCGCCAGATCGCCCACGGCACCAGCACCATCGGCGTCCGCAAGACCGAGTCGGCCAGGCGACGGCTGAACGACCTGAATCCGAACGTCGAGGTTACCACCTACGAAGAGCAGGTCACGTCGGAGAATGCGTTCGAGCTGATGCGACCCTACGATGTGATTGTGGACGGCACGGACAATTTCCCGACCCGCTACCTGACCAACGATGCCAGCGTAATGCTCGGCAAGCCGAACGTCTATGGCTCGATCTTCCGCTTCGAGGGCCAGGCCACGGTATTCTACCCCAAGGAGGGCGGGCCGTGCTATCGCTGCCTGTACCCCGAGCCGCCGCCGCCCGGCCTGGTGCCCAGCTGCGCCGAGGGCGGCGTGCTAGGTGTGTTGCCCGGCGTGATCGGCACCATCCAGGCCACCGAGGCGATCAAGCTGCTGGCCGGCATCGGCGAGACGCTGGTTAGTCGCCTGATGCTCTACGATGCGCTCTCGATGCGCTTTCGCGAGCTGAAGCTGCGCCGCAACCCGGACTGCCCCGTCTGCGGCGATCACCCGACCGTGACCGAGCTGATCGACTACGATCATTTCTGCGGCATCACACCCGAGCCAGCGACCTTTACCTCGTATGAGATCACGCCAGTCGAGGTCAATACCTGGCTGCACAGCGACGACCCGCCGTTCCTGCTGGATGTGCGCGAGCCGAACGAGTGGGAGATCGGCCACCTGCCCGACGCGACACGGATCTCGGTCAACGAGCTGCAAGGCCGGCTGAACGAGTTGGATACCGCGCGTGAGATGGTGGTGTACTGCCGGAGCGGCGTACGCAGCGGTCGCGCGGTGGATATGCTGCGCGCGGCCGGGTTCCGCAAGGTCAAGAACATGACCGGCGGTATCCTGCGCTGGTCGGATGATGTGGATGCCAGTATCCCGAAGTACTAGCCAGAGGGAGCACACAGATGACGCAGGGCGTGACAAGCGCGCCCTGCGTCATCTGTGTGCAGTCGTGCTGGCGAACTGTTAGAAGAGCGCCTGGCGCTGGCGACCGAAGGCCGGCACATGCTCCAGCGTGGTACAATATCTCCAGTCCAGTAGGAAGGAACGCTGCCATGAGTACTACCCCAGCCGAGCCGGTCATCTCGATGACGAGAAGTGATCTGGAAAGCTTGATCCGCAGTGTCATACGTGAAGAGCTAAGGCGTGCGCTACGCCCCGTCAATCCGCTCGATGACTGGAGCCACGAAGGGCCGGACGATCCCGAGGGCGACGAGATCATCGCGCGCGAAGCGCTAGCGCAGATCGAGGAGATAAAGAAGAACCCCTCCCAGTTGAGGACATGGGAGGAGTTTGATGCCGAGCTTGCTAGGGCGGCGGCGGCTGGTGAGCTACCAGATTAAGATTATTCCGTCGGCAGAGCAAGAGATACGCGCGTTGCCGGCATATGTGCGCGCTCAGGCTCGCCAGTTGGTGCCAGCATTAGCACGCAGCCCTCGTCCCTCACGCGCGAAAGAGCTATGCGATAATCCGGGTACCTATCGTATCTGGCTTGCTGGACGCTGGCGGATCGTCTATCAGATGGACGATGATCAACAAGTAGTCATTATCCTGCGCGTCCGCCTCAAAGAAGATATCGACTACGACTCCCTCGCATCGCCCGAATAACTCGCGCATGTTCATGTCCCGATGACGCCCCCTTGTTGGGAGAATTCGACGAACGATCACTACCTGCCTCTCCACAAACAGCTTCAGCCGCCACAGGTCACCGCAACTTCCTCCCGCCAATCGTCGCGGAAAGCTAGCTGCTCGCGCCCATCTACTACCCAGAGCATGATCTGCAGGTCGCGCAGCAGCCAGATCATACACCACGTGCCCGTAGCCGGTCACCGCTGCCACTGCCGATAGATATCGGCGATCACCTCGTCGATCGGGGCGCGGTGCGTCTCGACATCCAGCACCTGCGTCTGGCTGGCGGCCTGCTCCAGCAGCATGGCGATCTTGGTCTGGGTGGCGTCGAAGGTGTATTCGTGCCGGCCAGCCTCGCTTTTGACGAGCTTGGCGCCACCTAGCGCCGGCGGCGCACCATTTGCGGTCTCCAGCAGCAGCCGGCGCTGATCGGACACCTCGCGCCGCAGCCGCTCGAACGACCCATCGAATGCAATCTTGCCGTGGTCGATCATCACGATTCGGCCGGCCAGCTGCTCCAGCTCGGCCATGTCGTGGCTGGTCAGCATCACGGTCACGCGTCGATCGCGGTTTAGATCTTTGATGAAGCCGAGGATCGTGCGCTTTGCGAGCACATCCAGCCCGATCGTCGGCTCGTCGAGAAACAGCAGCTCCGGCTCGTGCAGCAGCGCCAGCCCCAGCTCGGCGCGCATCTTCTGCCCCAGGCTCAGCTCACGCGTCAGGCTGTTGAAGAACTCGCCCATTCCCAGCAGCTCTTTCACCATGTCCCGCATGCGTTCGTAGCGCGGCCGCGGAATATCCCAGACCACGCGCTTCCACTCGAAGCTGGCCGCGATCGGGTGATCCATCCACAGCTCGGTGCGCTGGCCGAACACGACGCCGATCTTGCCAACATAGCGCACCCGTTCGCGAACGGGATCCATCCCTAGCGAGCGCACCGTCCCCGTATCGGGCGCAAGCATGCCCGAGAGCAGCTTCACCGTCGTGCTCTTGCCGGCGCCGTTCGGGCCGGCATAGGCCACGATCTCGCCACGCCGGATCTGTAGATCGATATGTTGGAGCGCGCGCACTTCGCGAATCGGCGGCCGAAACATGGTGCGCATGGTATCGCGCAGGCGCTCGGAGCGCTGCTTCTGGCGAAATGTCTTGCAGACGGCGCTCAGTTCAACCACGATGTCCGAGGCTGCTGTAGCGTTGTGAACCAGTGCGTCCATAGTAGCGCATTCCTTTCCGAAAAATCCAGCTTGTGACAATCGCGAAGATCAAAGCGGCTAGCGGGGTTACCCAGCGCGACCAGCCCGACAGATCGAGCCCCAGCAGCGCGCCGCATGGGTACCAGGCCACAAACCCAACCGGCAGTACGGTGAGCATCCCGCTGAGCAGGAGCGGCCCCAGCCCATCGAGCGGGAACGCCTTGAGCTGGTACAGCAGCCGGATCGACGAGCTGCTGATCTCCTCGGCGGCGCGCGGCGCCCAGAACGCCAGGCTGCCCCACAGGAACGAGAACGCCAGCACCACCGCCGACGAAGCCGCCAGGTTGAGCGCCAGCAGCGCCAGCCACCCCGGCGTGATCGCCAGCGGCAGCTTGCTGGCCGACCAGACCAGCAGCCCGATGCCGGGCAGCAGCACCGGCGAGCCGGAGAAGGGCATGAATCCCTCGGTCAGCAACGACATCCAGATCGGCTGCGGCTGAATCAGCGTGTGATCGAGCTGGCCGCGCCCCAGTCGCCGGCTGATCGTCAGCACGTTATAGCCGAAGAACATATTCATCAGGCCGCTGACGACCGTGGCGTAGCCGAGCAGGAACACCACTTCGTAGCGGCCCCACGCGCCAATGCCTGCGAAGCGATCCGCCAGCAGCAGCGTGGCTGTAACCGATGCGAGATTGACAATCCCATCCGAAAGATACCACGTCAGCGCCAGCTTCAAATCGGCCATCAGGAAGGTGAAATCCAGAACGGCGTAAAGCTTCCAGAGGCGCAGTATACGCCGAGCCAAAGACCAAAGACGAAGGACGAAGGACGAAAGAGCGTCGTCATTCGTCGTCCGTCGTTCGTCATTCGTCGTTCGTCGTTCGTCGGCTCTTGGCTCTACATTACCCGCCATACGCCACCATTCTTTCACGGCTCACGCGCCATAGCCAGTGTGCGAGCGGCCACAGCACGATCGACCAGCCGACCTGGAGCGCCAGCAGCCCGATCGGCTCACCCGTCCCAGTGTAGATCTTGAGCGGCGCCGAGGCCATCGAGGCGAACGGCATCCACGCGAAGGCCGCGCCGACGCCCTGCGGCAGCAGCGCCAGCGGCACGATCGCGCCCGATAGGAGCGCGGTGATCGCGCTGCGCACCTGGCTCACGGCCCAGTGAGGCAGTTGCAGCACTATCAGCAGCCCGCCAAACACAAACTCGATCGCCAGCCCGACACTGATTGCCAGCGTCAGGCTGAGCACAAACAGCCCAGCCGCGCCGGCACCAGCAGGCAGTGCGCTCACTCCCAGCAGCGGCGCGAGCAGCAGCAGCGGCACGGAAAACACACTGAACTCGAACAGCCAGCGCCCGAACATATCGGCCGAGAACTGGCCGAAGATGCCCATCGGCTGGAGCAAGCGGCCGACGATCGTGCCATTCCAGAACACCTCGTCCAGCGTTGTGCGCGGCGAAAACTGTGCGGCGAACACTTCGGCAACCAGCGTGTAGGTCAGCACCGCCTCCAGCGTCATGCCCGAGACAACGCCTTTGCCGGCCAGGATCGTGCGCCAGATCGAGAGCAGCACGATCACGCGCAGCAGCCGCAGCAGGTAGTCGATCAGAAACAGCGGGCTATCGCCGATATAGCTCGACGCCGCCATCGCCGCGGTTTTCCAGTACTTGTGGAGCAGTTTTGTCATGGGTTTCCTGATTCCTATAGGACTTACGAAAAAGCGATTCTCGCCTGCCCCCTTCGTCAAGCTCAGGACGTGGCTTCGACAAGCTCAGGACGAACGGCAGCATGGTACTTTTCTTCTTTTGTTGGTTCTTTTTTCGCCCCGCCGGGCGAAAAAAGAACCAACAAAGGGTTCGAAATCCGTGGTTTGTGTGAATCCTATCCTAAACACAAAAAAGCCGTGAGCCACTACACTGGCCCACGACTTATACGAACGATGGCTGAAAACGCTTTACATAATCTACCTGTCGCAGGGCACAGTACGCCTATGTCCTACGACTGCATCAGGCCCGAAGGTTAACCGTAGCATGCGATATCCCCATCCAGCGGGCAAACTGCCCGACACTGACTGCGCCAGTATAGCACAGTGTACCCATAGGAGTGCATCGGTCAAATGATGGATATGCCCCCCTTAATCTCCCTCCTAAGACTTTGCCTTAGCGGACCTCCCACACGGGGCTGATGTCGTCACCGTAGCCCTGTTCTATGATAGCCCAGTGTTAGGGTTCGCGCCACCAGACGTAAAGTGCCGATTCTGCTCCAAGGCCCGGCATCTTGTCCGCTTCTATCCCAACCGCGTGCCGCAGCAGACCGACTTAGGACTGCCCGATGCGCAGAAAGTTCCGCCACCAATGCTTCACGGCGCTTCGGCAAGCCTGAGATAACCAAAATCGAGGAGAAAGTGGGCTACAACGTTGCGTTTTGCAGCAATGACTTTAACACTGGCCATGAGAGCGCGGTGTCCGCGGCACAAGCGCGCTGATGGACCATCGACACACTGTCACGAATATCGAAAGGAACACCCTCAATGGTAATTCTCACACGACGGATGGGCCACTGGCGCAGCGGGGCCGCCAAGCGTCCTGCCTTGCTCCTGCTGGCACTAACAATCCTGCTCTCGGGTCTCCTCGGCGCTCTGCCCGCCCCGCGGGCGCATGCCCAGGCTACGCCCGCCACTGTTACTGTCCGACTGACGATCGACAGCGTCACGGCGGTCGACGGCTTCGAAGGGGGCGGGGCGGCTGACTTCTTCCCCAAGGTTCATCTGAACGGTGGCCCTGAGGAAAAGCGAGATGCGGTCATCGACGATGACGATGTCAACCCTGCTCCCGCGGATTGGCAGTTCAATACTGACGTCAGCATCGACACCGCCATCGCCCCGAACATCCCGATCACCATCGAGATCTTCGATGAGGACGGCTTCCTGCGCTTTGGCGACGACAAGGCCGATATCACGCCGATCACGAATCGCAAAACGCTCGCGCTCAATGTCAACGTAGGCGCTGGCCCTTGTGCGATCAGCGGCGACGTCAGCGGCCTGTGTGACGACTCCATCACGGCGGTTGGTGACGCCGTGAGCGACAATGCCAAGATCGTCTTCCATGTCAACGTTCTGAGTACGCTGTCGAACAGTGATGCCGACGGCGACGCCATCCCCGACAGCTGGGAGCAAAACGGCGTCACTATCGCCGGCCAATTCATCGACCTGCCGGCAATGGGCGCCGACCCGAACAAGCCCGACATCTTCCTGCAGATCGACTGGATGCAGAACAGCACCAACGACCAGCGCCTGACCACGACCGCCCTGCAGCAGGTCGCGGATGCCTTCGCCGCGTCACCCTACATCAGTCCGACGGGTTCGAGGGGCATCAATATGCATATCGACGAGGATGCAAATAGTGTTAACTTTCCCACGACACTTGCCAAAGCCCAAAAGATCACTCTTACGAACAACCTCGGCGCCCTCGACAGCGCCGGCAACTACAGCTGGACTGCCGTCGAGAACATCAAGATGACCAACTTCTATCCCACCGGCCGCGCGCTGATCTTCCACTATGTTATCGCCGCCTTCCTGCAGGAGCCGCCGCCGCCGGGAGGAACGCAGAACACCTCCTCTGGCATCTCCCGGAACCCCCTTGGCGCAAAGTTCTTCGACGGCGGCAGTGACCTGCTCATTACGCTCGGCGGCTTCAGTGGCACGGGGGCAGGCACAGATCTGCAGCAGGCCGGCACGTTGATGCATGAGCTCGGCCACAACCTGGGCCTCTCACACGGCGGCAATGATGGCAACAACTACGAGCCCAACTACCTCAGCATCATGAACTACGCTTTCCAGCTCGTCGGGCTCGATGGCAGCGGCAGCATCACCGCCACGATCGACTACTCGCGCAGCGTGCTCCCACCACTGGATGAGGCCAAGCTGGATCAGAGCAATGGCCTTAGCGGAGCTACGGCTGGCCAGACGACCGCAACCGCCTGTAAGCCGGGTACAAAGACCACAAATCCGACGCTGTCCTATTTTCCGGCTAACGGCCCAGTGGACTGGGACTGCAAGTCGGCAACCACCGGCGTCATCGCCTTCGATGCGAACGGCGATAGCACCAACAACACGGACCTGACCGCCAGCGGCGGCCCAGACCTCCGGCTGACTGGCTTTAATGATTGGCTCGCTATCAAGTTCACCGGCGGGCTGGTCGGCGGCCTCGGCGTGAGTACCTTACCAGCCTCCTCGCCGGTCGAGCCAGAGATAACGATCACACCACCAACTGTCGACGCCGGCGGGCCATACGAGGTGGGCGAGGGTGGCTCGGTCGTGGTCTCAGCCTCAGCCAGCGATCCGGAGGGCGGGCCGCTAACCTACGCCTGGGATCTGGATAATAATGGCAGCTTCGAGACACCTGGTCAGAGCGTGACGTTCTCGGCGGCAGCGCTCAGCGCTCCCAGCAGCCACACCATCAAGGTCCAGGTCACCGACAACACCAACCTCAAGGCCGTCGACGAGGCGATTGTCAACGTGATCTATAACTTCAGCGGCTTCTTCCAGCCGGTTGACAACCTGCCGGTGTTCAACTCGGTCAAGGCCGGCAGCTCCATCCCGGTCAAGTTCAGCCTGAGTGGCGACCAAGGCCTGGACATCTTCGCAGCAGGCTATCCAAAGTCACAGGTAATAACGTGCGATTCGACCGCGCCGGTCGATGGTATCGAGGAGACTGTTGCGGCCGGATCGAGCAGCCTGTCCTACGACGCGAGTACGGACCAGTATAGCTATGTGTGGAAGACCGACAAGGCCTGGGCCGGGACCTGCCGGCAGCTGGTCGTGAAGTTGAACGACGGCACGTCGCACCGCGCGAACTTTCAGCTAACGAAGTAGGCTGACTACTTTCGGAATGTTGTAGGAACGGTTGCACGTCAAAAACCGTGACGAAGAAAAAAGCATGGCTTCAGCAAGCCATGCTTTTTTCGTTGACGGTAAGGATATGGTGAAAGAGCCGTCAATCGGGCCAATATATAAAAGCAGGTGGTAAACCGCAAGCCCTTGATAGGCAGCGGATCAAGC
>Ga0137375_10002459_pt1 | contig 21784 bp, 18 predicted proteins | sample SagtaG_24_FD_104936 | JGI IMG/M metagenome (GOLD analysis project Ga0137375, IMG submission 104936) | Vadose zone soil microbial communities from Sagehorn Ranch, Mendocino, California, USA - Sage1_R_113_16 metaG | ecosystem: Environmental > Terrestrial > Soil > Vadose zone | place: USA... | reverse complement strand
AGGGCGCGCGCAGCGCGAGGACCTTCGGGCGCTGACAGCCTTACACGGACACGCCCGCCGCCGTCCCTCTGCTCCGAGCCACATGCGTCCTTCTGAACGACGGCGGGGCGCGTAAGCGGCAGCACAGACAAAGAAAGAGGGCCGGCTGCGCCACCCAGGCGAAGCCGACCCTCGGTCGGGTTACTCGAAGGCGGAGTTCAGGGACTGGCGGCGGCCATCGCCTGGGCGTTCTTCAAACTCGCCGCGGCGTGGCTGAGGATGGCAGCGGCTTTGGTCGAGCCAGCGATCGACTCGCTCATGGCGTACAGCTGACCGGCAGCCAGAGTCACGTCGGCCGCCAACAGGTCGTTCGCGCCCATGGCGGTGCCATTCGCGGCCGCGGCAATCCCCGGCGTGTGCAGCGCATCCGCGCGAGCGTCGGCAATCAAACGCGCGTTGCTCATGTTCTGCTCGGCCATCACGCTCGTGATGGCGTCGGCGAGCTGATGCAGGAACGACGACTGCGCCTGGGCATTCAGGATCTCATCCTGGCGGCCCTGCGCCAGCGCATTCGCGAGCGTCGCGTCAGCCTTGACCATCAAGGCCGCGGCGCGGATCTGGGCGATGCCGAGCTCGTTGCGGGCATTGAGCTCGCCGTCGGCGCGAGCCGCATTGGCTAGGGATCGCGTGATCTGCTCGATCGCATTGCCATTGGCTGTGCCGTCGAGCTGATGCTGGCGCAGCGCTTGGGACTGCAGCAGCGCGATCATCCGATCGTTCGCCATGTTCAGCTCAGTCTCAGCATTGATGTCATCGGCCTGCTGCAGCGCGAGCTGATACTGCGCACTTGCGTTGGCCAGCTCGGCCGCCATGTGGTCCGTGTCGTCCGCGGCCACAGCAGCCATGGGCGCCAGCGCGATCACCAGCCCAACACAAAGAACGAGAACCCGAAGTGGGGTCATTTCGTTTGACCTTCCCTTTCCTGAGTGTGCTCCCCGCCCCTCAGGCGGGGCTCCGTAAGCCTCCATCAAGCCATGACGCAACCGTCAATACGGTGTTGCTGGTGATCGAACGCCCGAATTATCACCCCCTTACGGCGCACAAACAGCCAACCCTCATCTTGGCGACGGGCGCCCAGCGCTGTTTTCGCGGGGGCTCCCGGGGTGTGCAAGACTCGTGCCACCCGGGCACGGGTACGCTTGGCCCATGCGCCCAGGCGCGCGGCCCCTGGATCCACCACGCCGACTGTTGATGGGCTCGGGTCCCAGCAACCCCGAGCCACGCGTCCTACGCGCCATGGCTGGTCCCCCACTCGCAGCCGACGATCCATGTCTCGCCGGACTGCGTGATGACATCAATCTACTGGTGCGTAGAACGTTTCGCACGCAATCAGCCGTTACGGTTGTCGTCCCAGGTGCCTCGCGTGCCGGCATCGAGGCGGTTCTGGCCAGTCTGATCGAGCCCGGGGACCGCGTCCTTGTCGGCGTCTACGGTCACTTCGGCGAATTGCTGTGCACGCTCGCGGCTCGCCATGGCGCGATCGTCGAGCGCGTTGACGCCGAGTGGGGCCACTCCGTCTCGCCACCCGAGTTCATCAGGGCAATCGAACGCAGCACACCCAAACTGGCGGCCATCGTGCATGCGGATACGTCGACGGGCATCCTCCAGCCGCTCGAGGCGATCGGCCGCGCCTGCCACGCTGCGGACACGCTGTTCGTCGTCGACGCGGTGCTCAGTCTGGGCGGCTGCGAGGTGAGCTTCGACGCGTGGCGCGTCGACGCGGCCATTGGCGGCTTGCAGAAGTGTCTGGGCGGCCCACCTGGCCAGGCGCTGGTCGCCTGCTCTGCGCGCGCAATGGCCGCCCGGGCATCCCGAGTCGGCGAGTCAGACACGCGTTACCTGGATCTGCAGCGCCTCGTCGACGATCAGCACGAGTTGGCCAGCCCGATGCTGTACGCCACACGCGAGGCGCTACGCATGATCGACCACGAGACACTCGAAGCGCGCTGGCAGCGTCACTCGCGCGCCAGCAAGGCGATGCGCGCGGGCATCGCGGCCATGGGCCTGGCGCTGTTCGGAGATGCCGAGCACCGCGTGCCGATGATCACACTGGTCCGCATCCCGTCGGGCATCGACGACGCACGTGTGCGCCAGCAGTTGCTCGAGGAGCACGGCGTCGAGATCATGGCCGCCTTCGGCCCGCTGCGCGGCCAGATCTGGCGCATTGGCACGATGGGCACCAACGCCTGCCAACCGTCCGTGCTCCAAACACTGGCCGCCGTAGAAGCGGTGCTCACCGCGCACGGCCACAAGGCACCGCGCGGCGCCGCTGTCGACGCCGCCCGGCACGCCTTTCTCGGCTAAACGAAGATGTCCAGCGGTAAAAACGCCGAGACCACGAAGTTCGGCACGTCGACCAGCTCGCTGATCTTGAGATCGACGGCCACGCTGGCCAGCGCGTAGGCCTGCTGTGGTGACAGGCCGCGCTCGTGGCCCAGGTAATCGATCATGTTCAGCAGCGCGTTGCGCGCGGCGAGCGTTGCATCCTCGGACCGATTTTCGCCCGACCGATCGATGGACAGACCCGTGGTGGCGTAGAAGCGTCGCGGCGCGATGAGCTCGGGCGGCCCGTAGTAGTCGTCACGCGCGAACTGGGCATCGCGAATACCCCGCTGGGCGGCGAGGCCTTTGTGAATCTGGAACTCGAGATGGAATGTGGCACACATCTCGATGGCCGTGCCGCAGCACTCGCCGTCGCCCTGTGCGAAATGCGCATCGCCAATGGAGAACAGTCCGCCCGGCGCCGACACCGGCAGCGCCAACCGAACGCCTTTGCTGAGTTGCTTGACGTCCAGGTTGCCGCCGATCTCGCGTGGCGGAATCGTCCGCAGGGCTTCCGACGCAATGCGCGGATCCGAAGGCACCGCCGACGCAGCGCTGGGCGGCAGCACCACGCCGCCGCGCTCCAGGAGCGCCTGCTCGCGCGCCGTGATGCGCTGCAGCAACTCGTGCGACGGTGCCAGGCCAATCGTGCCTGGAAACGACGCGCCAGGAATGCGGACCCTAGGCAGCTCAGCCGCCGTCGCGTATGCATCGGCGATGGACCAGTGCACGATATACGGATCCGGAAAGTCGTCGCGTAGGAAGCCGAAGCCAGCTATCTGAGTGGTGAAGCCAAATTCAGCCGGCTCGACCTCCACGATGCGTATCTCGAGCAGGTCGCCCGGCTCAGCACCGTTGACATACACCGGCCCGGTCAGCGGATGGACGACGTCCAGGTTCACCGCGGCCACGTCTGCCGTACTCGACGCTGCTGTGATCTGGCCATCCAGCGCATCGAGTGTCTCGAGGATGACCCGCTCGCCAGGCTCGACACGCAAGACGGGCGGAATGTCCGGATGCCAGCGGTTGTGCCCCACCTGAGGCTGCGCCGCGAGCGGTTTGGAGCGATCGACGCTGATGCGGTGCACGTTTCCCGCGATGGTCATGTCGAACCTCCTCGATGTTTCAGACCGGCTTGAGGGTGCCGTCGAACATCATGAGCGTGACGAACGAGTCGACCGAGAACGCGTTCTGATAGATCGGGTCGCCCTCCTTGGGCCAGCCAGTGACGCGCTTGTTTTCCAGGATCGGGTTGTTGCCGTAACGCTCCCACAACGGGATCTCCGGTAGCAGCTCGTTGTACGCGAGCGCCATTTTCGTCACGACTTCCTTCTGCGGACTCACGTCAAGCCCTTCGCCCGAAGCCGTGATCAGCGCGTCGAAGTCGACGCTCCCCGAAGAGGTCTCCTGCTTGAGCGGATACTTCATGCCGCCGTTCGCCGGAATAGTGTTGTGCGTCTGCAGGTCCTGCGTGTACGACGCCTGGACGTGCGGGTTGGCGATGCCCCACGCGCGAATGGCGAGCGTGAACTTACCGTCGTTGACGTCGACGATGTGCTGCGACGAGACGACACCGCGCACGTCGACCTTGATGCCGAACTTGGTCATCGATTCGGCCAGGTGCTGGGCTGCCGCCGACCAGTCGGCAAAGTCCGACGGCACGATCAACTCGAACTCCATCTTCTGGCCGCCCTTGGCGTAGATGCCGTCCGAGCCCTTCTCGAAGCCCGCTTCCTTCATCAGCGAGTCGGCCTTGGCCAGATCGAACTCGTACTTGTTGAGCTTGGAGCGCGACGCTTCGGCGATCCACTGCGGCACCAGCGAGTCGCTGATGCCGGTCAGGTACTGGACGGCCTTGCCCGAATCGCCCAGTGAGACTTTGCCGTTCTCGTCGCGATTGACCGCGTGCGCCACGGCCTGGCGGACTCGTTTGTCCTGGAATTGCGGCGCCTTCTCCCAGTGCATATAGAGCGCCGGACCGGAGTAGGACGGACCACGAATGATGCGCACGCCCTGATCGATGAACGCCTTCTCAGTCGCGGGTGGAAAGCCGTGCGTGGCGTAGTCGACGTCGCCAGCCAGCACGAGCGGCGTAACCTGCGGCGTCTCGCCGTTGTAGATGACGAGTTTGTCGAACTTGACCTTGTCCGCGGCGAAGCCGCCGGGATTCTTGACCATGGTCAGTTGGGCCTCGGTAATGCTGGCCGGATCGATCTTGAACGGTCCGCTCGACAGCGGCTCCTTGGGCCGGAACTGGCCGAAGTCCGTGCGCAGCTTCTTCCACTCGTCCGAATCGGCCGTCTTGCCGGCCGCGACCAGATCCTGCAGCTTCTTGGCCCAGTCGCCGTAGATCGAATCGGGCCGCATGCGCTCGCGCAGAATGAGCCGTTCCGCGGTGCTCGACGGCTTCGAGAAGTGGAAATTGACCGTCGTATCACTCGGCGTATCGATGCGATCGATATACCGCCACACGTTGAAGTTCTCGAGTCGGCCGATCCAGAACGTGGTCGCCACGTCCTTGGACGTGAACGCGCTTCCGTCGCTCCACTTGGTGCCCGAACGGAGATTCATCGAAATCTGATCGGGCGGCACGACCTTCGAATCCTGCGCGAGGATGTACTCCCACTTCGCGTCGGCCCAGCGCCAGATCGCCAGTGGCGCCTCGAAGAAGTCCCAGTACAGCGTCGGCGTGAAGCCGAAGATCGATTTGGCCTCGAAGGTGTTGAAGTGCCCAGCCGGTGGGACTTCGAAGGGCCACGCCCCGTGGTATTCCTTGCCGCCGCCGGCGGCGGCGGGCGCCGCTTGCACGGGCGCGGTCGTCGGCTTGGCCGCCGCCGCTGGCGCGGTCGTGGGCTGAGCGCCTGCTGGCGCGGCTGCCGTGGTTGGTTTCGCCGCGGCTGGCGCGGTGGTCGGCGCAGGTGCCTGGGCGGCCGGCGCGCACGCGGCCAGCAGCGCCAGACCAGTCGTACCCACGAGCCCCGCCAACAGCTCGCGTCGCGAGAACCCTCGTGTCGATGTCATGCTCAACGCTCCCTTCCTTTCAATCCAAGTGCGACGAGTCCGAGGATGAATAGCGCGGCCATGACCGCCGCCATGGCCGAGACGACAAACTCCGCCGACGACGGCGACAGGAACGGCAGCGGCAGCAGCGCAAGCACCAGCAGCAGAAAACCGATGCGCAAGCCGCCGTGGAGCACCAAGTGGAGCATCAGCGTCCTGCCGTGACGAGCCCGGCGCGCTCGCGCACGGCCACGTGGCACGCCACTTCGCGCTCGGGGACCGCGACGAGCTCGGGCACCACGATGTCACACAGGCCGGCCTCGAAGCGCGGGCAGCGGGGATGAAACGAGCAGCCCGCGGGCAGGTGCAACAAGCTCGGCACCTCGGCGCTGCGCAACGGCACGCGGGTCTTGCCGCGGGTGAGGAGTGGATCCGCCTCAGGGATGGCCGCGATGAGCGCGGCCGTGTACGGATGGGCCGGATCGGCGACGAGCCGCTCCGTCTCGCCGACTTCGACCAATCTGCCCAGGTACATGACGCCGATTCGTCCCTGCCGACCAAAGTAGCGCGCCACAGCCAGGTCATGCGTAATCAGCACGCACGACATACCCAACTGGTCGCGCAGCCTGATCAGCACGTTCAGCAGGCTGATGCGAATCGAGACGTCGACCATCGACACGGCTTCGTCGGCGACGATGAAGCGTGGTTCGACCGTCAGCGCGCGGGCGATCGACACGCGCTGGCGCTGGCCGCCGCTAAGCTGGTGCGGGTATTTGCCCAGGTAATCCTCGGGCGGCGTCAGGTCGACGAGCTTCAACAATTCGATGACGCGTCGTTGGGTGTCGCTGCCGCGTGCCAGCCGATGCCGCTCGAGCGGCGCGCTCAGCGTCTGAAACACACTGCGCGTTGGGTTCAGCGATGCGTAGGGGTCCTGGTGCACGATTTGCACGGCCCGCCGAAAGCGACTGAACTCCGCGCCGCGCGTGTGCCACACATCGCGCCCCTCGAACAGCACCCGGCCGGCGCTCGGCCGCGCCAAGCCGGTGAGCAGCCGGCCGGTCGTCGTCTTGCCGCAGCCGCTCTCGCCGACCAGACACACGATCTCGGCCGGCCGTACCACCAGCGACACGTCGTTGACAGCCGTGACCGTTCCGCCTGGCGTCTCGAACTGCCGTGAGACTCGCTCGAGCTCGACCAGCGGGCTGGCGTTCATACGCCAACCGCCGCGGGCTCGAACGATCCCACCGCGTCGGCCACGTCCTGCCAGCGAATGCACGCCGCACGATGCGCAGGCGTGTCCACGTCCAGCAGAGGTGGCTCGGCTTTCAGGCAGTCGTCAACGCCGAACGGGCAGCGCGCGTGATACGTGCAGCCCGGTGGTAGGCGAATCAGGTCGGGCGGCGAGCCAGGAATGGAATCGAGGTTGCCCAGCGCGCCAGAGACGCGCGGCACCGCGCGCAGCAGGCCCAGTGAATACGGGTGCCGCGGCCGGTAGAACAGATCGGCGACAGTAGCGGTCTCGACGATGCGCCCGGCGTACATCGTGATGACGCGGTCGGCCAACTCGGCGGCCAGGGACAGGTCGTGCGAGATGAAGACCAGCGCAAAGCCGAGCCGCTCCTTCAAAGTGCGCAGCAGATCGATGACCTGGCGCTGGGTCAGGATGTCCAGGGCGGTCGTCGGCTCGTCCAGGATCAAGATCTGTGGTGCGAGTAGCAGACCGAGCGCGATCAGTACGCGCTGACGCATGCCGCCACTGAGCTCGTGCGGGAACGCGGGCAGCACCCGCCGCGCGTCGAGACTGACCATGTCCAGCAGCTCGGTCGCCTGCTCGCGGAAATCACCCATCCCATGGGCGCGCGCTGTATCAGCAAAGTGATCCCGTATCGTGAGCACCGGGTTGAACGCATTGAGCGCGGACTGGAACACCAATGCGCAGCCCTGCCACCGATATCTGCGCAGCCTGCCTTCGTCGAGAGAACGGACGTCGACCTGCGGTCCGTCAGGCGGCCGATAGAGGATGCGCCCGTTGGTGACGGTGGCGCTGCGCGGCGAGAGCCGCACCAGGCTCTGCGCCAACGTCGTCTTGCCCGAGCCGCTTTCGCCGATGATCGCAAGCGTCTCTGCCTGGTCCAGATCGAACGACACGTCGCGTACCGCTTGCACAGCGCCACGCCGAGTCTGATAGGCAATCGACAGATGCTCGACGGCGAGGATGCTCATGCGGCGCCGCGCAGTCGCGGGTTGAAGATGTCCTCGAGCGCCGAGGCTAGCGACACCAGGGCGAGCTGAAAGAGGGCAATCGCCAGCACGGGCGACAGAATGTACGGCAAGCTGTCGCGGAAGAACACAGCCCCGCGCACCCAGGCCAGGTTGATCATGACGCCCCAATTCGTGCCGGAAAGCGGCACCAACCCGAGGAAGATCAGGCCCGCCTGAGCGTAGATCGCCTGAGTCATGGCCAGAATGAAGCTGATGGCGATGTAGCTGCGCATGTTGGGCAGGATCTCGGCGAAGATGATGTGGCCGAGCCCGAGGTCAAGCGCGCGCGCTGCCTCGACGAATTCGCGCTCTTTCAACGACAGCACCTGTGCGCGTACGGCGCGTAGCAGGCTCGGCCAGGCCAGCGCGCCGACGATCAGTGCCAGGATGAGAATCGAGTTCAGGCGCAGCAGCGCGGCCAGCACGACCAACAGCGGCAAGCGCGGGATGGTCAGGATCACGTCGGTGATGGCCAGGATGGTCGAGTCAACCGCGCCCCCGACGACGGCGCCGAGCGAGCCGAAGGTGACTGCAATCACCGTGGACAGCAGCGCCGCCAGAAAGGCAACGATCATGATGTCGCGGCCACCCCAGATGATCTGGTTGAACACGTCACGCCCCTGATAGTCGGTACCCAGTGGATGGGCGAATGACGGCGGCGCATAGATGGCTGTCAGATCCACCTTCGTATCCAACGGAACCAGTAGCGGACCCACGAAGCTGACGACCACGAACAGCACGATTCCGATCAGGCCTGCCAGCCCGACCGGCCTGGATTTGAGCAAGCGCAGGAAGTCGAGGGTCGCCGTCATCCGCGGCCGATCCGCGGGTCGAGCTTGGTGTAGACCAGGTCAGCAAGCAGGTTGGCGACGACGACCGAGACCGTGATCAGCAGGAAAACGCCCTGCATGATCGGGTAGTCGCGCTGATTGATGCTGTTGTAGAGCAGCCAACCCAAGCCCTGGTACACGAAGATGAACTCGATGAACAAAGCCCCACCCAGGATGAAGCCGGCCGAAATCGTGAACTGCGTGAACAGCGGCAGGATCGCGTTGCGGCCCACATAGGCTGTCGTGATGCGGCGTTCCGACAAACCGCGCGCTCGCGCCGCGGTCACGTAGTCCTCTTCCAGCGCGGCGAGCGTGCTGTTCTTCATCGTCAACATCCAGATGCCCGTGTGCGTCAGGACATACGTCACGATCGGCAAGGAGGCATGGAAAAACGCATCGCGGACAAACTCGAAGGTGAAGCCAGGTTGGATGCCGGGTGAGAGGACGCCGCGCATCTGTGTAATCGGCAGCCAGCGCAACTGCACACCCAGGAACACCACCAGCAGAATGCCGATCAAGTAGTCCGGGATGGAGCTGACCACGGCACTGACCGAAGACACCACGTGGTCTGTTGGTGAGTTGCGCTTGAGCGCCGTCATGAGGCCGAGGCTGATGCCGATCAGGAAGCTCAGCATCAGCCCCGTTCCGACCGCAAAGACCGTCCAGGGTAGATAGCGCAACAGCAGTGCGGTGACGGGCGTGCCCTCGGACAGGATCGACGAGCCGAGGTCGCCCCGAGCCAGGTTGCCCAGGTAGCTGACGTATTGCTCGTAGATAGGCCTTCTCAGGTCGACCGAGAACTTGCCCGTGGCCGTGGCGAGCGCATCCTCGTACGACAGGAGCTGCTCGGTGACGAGCTTGTCGATGTAGATCTCGATCGGGTTGCCCGGCATGAGCCGGACGATGACAAAGGTAAAGGTGCTGACGACGTAGATCGTCGCCGCGGCTTTGACCAGGGCACGCAGGATGGCGTGGCGCCAGAAGCCGGAGGCGACCGCGCCGGCCGTGGATGTCCAGGACGGAGCAGTCGCGGTAAGCCGAACCTCTGCCGTCGTTGCCATTGGTCGGTGGATGGGCAGGCTAGCATGCGCGGCGGCACAGCCACGAGTAGCTCGTCGAGGCGGTAACGTGGACGTCACCCGATGGACCTGCGCCTCGCCGAGCTGCTGGCGACCTTGTCGCTGGCGACCGACCTCGGGACGGCCTTCCCTGTAGAGAAGGCGTAGAGAAGGCGCTCATCGAGACGGCGCTCGGTGGCTGGCAATCGCCCGGCCTGTGAAAATGGGTCTGTGCTGCGGCCCGACTTGGCTCATCGCCTGATCGCGGCCACGGGCGGGTTTGCGACGAACGTGTGGCGGCTCGACACCGACACCCGCTCGTATGCGCTGCGCGTGTTTCGCGCGCATGAGCGGCCAGTGCTCGAGCGCGAGGTGGCCGTCATGCGCGCGGCAAGTGCCTCAGGCATTCCTGTGCCTGGCGTGCACGCCATCGGCATGAACGACGATCGCCCCGCGCTCTTGATCGACTGGTGCCCGGGCACCCCCCTCGTCGAGGCAGCTCGGCGACAGCCATGGCGTCTGCCGTCACTCGCTGCCAGACTCGGCCGGCTGCATCGGCATGTGAATAGCGTCCGGGCACCGGCCGGGCTGCGTTCCAACTGGATCGACTGGCCGCGTGCCGCCGACGCTGCATTGTCGAGCCACCTGCAGGCTGTGCCGATGGTCCACGACCGCCTGCTGCACATGGATTTCCATCCGCTCAACGTGCTGGCGCAAAACGGCCACCTGTCCGCTGTCCTGGACTGGACAAATGCCCACGCGGGCGATCCACGCGCCGACTTCGCCCGCACTGTGTCCATCCTGCGCCTCGCGCCGCCGCTCGACGAGGCCGCACAGCGCATCGCGCGCGGCCTGTTCGAGGCGTTCTGGCGCCTCGGCTACGGGTCGCCTGGCCGAGACATGGCCGCGTTTTATGCCTGGGCCGGCGCCGCGCTGGTACACGACCTGGCAGATCGTTTCGCACCTGCCGAACTCGAGCCGGCCCGCCGTTGGACGGACTCGTGGCGGCAACGCCTGCAGCTACGATGACAGCACGCCATGGATCGTGTGTTCATCACCGTCGCCGCGCTGAGTGGCTTCGTGGCGGTGGCCGCGGGCGCGTTTGGCGCCCACGCGCTGCGCGATCGCCTGTCGCCCAGTCTGCTGGACACCTTCCAGACTGGCGTGGCGTACCAGATGTATCACGCGCTGGCGCTGCTTGCCGTGGGCATTGTGCTGGCGCGGTTCTCCGTCGACGGGTCGACCTGGTTGACCGCCGCGGGCTGGCTATTCATCGCCGGCACGGTGTTATTCTCGGGCAGCCTATACCTGCTCGCGCTGACTGACACGCGCTGGCTCGGCGCGGTCACGCCGCTCGGTGGCATCGCATTCCTGCTCGGCTGGCTCGGCCTGGCGATCGGTATCTGGCGCCAGTAGCTAGACCACGGACAGCGCCTGCTCGAGGTCGTGCAACAGGTCAGCCTCGGCTTCGATGCCTACCGACAGCCGCAGCAGTCGGTCGCTCGGGGCGATATCGGTGCCGACCTGGCTGGCGTGCGTCATGGTCAGTGGATGCGCGATGAGGGACTCCACACCACCGAACCCTGACGCCAGGCGAAACAGGCGGGTGCTGTCGGCCACTCGGCGGGCAGTCTCGCGGTCACCGTGCACCTCGAAGGACACCATCCCGCCTGCGCCGCGCATCTGGCGCTGCACGATGTCGAAGCCGGGGTGCTCGGGTAAGCCGGGGTAGTACACGCGGTCCACCGATTTGTGTGCACCGAGGAGGCGCGCCACGGCCAGCGCGTTCGCCTGGTGCCGATCCATGCGCACCGCGAGCGTCTTCAGCCCACGCAGCACGAGCCAGCAGTCGAACGGGCTGGGCACTGCGCCGCCCACGTACTGCAAGAACGCAAGCCGTTCGCCCAGCGGGCGGTCATTGGTCAGCACGGCGCCGCTCAGTACGTCGTCGTGGCCGTTCAGGTACTTGGTCGTGCTCTCGACGACCAGGTCGACGCCGAACGCCAGCGGTGTCTGAAAATATGGCGAGAGCCAGCTGTTGTCGACCGCGACCAGTGCGCCATGACTACGCCCAATCCGGCTGATGACCGCCAGATCGACAATGTTCTGCGTCGGATTCGTTGGCGTCTCGACCCACAGTAAGCGGGTCGTTGGACGCACCAGGCGCTCAACAGCGCCCGCGTCGGTGTAGTCGACGAAATCGACGTCGATCTTCTGCTCGGGCAGAATCAGCGTGTACAGCCGGTGCGTGTTGCCGTACACATCGTCCGGCAACAATACGTGGCTACCCGCTGGCAGAAGCTGACCGACCGCCGTGACCGCGGCCATGCCTGAACCGAACGCGATCGCGCGCTGCGCGCCGTGCAGACGCGCCAGCGCGTGCTCGAGGGCCGCGCGGGTAGGGTTGTCACGGCGTGAATAGATGTACTCGCGGGGCTCATCGAGGGCGGCGCGCGCGTACCCGACCGATGGGTAGATGGGCGACACCAGTGCGCCCGTCTGGTCGGCGTCGTCGAGTCCAGCGTGAATGGCCAGGGTCTCGAACGCGTAGTCGCGGTCGCTCACGCCGTTACGGTACCCGCTAGTGTTCAACCCTGGGGATCGGGTGACCCTGGAGCACGTCAAGCCGTGGAAGACAATCCGCACAATGGGCATCGTCGAAAGCTGGCACGAGGGCCTGCTGACCATTCGACGCACGTTTACGGCCCGCGGCCGCTACGACACGCTGGGCGAACGCATGCTAGCCGGTGATTACGGGACGATCGAAGTGGTCGACAGGGGCTGGGTCTTGCGGCGGACCTACTTCCGCGCCGATGGCCGAATCGTCGGCGAGCTGTTCAACATCCAGACGCCCGCGGAGCTCAGCCCTGGGCACGTGCGCTATACGGACCTCGAAGTGGATGTAGCGCGTTTTGCCGATGGGCGTGTCCAGATCGTCGACGAGGAAGACCTGGCCACGGTGGTCCGTGCCGGGGCCGTCCCCCTCGAGCTCGCCGAACGGGCGTTAGATATCGCCCGCCGGTTGGCCGGCGTCTTGCGCGCCGGCGGTGACTGGCGTACTGTCACATAGCGCAGGCAATCTGCGCAGCCAGCCGCACATTATTGCGCACGAGCCGCAGGTTGACCTCCACGCTTGCGCCGCCCGTCTCCGACCTGACGTAGTCCAGTAAGAACGGCGTGACCGCTTTGCCTCGAATTCCCTGACGATGGGCTTCGGTCAGCCCGGCCTCAAGGGCCCGTGCGTGTAACTCGGGGTCCAGTTGATCGGCGACTGGGATCGGATTCGCAATGACGAGCCCATGGCTGTCGAGGCCGATGCCGGTCTGCGCCAGCACCACCTCGGCCGCGGCCTTGGGCGTTTCGACACACCAGTCCAGCGGGTAACCACTCTCCGCCAGGTAGAACCCTGGAAACGTGCGCGTGCGGTAGCCCAGCACGGTCACATTGAGACTCTCGAGGCGCTCGAGCGTCGCACTGACATCCAGGATCGACTTCACACCCGCGCATACGACTGCGATTGGCGTCTGACTGAGCGTGACCAGATCGGCGGATTCGTCCCAGGTCTCGCGCGCCTCGCGGTGCACGCCGCCCAGGCCACCAGTGGCGAGGAGTCGAATGCCCGCTTGTGCAGCCAGGAACGCAGTGCTCGCCACGGTCGTCGCTCCGTCACAGCCCTGCGCCACGGCAACTGCAAGGTCGCGCACGCTCAATTTCGGAACGTCGATAGTGGCGATGCGCTCGAGTTCATCCTCGCTCAGGCCAACGGATGGCATGCCGCGGATCACGCCGATAGTGGCCGGCACGGCACCTTCGGCGCGCACGATCTCTTCCAACTCGCGCGCCAGACCAAGGTTGTCCGGACGGGGTAAGCCGTGGGCGATCAGTGTCGACTCGAGCGCGACCACGGGCCGACCCCAGGCCAGCGCTTCGGCGACATCGGGGCGCAGACGAACTTGAGGCGCGGCCGGTGACACGCCCGTTAGCGCTCCGAGGCGCCGTACAGGAAGTGCGTTTCCGTGCGCCGTACGTCGGCCTGCCAGCCAAGCTGTTCGAGCCGCTGTTGCAGATCGCTCGCCCGATAGAACACTTTGACGATGCGGTACGCGCGCCCGTCGTTCAGCCGTCTGTTGATCGTGGTCGCGGACGGGCCGTGCAGCTGATGGTCGCGGGCGGTGCTGCGCTCGTCGTACAGCGAGTCGATGAAGAAAACACGGCCGTTCGGCGCCAGACACTGTCGGACCATGTCCCAGAGGGCTTCGAATCGCTCCAGCGGCACATGCGACATCCAGAAGCTGAAGAACACCACGTCGTACTCCGTGCGTGATCGCCAGCTGAACAGGTCAGCCTGGATGTACTCAACGTGCGGGTGTCGCACGCGTGAGGCATTGATTGCCAGGACCTCCGGCGAGCTATCGACCAGGGTGAGCTCATCGCCAAATCTCGCCAGCTCGGTCGACCACAGCCCCGTGCCACAGGCCATTTCCAGCACGCGACCGGCCGGCCTGAACCGTTCCAGCGCGGCCTGTAGTTCGGCGATCTCGGCGAACCAGCGCGCATTGTCCGCGGGCCCGCGGTCATAGCGACCGGTTCGATACCACCACTCGTCGTATTCGCCTGCGCGAGCGCGGTAGTAGTCAATCTGTTCCTGCAACAGTTCCATCAGCGCGCGTAGTCGCTGAATTGTGTGCGGAACTCGGCTGTGCGGCGCAGCTTGGCAAGTGCTCCGCCTTCCAGCTGGCGCGCCCGCTCGCGACTGACGCCCAGCTCCTGGCCGACCTCACCGAGTGTGCGCTCGACGCCATCACGATCGAGACCGTACCGCAGTCGAATCACGTCCGCTTCGCGTGGCGTCAGGAATTCCCCCAGCGCGCGCAGCATGCTCGACGACAGCATCGACTCTTCAACTTTCTCAGCTGGCGCAGGTGCGCCGACATCGGCAATCACGTCGGCCAACGTCGCCGTCGCATCCTCGCCGATTGGCACATCCAGTGAGATCGGCACCCGTGCTGCACGAAAGGCGTCGCGGACCTTGGCCTCGGTGACGCCCAACCGCTGTGCAATCTCCTCAGTGCTAGGCGCCCGGCCGAGCTCGACGTGCAGCGTCCGCGCGGCGTTGTATAGCTTGCTCAGCAGCTCGAACACATGCGCCGGCAAACGAATTGTGCGCGCCTGTTCGGCGACGGCGCGCGTGACCGCCTGGCGAATCCACCAGTACGCGTAGGTCGAAAACCGAAAGCCCTTGCGCCAGTCGTACTTGTCGACGCCCTTCTGCAGCCCGAGGTTGCCCTCCTGGACCAGGTCCAGAAATGACAGCCCGCGGCTCAGATACTTCTTCGCGACGGCGACAACCAGGCGCAGGTTGGACTCGATGAGGCGACGGCGCGCCGCTTCACCCCGCCGGACCAGCTCCGCCAGATGCGGATCGCGATCTCCGGCGTCGAGTCGAGCCTGAGCTTCCCGGCCAGCGTCGCGCTCTTGCGCCAGCTGCACTTCCTGTTCCGCTGTCAAGAGCGGTGTGCGGCTGATCTCGCCCAGGTACATCGTCGCCGGATCGCCCAGCCCGACTTCTTCCGCGGGCGCCGGCCCCTCGCGCGTCTCACGAAACGCGTCTGGCCCTTCGTCGGCGAACCGCTCGAGCTGGTCCCACGGCTCGCCGTCGCGCTCGACCAGGTCGATACCCACTTCGCGCGCCAGCTCGCCGGCTTCGTCAAGGTCGACCGGTGAACCCGACGCAAGCTCCATGACGCGCTCGAGCGTGATCGAGCCGCGCTCGCGCGCTTCGGCCAGGCTGGCTGCGTTGGAATCGTTCACTGCGCGTTCGTCCCGCAGAGGGCGTACCAAGCCTAGCTGGCGCGCGCCAGTCCAGCTCGCCGCACCGTCTGTGTTTTCGATGTCGAACTCAACCGGCATCAGTCGAGGCCATCGAACAGGTCCGACTCGAGCTTGCCGGGCGGGGTCGTCGTCGGTCCAGCTTCGCGCGAGAAGTACTCGCGCGCCCAGAGCCGCGCCGCGAGGTCGGGTGACATGCGCAGCAGAAAATGCGACGACGGCATCTGCGACTGGTGGCATGCCAATGCCGCGCGCTTTTTGGGCACGTACGAGGCGACGTCGATAGCCGTCGTCACGAGCTGATCTGGCACCCCAACCTCGGTGACGTCGGGCCCGGCGTTCGCCCCGGTTGGGGCACTGCTTGGCGCGGGGATGCCCTCAGCTCGAAGCGCGGCCACGAACTCGCGCGACCAACGCATGGGATACCGGATAAAGTACAGCTTGACCGCGTGTGCTGGTGCAGCTCTGCGGAAGGCGGCGATCGCCACCTGATGCGTCTTGACGTGGTCCGGATGGCCATAGCCGCCGGTCGCGTCATAGGTCACCACCACCTGCGGCCGTTCTTGCTCCAGGATGGGCAGGAGTCGCTCGACGGCCTCCTCGAGTCGGGTCGCGAAGAAGGCACCCCGGCGGTGGTTCTCCGGCCACCCCGGCATGCCTGAATCGCCGTAGCCTAGGTTCACGTTGCGCTGCACACCTAGCACGGCCATGGCGCGCGCCAGCTCGTGTTGGCGCAGCGCGCCGACCCCCGAGTCGCCAAGCAGCCCGCCATCGGATACTTCGCCCAGATCACCGGTAGTGCACGTGACGACGATGGTGCGCACGCCTTCGGCGCTGTAGCGCGCCAGGATGCCGCCAGTCGAGATGGTCTCGTCATCGGGGTGGGCGTGCACGGCAAGCAAGGTGCGGCCCACGGCGATGGCTTAATACTATGCACGCCCCCGCCAACTCCTCTGGAAGCGCTCTGCAAGAGACAAAAGCTGCCTGGACAGCATCAGGCTTAAAAGTTAAGATGTACGCTCGCGCGGGATAGCAAGGGCGCTGCTCGCGGGAAGACATCCCACGACCGGCAGTGCGAGACCCCTTCGCCCCACAGGGTCTTTACGACCCCCGTTTCGAACACGACGCGTGTGGCGTCGGTTTCGTCGCGCGCCTGAGTGGCGAGCCTGCCCACGACATCGTCGCCAAGGCGGTTGAGGCGGTCGCCAATCTGAGCCATCGCGGTGCCGTCGCTGCCGATGGCAAGTCAGGCGATGGCTCGGGGGTGCTGACGCAGCTGCCGCGTCAACTCTTGGTGCGCGAAGCGGAACGGTTGGGCTTGGGGCGCCTGAACGCGCGCGATCCGATCGGCGTGGGCATGTTTTTCCTGCCACCGATCGGTGGTGAGGCCATCGTCGAAGGCGCGCTGCTCGACGCGGGGCTGCGCTTGCTCGGCTGGCGTGACGTGCCGATCGATGCCGACCAGCTTGGCGCTGGTGCGCGCTCAACGCTGCCGAGCATTCGCCAGGCGCTGATCGTTCCGCGTGAGGGCGACGGCGGCGAGTTCGAACACAGCCTGTACCTGCTGCGCAAGGACATCGAGCGGCGCGCCGAGCGCGCCGGACTCTTCAAGGACGGCTTCTACGTCGTCTCGCTGTCGTGTCGCACCCTGGTCTACAAGGGCATGTTCGCAGCTCATCAGCTGCCCGCGTTCTTCCTCGATCTGCGCGATCCCGACTACCAGTCGGCGATGGCCGTCTATCACCAGCGCTACTCGACCAATACGTTCCCAACGTGGCAGCTTGCGCAGCCATTTCGGATGCTCGCCCACAACGGTGAGATCAACACGCTGCTGGGCAATCGCGCCTGGATGCGCGCGCGCGAACCGCGGCTGCCCGAGTCTGTCCAGCCGGTGATCTGGGAGGACGGGTCAGACTCGACCAGTCTGGACGAGGCGCTGCACCTGCTCGAGCAGTCGGGACGCACCGTGCTGCACGCGCTGAGCGTGCTTATGCCGGCGGCCTGGGAAGCCAATCCGGGCATGACATCCGACGTGCAGGCCTTCTATCGCTATCACGCGCCGATGCTCGAGCCATGGGATGGACCCGCCGCGCTGGCATTCTCTGATGGCCGGTTCGTGGGCGCCGCGCTCGATCGCAATGGCCTGCGGCCGTGTCGCTACAAGGTCACCGCGGAAGGTCTGGTAGTCGCCGGCTCCGAGGTCGGCGCGATCGAGCTGGACGACTATCGCATCGTCGAAAAGGGCCGCCTCGGCCCTGGCCAGATGCTGGCGCTCGACCTCGAGCAACACACCATCCTGCACGATGCCGACATCAAGCGCGAGCTTGGTCGGTCGAAGCCGTGGAAGTCCTGGCTCGGAACCGCGTTCACTCCGATCTCTGACCGACCCCCCACCCCCCACCCCCCCCCCCCCGGCGGCTTGCACCGCGCCCTGGGCCACTCCAACGACGACCCGAAGATCGTCTTGCGCGCCATGGGCGCCGAGGCGCTGGACGCCGTCTGGTCGATGGGCGATGACACACCCATCGCGCCGCTCGCGCGCGTGCCGCGGCCCATCTATACCTATTTCAGGCAGCGCTTCGCCCAGGTCACCAACCCGCCGATCGATCCCTTGCGCGAATCGCTCGTGATGAGCTTGCGCACGTGGCTCGGCCCACGCGCCAGCCTGCTGCATGTCGCGGGTCCGCAGCCTGACCTGATCGAGCTGCCGTCGCCCGTGATCGTCGAGGCAACGTTGGAGGCCCTCCGTAACCAGGCGCGACTCGCCGTCACGGACTTGACCGCCACCTTCACCGTCGGCGGCGACGTGGAACACGGGCTGGACTCTCTGGCGGAGGCAGCCGTGGACGCGGTGCGCCAGGGCGCGCAACTGCTGATTTTGTCGGACCGAGCGGTGAGCGCAGACCGAGCGCCGATGCCGATGCTGCTCGCCCTCGGTGCGGTGAACTCGCGCCTGCTCCAGGCGGGCCTGCGTACCGAGGTCGACCTGGTGGTTGAAGCGGGCGACGCGTGGGACGTCCATCACCTGGCGGTGCTCATCGGGTATGGCGCCGGGGCAGTCTGTCCGTGGCTGGCGCTGGCCACGACACGCGCGCTGGGCGAAGGTGACGTCACTCGCGACTACCCCGACGCGGAAACCGCCGAGCACAACTATCTCAAGGCGGCCGACAAGGGCCTGCTCAAGATCATGTCCAAGATGGGCATCTCGACCGTTGCCAGTTACCGCGGCGGCCAGATTTTCGAGTGCCTTGGCCTGAGTCCTGGTGTCGTCGAGCGCTACTTCGCGGGAACGCCCAATCGAATCGGCGGCCTCCGCCTCGACGACCTGCTGCGCCCGGTCGTCGACCGCCACACCCTGGCGTTCGAGCCCAGCCCGCAAAAACTGCCTGACTACGGCCTGGTTCGCTTCCGTCGTGATGGCGAGCACCACGCGTGGGAACCTCCGGTCGTCCGCGCGTTACACAAGGGACTCGCTCGCGCGGCGCCATGGGACGAGTACTACCGCTTGACCGATTCCGTCGAGCAGCCGGTGTTGCTGCGCGACTTGCTCGACATCCGCGCCGCCGGGCTCGCGGTTCCGCTCGACCAGGTGGAGCCGGCCCAAGACATCGTCACACGCTTCGTGTGTACGGCGATGTCGCTCGGGGCACTCAGCCCCGAAGCGCACGAGACGCTGGCCGTCGCTATGAATCGCATCGGCGCGCGGTCCAACTCAGGCGAGGGTGGTGAGGATCCGGCGTTCTATGCGCCGCGAACCAATGGCGACCGCGCCGACAACAAGATCAAGCAGGTTGCCTCGGCCCGCTTCGGCGTCACCGCGCGCTATCTCGCGCACGCCGAAGAGATGGAAATCAAAATGGCCCAGGGCAGCAAGCCTGGTGAAGGTGGCCAGCTGCCGGCGCATAAAGTGACCGATCTCATCGCCCGCCTGCGCCATGCCGTCCCTGGCACGAGCCTGATCTCACCGCCGCCGCATCACGACATCTACTCCATCGAGGACCTCGCCCAGTTGATTTACGACCTGAAGCGGGTCAACCCACGCGGCCACGTCGGTGTCAAGCTGGTCTCCGAGGCGGGTGTCGGTACGGTCGCGGCGGGAGTTGCCAAGGCGTACGCCGACTACGTGCTCGTCTCGGGCTTCGACGGCGGCACGGGTGCCAGTCCGCTGAGCAGCATCAAGCATGCCGGTAGTCCCTGGGAGCTTGGCGTCGCCGAGACGCAGCAGGTGCTGGTGCGCAACGGTTTGCGGGGTCGCATTCGACTGCGCACCGATGGCGGCCTGCGCCGCGGCCGCGACGTGGTCATCGCGGCACTGCTCGGCGCCGAGGAGTTCGGCTTCGGCACCGCCCCGCTGGTCGCGCTCGGCTGTGACATGGCGCGCCAGTGCCACCTCAATACGTGCCCGACCGGCATCGCGACACAGCGCCCCGATTTACGTGCGAAGTTCAAAGGCACGCCCGAGCAGGTCATCGACTATTTCATGCACCTGGCCGAAGAGGTGCGCGAGCTCCTCGCGCGTCTCGGCTTGCGCTCTGTTGACGAAGCGGTCGGGCGAGTCGACCTGCTGTGTCAGGCGCGCAGCGTCAACGGCATCGACCTGTCCGCAATCCTGGTCGATCCCGATCCATCGGGTACCCAGCCGCGGCGATCCGTCCAGCGTCGCAACGACCGTCCCGAAGACGAGGAGCCACTCGACGAAGGTCTGCTGCGCGATGCACGCGCGGCGCTCGAAAGCAGTCCTCGCTTCAAAGCGGCCCGCCTCATCCGCAATCGCGATCGGACCGTCGGCGCGCGCATCGCGGGCGAGATCGGCGCCGGCCGCTTGCAGGCGGCAGTATCGGGCTGGCGGCTGCGCAGCCAGTTCTTCATCGATCTGCGCTTTGTCGGCTCGGCCGGCCAGTCGTTCGGCGCGTTCACGACCGACGGCATGCTGCTCACCCTCGAAGGCGAAGCCAACGACTATCTCGGCAAAAGCATGAGCGGCGGTGAAGTCGTGCTCATGCCCGCCGATATGGCACGCTTCGCTCCGCACAAGAACACGATCGTCGGTAACACCGTGCTGTATGGCGCTACGGGTGGCCGTCTGTTCGCCGCTGGTCGCGCTGGCGAACGCTTTGCTGTGCGCAACTCTGGCGCTACCGCGGTCGTCGAGGGCGTGGGCGATCACGGCTGCGAGTACATGACCGGCGGGACGGTCCTCGTGCTCGGCGAAACCGGCCGCAACTTCGGCGCGGGCATGACCAACGGCGTCGCCTATGTGCTCGACGAAGTCGGCGATTTTCCGATCCGTCTGAACGGTGAGCTTGTGCAGGCCGAACGGCTCATGGATTCCGACGAGCTCTCGTTGGTGTACGACCTGGTCCAGCAGCACTTCGAGCGCACCGCCAGTCGCCGCGCGGAAGCGATCGTGAACCTGTGGGACGTCTACCGCGGCCAGTTCTGGAAGGTCTCACCCAAACCCGCGCCGCGGCCGGCCGCTCCCGTGCCTGCCGCGTCTACCGCGGTCAGCGCCGCCCCCGAGCGCGCGAACGCGCCGACCCGCTAGCGACCTTGAAATCCCTGGGTGTGGGGCTGCTTGGACTGGGCACCGTCGGCGCCGGCGTGGCCAACGTCCTGATCCGCAAGCGGGACGCACTCGAGCGCCGGATCGGCCGGCCTATTGAGATTCGCAAGGCACTCGTGCGGGATCCTGCCAAGTCGCGCCCGCTGTCTCTCGCGGCGCCCCTGGTCACCGATCCGCTCGACGTGCTCGACGATCCAAGCGTCGACGTCGTGGTCGAAGTCCTCGGCGGTGAAGAGCCCGCGCGGACGCTGATCTTGCAGGCCATCGAACGCGGCAAGCACGTGGTCACTGCCAACAAAGAGGTCATGGCCAAGCACGGCCCGTCGATCCTTGCCGCGGCGGCCAAGCGCGGCGTCATGGTCGCGTACGAGGCCAGCGTCGGTGGCGGCATCCCGCTCATCGGCCCGTTCCAATTGGACCTCGCCGCCAACGACATCACCAGTGTGGTCGGCATCGTCAACGGCACGACCAACTACATCCTGACGCGCATGACCGAGAGCGGCGCCGGCTTCGCCGAGGCGCTGCGCGAGGCGCAGGACCTCGGCTATGCCGAGCCGGACCCGACCAACGACGTCGAGGCCTGGGACGCCGCGTACAAGCTCACGATTCTGGCCTCGCTCGCGTTTGGCGTGCCGGTGCAGCCCGAGCAGGTGTTCCGTGAAGGGATTACGCGCGTCTCGCAGCGCGACATTCTGTACGCGGGCGAGATGGGCTATCGCATCAAGCTGCTGGCGATTGCTCGGCTGGTCGATGGCGCCGTTGAGATCCGCGTGCACCCGACGCTCGTACATCAGGGCTCGATGCTGGCCAGTGTCGACGGCTCGTTCAACGCCGTGCAGGTTCAGGGCGACTTGATCGGCACCGCCCTGTTCTACGGTCGT
>Ga0137375_10002446_pt1 | contig 21850 bp, 20 predicted proteins | sample SagtaG_24_FD_104936 | JGI IMG/M metagenome (GOLD analysis project Ga0137375, IMG submission 104936) | Vadose zone soil microbial communities from Sagehorn Ranch, Mendocino, California, USA - Sage1_R_113_16 metaG | ecosystem: Environmental > Terrestrial > Soil > Vadose zone | place: USA... | reverse complement strand
GTGATCGCGCAACGCGTCGCGCGTCTTCAGGCTGAGTACGCGGAAGGGCCTGATCCATCCGCTTGGCGTCTCGATGCTCGAAGTAAGTTCCTGCGGCGACGCGAGCTCGAGCGCGTTGTCTCCGTCCTGGTAGCGCCAGCGTCCGGGCCCGAGCTCCTGCACCGCGGCGGACGTATGAAAGCGCAGCTCGAGCTGTTCCGGCTGCGGCGTCTGGATCTCGTCCAGCAGCACCCAGTAACGCCGATCGACGAACACGACGTGGCGCCGCGCGCGTGTCGCCGGCTGCTCGTAGGCGTTGTCGGCAACACCGACTATTTCTTCGAATCGCGGTCCACGTGTCGGCCCAATCAGAGTGCCCGCCTTGCCACGCACCTGACCGCGCCCGCCGATCAGCACGGTGTTGTGTCCGGCAGTGGTCAGCTCGTAGTAGTTGTAACGGTTCGCGCCGAAATAGTCGGCGGGGTACGGCCGGCTGCCAAGCTCCGCGAGCAGCATCGCATTGCCGACGCCGACGTTGACGTGGTTCAGATCCAGATGCGTGTGGTTCGCCGCGAGCGAGCCGTTCTTCAGCGCGAGAAAGAACGGTGGATCGGGCTGCGCGGGCGTCATCATCGCCCACCCGATCGATGGGAATACCGTCGTCGGCGCGATCGATGGAGCAAATCCCGCGCGGTTCTCCGGCAGCCACGGCTCTCCCGCCGGACGCCAGAGAAGCGTCAGCGCTTCCTCGGGCCATCCGTCGCGATCGATCGCAGAGACGCGCGCGCGATCCTGAAACCAGATGAAATCCGGATTGCGATACTCGCGGCCGAGCAAGTACAGCAGCGGATCGCTCACGCGGCTGTTCGAATCGCCGAAACCCGCTGTCAGCGTCTTCCCGGGATTGAAGACGATTGGAAAGTATCCCGTTGCACGGGCGCCGGGCAGCGCAAACCGCTCCGCTCCTCCGCGCCGTCCGGATCTCCGCAACGCGTCCGCGGCCATGAACGCGTAGCGGTGACCGTAGGTCCAGTACCCCGTCCCCTCGTCCCATCCACCGTCGTCCGCCAGATGGTTCCAATAGTGATCCATCGCGGGCACCGCGAGCTCCAGCACCCGCGTGGACAGGTCGCTTTCGCCTTCCAGCGCCAGCGCGAGCACCGCAGCGCCGCCGTTACAGACGGGATTCCAGTTGTGCTTCGCCGCATAAAACGTCGTCGGGCGGCCGCTGGTGACCGCGTCCACATATGCCTTGAGTCCGCGCCGTTCCACACCGGTCCTGAGCTCGCGGCGCTCGTCGGGCGTGAGGTCGTTGTAAAGCCAGTCGTACGCGAGGCCGAACGTGAGACACAGTTCGCCGTTCATGAGATCGAACGGCGGAGCGTGGGCCGTGTCCACCCAGATCCGCCAATCGTCGATCGCGTGCCGCAGCTCCGCGACCGCGGCATCGCGATACTTCCGGTCACCGGTGAGCGTGAACGCCATCGCCAGCGTGAGCACGCGCCCCTGCAGCGCGCGTGCGCATGCCAGTCCCTTCTGCTCGCCAGGAGGATCGGGCTCTCCACGCTTGGTGATCGACGGCACGAGTGGCGGTGCGTGCAGGTGGCGGTCGGCGCGCTCGATCAGTCGTCGCGCGACCGGCTGGAGAATCGGCACCGTCGCGCGTTGACGGATCGCGGGTAAGTCGGATGCCGTGAAGAGCAGGCGCGGATGTGCGGGCAGGTTCGATTGCGATGACGTGTGCGCCGCCGGCGATCCCAGACTGACACACAGCAATGCGCCGGCACAGAATGTCGCGCGAATTCCCCGCATGTCACGCTCCAATTCCGTGCATTGCCGCGATCATCATCCGTCTTGTGGCGGAACGCCGCTTATTCCGATCGCAACGCCTGGATCACGTCCACGCGAGAGGCGCGCGCGGCTGGCATCAGCGATGCGCCGACAGCCGCGGCGACGAGGATCGCGGCTGCTGCCGCGATGACGAGCGCGCCGGGCGTGCGGACGTCCTGGATGTAGCTGGCGACAACCTTTGCGAGCAGGACCCCGCCAATCGCTCCGGCGACGATCCCGAGCGCGGCGATCGCCGTCCCTTCGCCAAGAACGCGAGTCAGCAGATGCCGCGGCGCGGATCCGATGGCGAGCCGGATGCCGAACTCACGCGTTCGCGCGCTGACCGAGAATGCGAGTACCCCCGCGACGCCGACGACCGCAATGATCAGCGCCACGCCGGCGAAACCGCCAAACACGAGTGCGTTCAGACGATCCGGCGCGAGCACCTCGGCCCTGATGTCTTCCAGCGTCGCGGGCTGCTCCACCGGCTGATCCGCCGACAGCTCGCGAATGATTCGCGTGATCGGCGTGACGAGCGCGTACGGATCGGTGCTGGCGTGGACGAACAGCCGTCCGCCGCCAATCTCCTGCTCGAACGGATGATAGACGGTCAGCGCAGGCCCCGGGACGATGTTCTCGTCGTCGATATCCGCTGCGATGCCGACGATCCGCCGTCCCTCGGTGCTCACCGAGATGAACTTCATCACGGGATCCGTCCACATGAGCCGCCTGTTCAGCGCATCCTGGTTTGGGAACATCCGCTGCGCCAGGCTCTGGCTCACGATGACCACCCGATCGGCATCGCGTCGATCGCTATCATTGAAGTCGCGCCCGGCAATGAGGGGTACGCCGAGAGAAGAGAAGAAGCCGGGCGAGATGGTTCGGAACCTCGCGCGTGGATCCTCCTCTCCGTTGCCCTTTGCGTAGCCTTCGACGGAGAACTGGAATCCAGGCCCGAACCCTCCAGCGTCTCTCCACGGGACGAGCGTCCCGATCGCGGCGCGCTCCACGCCTGGCAGTTGTCCGATGCGGCGCAGGGCTTCTTTGTAAAGCCGTGCGGCTTCGTACGGGGCGCGCTCGAACGAGATGACGGGCACGTTCAACGCAAGAACGTGGCGTGTGTCGAAGCCAGTCTGCGTACGTTGGAGCGCCAGCAGTGTGGTGAGCAGCATCCCCGCGCCCGCGAGCAGGACAAATGACGCCGCGATCTGAATGACGGCAAACGCGCGCAGCCGACGGTTCGTGCCCGAGGTGATGCGGACACTGCCGCTCGAGAGCCCGAGGCTGCCCGATGCTTCTGCAGCGGGCAGACGTGGCACGAACGCCAGGAGGATCGCGGCAGCCAGCGCGAGGCTGACGCCGACCCACAGCAGGCTCGCATCAACCGTCAGGTCGAGCGCGCGGACGGAGAACCGCGCCGCGTATCGCGCAAGGATGGCGACCATTGGCCGCGCGAGCGCGATTCCGAGGAGCGCTCCAGCGCCGCAGAGCAGCAGGCTTTCAGCGAGGAGCGTGCGGCGCAGCGCCCAGCCGCTCGCGCCGAGCGCCGCGCGAATCGCGAGTTCTCCCTGCCGGCGCACCGATCGCGCGAGGATCAGGTTCGCCACGTTCGAACACGCGATCACGAACACGAGCGCGGACGCCGCGAGCAGGACGAGCAACACCGTCCGGGCGGACGATGTCACCTGGTCGCGCAGGCCGACGGCGTCGATGCGGAAGTCGGCGTTTTTCGGATACGACTCGGGGTGGTCCTGCACCATTGCGGTGTGAATCGTGCGCAGCTCGGCGCGCGCCGCGTCGAGATTCGCTCCCGGCGCAAGACGCGCGAACAGCTCTGTCATCCGGTGCACGCGACCTTCTACCATCGTCGCGGACAGATGGTGCGGGCTCGTGACGACGTTCGCGATGATCTCCGTCGCCGATGGGTACGGTACGGACGGTTCAAGGACGCCGACGATCGTCGCGGACCGATCGCCGAGCCGGATCGTCTTCCCGATGACCGATCGGTCGCTGCCGAGTGCCGATGTCCAGAAGCGATGCGTCAGCACGGCGGCTCCTGCCGCCTTCGGGCCGTCGTCGGTCGCGTCAAGCAGACGGCCCACAATCGGGTGAAGACCCATCACGTCGAAATAGGATCCGCCGACTACACCTGCGCGGACCACGCGCGGATCGCCGAGACCGATCATTGTGAATTCGATCACCGAGAAGTCGCCGAACTGCGACAACGTGGTCGCTCGGGAGCGGAGATCGCGGATCTCCGGCACGGAGAAATTCGCGTTCTCCGCGCCAATGCCTTTGGCGCTCTGTCGGATGTAGATCAAGCGGTCCTCGTCGCGGTTGGCGAGCGGCCGCAGCAGCACTCCACGCACAACGCTGAAGATGGCGGCGTTGGCGCCGATGCCAAGCGCGAGCGTGATCACGACGGTGAGCGTCAGACCTCGCGCACGGGCGAGGGAGCGCAGAGCAAATCGAAGGTCGGCAATCAGGTTCATAACCGTTCAGCCTCTGCGGCGCAGCGCGTCCAGGCTCCAGGGTCCGGCGCCGGCGGCGGATAAGAATAACCAGATGAAACAATAAAGGACGGCGGGCAGGCCCTGGTTCACGATGGGCCACAGCCCATGAGGTGCGTGGGCCTGGAAGTACGCGACCGCCATTTCCCCTGAAAGCAGGAACGCGACGGGCCGCGTGAACAGGCCAACGAGCAGCAAGCCCCCGCCGATTATCTCGAGCAGGCCTGCGATACCAACCTGGGACATAAGCGCTGGCGTGCCGCCCGGCATCGCCATCGGCCATCCGAACCATTTCATCGTGCCCTCCTGCATGAACGTGAAGGCGGCGACGATGCGGAGCAGGCTCTTCAAGTAAGGGGCTAAAGCAGCCCAGCGGGTCGCAGCGGATGTATTCATGCCCCATTGTCGATCCGGACGGTCCTGGATCGACAACATGTCAGAAGGAGACATCAAATGCGTGTGATGACGATCGTAAAGGCGAGCAAGGAATCGGAGGCAGGGGTCCTTCCGGACAAAAAGCTCCTCACTGAAATGGGGCGTTTCAATGAGGAGCTCGGCAAGGCGGGCGTGCTGCTCGCCGGAGAAGGGCTGCATCCGACCTCGAAAGGAAAGCGCATCAAGTACTCGGGCACGAATCGGACGGTGTTCGATGGCCCGTTCGCGGAGACCAAGGAGCTGATCGCCGGCTTCTGGATCTGGAAAGTCGCGTCGATGGACGAGGCCGTCGAGTGGGCGAAGCGGTGCCCGAACCCGCATGCCGGGGAGTCCGAGATCGAGATCCGGCAGATTTTCGAAGCGGAAGATTTTGGCGCCGAGTTCACGCCGGAACTGCGCGAGCAGGAAGCACGGCTGCGCAATGACGCGGCCCGCAGGAAGTGAGCAGTGAACACCGAACAGGCCGCCTAGCCTTGCGGTCGCGGCCGGATTGGTGATGTGATCGGTCGCCGTGGGGGCGACCGGTCCGATCGAACAGACGCTCGATGCCTTGTACGTTGCCGAGTCGCGGCGCGTTCTCGCGACGCTGATTCGACTGCTCGGTGACTTCGATCTCGCGGAGGAGGCGATGCACGAGGCATTCAGGGCGGCGCTCGAGCAGTGGCCGCGCGACGGCATGCCTTCCAATCCGCGCGCATGGCTCGTATCGACGGGACGCTTCAAGGCGATCGACAGCATGCGCCGCGGCGCGCGGTTCCGTCCGCTCGACGATGTCGGCGATGCGGCGGCTCTCGGCGTTGTCGATCCGGTGGCCTGGACAGACGATGAGAGCGTCGAAGATGACCGTCTGCGCCTGATCTTCACCTGCTGCCATCCCGCGCTGGCGCAGGATGCGCAAGTCGCGCTGACGTTGCGAGAGGTCTGCGGTCTGACGACCGAGGAGATTGCGCAGGCATTTCTCACGGCGCCACCGACACTCGCCCAGCGCATCGTACGCGCGAAAGCAAAGATCCGCGATGCGCGTATCCCGTATCAGGTACCATCCGCCGCGGAGCTGCCGGATCGGCTTGATGCGGTTCTGCGGGTCATTTATCTCGTTTTCAATGAGGGATATTCCGCCAGTTCCGGGACGACGCTGACGCGCAGCGATCTCTCCGCCGAGGCTATCCGGCTCGGACGGCTGCTCGTCGATCTGCTTCCGGAGCCTGAAGCCCGGGCGCTGCTCGCGCTGATGCTGCTGCACGAATCGCGTCGCACGGCGAGAACGTCGGCGTCCGGCGATCTAATCCTGCTCGACGAGCAGGATCGATCGTTATGGAATCGCGAACAGATTGCGGAGGGCGTGCGGCTGGTGCAGGTTGCGCTCTCGTCACGTCGCGCCGGCCCGTACACGATCCAGTCGGCGATCGCGGCGCTGCATGCGGAAGCGCCAACCGCGGCATCGACAGACTGGGCCCAGATCGTCGGACTGTATGACGCCTTGATGCGGATCGATCCCTCTCCGGTCGTCGCGCTGAACCGCGCCGTAGCGGTCGCGATGAGGGACGGGCCGGCCGCGGGGCTCGCGCTGATCGAGGCGATTCTCGACGCGGGCGAGTTGAAAGATTATCGGCTGGCACACGCGGCGCGCGCGGACTTCTGCCGCCGGCTTGGGCGGAAGGAAGACGCGCGCCGATCCTACAAACGCGCGCTCGAGCTCGCGCGGCAGGAGCCCGAGCGGCGTTTCCTCCAGCGGCGGCTCGCGGAACTGGGAGGACCATGAAGTACTTGTGTCTCGTTTATCTCGAGCGAGAGAAGCTGCACGCCGTGCCCGATCGTGAGTGCGCGGACTGCGGGGACAGGCTTCGTAAGAGCGGCCGACTGCTCGCCGCGGAAGCGCTCGAGCCTGTCGCAGGCGCGGCCACCATCCGCGTTCGCAACGGGGCAACGACGATCACCGATGGACCCTTTGCCGAAACGAAGGAGCAGCTCGCAGGCTTCTACCTGGTCGATGCGAGAGATTTCAACGAAGCGATACAGATCGCATCGCAAATCCCGCCTGCGCGTGAAGGCAGCGTCGAGGTGCGCCCCGTACGGCAACTGCAACCCGAGCCCTGAGCTCCGGTTGCTGGTTCAGCGGTTCAAGCGGACCGCCGGAAAGTACGGACCGACGAGACGCCGATTCCACCAGCGGCCCGTACGCCGGCGCTCTTCGGCGGAAGTAAATCGATAGAAGTAGAGCTGCGCGCGGATCCAGCGGGGCGGGCGATCCGGGAAGGGATTCGATCGGATTAAGCTGAGGACCCCCCGGTCACCTTCGAGAAACTTCACGAGCAGCTTCGGGAACCATGGATAGTCGTCGGGCGTGGACATCGCAGCGAACCACATCAGCCAGTCTAGGCGCAGGTGGTAGGGAGCGTATTGCGGCGGGCGGCGCGCCGGATCTCCGGGCTTCGCCTTGAACTCGTACTCCCGCCATTGCGTGCCGCCCGTCACGTTCTCGGCGTCGGTGCCTTCGACGATGATTTCGTAGCGCTCCGTCGTGACGCTGCCGAATGCGCCGTACGTATTCACGATCTGCAGCGGATTGAAGGACGTGTTCATCACCTGCCCGGGCGAGAGCATATTGAGGGTTGGCGCAATGCTCAGCAGCGCGACGACCGCCGCCAGCGCCATCGTGAGAACGCGCTGCGGCGCTGCGATTGGCTGCAGCGGCGGCGGCGTGACGGGCAGCCATGACAGGAACCGATCGTCGAGCGTCGTGAATGCCAGGATGAGCGTCAGCCAGTTCAGCCATGACAGGTTTCCGCCGATGATGAGAATCACCTGGAAGACGATCGTGAAAATGCCCGCAATCCCTGCGTATGGCTGCGGAAGAAAGTACCCGAACGGTACGACCAGCTCCACGAAGTGATTGAAGGCGACGCCGCCGTGCAGCACCGGCTTCGGGAGGTAGTGAATGTACCAGCTCACCGGGTTTGGCATGGGCTGCGTCTCGAAGAACACGTCCAAGCAGCTGAGGTTGCGCCAGCAGGCGTCCCCGCGCAGCTTGATGAGACCCGCGCCGAACATCAGCCTGAACAGCGTCCAGCGGTAGATCCAGTTCAGCCACGCGTGCGGCGCGCTCGTGCTCGCGCCGGCAAAAATCGTGAAGAACCCGAGTTCGACGAGGAGCGACTCCCAGCCGAAGGCGTAGAAGGTCTGGCCGACGTTGATGAACGAGAGGTAGAGCACGTAGAGAGAGGCCCAGACGGCCGCCGCCGCAAGCGCGCCGACGCGCGGCGCGGCGCTCGACAGCGCCACGAGCGACAGCGCGACTCCTGTCCACGCGCCGATTTGGAACGCGCGGTCCGTCGGGAACCAATAGAAAATGCTGGGAGACGCCCGGAACGGCACTTCGCGGACAAAACGGGCGGCGGGCAGGAGCCCGCGCTCGCCTAGGAGAGGAAGGAACTGGTGGACGGCGACGAGGAAACCCACCAGATAGATGAAGGCGAGCCCGCGCTCGAATAGCCAGCGGGAATACCAGTAGCCCGGCAGCTCCTGCACCATAGCAACGAGGGAATAGCAATCGCATGGCCGCTTCTCCTGATGCCATCGTCGTCGGCGCGGGCCCCAACGGGCTGTCCGCGGCAATCGCCCTGGCGCAAGCGGGACGGTCGGTCGTCGTGTTCGAAGCGCTGGGGCGGATCGGCGGGGGCTCCGCGTCCGACGAGCTGACGCTGCCTGGATTCGTTCACGACATCTGCTCGGCCGTGCATCCTTTCGCGGTGAGCTCCCCGTTCTGGCGGACGCTCCCCCTGGGCAAATTTGGACTCGAGTGGGTGACGCCGGCGGCGCAGGTGGCGCATCCGCTGGACGATGGACCGGCGCCGATCGCATGGCGGTCGCTCCAGCAGACGGTGGCGGAACTCGGGCGCGATGGCACAGCGTATCGCGCCATGGTCGGGCCCGTTGTCAGGAACTGGCCTCGTCTCGAGCGCATTGTGCTCGGACCGCCGCGGTTGCCGCGGCACCCCGTGGCCGCTGCGCGATTCGGTCTGCGCGCGATCCGGCCGGCGACCGCGATCGCCACACGGATGTTTCGCGATGAGCCAGCGCGCGCGTTGCTCGCCGGGCTGGCGGCGCACGCGATGGCACCGCTCGATCGCTTCCCCACTGGCGCGATAGCGCTCATCTTCTTCGCTCTTGCGCACATGGGCGGATGGCCTTTTCCGCGCGGCGGCGCACAACGCCTGTCGGACGCGCTCGCGGCGTTGCTGCGATCGCTGGGCGGCGAGATCGTCACGGGCAGACGTATCGAAAACGTCGACAACCTGCCGCCGGCGCGTGCGGTGTTGTGCGATCTCTCGCCGCGGCCGCTCCTCCGCATAGCCGGACATCGTTTCCCGCCGCGCTTCCGCGCGCGGCTCGAGCGGTACCGCTACGGGATGGGCGTCTTCAAAGTCGACTGGGCGCTCGACGGCCCGATTCCATGGAAGGACAACCGCGTCGCGTCAGCCGCCACCGTTCACGTCGGCGGAACGCTTGCGGAGATCGGCGCCTCGGAACGCGATGCGTGGGAAGGCCGCGTGAGCCAACATCCGTTCGTCCTGCTCGCGCAGCCGAGCCTGTTCGATCCCTCGCGGGCGCCCGCAGGCAAGCACACGGCGTGGGCGTATTGCCACGTGCCGCACGGGTCCACGGCGGACATGCTGCCCCGTATCGAAGCCCAAGTCGAACGATTCGCGCCGGGCTTTCGCGATCGCGTCGTCGCCAGGCACATCAGCACGCCGGCCGATCTCGAGTGGCGCAATCCGAACCTGGTGGGTGGCGATATCGGTATGGGCGTGATGGATTGGCCGCAGTTGTTCCTGCGGCCGTCATGGCGGTTGTATGGAACGCCCGCGCCAGACATTTACTTGTGTTCGGCGGCGACGCCGCCCGGCGTCGGCGTGCACGGCATGTGCGGCTACTTCGCCGCGCAGGCGGCGCTCAGGGGGCCGCTGGCCTGAGGGAGAACGTCGGTTCAGTGCACGGCGTGCTCAGCTGGACGGCACCGGATCGACTGTACGGGCGGATCACGCGGAGCGCAGAACGGAGTCCGGAATTCCGAGACCCGGCCCGTTGATCTCGCCGGTCCGCATGTAGCCGTCCCGCACCTGAAAAATACCGGGAAACCGCGACGCCCATGGTTCGTTCGCGGCGGGCACGTACTGCCGCGCGTTGGCTTCGATGCCCGCCACGCCAGGAACATGGGCGGAGATGCCGACGGAGTGAATCAGCGAGGCGCCCGGACACGTCAGGTCCTGCACGCACGTGAACATGCGGTACTTTTTTGCCGCCGCGGCCATGAGCATCGCCTGGCTCTGCCCCTTGCACGCCTTCAGCGCGACGCCCGTATATCCCATCTCGCGCGCCAGCAGCAGGCTTTCGAGATCCGTCAGCGATTCGTCGATGACGACGGGGCGAAGCTTTGACGCGTCGTGCATCACATTCTGCCGATTGGCACGCAGGTCGCGCGCCGTCGGCTGCTCCACATACAGAATGCGGTCGAACCCCGCGGGTGATGCGGCGCGCACGCGCCGGAGGCATTCCAGTACGTAGTCCACGTTCGGGCACCGCTCGTTGAAGTCGAGGCAGTACGACCAGTCCTTGACGCCGCGCTCTGCCTGCACGCCCGTCGTGACGCGATCGATCGCGAGGATCCTGTTCGTGTCCGATGCGAGGTCCTCTCCGCTCAATTTGATCTTGATACGGACGAGACCGTTGTAGGCAATCCACTCGGGCAGCGTTTCAGGCAGACCGTCGCCGACCGGCTTTTGAACGTCCTTCGACTCGAGCGGATCGAGACCTCCGACGCTGTGGAACAGCGGAATGCGCGGCTGAGCGGATGCGAGCAGCGCGGCGTCGAGACGTTCGCCGCGGAACTCCTTCCCGAGGTACGCGGAAAGATCCCGCGGCAGCAGATCGGCGCCGTAGGTCGCGTACACGTTTCGCCCGTGCACTTTCCCGAACGCGTCGTGAACTGCGGCATCGAACGCGCTGGCCACGACGAGCGTGCACAACTTGGGGATGGATTCGTCGAGCTTGCGCGATGCCGACACGTCGCGTGCCGCTTTCAAATACTCCGGCTCGAGAACATGATTCAGATCGATCGGATGGCCGGTCTCACGGCAATCGGCTGTGATCTGCTCGATCCGCGCCGCGAGCCCCTTCATCGCATCCAGCGTCGTGTCGTACGACATCGTCTTCGACGGGAACGCCCACATGTTCCCCATCGTCATCGATCCGAAACCCCACGCGGTCTTGCCGGCGCCGGTCGTGACGCGGCAGCGGACGTTGAGGAGCGTCACGCGATCGACAACGCGTCCGCCGAACTTGTACGGCGCGCGATACACGTAGTCCTCGTAGGCATGGTGGACTTCGTCGATGTGGATGTCGGTCGCTCGCGGCACCATGATCGCGGCGGGCAGGGCAGCCGGGAGAGCGGCGCTGGCGCCGTACGCTTCCGCGATGCGCGCCTTCACAAATGCGAGATCCCGAGCGGCTGCGGCGAGCGTCTTCTCCTCGCGCTCTTCAGGCGTCGCTCCCGGGATGTCGTACTCGAGGTGAAGAGAAATCGGACCGTGGAACTGCGCCCTGGCCAGGAGCGCGAAGTACGCCTTCCACTGCACCATGCCCTCGCCCATCGGGCAGTTCTTCTGGCGCCAGCCGGTGGCGGTTCTTTCCCAGAAGAAATCCTTCAGCGCGATCATTGAGAGCCGCGGCGCGACCACATTGAACGCGCTGCGCCATCCGCCGTCGCCTCCCTCGACGACCGCATGGCGCACGTCGAAGTAGTAACCCGTCCACTTCGGATCGAGCGTGTCGATCGCGGGCGCGATGTCCCAGATTCCGCCGCCGATGTAACCGGCATGATTGTGGAAGCCGAGGTGCACGCCCGCATGCGCCGAGAGTTCCGCGAGGGAGCGAAGTTGCCGCGTGGCTTCCTCGACCTCCTTCCTCGCGTCAAGAAACGCGTACTTGTAATACCCGGGTTTGAAGAACGGAATCCCGAGTGATGCCGCCGTTTCGAGCGTCGGACGTGCGGCAGGATCCGCATCGGAAACGAGTTCGGTCGTGATCAGCGGGACCGACAGCCCTTCGCGGCGGATGTCCGCGACGTACGGCGGCAGATCCTGCGCCACGCGTTTCGGATCGATGTGACCGCCTGGCCGGACGGTCAGATCGACTCCCGCGAATCCGAGCGGCTTGAGCGCGCGGCCAAGCCCGCGGCCGTCGAGACGCGGCAGGTGCTTCGAGAAGAAGCACAAGGTTCCGCGGAACCCTGGCTCCGCGGCTTTGACAAAAGCGTGCGGCGATACCGCCGCGACGGCCCCGGCCGCGCCGATCGTTCCGAGAAAGCGGCGACGGGTTACAGCTTCCACGGCTTGCGATAGTCGTAGTGAAGACGCCGGTTGGCGTCGGGGTCCGACACGAACTCTTCCTTCTGCGCGTCCCAGCGTAGACTTCGCCCCAGGCGCGTCGCGATGTTTCCGAGGTGGCACATCGTAGCGGTCCGGTGCCCTTCCTCGATCTCGGCGATCGGCGTCTTGCGGCTCTTCACAGAGTCCAGGAAGTTGCGAACGTGCGTCGCATCCATATCGGAGCCGGGCTCCTGCATTGGTTCCATTGCGGGCTTGTCGCTCGGCGGATCCCCTTTCCACGTTTCCGGAGCGACCTTGAATCCGCGCCGGCTCAAGGAAAGCGTCCCCTTCGTCCCGTGGAACACCAGCGGCTCGCCAGGACTCGTGCCGATCTCGCGTCCCGTCCAACTGACGATGCAGCCTTTGCCGCCGCCAAGCATGGCGTCGGGAAAGTCGTAGATGACTTCCTGCACGTCCGGCGTCTCACCGCCGTCCTTCATTTCATATCGTCCGCCAAACGCAGCAACGGAGGCGGGGGCCCTGGCCTGCAGCGCCCAGCGCGCGATATCGAGATCGTGCGCGCCGAAGTTCGTCATCTGGCCGCCGGAATAGTTCCAGAACCAGCGGAAATGGTAGATGCAGCGGTACGGGTTGAACGCGACGAACGGCGCGGGTCCGAGCCACATGTCCCAATCCAGCTCCGGCGTCAGCCCGTTCTTCAACTCACGGGCAACGAATCCGGGGATGACATTGCGCGTGAACCCGGCCGAGATCTTGTGGACGGGCCCGATGGCGCCGTCCTGCACGAGCTTCACGGCCTTTTGATAATGCGCACCCGATCGCTGCTGGCTCCCGGTCTGCACGACTCGCCCGTGCTTGCGCGCCGCATCCGCCATGACGCGTCCCTCATGAATCGTGAGCGACAGAGGCTTCTCGCAGTAGACGTCCTTGCCGGCTTCGCACGCGAGCGTCGTAATCAACGCGTGCCAGTGATCGGGCGTCGCCACGATTACGGCGTCGACGTCCTTGCGCTCGAGAAGCCGGCGGAAGTCCTTGTAGGGAACAACACGCGTCCCTTCCGTGGCTTTTTTCAGGAACGGCTCGTAGACGTCGCACGCGGCGACAGGATTGACGTCCGGCTGCTTCAGGAAGCGCTGCCAGTCCTGCTGCCCGCGGCCGCCGCATCCGATGATGCCGATGTTGATCCGATCGTTGGCGCCGAGCACTCCGCGGGTGCGAAGGACGGTGGCGGCCGTCGCGGCGGCGGTCACCTGGACGAACTCGCGTCTGGTCGGCATGGCAATCCTCCAGCCCGGCCGTTGGCACAATGCGCGGCGGACTGGGGATTCTAGATCGAGGTGTGCGATTATCACACCGCTGCCATGGCTGATATGACTCCTCAGGCGATGTGGGACCGCTTCATCGACGACCTGGACCGGGCGGGACAGGCAGGGAGCGCCGCAGACGTTGCGCTGCCGCCGCTCGCCTCGGATCTGCCCACAGGAACAAAGTTCGCCGACCTTACGCGCGAGGATCTGAAGAATCTGTCGCGGCTCGCAAATTCACTCGGCCGCCGCGGTGACGTCGTCACCACGCTGTGGCAGGACATGGACCGGAAACGCAAGGCCGTCCTCAAGGCCGAGAAAGAGAACGCGAAAGAGAACGCGAAAGAGAAGAAGAAGACGCTTTAGCCCATGGCCGCCGGTCGAGAGTGCTATCACTGCAAGCAGTGGGTCGCCGCGGCAGAGGAACACGACTGCTGGACGACGACCGAGACCGCGCTGACCAGCGATCTGTCAGAAGATCTCCAGGAGGCGTGGCAGCGGTTACGGGAGACCGCGGCTGACTTCGGCGAACAGCGGATCTACGCGTCGCACAAGTCCATCATGTTCGCGCGGAAATCCTGCTACTTCTTTGTGCGGCCGAAAAAGAGCTACCTCGAGGTCTGCGTCTTTCTTGGTCGGGCGCTGAAGCATCCGCGCATCCGCCGCGTCGAGGCGTCGTCGAAATCCAAGTTCGTACACATCGTTCCCATCAAGCATCGCGACGAGGTCGAGGCGCCGATCACCGACTGGCTGCAGGAAGCGTACGAGTTTGCTGGCGTCAGCGGACAATCACAATCGGCACTCGCCAGAAAGCCGCGCGCGCGCCGGCGGGATCGAGCACCGTCACCTGGCAAACGTAGGGGCCGGGCGGCAGCGCGGCGACCGAAACAGTAACAGCACGGCGCGCGACTACACAAAACGGGGACAGTCCCCGTTTCCCCAGCCTCGGAAACGGGGACTGTCCCCGTTTTGATCTCTGAAGCGATCGCGGTGAACATGACGCGCGCGCTTGGCAAAGCGGCGCGATCGGCGGGGCGCGAAGGCACGGCCGCGATCATGCATAACATCGAGGACTATCACATCACTCCGGAACAGGCGTCGCGGATTGCGAACGACGCGGGTGTGAAGCTCCTGGTCTTCTACCACCTGCTGCCGGCGCCGGACGGGTTCCTGCCGCGGCGGCTTTTCGCCGACGGCATCAAGGATGTGCGGCACGGAGAGTGGACGATCGCCGAGGACGGCAGCATGTATACGCTGCCGCTCGAATCGAAGGACGTGCGGATCGGTGACCCGGTAGGTCAGGCGTGCTGTTCGGCTTCGACCGGCGCGGCTGGGAGGGGTTCGTCGTCGGTGGCGACACCCACTAGCTGCGCGAGCATCGCCGCAATGAATGTCGCGACCGCGCGAACGGTTGTCGCCTGCGCGCTGCCGTAGGGCAGCTCGAGCGCAAGCACGCCGGCACACGCGGCGGGCGTCAGCAGCGGCACGACGAGGGCGCCGCCGGTGCGGTCGTCACCGTTGATCGCGCAGGTCTGCTCGGATCGGAACGCGGCAGCCGTCACGTTGTTCGCGTCGGCCTTCACGCAGGGAAGCTTGGAACGGACGCACTCCGAGTAGCCGTGAACCAGCGCCGGCCGCAACTCTGCGGCAATCGCGTCCCACACCCAGACCACGAGACCCCGTGCATCCAGGATCCGGGCGGCTTCACGGAGCAGCGGCTGGACCTGGCTTGGGTCCTCGACACGGCCGAGGTCCGTGCACAACTGCGCGGCCGCCAGGATGTCGAGTTCCGGCGCCGTGCCAGGCCCGGCAGGCGGCGGTTCGACGGCTGGTTCCGAGTCGAACAGCGGCTCGGGAGGCTCTTCGGGTGGCAGGTTGACCGCGAATCCCTGCGGTCTCCATTGCGGTTCATTTCTCGCGGGCTTGCGGCGCAGCGAGAGGGAACCCAGCGCCGAGCCCACGAAGCTGCGGAGACGCGGCTGTGGCGGCGCGGGCGGTTCGACGGGCTCGACCGGCTCCGGGTGCAGTTCGAAAAACTCGCGGGCGACCACGTCCGGGTTCAGGCCGATCGCGGACGCATACGTACGCAGGTATGCGCGCCGGAAGATACCCGAGGGCCAATGCGAGATGTCATCCCGCTCGAGCCCCTCGAGCAGCGACAGCTTGATCTTCGTCTGTTCGGAAACCGTCTTGAGAGATATCTCTCGCTTCTCACGCTGCTGGCGCAGTCGCGCGCCGAAAGTATTGTGCATGGGGATCCGGGCGTGATCCATGCAACACCGGTTCCCGATCTTCCGGCGACTCCCGCCCGGGGACCGCTGCAGAACGCAGGCAATCGCACTGCAGCGCGTTTGATTTTGCTGCGTAGGAATTACGTACTTTCATGACGACACTCATATAATCACTCGCCACGTGAGGCTCGCGGCTGGACGTCGGCTCGGCGCCTACCGGATCGTGTCCGCGCTCGGCGCGGCGGCATGGGCGAGGTCTATCTCGCGAATGACACGCGGCTCGGGCGGCCGGTCGCGCTCAAGATCCTGCCCGACGATCTCGCGGCCAACGCCGAACGGCGCTTGCGTCTGGAACGCGAAGCGCAGGCGGCCGCGCGCCTGAACCATCCCGCCATCGTGACCCTGTTCTCGTTCGAGGAAGCCGACGGCATCGCGTTCCTCACGATGGAGTACGTCGAGGGTCCATCGCTCGCCTCGCAGATTCCGGCGAGCGGCCTTCCGCTGGAACGACTTCTGCCGATCGCCATCCCGATCGCGGACGCCGTGGCGGCGGCGCACCAGCGCGGGATCATCCATCGCGATCTGAAGCCCGGCAACGTGATCGTGACCGCCAACACGCGCGTCAAGGTGTTGGACTTCGGCCTCGCCAAGCTGCACGAGGTGCCCGCGCTCGACGGCATGGTCTCAACCGGAACCGTGCCGATTACCGGTGACGGGCGGATCCTCGGAACGATCGCTTACATGTCGCCCGAACAGGCCGAAGGGCGCCCCACCGACGCACGATCGGACATCTTCTCGCTCGGCGTGATGCTGTTCGAAATGGCGACGGGTCGTCGTCCGTTCAGAGGCGACAGAGCATTTCAGTCATTACCGCGATCCTGCGGGACACTCCTCCATCGGTCAGCGACGTGAAACCCTGCGGTTCTGGAACGCGGCTCCGGGGACGTCCGGCACGGACTCACGGTCGTTGCCCGACATACGATGTCCGGCCGCCGGCGACGGCTCGTGCATGCTGGTGGAAGCGCGCGCCGACGAGCACGATCACAACGCGCGCGCCGGCCTCTCGGCGTTCGATCCTGCGACGGGACGCGTGCGCGACCTCGCGGCGCTCGCGGACAAGGGCGCCGGCGTTACCTTCTGGGGCGTCTCACCCGACGGAACGACTGTCGCGTTCGGGCAGTTCGCCTGGGGCGGCGGGGATCAGGTAACGCTGCTGCGCCTTGCGACCGGCGAGAAGCGGATCGTCCAGCTGAAGAACTTCAAGAACCTGTCAGAGATCGCCTGGGCGCCGGATGGTCGCAGCCTGTTCGGAACGACCGGGACACTTCTCGGTGGGCAGGTCCTGCACATCGGTCTCGACGGGACGACGCAGCTTCTTCACATGTTCGAGAGCCAGATAGTGGGAAATCCCCGGCCGTCTCCCGATGGCCGCTTACTGCTGGTCGGAGCGACCAGCAACGCGTGGGTGCTCGAACTGAGGTAGTCACTTCGCACCGACGACAGATAGCCACTCGCGCAGCACGCCAGCTCAGTCCGTATAGCAGCAGAGTGCCGAAGATCCGGCGGGCCGCTCGCATCCTTCCCGCGCTCTGTGTTACGAATGTGAGGAATGCGTCCAGCGCTGCAACGTTCGAGCGTCGTCGCGATACTTGTCTGTTGCGTGCTCGAGGTCGACGGCACAGCCGCACGTCAGAGTCAGCAGCCGGTATTCCGAGGCCACGGCGAGGCGGTCCGCGTCTTCGTCACTGCGACGGACCGCGACGGACGGCTAATCACGACGCTCGGCAAGGATGACTTCGAGATCCGCGATGAAGGCAAGCCGCAGCCGATCACGCTGTTCGATATCACCCCGCAGCCGATCAGGCTAATTGTCCTGCTCGACGTCTCCGGCAGCATGGAAGGAAACCTTCCGCTTCTCAGGGCAGCGTCGGAACAACTGTTCGCGCGGCTGCGGCCGGACGACCTCGCCCGCCTCGGAACGTTCGGCCGCAACGTCGTCATCAGCCCCGAATTCACGCACGACGTCCGCGAACTGCGCGAAGCGATCCCGCAGGGCATCGATCCCGACGCTCCGACGCCGTTATGGCGCGCAATCGACGATGCGATCACTGCGTTTGGCGACGGCGCCGAGCAACGCCGCGCGATCCTTGTACTGAGCGATGGCAAGGACAGCGGCCCGACTGGATTCGGGCGGCGCATTGCGAGCCAGGCGGAAGTCATCGATCGCGCGCGAGCCGACAACGTGATGATCTACGGGGTCGGCATGCGGAGCCGGCAGCAGCGCACGATGGCGCCCGGCGCCGGGCCCGGCGGACTGCAGGCCGCGCTGCTCGCGGATCTTCCCGATCCCGGCCTGGCGCGGGTCGCCGAAGAGAGCGGCGGCGGCTACATCGAGATTCGATACGGCGAGGATCTCGTGTCGGCGTTCGGCCGCATCGTCGACGAGCTTCACAGCCAGTATCTGCTGGGCTTCGCGCCGCCGAAGCGTGATGGCAAGCTGCATCGCATCGAGGTGCGCGTCAGCCGGAAGGGCGTGAAGGTGCGCGGTCAGCGAAGCTACGTTGCGCCGGAAATGCCAAACTAACGGAGATGATGATCAACAGGAGCAAACTGTGAGCGGAGTGCGAGTTCTGGTCGGCACGCGCAAAGGCGCGTTCATCCTCACCTCGGACGGCAAGCGCGAGAAATGGGAAGTGAGCGCGCCCAACTTCGGCGGCTGGCAGTTCTACCATCTCAAAGCCTCTCCCGTCGATCCGAACCGCATTTACGCCTCGCAGTCGAACGACTGGTTCGGCCAGATGATGCAGCGGAGCAATGACGGCGGCAGGACGTGGGAGGCCGTCGGCAACAAGTTCCTGTACGACGGCATTCCCGGCACCCACCAGTGGTACGACGGGACGCCGCACCCGTGGGAATTCAAGCGCGTGTGGCACCTCGAACCGTCGTTGAACGATCCCGACACGGTCTATGCGGGAGTCGAGGACGCCGCGCTGTTCAAGTCGGCCGACGGCGGCCAGACCTGGAGCGAGTTGTCGGCGCTGCGCGGCCACAGCACTGGTTCGAAATGGGCGCCCGGGGCCGGCGGGATGTGCCTCCACACCATCCTCATCGATCCGAGGAACCACGAGCGTCTGTACGTCGCGATATCCGCCGCGGGCACGTTTCGTTCCGATGACGGCGGCGCGACCTGGAAGGCGATCACGAAGGGACTGTTTTCCAAGTACCTGCCGGATCCGACGGCCGAAGTGGGCCACTGCGTGCACCGCATCGCGATGCATCCGTCGCGCCCGAAGACGCTGTTCATGCAGAAGCACTGGGACGTGATGCGGACCGACGACAGCGGCGAGTCGTGGCAGAAGATCAGCGGCAATCTGCCGACGGACTTCGGGTTCGCCATCGACGTGCACGCGCACGAAGCTGAAACCGTCTTCGTCGTTCCCATCAAGAGCGACTCCGAGCATTACCCGATCGATGGCAAGCTCCAGGTGTTCCGCAGCAAGACCGGCGGCAACGAGTGGCAACCGCTGACGAAGGGGCTGCCGCAGAAGGACTGCTACGTCAACGTGCTGCGCGAGGCCATGGCCGTCGATGCGCTGGACACGTGCGGGATTTACTTCGGCACGACGGGAGGACAGGTGTACGCGTCGACTGACGCGGGTGAGACGTGGAACGCCATCGTCCGGGATCTTCCACCGGTCGTGTCAGTAGAAGTGCAGACGATCTGAATGGTCCGCGTCGAGTTGCCGTTTCACCTGCGCCAGCTGGCGGGCGTCGATCGCGAAGTGATGGTCGACGTGAGGGGGACGGTTACGGCCCGCAGCGTGATCGACGCGATCGAACTGCGGTATCCGATGCTGCGCGGCACCATCCGCGACTACGCCACCGACCAGCGCCGTCCGTTCCTGCGCTTTTTCGCATGTGAAGAGGATCTGTCTTTCGCGGCGCTCGATGCGCCGCTGCCAGACGCCGTCGCGCGCGGCGCCGAACCGTTCATGATTGTCGGCGCGATCGCGGGCGGCTGAGTCGCGCGGGAATCAGCGTGCGGCGGAGGCGGATGAGTGGGTGTCAGTGACGGAATTCGCGCCGGCAAAATATCCGCTTCGCGCTTTCACGATCGTCGACGGACGCCTGACCCGCACATCGAGCCGTCGCCACTCGCGATCGTTTGCCGCTTCAATGGCGATCACGTACTCCTGGCGCAGTTCGTCGATGAGATGTGAAGCCGCGACAATCGTTTCCGCAAACGTGCTGGCGAACACGAATTGCCCCCCCGTCCACTCCGCCAGATCGCGCAGGTCTGCCGCGCCTGATGGTGTCGCGCGCCCGGATGCCTCCAACAGGACTCGCTGATCCAGCGACGGCACGGTCGCGACGACGAACACCGGCACGTCGATCGAGCTTGCCAGCCCGGAAACCGCTTGCGCCGTCATCGCGCTGCTCGTGTCGATTCCGTCGGTGAGCACGATAACCGCCTTGTGTGTTCCAGATCGGGCGGAGAGTCGACGGGCTGCCGCGGCCGTCGCGTCATACAGGGAGGTCGTGCCAAACGGCTCGAAATCGGACAGCCCGTCGTTCAATGTCGCGAGATCGCGCGTGAAGTCGCGCCGTTCATGGAGCGTCGCATCGAAAGTGAAGAGGGCCGCTTCGTCCTGATCCTGGCGAAGTTGCGACAAGACCGAGTCGTACGCCTGACGCGCCATCGCGATCTTGGGTCCGATGCGCATGCTGCCGCTCATGTCAACGAGGATCGCGAGGCTGAGCGGCGATTGGCGATCGGAGCGCAGAGAAAGAATCGGGCGGAGCTGTCCATTGTCACGGACCTCGAAGTCCGTCGTGGTGAGTCCGTTCACGACGCGTCCGCGAGCGTCTCGGACTGACGCCTGGATAGTGACGACGTCGGCGGCGCTTCGAAAGGTTTGCCGCGGCGGGTTCGCAGCCTCTTGCGCGCGCGGCGATGTGACGGCCAGGCCGCCGATGATGCCCATGCCAATGACAAGTCGTTGAAACATGATTCTCATGTCCAGTGCGCTTTCGCCGGGTCCTGGCCGCAAATTGTTGGGGAGAAGGCATGCTAACACGCCGAGCGTCCAGCGCAGCTCAATTGATGAGCTGGCCCCCCGTCCGGCTGCCAGAAGATCAGCGTATATAGTCCACGGCTCCGCGTAACTGCGGCACACGGATCGGAGATCGCGATGAAGCAGCTCTGTATCGCATCGGTGTTTGCTATCACCAGTCGTTTGCTCGTCGCTGCGCCGGGACCGATCGTTGAGCGGCGCCCGGTGCACCTGTCGGCCGATGCGGCGCAGGCATCTGCCGATGTGCTGCGACACGTCCGCGTGGAGGGAATTACCTACATGAGCGGCGGCGTGCGGATCAACGGATACCTTGCGACGCCGAATGGTCCGGGACCGTTTCCCTGCGTCATCGTCAATCGCGGGGGCAACTCGACGCTCAACGTGATCACCGATGAGACAGCCGTGAATTTGCTGGGTCGCATTACGGCATGGGGCTACATTGCCGTCGCGAGCCAATATCGCGGCGCTGGCGGCAGCGAGGGGCACGACGACTACGGCGGCGCCGACGTCGACGACGTTCTGAACCTGATTCCAGTCCTCGATTCCCTATCGAGTGCCGACGCGAAGCGAATCGGCATGTGGGGCACCAGCCGCGGAGGAATGATGACCTACATGGCGTTGTCGCGAACGAATCGCGTCAAGGCCGCAGTGATTGTGTCGGGCATGTCGGATCTCTTCGAGAACGGCCGCAGCCGGCCCGAGATGGAGGCGAACTTCAAGCAGTTCATGCCGGACTACGCGACGAGTCGAGAAGATGCGCTCAGCCGGCGTTCAGCGATTCGCTGGGTCGACAAATTGCCGGCGACGGTTCCATTGCTTCTCCTGCATGGCACGGCAGATTGGCGCGTGTCCCCTTCCGAAGCGTTCGATATGGCCCGTGCGCTCTTCGAGGCGAAGCGACCGATGCGTCTGGTGATGTTCGAGGGCGGGAGTCACGGCTTGCCGGAATTCTTTGATGAGCGAAATGCACTGATCCGATCGTGGTTGGATGCCTATGTCAGGGATGGTCGGAAGTGGCCTGATTTGAACCCGCACGGAAGCTGAGGACTCCGTGCTCGTCATCCGGGTGCATGAGAAAAGGGGTGGTGTTTTTGATAC
>Ga0137375_10002445_pt1 | contig 21850 bp, 23 predicted proteins | sample SagtaG_24_FD_104936 | JGI IMG/M metagenome (GOLD analysis project Ga0137375, IMG submission 104936) | Vadose zone soil microbial communities from Sagehorn Ranch, Mendocino, California, USA - Sage1_R_113_16 metaG | ecosystem: Environmental > Terrestrial > Soil > Vadose zone | place: USA... | reverse complement strand
GCCGTACGGCGGGCAGCGAACAACAAGGTGTCTTCCACATTGTGCTTCGAATTCCCGGCCGCCGAATAGCCTGGCGTTCAATGTCGGACGGTTTCATGTCGGGTGTCGTTTGCTTCGAGCCACGCTCCGATCAAGAAACGGAAATAACGCTGAAAATACGTTCGATCTTCGATCCGCCGAGTCTGTCGCGAAGAGTGGAAGAGTATCTCGGCAATTTCAAACGGTTGGTTGAGAACAAGGAAGCTGCATGATGACAAATCTTCTTGTTCGGAGAGTGAAACCTAAAAGGCTGCGGCGTCCGATCTTTTGGATGATGGAAATATCGAAACAATGACAGCGGTGCGAATTCGCAATTCCGGCGATCCGAAGTCTTTGAGTACGAAGGGAAGATGATCCAGCGAGTGCCGGGTGAAACCTAATAACAAACCGAGAAGGAGAAAACCAATGAATGAGAACCTCGAAAAAGTGAAGTTGCTCGCGCGCGATCTGCGCGATGGCAAACAATTCCCGCGCAGCCCGCGCGAAACGCTGGCGGGCTATGTATTGGCGGCGCGGGCAGTGGATAAATGCCGTGCTGTGCTTGCCGGCTGGGAAGGCGAATATCATTCCAACTGCCCGCTCGATCAGCGCTGGCTAAAGTTCGCTGAGATTGATTATGATGAATTCCGATCATTCGTCGCCACCGGCGCGACCGACAATGAGGTCGCCGCGTGGATCGGCGAACACGCCAAGAAACGCCCACGCGCCGAGATCATCGCGTGGAATAATGAGGAACGCGACCTGCATTTGAGCGATTTGCCTCTCGAACTCCAGGAATTCATGGAGGATTACATCCAGCAATTCGTCCCGCGCAATCGGGTGGTGCATCACTGGTTCGACGTCTACGATTTGGAAGAAGAGCGGCTCTGAAACAGATGTGACTTGGGCGGCCTGGCTGTGCGCAGGCAGCGGCCTGTTCAGTGATGTTCCACAAGGGTTCTGGCGGAAATTACAGTGGGTTGTCTTTATTCGCTTTGAGCGTATGGCAGAAGCGGTGGCCCTGAAAACTGCGGTTCAAGATCCAGAAGAGGTGTCCCAATTGGTGGAACATCTTTTCCGTCATGAGGCCGGAAAGATGGTCGCTACGTTGACAAAGATCTTCGGAATCGAGCATCTCACGCTCGCAGAAGACGTGGTCCAGGAAGCGCTGGCGCGGGCGTTGCAGACCTGGCCGTTTTATGGAGTGCCGAAGAATCCTTCCGCCTGGATCATGCGCGCGTCGCGCAACCTGGCGTTGGATGTCGTCCGACGTCGAAAGGTCTTCCAGACCAAGCAAGCGGAAATTATTCGTTTGATGGATCGCGAAACTGGCGCGGCGGATGAGGCGATTTTTTCGGAAGAGGAAATTCGTGACGACCGTTTACGATTGATGTTTGTGTGCTGTCATCCGGCGATTCCAGAGGATGCGCAGGTTGCGCTGGCGTTGAAGACGTTGTGCGGTTTCGGCATCACGGAAATCAGCCGCGCATTTCTGACGACCGATGCGGCGATTACCAAGCGGATAACGCGTGCGAAACAAAAAATCCGCCAGGCACGAATTCCGTTTGAAATTCCTTCGGGTGAGGAACTGGTTCAACGGTTGGAGAGCGTTTTGCAATCGCTCTACCTATTGTTTAACGAAGGCTACAAAGCGTCCACGGGCGACAATCTCGTTCGCGCAGACCTCTGTGACGAAGCGATTCGCCTCGGGGAATTGCTGGTGCAACATCCGGCCGGCAATCAACCCAAGACCCACGCGTTGCTAGCGTTGATGCTATTGAATGCCTCTCGCATCCCGACGCGCGTGGATAGCGAGGGTAATCTGCTGCGCCTGAAAGAGCAGGACCGCACGCGATGGGACCAACTAATAATCTCACGCGGAATGTTTCATTTCGCGCAGTCGGCGGCAGGGGATGAGCTCAGTGAATATCATCTTCAGGCGGGAATCGCCGCGTGTCACTGCACAGCGAAGGACTATGAGTCCACCGACTGGCGGCAGATACTTTCGCTTTACGATCGATTGACCGAGTTCGACCAATCGCCGGTGGTTGCGCTCAACCGCGCTGTTGCCTTCGCCAAGATTCATGGACCACAAGCGGGAATCGCAGCCGTGGCAGCAATCCGCAGTTCACGGAGATTGAAGTCCTATTATCTGCTCTACGCCGTTCTTGGAGAGTTCGAGTCTCAGTTAAACCACAAGAAAGCCGCCGCAGAACATTTCCGGAGATCCTTCGAGCTGGCGGAAACAAAATCAGAACGAGCGTTCCTTTTAAAACGACTGCAATGTTGCGTTGACGGCGGAACATAGATTTTTAATCTGTGTGCCCAGCGGAGTTGGACTCCGCTGAGCGGAGCAGCGGGCAACATGCCGCGCTGGCCGCACAGGCCGCAGGCCTATGTTCCACTGATGGGGCGACAAAAATCACCGATCATTGTCCTAAACCGGCGCACTCATTCGTCGTATCTCTGACAGGGCAAAAATCACAATCAACCCCGAAAGCTTTCGGGGTCAACAGAAAGGCAAAACATGAGTACGTCAGATAAGAAACAAGCTGCAAGCATCGTCTGGTTTGAAATTCCAGCCGACAATCTCCAACGCGCCAGAGAGTTTTACGGCAATTTGTTCGGGTGGAAGATCAATCCGTTCCCAGGGGCGGAGGATTATTGGCACATCGACACCGCCGGAGCCGATGAGACTCCCGATGGCGCGCTCAAGAAACGCAAACATCCACAAGAGCCGATTACCAACTACATCAGCGTGAATTCGGTAACTGACTTCGCGGAGAAGATCGGGAAACTCGGCGGCAAAATTTGCATGCCGAAAACGGCCGTCCCGCAGATGGGTTATTTCGCCATCTGCCAGGATACCGAGGGCAATACGTTTGCTATCTGGGAGATGGACGAAAACGCAAAATAATTGTCCCAAGCTCGCCCGCTCATTCGTCGTACTGTTGAAAAATCCAAAAAACTATCAACTATCAACTAAGAACCATATGAACACACAAAATCAGAATGGATACATGCTGCTATTTCGCGGCACCGAGCTGCGAAAAAGTCTTTCGCCCGAGGAGATGCAAAAAGTCTCTGAGGATTGGATGGCCTGGTTCAAGCGCCTGACCGAACAGGGCAAGGCAGTGGCCGGAAATCCACTCGAGCGCGAGGGAAAAATCGTTTCGGGAAAAGAGCGGGTCGTCTCTGATGGACCATTTGCTGAATCCAAGGAAGCCATTGGTGGCTATTTTCTTCTCGACGTCGCCACAATGAACGAAGCCCTTGCCATCGCCAAGGAATGTCCCGGTTTGCCGTACGGTATACGCGTGGAAGTCAGGCCGGTGTTAGGCGAATGTCCTATTGCGACGGAAGTTCGGACTGAAGCGCAATTCGCGCAGATATAGTGTAAACACGCAGCGCTCCGTCCATTTGGGAGTATTCCTATGGCGCGAGTTCGATCGGCGGGCTGACCACGTCTGCTGTGAAGCTTTTCTGAGAGCCAAGCGAAAAACATCAGACAAACGAAATTGGAGGACCACCAAATGAAAACCAAAAAAGTTGAAAAGAAAAAGGACAAGGTGAATCACCCCCCCCATCGTGTCGCCGGAGGAATGGGAGGCTGCGCGCCAGAAACTGCTCGTGAAAGAGAAGCAGTTAACGCGCGCTCGTGACGCGCTGGCCGCCGAGCGTCGGCGGATGCCGTGGCTGGCCGTGGAGAAGGAGTACGAGTTCGACGGGCCCAAGGGCAAGGCGAGCCTGCTAGACCTGTTCGAGGGCCGCCGCCAGCTGATCGTCTACCGCGCCTTCTTCGAGCCCGGCGTGAAAGGCTGGCCCGAGCATGCCTGCATTGGCTGCTCCATGGTAGCTGACCAGGTCGCTCATCCCGCCCATCTGAATGCGCGCAATACCACTCTCGTGTTCGCGTCGCGCGCCCCTCAGAAGGACATCGAGCGCTTAAAGGCACGGATGGGCTGGCAGCTCATCCCCTGGTACACCATGACGGACGAGTTCGACGCCGACTTCGGCGTGGACGAGTGGCACGGTACGAACGCGTTCATCCGCGACGGCGACAGCTTGTTCCGCACCTACTTTATCAACAACCGCGGCGACGAGCAGATGGGGAGCACTTGGAACTACCTCGACATCACTGCGCTCGGGCGTCAAGAGGAGTGGGAGGACTCGCCGAAGGGCTATCCCCAGGCCCCGCCGTACGAGGCGTGGATCTGGCACGACGAACCAGACCGTCCGTAGAAACAGAGCCTGTTTTATGATTGCAATAACCACACCCTTCTCGGGCGGATGCGCTTGCGGCGCGGTTCGCTACGAATCCACAGCAGAACCGGTGATGATGCTTCACTGTCACTGTCGAGATTGCCAGCGATCTAGCGGAGGTCCGTTTTCGTCTTTCGTCATCGTGCCGAAGGAAGCTTTCAAGCTCTTGCAAGGCTCACTCCGCTTCCATGCCTCTCCGAGTGAGGCGGGTGGCAAGACCCATCGGGGCTTTTGCCTTGACTGCGGCTCGCCGATTCTGGTCAAGCCCGACGCGGTCCCTCAGTTTGTCGCGATCAGAACTGCGAGCCTGGATGATCCGAGCTGGTTCAACCCGCAAGTGGATGTGTGGACATCAGACGCGCACCCGTGGGACCAAATGAATCCCGTGTTGGCCAAAGTTTGAAAAGTATCCGCCGCAAACAGAATGAGCCGAGCAATCCTGTGTGTCCCGCTTGTATCGCAAACATGACATTGATTGCTGCCGGCGCGGGTTCAACCGGCGGGCTGACGGCGTTTGTCATGAAGAGATTTTTTTTAGAGCCGGCCGAAAACATCAAACAAACGAAATTGGAGGAGGGGAAAATGAAAATCGAAACAATGGAAGCGAAAACAGAGTTAAGCGAAATGAATCCGTCCAAAATCGTGTCGAGAGCTGAGTGGCTGGTTGCCCGCAGGGACCTGCTTACACGGGAGAAGGAACTGACACGGTTGCGTGACGAATTGAGCCGGCATCGCCGCGAGCTGCCATGGGTTAAGATCGATAAGGAGTATATCTTTGATGGCCCAGAGGGAAAAGAGACGCTGTCCGATCTGTTCGAGGGTCGCAGTCAATTGATTGTTTATCACTTCATGCTGGGCCCAGGGTGGGAGGAAGGTTGCAAGAGCTGCTCGTACCTGGCAGATCATTTTGACGGCGCCAACTGGCACTTACCGCATCGCGACGTGACCTTCCTGGTCGTTTCACGCGCGCCGTTCTCGGAGATCGAACCATTCAAGAAGCGAATGGGCTGGCGTTTCAAGTGGGTCTCGTCGCACGGCAACGATTTCAATTTCGTTTATCACGTTTCCGCCACTAAGGAGGACCAAGCGAAAGGACAAATGTATTACAACTACAAAACTCAGGAACTCATGAGCGACGAAATGCCGGGCCTGAGCGTGTTTTATAAAGATGAAAACGGCGACGTTTTCTACACTTATTCCACGTACGCGCGCGGGCTCGATATCCTGGTTGGCGCTTATAACTTCCTCGATCTTGTGCCAAAAGGGCGCGACGAAAATCCCGATTCGACGATGGATTGGGTGCGACACCACGACGGTTACTGATCGAAACTCTAAAAACCAAAGAAACCCTTTAAAGGCGAGATAATCGAACGACCACTTCAGCAACACACAACCACATCCAAAGGAGAAAAATCATGTCAACAAACACTATTCGACTTCACCGCGTGCTTCGGGCGACACCGGACAAAATTTATCGAGCGTTTCTCGATGCCGACGCGATGGTCAAATGGCTTCCGCCAAACGGATTCACCGGCAAGGTTCATCAAATGGACGCCAAAGTTGGCGGCAATTACAAAATGTCGTTTACGAACTTCACGACGGGTAAGAGTCATTCCTTCGGCGGAACGTATGTCGACCTGATGCCGCACGAACGCATTCGCTACACGGACAAATTTGACGATCCAAACTTGCCCGGTGAAATGCAGGCGACGATCACGCTGAAAAAGGTTTCCTGCGGAACGGAATTGAACATCGTGCAAGAAGGCGTGCCCGATGTCATTCCGGCCGAAGCGTGCTATCTCGGCTGGCAGGAGTCGCTGACACTATTGGCGAAACTCGTCGAAGCTGAAATTCCCGATCACGAGTAAAACTCTCTATGAAGATTCCGTTTACTGGTGGCTGCGTTTGCGGCGCGGTTCGTTACGAATGCACGGCTGAGCCAATCATGATGCTCAAATGTCATTGTCGCGATTGCCAACACATCACGGGTAGCGGGTTCGCGGCCGCCGTGCTCGTGCCGGCAGAGGCGTTTCGGTTGACGCGAGGTGAACTGCGCTATCATTTCACTCCAGGCCTGGCCGGCGGAAAGCACAAACGCGGTTTTTGCGCGCAGTGCGGCTCGCGCATTACCGGCGCGGAAAAACCGGATGAGCCGCGGGACTTTATTGGCGTTCTGGCCGGCAGCCTGGACGATCCGAGTTGGTTTCGGCCGCAGATGGATATTTTCGTTTCGGATACGCAACCGTGGGACCAGATGGATCCGGCAATTCCGAAATTCCAGCAATACCCGCCAACACAAACGAAGGAATAAACGATATGCAAAAAATCACTCCATTCTTGTGGTTCGACGGCAACGCCGAGGAGGCGGTAAAGTTTTACACGTCCATTTTCAAAAACTCGAAGGTGGGAAGAATTCTTCGCTATAGCGAAGAAGTGGCCAAAGTATCGCAGAGTGGTCGGCCGGCGGGATCTGTGCTGACCATTGAATTCGAAATCGAAGGCCAGAAATTCGTCGCTTTAAACGGCGGACCGGAGTTTAAATTCAACCAATCGATTTCCTTCGTCGTGAACTGCGAAACGCAGAAGGAAGTCGATTATTTTTGGGGGAAACTCACTGCTGATGGCGGTGAAGAGTCCCAGTGCGGTTGGCTCAGGGACAAATTCGGCGTGTCGTGGCAGGTCACTCCAACTGTGTTGATCGACATGTTGCACGACAAAGATTCCGAAAAGGCGGAACGAGTCATGAAAGCAATGCTTCAAATGCAGAAGATCGACATTAAACCGTTGAAAGACGCTTATGAGCGGTGACTCGGTTCATGCGCAACGTCGGTAGGATTTGGCCCACTAAACACGCGAAATCACACGAAAATCTTGGAGATAAGTTTCTCTTTCATTCGCCTGATTCGTGTGTTTCGTGGGAAACATTTAGATTATGAGTAAAGTTCGAGTTTTAGTCGGCACAAGAAAAGGCGCGTTCATTCTGACAGCGGATGGCACGCGCAAACGATGGAAGGTCAACGGCCCGCATTTTGCGGGTTGGGAGATTTATCACATGAAAGGTTCGCCGGTGGACCCCGACCGGATCTACGCCTCCCAGACCAGTGACTGGTTTGGCCAGATCATTCAACGCTCTGATGACGGCGGCAAAACGTGGAAGACACCCGGCAGCAGTCCCGAGGAATTAAAAGGTCCCGATGGGACGCCCCAAGCCGAGAGCAACAAGTTCGTTTACGATGCTTCGCGTGAAACCGGAAAGCCACTCACCACCCATCAGTGGTACGACGGGACGCAGCATCCCTGGGAGTTTAAGCGGGTGTGGCATTTGGAGCCGTCGCTGGACGATCCGGATACGGTTTATGCCGGCGTTGAGGACGCGGCGTTATTCCGCACCACAGACGGCGGCAAATCCTGGCACGAATTTGCCGGGTTGCGCGGCAGTGACACGGGGCCGAAATGGCAGCCGGGCGCAGGCGGGCTGTGCTTGCACACGATTCTTCTCGATCCGAAGAACCCGCAACGGATGTTCATCGCTATCTCGGCTGCAGGGGCGTTCCGCACCGACGATGGTGGGAAAACGTGGCGCCCAATCAATCACGGGCTGCATTCACAATACATTCCCGATCCGGCTGCAGAGGTCGGTCACTGCGTCCATCGCATCGCGATGCACCCGTCGCGTCCGGGCACGTTATTCATGCAAAAGCACTGGGACGTGATGCGGAGCGACGATGCGGGCGATTTGTGGCAGGAAGTCAGCGACAACTTGCCGAGCGATTTTGGATTCCCGATTGACGTTCATGCGCACGAGCCGGAAACGATTTACGTCGTGCCGATCAAGAGTGACTCCGAACACTACCCGCCGAGCGGCAGATTGCGCGTCTACCGTAGCCGAACAGGCGGCAACGATTGGGAAGCACTGACGAAGGGTCTGCCGCAACGCAATTGTTACGTCAACGTGCTGCGCGACGCGATGTCGGTTGATTCGCTTGATCCCTGCGGCATTTACTTCGGGACAACCGGCGGGCAAGTTTACGCATCGACCGACGCGGGCGACAGCTGGACGCCGATTGTGCGGGATCTTCCGGCCGTGCTTTCAGTTGAGGTACAAACGCTCACTTGAGCAAAGCCCAAATCCCAGGCTCCAAATCCCAAACAAGTTCCAATGATCAAATCCAAAATCATGCAAGATCGCCTCTGTCTTGGGATCTTTGCCACTGGGATTTGGAATTTGTTTGGAGCTTGGGTTTTGGTTATTGGGATTTTTTAGTCCGCCATGATTCGTGTTGTTCTTCCGCCTCACTTACGCACGCTGGCGTACGTGGATGGCGAGGTGGAACTTGACGTTGCCACGCCGGTGACTCAACGCTCGGTGCTCGACGCGCTTGAAACTCGATATCCGATGCTGAGCGGAACAATGCGTGATCATGTTACTCAAGTCCGGCGGCCACTGGTGCGATTCTTTGCCTGCGGCGAAGATTTGTCGCATGAATCTCCGGATGATCCGCTCCCCGACGCGATTGCGAAGGGGTCTGAGCCGTTTCTGGTTATTGGAGCGATCGCCGGGGGTTAGCGTGGGACGTCAGAAATCATCCGGTCGTCTCGTAAACCCGAAGCGGTCTAGTTGTAGCCACGGCGCTGTGTCGCCGTGCAGCTACGAGCGACTCAGCAACCGCGCCTCGACACAGCGAGACGGCTACAGTGGAAATATCGGTTGAACAATCTCAAATCAAAAATAGAGAGAATTATGAATACAGAAGAAGTGGCTACAAAATTAGTGGAGCTTTGCAGCAATAACGAATGGAGGAAGGCGCTCGATGAACTCTACGCGAAGGACATCGTTAGCGTCGAGGCGCGCGAGATGGAGAACATGCCGGCGGAAATGCGCGGCATTGATCAAGTACGCGGCAAAACCGACTGGTGGGAGAAGAACATGGAGGTGCACAGCGCGAAAGTGAGCGGACCATTCGTGGCCCGCGATACCTTCGTCGTACAGTTCGACATTGATGCAACCGACAAAGCCTCCAATAAACGAATGCAGATGTCCGAGGTAGGAATCTACACCGTCAAAGATGGCAAGGTTGCGCGTGAGGAATTCCTGCCGCTCGCTCAAAAGAAAGAGTAGACACAGGAATCGCAAGAGTTGAGTTGTCCTACGACATTGCGGCATCGTTGGTGATTTTCCGTCTCCGCCGAAGCGGGACGAGAAGACGCCGGCAAACATCGCAATTGTCATTGCGACGAGTGATCGGCGCTTGATCCTGAGGCGTACTGCTGGTTACAACAGCTCGCAGGTATGCTCAGCCTTCGCGCCCACGCCATCATCTGCGCCTGCCTGTTCGCAGCCCTCATTGGCCTCGCGATTCTGGGTAATGTGCTCCAGGCCGTAGGCATGAAACCGCTCGAAGGCCGGGCGTCAATCGTTGCGCTATCCTTGTTTTTTGCCTTGTTCGTGGCGGCGGGAATGTCCGCGATTCCCGTTATGGTGAAGGCGGTGTTGGGCGTTCAGGAACGGCTGGGCAATCAGAACGCGCCGGTGATCGGCGCCATGATTCGGCATCAGGCAGCCATCGTCTGGGTGTTGTGGGGCGTCATCTTCGCCGGAATTGTTGTCGCGATTCCCGCCATGATCGCGAGCGGTTTCTTCGGCGCCGGCTCGCAGCAGTCTATTCAGCAGGCGATCAACGCCATCGCCGAGGGTCCGAATCTCGGTCAGCTGAGCGCCCGGCCGGACATGAGCGTCGCCGATATGGTTAAACAATCCACCATGAAGCTCGACACGCGCTATGCCAGGTCGGCGATCGCGGGCGGCGGCGTGTTCGACTACACAATCCCGGGCACCGGCATGGTGCTTCCCCATGCGCGCTACTATTTCATCACCACATACTCTAAAGACCCGGCCCGCATCCGCTGGCTGACAGTAGGCACCTCGCCGCACAAAGTTTCGCGAGCGGAACTCGAGTTGCAGGATGCCGCGCTGCGGGCGCGGTTGATCAAAGACGGTTGGCTTGCGGGCCATGAAGTCTATCGCGACGAACAGGATCTAGCGCTGCATGGTGGGGCGACCGAAGGCCCGGAAGGTCGAAGCTGGCTCAAGGACGGCATGGTGCTCGACATCGAAGGCAAGCGAATGGACGAGGAAAAACCCGGCGACGATCCGAAAACCGCGGGTGAATGGATCCAGTTTATCGAGGTCTGGCCGGAAAAAGAGTCGCCGGGCCTCGATCGGTTCGTCTTCCGCCCAGCTCGCGAGACCGGCAAATGACCCGCAATCTATTGATTGTTGCGCTGGCGCTCGCCCTCTGCGCGGCAGCGCCGATGATGAAAACCGACCGCGAACGCGATGGACTGAAAGGTCTGGTCGGGACCATTTCGATGCACTGGCAGGCTAACCACCAGAACGATTACGGAGAGAAGGAAGAGCGCGAGCTTGGCAGCCGGACCTACGACGAGAAAGGCAATTTGATAGAGGACAAGGATATCACGCCGGACTTCATCGCCGACAAGAAGATCGAACATGTGAACGTCAACACCGCAATATTCCGCTCGGTCATGGGTAACTCAGTGGAGCGCTATGTCTTCGATCCACACGGCAACATGATCGAGTGCAGTCGATGGTACAGCGAGAAACCTGACGGGCCACCCAGCATCATTGAGCGGATGAAATACGATTCCGCGGGCGCGCTCGTCGAGAGCCAGGCGCTCGATGGCGAAGGCAAACTATTCTCGACGACGCTCTACACTAACGATACGGCCGGAAACGTCGTGATCGAAGAGGATCGCCCCTCCGGTAAGGAGCCGCCATTCCCGCGCATGCACTATACCTACAAGTTCGACGCGCACGGCAACTGGATCGCGAAGTTCGTCAGACGCGAGAATGTGCCCGAGGATTCCTACGATTATCGCTATCCCGGGAATCTGTTTCGCACGATCGTCTATTTTGGGGAAGCCACCGCTTCTCCAGCACCGTGACTGTCGCCAGCAGGTCCCAGGCGATCGGCGCAAATACATTTGCGCTCGGATAAACGTTATTGGCCGATTGCGCGACGAAGGCGGACTCGATATGCTCGCGCCCATGTCAGCAAAGGCCGAATCAGCCGCTGATGCCAAAAATTTCCCGAGCATCATGCGCGCGGAATTCCCGCTGCTCATTGGCCTGGGAACAGCGGCGATTTTTTTCGGAACCGGAAGCCGGCTGGTTGAAATCATCGGGCATCCAGTCGCGCTGACTGCTGTATTTCTCTGGCTTTTTGTCGTTATCCTTTGGTCTGCAACGTCCGTTGTCCGGCATGCTGACTGTCTCGCAATTAAGTGCGGCGAGCCCTACGGAACATTGATCCTGACGCTCGCGGCGATCAGCATCGAAGTGGTGATGATCTCCGTCGCGATGTTGCATGGCGCGAATAACCCGACCCTTGGGCGGGATGCAATCTTTGCCGTCGTCATGATCGCCCTCATGGGCTTGGTGGGGTTGTGTCTGCTCCTGGGCGGCTTGCGCTATCGCGAGCAATATTACAATCTGCAAGGCGTTAACGCATATCTCAACGTCATCATGGCACTGGCCGTGCTCGGCCTTGTCCTGCCAAATTTCACGACTTCTACGAGCGGGCCCACATTTTCCACGGAGCAGGCAATCTTCCTCGCTGTGACGTCACTTTCGCTTTACGCGATTTTCCTGCTCATCCAGACGGTGCGCCATCGCCAGTATTTCATCGACTCCAGGGAAGCAGCAGGGGCGACGCATTCCGCCGATCATCCAGTCCACATACGCTCAACGGCTTTTCATGTTGCGATGTTACTCGTTTACCTGATTACCGTTATTTTACTGGCGGAAAAGTTCGCTATTCCATTGGATAACAGTATCGAGCAATTTCACATGCCGCAGGCATTTGGCGGCACGATGATCGCCGCGTTGGTCCTGTCTCCGGAAGGATTGGGTGCCATCCGCGCCAGCCTGCGCAATCAGTTGCAGCGTTCAGTAAACCTTCTACTCGGTTCCGTGCTCGCGACTATCGGACTAACGATTCCAGCTGTGTTGACGATCAGCTTGATCACGAAGCGACCGATTGTACTCGGGGTGCAAGGCGGCAATCTTCCACTTCTTATCTTAACATTGGCCGTGAGCGTGGTCACGTTTACAAGTCGCAAAACAAATGTTTTGCAGGGTTGCATTCACCTGCTGCTGTTCGCTGTGTTTGTGCTTTTGATTTTTGCGCCCTGAATTTCATTTTGGCCGTTGCTGTGTTTGGATAGCTCGATTACTGCCTGAATAAGGGCTAGGAATCACGTGACATCGGCGAGCTTTCATGATTACCTCAAAGCTCAGTCAGCATTCCTATCAGAGGTCGCTGCAACCACTCCTCGTCCCAAATGAAAAAGTTCAAAAGTCTCAAGAAAAAGATCCGTCGGCTCGAAGTTCGTCTGCAAAAAGGCGAAAAGAAACTTGCCAGATTGAAACAGAAGCTTGGAGCGGCAGAAACACGCGCGGCAGCCAAGCCCAAGAGCAAATCAGCTGGGCGTGCTCAAAAGGCTGGTAAGGCCTCTGCCTCAATCGACAAGAACAAGAAGCGCTCGCCATTGAAGACTGGCGTAAAACCAGCGGCTACCGTGAAAGGGTCGGGCGCTGCTAAGAGCGCGAAAAGAAAACTCAACCTCTCGCCGGAACGTCGTGAGCAATTGGCGGCAGCGATGAGAGCGAGATGGGCTGCGAAGAGAGCTGCCGCTGGCACGAACACACAGCAAAGTTCGGGGCATCAGCCGGGAGATAGTTCTCAGCCGCAGTAAAGACGACAGAGATGGCAAAGGCGAAAGGCGATCTCGCGCCGCCGTCGTAGCGCTCGGGTGCGCAGGAGGCCGGATACATTGCTAATGACAACGGAACGCGATTACGTTCTTGGCACACACGACGAGGAGTTGGCAAGACTCGGATTGCAACATCGCGTCTGGCGTGCGGTTGTTTTGGATTGCTGGCAACGAGCCGGTATTACCGTGGGCAAACGCGTGCTCGATATCGGCGCCGGCCCTGGCTGTGCGGCTGTCGATCTTGCCGGGATTGTCGGGCCGACCGGTGAAGTGATTGCGATCGAACGGTCGAAAAACTTTATCCGTGCGATGGATGAAGCGTGCCGTGTGCGCTCGCTCACTAATGTCAAGATTCACGAACTGGATTTGATGGCCGATGAATTGCCCAGGAGAGATTATGACTTCTTGTGGTGCCGCTGGGTTGTCTCGTTCGTCAACGATCCCGCGCTATTGATCAGGAAACTCGGCGGCGTGATGGCCAAGGGCAACGTCGCCATCTTCCATGAGTACGGCCATTATGAGACGTGGCATTTTTTGCCGCGCCTGGCGAATCAGGAACGGTTCCGGAAGCACGTGATCGCAACGTGGCGTGAATCGGGCGGTGAACCCGATGGTGCTGCCGGGCTACCGGCGCTGCTAGCAGCAAATGGCTTTTTCATTCGCTCGGCTACACCACACATCTTTTGTGTGCGTCCGAACGATTACATGTGGCAATGGCCTGCCACATTCATCGATATTTACCTTCCGCGCCTGATTGAGATAGGACGAATCGATCAACAATTCGCTGACGCGCTGCGCGCCGATCTGGCTCGCGCGGAAGCGAGCCCAAATTCGTTAATGATTAGTCCGCTGGTCTTGGAAATCGTTGCCGAAAAGCTGTAGTAGCGTCGCTCTGTTGACGCGTTTTTCCCCTTGCTTCGCTGCTTTAAGTCGTGGTTCCGGCGAGTCCAAGCCGCGCGGAATCTGACTTCAGCACGTTGATGACTCCGGCAATCACGTCGTCGAGCGGCATTCCCAGTTCGGCCGCGCCGCGGACGATGTCGTCGCGATTGACGGCGCGCGCGAATGCTTTGTCTTTCATCTTCTTTTTCACCGCTCGAACATCGACATCATGGACGCTCTTTGTCGGGCGAACCAATGCCACCGCAATAACGAAACTGCTTAGTTCATCGACGGCGTAGAGTGTTTTCTCCATCGGCGTCTCGCGCGAGACGTTTGCGTAATCCGCATGTGAAAGAATCGCCCGGCTAATTTCCTCACTCCAGCCCTTCTCGCGCAACCACGCAACGCCCACGAACGGGTGCCCTTCGGTCGGGCTGTGCTCCAGATTTGGATGGCGCTCGTAATCCATGTCGTGGAGCAGGCCAACCGCCTCCCAAAGATCGACGTCGTCACCGCGCATTTGCGCGAAATGCTTCATCGAATCAGCGACCGCATAGCAATGTTTCCTCAAACTTTCGGACTGGACCCATTCGTGCAGGACCGCCAATGCGCGAGGAGCGAGCGTTTCACTTGTCATATGATTTGCGGCTTTGGCCGGCGTTTTAAGGTCGAGCGACAGAACGCTCAATCCACCTACATTGGAACGCGATTTGGAATCACTCAATTCCGAGATTTTTCTGGGAGGCTGCGGTGGCGGAAGTAGATTCGCAGTGATAATTCTCCACTGGCAAGCGGAGCGCTTGCCCTACAATATTTGTTTCGACTAACCTCCGCGCATGAATCGCCGCTCATCGGTACCATTCGTTTTCGTCATCCTGTTCCTATCCTTAGTCCCGCTACTCGCCTTCGCCGCGACGAAATCGCCTATTCAGGAACGGGCTGATCGTTTTCTTGCGCTTGCCAACGCCGGGTATCAAGCGCTCTATCGGGTGAACAGCGAAGCGCAATGGCTTGCAGTCACCGACGTAACGCCTGAACACGACGCCGCCGCGGAAGCGACGGGCAAAGCATACGCGGCGTTTAACGGAAACCCGGCAATCATCACTGAGGCGCGCGAACTCCTCGCGCATCAAAAAGAATTGAATGAGCTCACGATTCGGCAGTTGAAACAGCTTCTCCTAAACGCAGCGGAAGGGCCGATGACCAATCCCGATCTTGTGGCGAAGCGCGTGACCGCCGAGACGAAACAGGCTTCGATCCTCAATAGTTTTGAATTTAAACTCAACGGTCAAAAGATCACCGCCAACGACATCGATAACAAACTCGAGAAGAGCACGGACCTCAACGAGCGCAAGGCGGTCTGGGAAGCGTCGAAAGAATCCGGCCCTGCGCTCAAACCGAATCTGGTGACGCTGCGCGACCTGCGCAACGGCGTGGCCAAAGAGATGAAGTATCCCGATTACTTCTCGCTCGAAGTCGCCTCTTACGGAATGACGACCGACGAGATGCTCAAAATGCTGGAGAGTTGGATGACGACACTGCGGCCGCTCTATTTGCAGTTGCACACCTGGGCGAAATACAAACTGGCCGAGAAATATCATCAACCTGTGCCGAAGAAAATCCCGGCGCACTGGATCAATAATCGCTGGAGCCAGGAATGGGAAGGGTTGGTCGAGGCAGCGAACATCGACAAGTATTTCGAGGGGCGAAAACCGGAATGGATCATCAAGACGGCCGAGCAATTTTACACCGGGCTCGGGTTCTCGCCGTTGCCGGAAAGTTTTTGGAAGAAATCGGACTTGTATCCCTTGCCGCCAGATTCAAAGCGCAAAAAGAACACGCACGCCTCCTGCTGGCATATCGATCTCGAGAACGACATTCGTTCGTTGCAAAGCATCGAGCCGAACGCGCGCTGGTTTTTCACCGCGCATCACGAGCTTGGTCACGGCTATTACTTCAAGGCTTACACGCGCCCGGAAGTCCCTTACTTGCTGCGAACCGGGGCAGCACCCGGATTTCACGAAGGCGTTGGCGAGTTGATTGCGCTCCCTTCCAGTCAGGTGCCGTATCTGCAGTCGCGCGGCGTTTTGCCGGCAGATTTTAAGCCCGATAAAACCGCCTTCCTTCTGGATGACGCACTCGCCCGCTCGATTCCGTTCATCTATTTCTCCTGCGGCGTAATGCCGCATTGGGAAGCGGACGTTTACGCGCGGAATCTGTCGCCTGATCAGTGGAACGCACGCTGGTGGAAGTACGTCTCAGACTTTCAGGGGATCGAACCGCCATCACCGCGTGGCGAGGAATTCTGCGATGCCGCCACCAAGACGCACATCAACGACAATCCAGCTTATTATTGCAACTACGCGTTCGCGACCGTGTTTAAGTTTCAGTTGCACGATTACATCGCTCGCAAAATCCTGCATCAACCGCCGCAATCCTGTAATTACGCCGACAACAAGGAGGTCGGCGCGTGGCTGAACAATATCTTGAAAAAAGGCGGCACGGAAGATTGGCGCAAAGTTTTGAAGGAAGCGACCGGCGAAGACATCTCCACCCGGGCCATGGCTGATTACTTCAAGCCGCTGATGAGCTGGCTGGAAGAACAAAACAAAGGCCGCCAGATCGGCTGGGAATAGGTTGCAGCGTCCGCTGCCGGCTTTGATCGCGCCTATTCGCGGATCCAAGCTTCCGCATCGGGAAGTTTTTCACTGGTGAAAACCTTCACTGGACACGGGATGAGGAAGCGAAAAAGCCTTGTTGCCTGTGCAAGCCAGGGCACGTCAGAAACCACGGCAATCTTTTCAAATGCGGTTAGATGTCGAACTCCCAGTTTCGCATCGTCCCACATCGCTCCTGGCGTGTATCCCGAAAAGTCTTCGCCAGTGCGGAACAGGAAGCGAATTTTATTATGTTGTTTGAGCGCTTCTTCAACGGCTGGCAAAAGTACGTTCTCATAATCCTGGGCCGTTACCATTCCATGGGCAGTGACGGCGAGAACATTGTCCGGCATTCCAGAAGTGATCTCAATCATTGTTTCAGTGCTGCGAACAGTGTCGAGGTTTGTGTTTGTGTAGCGAAGAGCTTACTTCTCATCAAGAAAAGTAACAGACCCCGTGTCCAGACTGTAATACGCGTCGACGATGCGGAGTTCGCCGGAATCAACTTTAGGTTTGAGAACAGGCATGGATGAACGCAGCGCTTGCCCTACATCCCTGACGTTCGCCTTCACGGTTGTTTCGAGATCGTCGTGGACAGTAGCTTCGACCGCGGGCTGGATGGCTGTGACCAGCGATTGGAGATGCGCCGGCGCTTCGGTTTTTGCGGCGATTGTGTCTTTGGCCGCCTTGACGGCCCCGCAACGCTGATGCCCTAGCACGACGATGAAGCGCACCGCCAGATGATCGACCGCGTACTCGATGCTTCCCAGGCTGTGATCGTCGATCACGTTTCCGGCCACGCGGACCACAAATAAATCGCCGAGTCCCTGGTCAAATACTATCTCTGGCGGAACGCGCGAATCGGAGCAACTGACAATAATGGCAAATGGGTGCTGAGTTTTTGTCAACTCAGCGCGCTGCTTTGTGGACTGACGTGGATGCTGTTGATTTCCGTTAGTGTAGCGTCCGTTGCCCTCTTTAAGCCGGGAAATCGCTTCGGCTGGAGGCACGATTGGTTGATCAGCGTGGGTCGGATCGGCGGCGTAGGCAACCTGGCTGCCGTTGAGTATGCCTGCCGTGAGAAGAAGGAGGGTAATGTGTGTCTTTGTCATAAGAATGTAGGGGATTGTTCGCTGCGACGAGCGCGTTAGTCCAGCACTTCCACCGGATCGCCTTTGTGCAGCATGCCCTCCACCATTACCGCACCGTAAACACCGGCCATGCCATCGTGAGCTTGGGCAACTTTTTTCAATATCGCGGGGTCCTTTTCTCCGGTATCGGGATCGAGCGTGATCATCATGCAGCGCGCGTCGCGCTCCAGAACTGAGACGACCACTTTCGGCCCGATTCGCAGGGAGCGACCGACAAACGCATTCTCGGCGAAACCTCCGCCCGAGGCTAAGTCCACATAGACATTTGCCCGGAAACGGCGCTTATCCATCGGCGTGCCTGTCTCTTCTCCCAATTGCCGCGCCGATTGCAAACTGAAGATCGACACTGGACGGCAATCGGTCATCGCGCGCTGGGATTGCAGCAGCGTGAGCTGATGCTTTTGATCGATGTCCGCTCGGAGCATCTCGATCAGAGCTGGATCATCAATCGCGATCGTTTTTCCATCCGGAGTCTCAACATCGACCGTTAACTCTGAAGGATCGGCCGAGAGAGGATTGGCGCCCATGCTCTCCGCTTCGGTCAAGTTGATCGGCCGCGCTGCTTTGTCCGGATAACGGAAGTGCGGACGATATTGCAGAAGTTTTCGCTGTTCGCGGGCTGTAAGATAGGGGAATCCTGTGGGGCTGGCCGAACTCCTGAAGGCGAAGAGGCGATCGCCGTAAACTCCAGAGAAACCTGCAAACAATTCGTCCCTTTCCTCGCCACGCATGCTCTTGACGGGGTAACGCCAAAGGCTATCCACCTTTCCGACGACGCTCATGTCTTAATTTCCTTCTTCGACACGGTCGGATTGTGTCAGGGCTTTCGTCTTCAAATCAACGGTGTATACCTTGTCGCGCCCGGATGTGACAATCAGCGCTCCATCTCGAATGTTCAGCGCCTTGATAAAAACCCATTGAACATCCTCTTCGAGCGTTGGATCAATCCGATTCGTAAAGATCGTCAAATCCCAAAGCTTTTTGTCGGTCTGAACATCCCGGGCCTCAATGTATGCGCGACGACCATCGTCGTTGGGAGCGATGTATCGAACGCCCTGATAGGTTACAGGCTCGACCTTTGCTGGCGCGACACGCTTGGCGAGCGCCAAACTTGGTACGAGCAGAGCCACCGCGACAAAAATGAGAATGAATCGCGACATGAACGTGAAGAGGCCTAACGAGACACAAGATCAGCGACCGCGCCCGGGAGTGCGCATGACTGCAAGCTGGACGAACTAACTACACAAAACCTAGCATTGGAACGGGGCGCGGCTCGCTGCATCGCCTAGTTAGATGTGTCGTCATCTTAGTCGCGCCAAGGAAAGACATCACCTTTTCGCATGTAGTATGGTGCTCTTCTGGTGCTCCAAACGAAATCCGTTGCTGTCAGAAGTATGATCTCCTCGCCAGATCCAGGTAAATTCTTAAAATCCTGAACGAACTTATTTTTTTCGATGCGCCATGTCCCGGCAGTAGATTTTACGCCGTCAATGAACTCAGGCAACATAGTCCACGAGTCTGCACGCGTATAGTCGCGAGTGTGACTATGCTAGCGCCTAACATCTAACGAGACAGAGCTGAGCCACCGCTGCCCGCCGCGGCGGGTAAACTAAAGCGAGCTTTGCTCTTATTTTCATCCTTCATAATTCATCCTTCAGTCTTTCAGTGCGGCGGCCAGCGGTTGGCTGGGGCGCTCGGTTAGACCTATCACACTTTCACCGCGCGAGTGAGCAGATAATCCTGCCGAACGACATTGTCCTCGAAATACGGCGCGACCAACGCGTCGTATTCGCCGCGGAACTGCGCTAGCCGCGCGTGGTCGGAAGTGAGTAACGACTCCACCAGTTTCAACATCGGACCGGCGGTGCGCTCGATATGGTCGCGATAATTTTGCACGCTCAGCGCCGGAAAAAGCATGCACGCGCGGTCGAACAAGATGTCCTTCACGGCGGAGCCGAGTCGCTCGCGCACAATAGCGACATCGCCCCATTGTGGCGGCGGCGACACGCCGGGCGGCGGCGGCGGCATGTAATTCGCGACCAAATTAAAACTGCTGCCGATCAACAACTCCGGCGGCCATGTTGTGAAGGCGATCGTACCACCGGGCTTCAGCACGCGCAGCATTTCGCCAATGGCAACAGCCGGCCGCGGCGCGAACATGTGACCGAAATGGCTGAGCACGACGTCAAACATGACATCATCGAACGGCAACGCCTCCGCGTCGCCTTCGCGAAAATCGATTTCCATATTCGCGATACGCGCATTCTCGCGCGCCCGCTCGAGTAACTCCGGTGTAAGATCAACACCGCGTACGCGTGCGCCGATCCGTGCGGCGGTGATCGCGGCTACGCCAGTGCCACAGCCGACATCCAGAACATTTTGTCCGGCCCGAACGTTCGCGAACTTCACCAAACGCGCCGCCGCCGGCGTCGTCAGCGCCTCAAGTGGCGCGAAATGTTTCCAGCCTTGTCGTTGCGCTTCTTTGAATCTTGCAATGGCGTCTTCGCTCATGCATCAACTAATTCGTGTTTGTATTTGTGGAAAAGGTCTAACTAGAATTAGACGAAACGTCGTAATTAGAGGCGAACATTTTTTCGTCTAATTCGGGTGCAAAAGCCACACCTGACGTTGGCGCGCCCGGCGGTCGCGCCCTACCATCACACGTCGTAGTACATCGCGAACTCATAGGGGTGGGGGCGAAGGCGGAGCGCGTCGTATTCTTTTTGCTTCATGTCGATCCAGTTAGCGATGAAGTCTTCGTTGAAGACGTCACCGCGCAACAGAAACGAATGATCGGCCTGGAGCGCTTCAATCGCGCCGCGGAGTGAATCGGGCACGCTGGCGACCTGGGCGAGTTCTTCGGGCGGCAACTCGTACAGATTTTTGTCGAGCGGATCGCCGGGATCGATGCGGTTTTGGATTCCATCGAGGCCGGCGAGCAGCATCGCCGAAAACGCGAGGTATGGATTTGCCGCGGAATCAGGCGTACGAAACTCGATTCGCTTCGCTTTCGGACTGGCCGAATAAGTCGGGATACGAACTGCGGCGGAGCGATTACGCGCAGAATAGGCGAGATTGACCGGCGCTTCGAATCCGGGGACAAGGCGTTTAAAACTGTTCGTAGTTGGATTCGTGATGCAGGTGAGCGCGGGCGCGTGCTTCAAAATCCCGCCGATGAAGAAGACGCTCATCTCACTCAATCCCGCATAACCGTTTCCCGCGAAGAGCGGTTTGCCATCTCTCCAGAGCGACATGTGGGTGTGCATGCCTGAGCCGTTATCGGCAAAGAGCGGCTTCGGCATGAAGGTGACGGTCTTGTTGTGCTTCCGGGCGACGTTGCGAATGATGTATTTGTAATACTGCATTGAATCGCCCATCACTTTGAGCGGCGCGAACCGGACATCGATCTCGGCCTGACCGGCCGTCGCGACTTCGTGATGCTGCTTGTCGATTGGAACGCCCGCTTTCTCGAGCTCGAGCGCCATCTCATTGCGGATGTCTTGCAAAGTGTCCATCGGCGGAACAGGAAAATAACCTTCTTTCGCCCGAATTTTGTAACCAAGATTTGGAAACTCCTCGCGTGCGCTGTTCCAATGGCCTTCGCCGCTATCGATCTGATGAAACGACGAATTCGCGGTGTAACCGAAGCGAACGTCGTCGAAGATAAAAAACTCCGCTTCGGGGCCGAAAAACGCGGTGTCGGCGATGCCAGTGCTCTGCAAATAAGCTTCCGCTTTTTCCGCGATGCCGCGCGGGTCGCGATCGTACGGCTCGCGCGTAATCGGATCGACAATTGTGCAGATCAAACTCAGCGTCGGTTCGGCATTGAAGATGTCGATCCACGCCGTCGTTGGATCGGGAATGACGAGCATGTCCGACGCATTGATCACTTTCCAGCCACGAATGCTCGATCCGTCGAAGCCGAGCCCCTCGGTAAAAATATCGTCGTTGTATTCGGTGAGCGTGGTGGTGAAATGCTGCCACGTGCCAGGCAGATCGGTGAATTTGAAATCCACGAGTTTCACGCCGTGGTCCTTAATTATTTTGCTGACGTCGGATGGAGTTTTGTCTTTGGCCATTTGT
>Ga0137375_10002433_pt1 | contig 21919 bp, 19 predicted proteins | sample SagtaG_24_FD_104936 | JGI IMG/M metagenome (GOLD analysis project Ga0137375, IMG submission 104936) | Vadose zone soil microbial communities from Sagehorn Ranch, Mendocino, California, USA - Sage1_R_113_16 metaG | ecosystem: Environmental > Terrestrial > Soil > Vadose zone | place: USA... | reverse complement strand
GTTTTGTTAGGGGGGGGTGGGTTGTTGGGGGGGGGGCTGTCCCCCTTCTAAGCCGCCCTCTTTCTTTGACTGTTTAAGGTGGAGCGGGGTGGTTTGGAGGGGCTGCGCCCCCTCCAAGCCGCCCTCTTTCTTTGACAAGCCCTCGGCACAGTATACTCGCCTGCGCTGAGAGAGTTTATAGCGCTGGATGAGAGGACGATGAGAGGCCGGGTGGATTGGACGCGTCGTGTATAATAGACACGTGCAAACTGTCACGAATGCTCCAACTGAGCCGCAGCGGGCGATGACGCCCGGCCGGCTGCCGCCGCTGAAGATTCACCCGCGGCGGCGCTTCTTGCGAATATCGTGGTTCTTCCTGCGGGTGATCGTCCACGTCTTCTTCTTCGACATTCTGCTCAACCGCTGGTGGGGCACCCGCTGGTATGCGCGGCGCACCGGCATAGAGCGCTGGGTGCTGATCGCGCGCCGGTTTCGCGGCCTGGCGGTTCGCATGGGCGGCGTGCTGATCAAGCTCGGCCAGTTCCTCAGCTCGCGCGCCGACATTCTGCCCATGCAGATCACCGACGAGCTGGCCGGCCTGCAGGACGAGGTGCCGCCCGCGCCGCTGCCCTACATCCTCGCGACGCTCGTCGAGGAGCTCGGCGCCGCGCCGGACGAGCTGTTCGCCGAGTTCGCGCCCACACCCGTCGCCGCGGCCTCGCTCGGCCAGGTGTTCTTCGGCCTGCTGTGCGATGGCCGCGAGGTGGCGGTGAAAGTGCAGCGCCCGCGCATCGACGAGATCGTCGAGGTCGACCTGCGCGCGGTCGAGTGGGCGGTGCGGATCATTCGCAACTACCCGCCGATCAAGCGCCGCGCCGACCTGCTGGCGCTGTTCGAGGAGTTCAAGCGGGTGCTGATCCAGGAGCTCGACTATGTCCAGGAAGCCCACAACGCCGAGATCATCCGCGGGAACCTCGCCGATGTCCCGGGTATCTATATCCCCGAGCCGTACACCGAGCTTTCCACCCGGCGGGTGCTGATCATGGAGCGGATCGGCGGGATCAAGATCAGCGACGTCGACGCGCTGGATCGCGCCGGGGTCGACCGCGTGGAGCTGGCCCGCCGCTTCTACCGCGCCTACCTGAAGCAGTGGTTTCTCGACGGGATCTTCCACGCCGACCCGCACCCCGGCAACCTGTTCGTGCGCGTCGACGGGCCGCCGCCGTCGCAGACCAACGGCGTGAAGCCCGGCGCGCCCTGCACGCTGATCTTCATCGACTTCGGCATGGTCGGCCGGCTCGGGTCGCGCGCGATGGAGGCGCTGCGCGAGGGCACCGTCGCGGTGGCGACCAACGACCCGGCGCGCTTCGTCGAGGCGCTCGACCACCTGGGCGTCATCCTGCCCGGCGCCGACCGGCGACCGATCGTGCTGGCGGCCGAGGTGCTGTTCCGGCACACCTACGACCGCACGCTGCGCGATCTGAACAATATCGACGTCGAGGGGGTGTTCGGCGAGGTCGAGCACCTGGTGCACGACATGCCCTTCCAGATGCCGCAGGACCTGATCTACCTCGGCCGCGCCGTCGGCATGGTCAGCGGCATGACGATCTCGATCGACCCGGATATCAACCTGTTCGAGACGCTGCGGCCCTTCGCGCAGGAGCTGGTGGCGCGTGAGCAGCGCGAGGGTGACTGGATCGGGCGGGCGCGCAAGGAGATCACCAGCATCGGGCAGATCGTGGCGACCCTGCCGCGCCAGATGGATACCTACTACAAGGCGGCCAACCGCGGCGAGCTCCAGATGCGCGTCGACCTGACCCGGCTGGAGCGCGGGATGCGGCGGGTCGAGCGGGCCACCTCGCGGCTCGCCGGCGGCATCATCGCGACAGGGCTATTCCTCGGCGGAGTGCTGCTGCGGATCAATGGCTTCGGCACGGAGACAGCTATAGCCTGGGGCGTCGCGGCGCTGGTCGCGCTCTGGACGATCTGGCCGCGCGGGGATCGCTAGGCTCGACACGGATTTTGCACGGATTACACGGACCTCGATCGGTGCAATCCGTGCAATCCGTGCAAGCGGCGGCGTGCTGACGGAGGCGCCCGTGCTGGGCCAGCCGTCCGGATCGCGCGCCGCGGGGGATGGCGCAGGTGGCGACGCTGGTGGCGCATGGGCGCTGCCCGCCACAACGGCCGGCCTTGCCGGGCGGGAGGCGCGCCGCCGCGCCGCGCCCACCCGCCCCGGAGAGGATGGTGCGGCCCGCGCCGCGCCCGCGTTCCACCACTAGCCGGCCCGCTGCGCCGCGGACGGCCGGCCGTTTCGCGTCGTTGGTGGTACGGACAGCGCGCACAAAGCCCAGATCCCCATTCACGGTCTGGCCGGGCGCCGCGGCCGGGCGGGTTCGGCGGCGTGCCGCCGGCGCAGACCGTACCGTGGTGGAGCGCTCACGCAGGACAGTGTCACGCTGCCCGGGCGAGGGCCACCAAATCGGCGAACATACCCTGCCCGGCTTGCTCTGGCCCGGCACCTGGTCCGATGATCGTGATCGCACGAACGGTATCTGTTTCGATGATGAGCGCGTTCAGCACCCCGTCGACGCGGGCAAGCGGATCGGTGAGGGGAAGCGCCAACGGCTCGACGCGCGCCTCCAGTGGCCTGGAGGCGGGTTCGGCGCCGCCCTCCGGCCGAAGCCGCACACTGGCAACGAGCTTGATCCGACATCCGTCACGCGCCGCCTGCTGGACCGCGTCGGGCGTAATCCCAGTGATCCCGCGTCGGATGACGTGGTCGAGCGGAACGGCCTGGCTGAATGCAGTGGCGGCCAGAATACGAACCTTGGCGACGACATCGTGCCCCTCCACATCGTCGGTCGGGTCTGGCTCCGCATAGCCCTGGGCCTGCGCCTCGGCCAGGGCAGCGGGGTAATCGCGCCCCTCCGCCATCAACGTGAGAATATGATTTGCCGTCCCGTTCAGAATCCCCCGCAGGGCGACCACGCGGGTACCGGCCAACCCGTCCCGGATGGTGCTGAGTACAGGCGTGCCCGACATGACCGTGGACTCCATGCGGAACTGGACGCCGCGCCGACGGGCGAGCGCGCCCAATTCCAGCGCCGCCGCAGCGCACGCGCCTTTGCTGGATGTGATGCTGTGCGTGCCACGTTCGAGCGTCTGGCGGAGGTGGCTCAGGGCCGGCTCGGACTCACGGGGATTCGTATTGCTCGCTTCCGCCAGCACATCGCGCTCGGTCTGCGCAAGCCCTTCGAGCGCGGTGTCCCACCGCCGCGCGCCGGGGTAGTCGGTCAAAGGGCGCCCGGCGGCCGTAAGGTCGAGTAACGTGGGGATGTCGAGCCCGGCGTCGCGGTGGATGAAGCCATCGCGCCGCGTCGCGACACTCACGATCGAGATGGCAACGTCGCACTCGGCGGCAAGCCACGCGCGGCGCCGATGCACGGCTGCGGCGAGCCAGCGCCCCACGGTCCCGAAACCGACAATCGAAAGACGCAGGTGTCGCATACATGCTCCGGGCAAAGCGCCGCATCCACAGGTGCGAACTGGGACGGGGGCCGCAGCGCGCGAGACAGCGGGCTGGCCGGGCCCCACCGTGCGGGTGCTTGTGTTCCTCGGCAAAGGGGGCAGTGCGGGTGAACTCCATCCGCTGATCAGGCTGATATTGTACCACAGCAGCCGGCCAACGCCATTGGCCCACGGCGTTGGCTCGCATACACAGCCGCGGGGTGCTGTACCAGACGATTGGTGATCTCGTTGGCCTCAATGAAAGCACGATTCGCAAAGTCGTCGCCGGGAAGCGCTACGCCGACGCGCCATTTCCCGAGTACACACCGGGCGAACAGCCATCCCAATGAACGACGAACACCGCGGTGTTCGCCTGATCCCGTCTGGTCAGGCCAGCCGCAGCGTCAGGTCGCGCAGCGTCACGTCGAAGCCCTGACGACTGCCGTCGAGCAGGTAGCGCACCAGCACCTCCGCGCCGGCGGTCGCGCACAACAGCACGAGGCTTCGGGTTAGGGGGTAATCACAGCCGTCCACGCCGACTGGCGATGCCGCCGGGATCTGGTACGCGCCGTCCCACAGGCCGCAGGCGTAAGCGCCGTCGCCGCCCAGCGCGACGTGCAGGCACGGCAGGCCGAGCGCCGTCGCGGCGGTGGCCACCGCCTGGCGGCTCGGGATGTTGTCGAACGCATCCACGACCACCATGCTACCCGCCAGGAGCTGCGCGGCGTTGGCCTCGGCCAGCTCGACGGTCTGCGGCTCTACCCGTGCCCCGACGGCGCGGTAGAGCATATTCGCGAGCACGCGGGCCTTCGGCTGCTCTCGGTGCGTCTGGCCAGCAGACGCACCCGTTGATTATGTGTGGTGGAGCCTCAGGGGAACGATCCCTGTTCTGCGGGTGGCGCGTTGGCTTTATCCCGCCGGCCATTCCTACAGCCTCAAGCCCCGTCGCTGTGCTGGCCGTCCAATTCGTCCGTGCGTAGGGCTTTCGCCCGCTGTTTGTACCGAAACATGTACGCCCGTTCGGTTGTGGGACGGCCAGCCGCTTGTGCAAACACTTGACTAATGTGCTATGATACAATCACTTTGGTAGTTAATTCTTTCCGAAGTGGTTCTATACTATCGCATTAGAAAAGTCCTGTCAAGGGGTTTGTCTGTTTTCATTGCACGATGGTACGCCTCATGCAACCAGCACCGCCACCTACTGATGTCCCTCCAGCTCCAGCCGGAAAAATCGAGTGTGCGGTCAACGCACTCGTTCAGTTCGCACGCTTCCGTAACAAAGACCTCGACCCCAATGATGTATTACAACGAAGCGGTATCGCGCCGGCAACCTTCTGGCGGCTCATGACCAACCGGAACGATCGGGTGAGCTTTGAGGTTTTGGCGCGCTGCTGTGCTACGTTCCAGGTTCCGATCAGTGCGGTTTTGGTCTACTGGTCGGAAACCTCCCCGTATGCATGTCTCCCTATCCCGACCGTTGTCACGGCCTCGATCACGTCCTACGGTCGTGTCGCGGTTATTCTCCCGCATGTGTTGCATGGGTATGCTGATATTTGGGGCGAGCCGCTCACCAATCTCCACACACTCGTGGGAACGCAACGCAAGACCATTGACGCGCTGATCGAAAATCAGGGGACGCTCATTGATTTTCACATCCTTGCCCGCCTCATCGACGTTCTGACTGCCATCGCCCAAAAACCCCACCCGTCATCGAAACTGTTCGCGGACTGGCTCGACGCGAACCATTACACGCCAGGCACCGTCGAGATGGTTCTTCGCTACATCCCTGAACTGACAGAGACGCACGGAGATGCGGTATGAACAAGCAACGCACCCCACGCGAAGGCTTTGTCTATCTCGCACAGTCAGGCCCATATAAGATTGGCGCGAGCAATCAACCGGACATACGGGCCGACCAAATCCGCAAAGGGTCAGCGATCCGCCCTCCCGACGTAACTGACAACATCGACATCATCTGGAAATGCTGGGTGGCAGATTGTGTTGGCGTTGAACGCATACTCCACGCCCGCTATGAGCTGGCGCGAGACGTTGGGGAGTGGTTCTGGCTCACTGATGCCGATATAGCCTGGATCACAAACCAAACAGCGGAGTCGCTCGGTTCAGTTTCTCAAACGCCCCCACCAGACAACACACATCGTTCTCGTTCACGCCGAGAAGCGCATACCAAACAACGAAAACAGGTCGGCACCATCAGCCGCCCTCCGAGCATCTGGGGCCGTGTAGATTGTCTGCTCGATGCCCTCTGTCGCCTCACCAGGCTACACGAACCACGCGGCGTTAACCCAGACATCAGCATCGCCTTGCGACGGAGCGGCATCCCCCAGGCAACGTTCTGGAGATTGATCAAAAATTGGAATGAGCGTATCGGGCTCGATGCGCTGGCGCGGTGCTGCGCGCTGCTCCAGATCGCCATCACCGATTTGCTGTACTATCGCCCCTCTAACGACTGCCCTTTCGATCTTCCCATCCCGCACCTCATCCCCGAACCACTCACAATCTATGGGCGGATCGAGGTCGTGCTGGGCAGGGTGCTGGCGGAATACGAGAACGTGTTTGGGGAAGCTCTCGGTGACCTGACTGATCTCATCCAACTCCCGCTCCAGCGGCATCGGATCGAGGCGCTCGTCGCGGGCAGACCGATTCAAGAGCAAATCGATCTCCCCATCCTCGAACGAACCATCTATGTCCTGACCCAGGCCGCCAGCCAACCCACCCCGCCCGCCCGCCAGTTCGACGCCTGGCTCCGCAAGCGCGGCTACACGCCGGGAACGGTGGGGCTGGTGCTGAAGTATGAGCCGCCGGCCGAACCGAGCATGCAGACACGACGGTAATATCCGCGTTCCATCGACCCTCAAGGAGCGTAGTGCATGGCTGGTCTGCGTGACGTACAACCACATCGGTACCCATTCTGTGGCGATGTGGGTGGTTTCGTCGACACCGACGACGAAGGCGGGTTCTGGGTCACATGCGGCGACCGTGACTCTGCCGCCACCAGCCCTGTCGCTTCGAGCGATGCTGATGCGATCCGCGCCTGGAATCGCCGCCACCTCGCGGCGGTCGATGCAACGCTTTCGACCGCTGCAGCGATCAACCGCGAGCGGTGCGCTCGACGATGCGCTGGGCAATCAATCGTCTCCGATACCAGCCGAACCAGAAGTTACGGTCACAGGCCGCCGCTGGGCGTTGCTGGGATTGGTGCTGATCATGGTCGTCGTCGTCGCGGCGCTGATACTGTGATAGGCGGCGCAACGCTACGCACCGCTCTGTCCTTGTTCGCTGGGGTATCGGCGAGATCACCGTGAACGGCACAAGTACGACCGCGGTGACGCAGGAAACCTGGAGCAATCAGGAGTCTGGCGGGTGCGCCACGTTTCCATGGGCGATTGGGCCGCGCTGGTGACGCGGTTGACGGCCGCGCGCGCGGACATGCCCAAAGCGGACATACCGGGCGTCCTGGAGATCGCGGAGCGAGCGGCCCAGGGTGGACAGATACAGCGCCTGGTCGCGCAGCAGTGGCATCGCCCGTTGGGAGCGGGTGCGCACGTGCCCGGGGCGCGCCGCATTGCCGCCGCGCCGCGTGGGCACGTGCCGGTCCGGGATGAAGCCATGGCTGGTCAGCACCCGGTGGGTGTACGTGCCGGATCGTTGGAACGCGACGCCGGGGTGCGACCGGCGTTCGCGCTGGCGGTGTGCCTCCCGCGCTGCCACCAGCGCGGTTGCGCGGGCGGCCGGCACCCTGGCACGGGCATGGCGGCGCAGGTGGGCGGCCACGGTGTCGGCCAAGTCGGTCGGAAAGCTGGCGACCCAGATGCGGTCAACCTGTGGTTTGCGTTGGGCAATGGTGGGCATGTTCGTCCTGGCGGTGGGCGGCGAATCCGCCATTCAGTAGACCCGGTCACCGCGAAAACCGGATGACACTACCTAGATTCTGATAACGGGCGTTCCCGGCACCAGGAATGGGAGCAAGCAGTCACGAAAAAGGGGCTGCTCAGGCGGTGTCCTGTAGCAGCCCCGGCTTGCACGGTGGTTCCCTCACTCAGCCAGCTTGTTGGCCGGCGGATGGAAATGGGGCAGGAATTTCACCTGCTCGGCGATGACTTCCGTGCGCTGATGCTGCACGTGCTGGTCGTCCTCCCATTCGCGGGTATGCAGCCGCCCTTCGATGTAGATCAGCTGATTTGCTTTCAGATACTGGCTACATGCCTCAGCCAATGCTCGCCACACTTGGACGGTATGCGTTTCCCGCTCCGTGTGCCGCTGGCTGTCACTATCCCGATAGGTGCGCTCGGTTTCAACGACGAGCACGGTGTATGGTGTACCATTAGGTGTAGGGGATAACGTCGGCTCCCGCCGCAGATAGCCCAACAACTGAACCTTGTTGACCACGGTGTGCTCCCTTCTCTGCCTAATATTCCTCGGGCAAAAGAATAGTTGCTACCGATCGGTCAGCCTCCGTAATAATCCAGATGCGGGTACCGTCCGCGAGCTTGTAAGCGCTCAGCAGTCGTAGCGGCCGTGTAACGGCATACTCGTTCTCGGCCACATCCTCCTCAACAAGCTCGCCCCAATCCCCCTGCGCGTGGCGTTGTAAGTACGTGTAGGGGTTCTCCTGGGTCGTTTGAAACGCTGCCAACGCACCTGGCGTGATGGCGAGCTGCCCCAACGCAAACCGCTGGAGTCCCTGCTCCATAACCACAACCTCTGAGAGCCGGCAGGGTGTAAAGTCGGGGTCGCGCTCGATGGTGATACCGAAATACGCCCGCATACTCATCAGGTCGGAGCGGATAAACCGTCCGTGTTTCTCGGCTGCACTGACCAGCCAACCATAGCAAATCGCTTTGCTGGCCACCCCTTCACACTCGAAGAACTTGACCCAAACGATTGGGTCCGCTTCCCCCCGGGTGTGGTAGAGCTTTGGGATCTGCGCCCGCAGCTCGTCGGGTATCAGGTGTTCCATCACGGTCCTCCTCCGCGTCTGACGCGGCAGCTAACTGCCGCTCCCGTGAGCGGCGCATCGCATACCTCGACCAGCGAGGTATCCAATCCGCCGCCCCGTGGAGAAGAGGAATGAGCAAACGCAACTTATCAACCTGCAAGCAAAATAGTGACGCGGAAAGAACGACGCATACGCTGCTGTCTGCACGTACTCCCCGCTTCCACCTTTGGAATATAGCAAAGCATGCTATCGGGGGCAAGAGGAGAACGCAGCTCAACCACCTTCTCTACTTGGACTTATTCCTTAACACAATGCGGAAGGTAAGCACAATTGAGGTGTGCGGGTAGTCTCTACAAGTTTGAGGAGCCCTTCGTCGTCGACCATACCAACTTCGCGCGCGCCTTCGGCGACCACGCGACCCCGCTGCCCGCGGCGATCGGCGCGACGGTGGCATGGTTTCGCCCATTGGCGTCACCGTGTGCTATTTCAGCAGCCGCTCGTACACCGCGATCAGCCCGCCCGCGAGCTGGTCGTAGCCGAACGACCGCGCGACTTTCTCGCGGCCGTGCTCGCCGAAGCGCCTCCGCAGCGCCGCGTCCTCGCCCAGCTCGCGCACGCGCGCGGCGTAGGCGGCGACGTCGTTGCGCGGGCAGAGGAAGCCGTTCTGGCCGTGGTCGACGACCTCCGGCAGCGCCGAGGCGTCGGTGGTGACCACTGGCCGGCCGCAGGCCAGCGCCTCGGCCGGAGCGATCCCGAAGCCCTCGAGCCGCGAGGGGAACAGCAGGATGTCGCACGACTGGTAGGCCGCCACCAGCCCATCGCGGTCGGGCGAGCCGATCGAGATCATGCGCGGGTGCGGCTGCCCCTCGCCGGCGCCCTGGAAGCCGCCGGTATAGTACAGCACGTAGTCGTCCGGCAGCCGGTCCATGATCTTCGGCAGCAGGTCGAACCCCTTGCGGCGTGTGCGGTTGCCGACGAACAGCAGCCGGACGTGCGGGCGGGCATCGCGGCCGCTCCACGGCGGGAGCGCGTCGCGTCGCGCCAGGTTCGGCGCCGGCACGAACACGTTGGTGTCGATCCCGTCGAAGACCAGCACGGTGTCGCGCTTGCCGTAGGTCTGCTCGACCTGGCGCTGGGTGTAGCGCGAGACGCACACCACTGCGTCGGCCGCGCGGATCGACCAGCTGTCGTAGCGGCTCTCGACCAGCCGGTAGAACAGCCGCTGGGCCGGCGAGCTGTAGGGCTGCAGATCCGGGTCGGTTGTCAGGTGGTGGACGGTAGTGACCAGCGGGCGGCCGGGGGCGCGCAGCGCGAAGGCGACCCGCGAGCGCCCCTGGACGACGTCGAAGTTTTGCCACCATCCCGCCGGCAGACCGCGCGAGATCAGGAACGGCGCGAAGTTGTAGACCTCGGGCAGCCGCAGCAGCTCGGCCCGCGCCAGCCCGGCGCGCCGCACCGAGCGCAGAATGTTCTGGATGCCGAAGTCCACGCCGCCGCGGCCGGTGGGCGAGATGTAGAGCGGTCTCATGCGCAGATGAACCTGTAGCAAGGCCCACAGCAAATCGTCGGTAGTATACTACAGGTTCATCGCGACGTATGTGTACGCAGCTAAAATGGCTTGAGAACCATCAGCACCAGGACCGCGAAGACGATCGCCAGCTCGGCGGCGCGGCTGCCGATCACCACGCGGTCGCGCAGCGCGGCGCGCAGGTCGGGCGTGAACGATCCCTGGGCAACAGCGACATCAAGCGCGGCCGCGCGCTGCCTGCTGCGCGGGATGAGCAAGAAGATCACCATTGGCACCCCGCTCAGGAACAGCGCCAGCGAAACCAGCAGCCAGTTCACCCCGGCCCCTTGCAGGAAGCCCAGCAGCGGCTGGCCCTGCAGCCAGGCGGTGAGCAGGCCGAAGACGAGCACGGCCTGGCTGCCCGGGATGACCATCAGACGCTCGAACCGCTCGCTGAACCGCAGCAGAGCGCTAGCGGTGTGAACATCGCCCGCCCGGCCAGCCTGCGCGAACGCCATCCCGCGGCCGAGCAGCCCGCCGACGAACCAGATCGCGGCGAGGATGTGCAGCAGTCGCATGATCAGCATGAGGTCGCCGCCTCGCGCCGGCAAGCTCGTGCGGCCAGCGCATCGGCGACGCCGAAGATCGCCTCGGCCAGATCGCGCATCGCGGCGGCGCGCGCCGCCACGTCGGCGTCCACACCGAAGCCCAGGTCCTCGGCGAGTCGGTCGACTTTCGCCTGGTAGATCGGCCGCTCCTGCGCGGGCGCGTCGGCCTGGATCGCGGCGTTGGCGAACATCAGGAAGCCGCCGATCCAGAACATCGCCTCGCGGTGGCAGCCCTGGTCGATCATCTCGCGCGCGCCGTCGACGATGTACGGGCGGACGTGAGGTTGGAGCTTGAACTGGAACGGGACCGGCGTACGGGTCACCTCAGCCGCGCGATCGAAGGCGGCCGCGCAGTCGTCGAGATACGACTCGACCTGCTCCCGGCGCACCTGCCCGAACCCCAGCAGCCGCAGGGCCGCCTCGTGCAGGTCTTCGCGGCCCTGCTCGCGCAGCACGTCGTGCATCAGCACCAGGCAGCGGCGGTGGGTCGGCGGCCTGAGGCTGGCCTCCGCGAGCAATCCGGAGAGGAACAGGCCCGCGCTCAGCACATGCCAGCGCGCCTCAAGCGGCGTCTCGGCGCGCCGCAGGTCGTCGAGGCACTGCACGACCATCCTGCGCTCGTAGTCGCAGCGCGCCTGGACCCAGCGGCGGCGCGCATACTGCTCGGCGACCGCCTGGCTCAGCGGCGCCAGCAGGCCGCGCGGGTCGGACAGAATGCCGGCGGCCGCCAGGTTGGAGGCCAGGTCCGGGCTGGCGAGCACGTCCTCCGCCGCGCAATAGCGCTCGACGCCGACGACGCTATACTCCAGGATCAGACCCTGGCAGGCGACGTCGAACGTCTCGGTCTCGCGCACGCCCTCGCACACGATGTTGAAGTCGACGTCTTTGTAGGCCGGGAGCGGGGCATCCTTCGGCAGCGCGAGGATTCCGCCCATCAGATGCGCGCCGCAGAAGCCCGGCATCCGGCGCGCCTGCACCTCGACCCACGCTCGCGTATGTTCAATTGCCTGACTGACATCCATGTGAGAGCCTTCTTTCCTTTCAGCGGGGGCGGCTCGTGGAGGGGCTTGCGCCCCCCACAGCTCCCCACTGTGTGAGTGCTAATCGCTAGGCGGCGACTGCCAGCAGGTCGCGTGGGTCAAAGGCTTCAGCCTTGAGGATCGGCTGCCCGTGCGCGTCGAACCACTGCTCGCGCGGGCGGTCGTAGTACAGCTCGATCCCGTTGCCGTCCGGGTCGTGAAGGTAGACCGAGACGGTACCGCCGTGATCCTCCGCCTCATCAACCGGGTAGCCGTGGTCGAACAGGCGCTGGACGACGCGGGCAAGCTCGTCGCGATCCGGGCACACAATCGCAAGATGGTGCAGCCCGGTGTGGCCGGCCGGCGAGGGCGCTCCGCCCGCGCTCGTCCAGGTGTTCAAGGCAATGTGATGGTGATAGTCGCCGGCTGCCAGGAATACCGCCTGCAGGCCAATGGCTCGCCCGTCGGCCGTGACGGTGAAGCCCAGCACGTCGCGGTAGAATGCCGTCGCGCGGTCAAGATCCGCGACCCGCAGATGTACGTGGCCGATCCGCGTCTCGGGGTGCAGTATCGATGTATTCATAGATGCTTGCCTTCAGGCGCGGAAACCCACGAGCTTTAGCCGTGGGATGAGCGCCCTGCGTTAGCCCGCTTTAGCGCATCAGGTTGCACCACACGGGCTTTTGTGGTACAATTGTTCTATGGACAAGGCACCTGCTTTGCAGGATAAAACGGTTTTATGTCCACACCACCTTCGGTGGTTCAAAAGCCCCTGGGCCTGCTGGTTGAGAGTCGGGCGATCGGCACCGTTGTCACCAGGCGTAGACGGGATCGGCAGGCAGGTTGTCGATGGATTCGCCATCCGAGTCAGCCAACCTAACAGCTCGTTCGGTTTACCAGGGATGACCGAAGATACAACGAGCTCATGTGTACGACCTTCGGGTTGAGACACAAGCCGGGTGCCCTCTGGGCGATGCTTCAGCCCTGGGTAGCTGACAAGCTCTCGGCTACAGGTACGAAGGCCGACTGCGCGGCCTACCGGGACATTATTTGGTATTGGCCTCAGGCGTCCTCGGCGAGCGCATAGGCGATGGCCTGCTCCAGCGGCAGTGCCCGCCCGGCCGCCCACGCCGCGGCGAAGGTCGCTTCGTCGAGCTGGGCGCGGGTCGTCGCTACACTACGATCATAGTCGGCCTGGTCAGTTGATGCTAAGGTCGCTCCGATAGCATCGAGCAGCGCTTCCGACGCGCCAAGCAGCCGCGCCGCTCGCTCTGATTTGCCCTCTGCTGCTGCTACTCCGGCCAAGCCGGCAAGACAATCGGCAATGACATGCTTCATTCCAAGCTCTTGAGCCAAGGCAAGGCCAGCACGAAAGCGTGCCACTGCCTGTGGATTGTCACCTTGACGCTGTTTCACATGGGCCAGGTTAGAGAGCGCAATCGCCATACCGGCTTTGTCGTGGAGCTCCTGAGCCAAACGGAGGCTTTCCTTATAGTACATCGCCCCCTGTTGGTAGTCTCCCTCCCATCGTGCCACCTCCCCCAAATTGTTAAGAGCCATAGACATCGACCATTTGTTCCCAATTGCTCTACTTTCCTCGTAATACGCCCTTGCCGCTACGGTGTCACCCTGGTCTAACGCCAGATGACCCAGGTCGTTGAGTGCCGATCCACTGCCAACCGCGTCGCCACGTGCTCTAAACAGGCCAAGACTCTCTTGAAAGAGTGCCTCTGCCTGCGTGCTGTTCCCCTCGATATACGCTACTTCACCAAGTCCTTTGAGTGCATAGCCGCGGTTGTGTGTGTCTCCCAATGCTTGACTGATCGCCAGGCTTTCCTCAAACAGCAAACGCGCAGTTGCGAAGTCGGAGACGTCATTGGCGAGATCTCCTGCGACGATGAGCGCTTTCGCACGCGGTGCAGTTGGCTCCATCGGCGCTGATCGTGACAGCAGTGTGTCCAACCAGATGCTCCCTTCGTTGTGATGACCATGTATTTGCCAGAATGGCCCCAGCGCTCCCGCTAGGCACAACCCGATCTCGGTATCACCTGCGGTCGCACTCCACCGGAGCGCTGCACGTACGTTGTCATGCTCTTGCTCCAGGCGGTTCAGCCAGAGCTGCTGGTCTCGACCATGGAGTTGTGGCTCCGCCTGCTCTGCCAACGTCAAGTAATACTGGGCATGGCGACGGCGAAGAGTTTCCGCCTCCCCATGCGCCGCCAGCCGCTCGCTCGCATACTCCCGAATCGTTTCCAGCATCACGAAGCGCGCCTCGCCATCGACCCCCTGCTCCTGTCGCAGCAAGCTCTTGTCCACCAGCGACGCCAGCTCATCAAGAACGTTCGAACGTTCGAACGTTCGAACGTTCCAACCTGCAACCACCTCCGCCGCTTCCAGCGTGCCGCCGCCCACAAACACCGCCAGTCGCGCAAACAGGGTCCGCTCGCCGATATCCAACAGGTTATAGCTCCAGTCAATCGTGTTACGCAGGGTCTGTTGCCGCGCCGGCAGATCGCGGGCTCCCCCCGTCAACACGCGCAGCCGGTTGCTCAAGCGGGCCAGCAGCGCCTCGGGCGCGAACAGCTTGCTGCGCGCCGCCGCCAGCTCGATCGCCAGCGGCAACCCGTCGAGCCGGGCGCAGATCTCCGCCACCGCCGGCGCATTGGCGTTGGTGACCGCAAAGTCCGCTTGCACGGCCTGCGCCCGCTCGATGAACAGCCGCACCGCCTCGTACTGGGTCAGGCGGTCAAGCGGCGGCAGGTGCGTGGGATCAGGCACCGCGAGCGGCGGGACCACAAACTCGTGCTCGCCGGAGAGATGCAGCACCACCCGGCTGGTAACGAGCACCTTCAGATCGGGGGCCGCGGCCAGCAACTCGACGACCAGCGGCGCGGCATCCACGATCTGCTCGAAGTTGTCGAGCACCAGCAGCAGCTGCTTGGCGCCCAGATACTCCTTCAAACGATCGACAAGCGGTTGGGCGCCGCTATCCTGCACGCCGAGCGTCTGGGCGATCGTCGCAGCAACCAGCGTCGGATCGCTGACCGGTGCCAGCGCAACGAAGCACACTCCGTCGGCAAAGGCATCGAGCAGCTCGGCGGCCGCCTGGAGGGCCAGGCGCGTTTTGCCGGTCCCACCCGGGCCGGTGAGTGTGAGCAAGCGGACGTTCGCGCGCCGCAGGCGCTCACACACCGCGGTGACCTCCTCCGTGCGGCCGATCAGCGACGTGAGCTGCGCCGGCAGATTATGCGCAAAGGTGTCGAGCGTCCGGAGCGGCGGGAAGGCGGCCGGCAGATCGGGGGCGACAAGCTGAAAGATCTGCTCCGGGCGGGTCAGATCCTTGAGGCGGTGCGCGCCCAGGTCGCGCAGCTCTATATCGGGCGGCAGCTGGTCGCGCACCAGCTCGGCCGTCGCCAGCGCGAGCAGGGTCTGCCCGCCGTGCCCCGCGTCGCGCAGGCGGGCCGCGCGGCTGAGGGTGTGGCCGAAGTAGTCGCCCTCCCGCAGCTCGGCCGCGCCCGTGTGCAAGGCCGCGCGCACGCGCAGCTCAAGTTTAGATCGGGGGCTATCGGCCTGTGCAAACGCATCCCACGGCTGCGCCTGGAGCGCGCGCTGGGCGGCCAGGCTGGCGGACACGGCGTCCGCGGCGGTCGTGAAGGCGGCGCAGACGGCATCGCCGACGGTCTTGAAGACGTAGCCGCCGTGAGCTTCGATCGCCTCCCGTAACAGCGCGTCGTGGCGGGCCAGGGCGGCGCGCATCACCTGGGGTTGCCGCGCCCACAGCTGCGTGCTGCCTTCGATGTCGGTGAACAGGAACGTGACGGTGCCGGTTGGGAGGGGCGCGGCCAGCGAGGGAGCAGCAGACGCTGGCGCATCGAGCGGCTGCGTGGCGACGGCGAGCCGGTCGGCCGCCAGCTCGGCACGGGCGGCTTTGAGGAAGGCAGTGCGCGCCTCCGGCGCGAGCGCCAGCAGGTCGGCCAGCCGCTCGGCGAGCTGGCGCGAGGGGCGGCGCTCGTCCGCCTCGATCTTCTTGATCGTCGTGGTCGCGCAGCCAGCCTGCCGCGCCAGCTCGTCCTGGGTCAGGTCGAGCGCCTTGCGCCGCCGCCGCAGCCAGTACCCAAATGAGGAGGCGCCGTCCATCTCGCCCTCCCGACCGAAGTATCCCTTTTTGTCGACCTTATTGTAGCCCAAACGGCGACCATCGGGTAGGGGGTTCGTGGTGTAATACCGCCACGAACTCATGACGAAACGTAGCGCAAGGGAGGACACCATGCAGACCAACAGCATCGCAACGATCACCCACTCGCCGTGGTATCGGCGCGCCATCGTGGCGCTGGCAGGGCTGCTGATCGCCGGCAGCGTCGGAGTCGGTTTGATGAGCCGATCGCACAGCGGCGCAGCGCTGGCGCCGGCAGTCAGCGCACGTGCGCCCCTGGCCGCCGCGCAGGTGGAGCGCCAGACAGCCCTCAAGCAGCGCCAGCTCGACCAGCTCGACGCCCAGCTGACCAGCGCAGCGGCTCCCGCGCCGCACCCTATCCAGGCGGAGCGGTTCACCACGCTCAAGCAGCGCCAGCTCGATCAGCTCGATCGGCATGGCCGGTGAGTGGTGCGAGCAGCGAACAGCGATGAAAGCGCAGGGCGCCGGTGGGAGCTGGCGCCCTGCGGGTGCTTGACGCATGGTTGAACGCCTTTGTACAAAACCGCAGAACGAACCCGATCGAGGCGGATGACCTGGTTCTGCACCGGGAGCGGCCGGGTGACTTGTGCGGTATTGCCGTTCAACTGCTTGAAGGGAAATGCTTGATATGAAGCGATCCAACCATCACAGCAGTTTTGCGCTGGCACTACTGCTGGCTCTCCTGGTACCGATCGTGGCCGCGTGCAGCAGCACCAGGCCCCCTGCGGCGGCGACCACCCCGGCTGCGGGTGGTGGCGCGGCGACGCCTGCCCCGGCGGCGACCGCCCCAGCAGCCGCGGGGACTGCCCCGGCCGTGGCGGCGACGGCCCGGCTGGCAGGTGGAGCGCTGCCGGGCACGGGCGAGGCGAACCAGGCCGATCTCGCGCCCCCCGCTCAACAGATCCTGCGGGTGTCGCTGGACACTGACCCCGAGAGCATCGACCTGGCCCAGGACCAGGATACCACCGCGGAGACGGTGCTCAAGCAGCTCTTCACCGGCCTCACGCGCATGACCCCCGACCTCAAGCCCGAGGGCGCGATTGCCGAGTCCTGGCAGTTCAATGCCGACAATACCCAGGTCATCTTCAAGCTCAAGGACACCACGTGGAGCGATGGCCAGCCGCTCACCGCCAAGGACTTCGCGTACGCCTGGCAGCGCTTCCTCGACCCGCGTACCGCCTCGCCGTATGCCTCGCTGATGACCGGCGTGATCAAAGGCGCGACCGAGCTGAACTCCGCGGCGATTCCTACCGACACCGCCAAGCTGCCCCAGTTGCTAGACAGCCTGGGCGTCAAGGCAATCGACGACAAGACCTTGCAGGTCACGCTGGAGCAGCCGGCGCCGTTCTTCCCCGCCATCACCGCGCTCGGCACCCTGGCGCCGGTGCGCAAGGACGTCGTCGAGAAGTTCGGCGATAAGTGGATCGAGGTCGGCAACCTGGTCGGCAACGGGCCGTTCCTGCTCAAGACCTGGACCAAAGGCGCGGAGATGACGCTCGCCCCGAACGCGAACTACTATGAGGGCGCGCCCACGCTGACCTCGCTGGTGTTCAAGATCATCGCCGACGACCCGACCACGTTCGTCAACTACCAGACCGATGAGATCGACATCGCCAGCGTGCCAGTGGCCGAGGTCCCAGGAGTGCGCGGCAACCCGCAGTTCCAGGGCCAGATCGTCGAGGACACGCAGCTGGCGACCGACTATTACGGCTTCAACGCCACCCGGCCGCCGTTCAACGACGTGCGCGTGCGCCAGGCGTTCGCCTACGCGATCGACCGCAAGACGCTGGTCGATAAAGTGCTCAACGGCGTCGGCCGGCGGGCCTATAGCCTTATCCCGCCGGGCCTGCCCGGCCACCTCAGCGAGGAAGAGGCCGGCGACGCGGGGCAGAAGTTTGACCCGGCCAAAGCCAGGCAACTGCTGGCCGACGCGGGCTTTCCGGACGGCAAAGGATTCCCGGAGATCGCGCTGTCGTTCAACAACTGCTGCTCGCAGGATCTGATCGCCCAGCGCATCCAGGCCGACCTGCAGAACAACCTGGGGGTCAAGATCGCCCTGGATCCACGCGAGTCCAAGACCTTCTTCGACGACATTCGGCGGAATACTCCACCGCTCTGGCGCGCTGCCTGGAGCTCCGACTACCCCGACCCGTATGATTGGGACCGGCTGGTGTTCGGGCCAGATAGCGATCAGAACTTCGGTGGGTGGAAGAACGACGAGTTCACCAAGCTGCTCGATCAGGCCGACAAGGTCAAGGACCCGGATGAGCGGGTCAAGTTCTACAAGGAGGCCGAGAAGGTGCTAGCCAGGGACGCCGGCGCAATCTTCCTCTACTGGTACGGCCGCTTTCGTCTGATTAAGCCGCGGGTCAAGGGGTTGACCTACACGCCCCAGGACCCGACGATCGGCGCGTATCATTACAAGGACGCGCAGATTCTCAAACACTAACGGTTATCAGGTTGCATGATACGGGGCGAGCGATGGCGTGTTTCGACATGCCCTGCCACAGCCAATCCAATTCACGTTCAAGCGCCGTTGCCGTTCCATCGTGCAGATTATGTCGTTGTAATGACCACCAGCTGTGTGCGTAACACCTCCTCCACCCGCGCCGCACCCGCTTCGTCCTCAATCAGCGTGAAGAGGGCCGAGGTGTCCAAGAGGTAGGACTGATCACTCATGGCGCCGATCTTCTTGCCGTGCGGCCAGGAGCCGCTCCACTAAGCGTTCACCGCGCCCACTCCCGCGTAAGGCGCCAATCGGATCGTGCGCCACTGGAACCACACGAATGCTTGCGCCATCATCGATCCAGACCAGATAATCGCCTTCCTGAATCTGATATCGTTTTCGAATAGGGGCCGGAATAACCGTTTGGCCGCGTTTCGTCACCGCGGTTTGCATGGTATCCCCCGATCATTCATACGCTCCACGAGTATACAAGATATTTTTCTTGTTGCAAGATAAAAGACAAGAATATCTTGTATTCTCACGCGTATCATACACGGAGCGCCAGCGCGTCGAATGTTTGCTGGCGCAGCTGCGTGCCCTTGGCATTGAGCCGCAAGACGAGCCGTCAGAGTGATCACGGACTCTTCGCCGGCTGGCGCGCACGGCCATTGCCGCGCCAGTCGGCGCGCGGCGGGGCGTGCCGCACCAGCACGCCGGGCACACGTGGCGGGTCGTCCTCGCCAAGGTACAGCCATGCGACGTCGCGGCCGCGCTCGCGCTGGCGTAGCAGCGCCGCACGGGTGCTCTCCGGCGCGATCGCGCTCAGCAGCAGCAGCGTCGCGCCCCACGGCAGGTCTCCGGCGGCCGTGCGCAGCAGCAAGGCCATCGGCGCGACCGAGTAGGGCGTCAGCCGCGCCAGCGTCTCCATGATCCGCTCGATCTGGGCCGGGCTGCGGCCGGGCGGCAGGCGCACGAACTGCTCGAACTCGGCCGGCGCGCCGTTGACGTACAGGCCGACCGCGTAGCCTTCCGCCAGCCCGGCTTGCGCCAGCGTCGCGGCGGCGCTGATCAGCCGCTCGACCTGCTCCTCGTCGATGCCCTGCCAGTAGCGCTCGAACGAGTCCAGGTCCAGAAAGATCGCCAGCTCGCGCGCGGTGGTCGGCTCGTAGACGCGCGTCTGCAGCGTGCCGGTGCGAGCGGTCGCGCTCCAGTGAACGTCCTTGAGCGGGTCGTCGGGGTGGTAGTCGCGTACGCCGACGGTGCGCAGCGGGTCGCGGATCAGCTGGCGCGCCCGCAGCTCGCCGAGCGGGTGGCGCGGCGGAAGGCCCAGCTCCTCCAGCGGCAGCGGCAGCGGGTAGACGATCAGGCCGATGCGCTCGGGGATGTCGCGCAGGGTGCGGTAGAAGCCGAACGGGTCGCCGCTCTCGATCTGGGCCGGCCCGAGGCGATAGGCGCCGCGCGCGGCGCAGCGCAGCCGGTAGCGCCAGACGATGCTCTCGTACCAGCGCAGGCTGGTCGTGCGATTGATGACCTGGCGGCCCTCGGTATCGAGCCGCCGGTCGTGGCCGGCGATCTCCAGGTTGGCCGGCACGATGTCGCGGACGGCCAGCGCCACCAGCGGCAGCGGCTTGCGGTTGGCGATCCGGATCGCCAGCTCGACTTCGTCGCCGGGGAAGGCGCGCGCCTGGCTTAGCTCGCGCGTGTACGTCACGCGCACGAGCGACCAGCGGTCCCACAGCCGCGCCATCCCGGCGGTCAGCAGCAGCAGGATGCAGATCAGCGCCAGCAGGCCCTGCCCGGTCACGAGCGCGAGCGCCGCCAGGACGAGCAGGCTTTGGATTGTGCGGCGACGGAACATCCTCTTTCCCAGACAAGAAGACAAGGAGAAGGGGAGACAAGGAGATCGTGCTTCCGACTCTCCTTGTCTCCTTGCCTCCTTGTCTCCCTATTACTCGACGGGCGCTGGTACGCGCGCCACGACATTGCGCACGACCTCGGCCGGCGAGCGGCCGCGCAGCCGCGCCTCGGGCGCCAGGATCAGGCGATGCGCCAGAACGGGCAGGGCCAGCTCCTTGACGTCGTCGGGCCTGACGAAGTCGCGGCCGCGCAGCGCGGCCAGCGCCTGCGCGCCGCGGTGCAGCGCCAGCGACGCCCGCGGCGACGCGCCGAGCTGAATGTCGTCGGTCCCACGCGTCGCGCGCACAATGTCGACGACATAGCGCCGCACCACGCCGGCCAGGTGGATCGTGCGGATGGCGCGCTGAAGAGCCAGGACGTCGTCGCCCGCGGCGACCGGCTGGAGGCCGGCCAGCGGGTCGGCCTGGTCGTAGCGCTCCAGGATCTCGACCTCGTCCTCGACGGCCGGGTAGCCGATCTCCAGGCGCATCATGAAGCGGTCGAGCTGGGCCTCGGGCAGTGGGAAGGTGCCCTCGAGCTCGACCGGGTTCTGGGTCGCCAGCACGATAAAGGGGCGCGGCAGCGGCCGCGTCACGCCGTCGATCGTCACCTGGCGCTCCTGCATCGCCTCCAGCAGCGCGCTCTGCGTGCGCGGCGTCGCGCGGTTGATCTCGTCGGCCAGCAGCACGCTGGCGAAGATCGCGCCGGGGCGGAACTGGAAATCGCCGAGCTTTTGATTGAAGTACGAGAGTCCGGTGACATCGGTGGGCAGCAGGTCGGGCGTGAACTGGATGCGGCTGAACGCGCAGTCGATCGAGCGCGCGAGCGCCCGCGCCAGCGTGGTCTTGCCGGTGCCGGGCACGTCTTCCAGCAGCACGTGGCCCTCGCACAGCAGCGCGACCAGCAGCAGTTCGACGATCGGCGCCTTGCCGACGATCACGCGCGCGATATTGGCGCGCACCCGCTCGGCCATCTCGCGGACGCCGGGCGCGCTGGCGGCAACAGTCACAAAAGCCCCACCCTTTTCAGAGATCTCTCCGGATGACTATAGCATAGCCGATCGGCAGTGTCAAAGGTAAAGCGTGTTAAGCATGGCTTCAGAACGGCGCCCTTGGCTTTACAGTCGGGCTTGTGGGGGGTGTGGGGGCGGGGCCGGGTACCGTCAGGGTGTTCCGCGCCCACGACTCCACCCCCATCAGCCTGGCAAGCTGCCATAGACATGATCTGAAGCAGGCGTGCTGTGTAAGGTCTTTTTTGGATAGAATAGGGCCTTGACATGCGCCAGAACGTGATATAATAGCGAACAGCGGCCATGTGAGACGATCAAGGAGGAAGTATGCAAAAGACCGACTTCATCGCTCGCGTCGCAGAGGAAACAGGTGTCAGCAAGAAGACCTCGCGGCAGGTGATCGAGATGGCCCTGGATCTGATCGCCCGCAGCCTGGCCCAGGACGAGAAGGTCGTCCTGTCGGGGTTCGGCACCTTTGAGATGCGGGAGCGCCGCGAGCGGCGCGGTGTCAACCCGCAGACACGCCAAGCCATGACCATCCCCGCCTCGAAGACCCCCGGCTTCTCTGCCAGCAACAACCTCAAAGACATGGTGCGGCAGTCCCGGTCTCGCGAGCGCGGCAGCTCGTAATGACAGCACGTCCCTATCGACGCGCATCACTCTGTGGACAGGCGCACGCAAAAGCGTGCGCCTGTCGCTGCTCTCCCGATCCGCGGCATCCGGAGCCCGCGCGCCGGCGTACTGGTCGATGACGGCTGCTCGCCGGCGCGCCGCCCGAGCGCCGTGACATACTCCGGCGAACATCGCCTCTATG
>Ga0137375_10002415_pt1 | contig 21967 bp, 19 predicted proteins | sample SagtaG_24_FD_104936 | JGI IMG/M metagenome (GOLD analysis project Ga0137375, IMG submission 104936) | Vadose zone soil microbial communities from Sagehorn Ranch, Mendocino, California, USA - Sage1_R_113_16 metaG | ecosystem: Environmental > Terrestrial > Soil > Vadose zone | place: USA... | reverse complement strand
CTAAGTACCATGCTGCGGTCTATCCTGAGCCTGCCTGCCCTGAGCTTGTCGAAGGGTCGAAGGGCAGGCTAAGAGTCACGTCGAAGTGGCCGCCGTGTAAATTGTGAGCCTGAGAGCTAAAGCGGCGCGCAGTTGCTATTGAATAGCCGTCGGCTCTGGCGTGGCGGTGCCTACGCAATCTGGCGGCGCCTCCAGCCCGAAATCCGCGCTCACGCTGCAGGGCAGCGCGGGCACATCGCGATTGGCATGGATCCATGCGATCAGCTCATGCAGCGTTTCGACGCGCCAGAGCCGCAGTGTCCCATCGTGCGAGCCGGAAAGCACAGTGCGCCCGTCGGGGCTGAGCGCGACGCTGGTTACCGGGCCGCTATGGCCGACCAGCCGCGCGTGCTCGCGCCCTGTTTCGGCATCCCAGAGTCGGATCGTGCGATCATCCGAGCCAGATATGATTGTCTTACCGTCGGGGCTGAAGGCCACGCTCGTCACCGACCGAGCGTGGCCCCTGAACACCTTTATCGTCTTGCCGGTCGCGATATCCCACTGCCGAATCGTGCGGTCGCGCGATCCCGACAGCGCGGTTTTTCCGTCGGCGCTGAACGCCAGGCTGGTCACGTCGGCAGTGTGGCCCTCCAGCTCGCGCGATGCGCCGGTATCCCAGTTGTAATAAAATACGGTTGTCGTAGAGACGAACGACGTCGCATAGAGTATCTGGTTGCCGTCGGGGCTGATCGCGACCTGCGACAGGCTCGCGTCGTCGCTCTCGAAGCCGGCCGTGCGTGTGATCTCGGTGGCACTGCGCACGTCCCATACGCTTATCTCGCCGCTCTCGGTATAGTAATAGGCCTCGCTGCCGTCGGGTGTAACGACCAGATTCGAGATCGAGCTCGGGTCGTCGGAAATCGGGCTCGAGCGAAGCAAGCGGCCGGTCGACACATCCCAAATGCTCAAGGTGCCGTCGTCGGCGATCGTCGCGGCGGCCGTGCCGTCGGGCGTAAACACGATGCTCTGGATAATCGCCAAGTTCGGCACAGGCAACTGCCGCAACTCCTGGCCAGGCGCGACATCCCACAGCCGCACAGTGTGGTCGTACGAGCCAGAGATAATCGATCTTCCGTCGGGGCTGAACGCCACGCTGTCGACCCCACCCTGATGCCCTTCAAAGCGCCGCAACTCCTGGCGCATCGCGACATCCCACAGCCGTATGGTTTGATCGCCGGAGCTCGACGCAACCGTACGCCCATCGGGGCTGAAGGCCACGGCGAGGATCAAATTGTCGTGCCCGATAAACCGGCCGAGCTGGGCTCCGCTTGAAACATCCCATAGCCGCAACGTGCGGTCGTCGGAGCCGGAAATGATCGTCTTGCCGTCGGGGCTGAAGGCCGCGGTGTTGACCTCGTCGGTGTGCCCCGCGAAAGTGCGGATCAGTTGCTCACTCGCGACATCCCACAGGCGCAGCTTCTTGTCGGCAGATGCGACCAGAATTGATCTGCCGTCGGGGCTGAATACCGCGCTGTAGAGCGGTTCGCCTTCCTCGCGGAACTGAGCGATCTCACGACCGTCGGCCACGTTCCAGAGGATGAGCCGGCCATCATACCCGCTGCTCACGGCGGTTTTGCCGTCGGGGCTGAACGCCACGCTGGTGACGTCCCCTGGATCGTCGAACTGGCGGATCTCTTTTCCGGTCGCGACATCCCACAGCCGCACGGTTTGGTCGTATGAGCCGGACAGCAGCATCCTGCCGTCGGGGCTGAACGCCACACTATTGACCGTGTAGTCGTGCCCGGTGAAGGTCTGTACGATGTTGCCTGTCGCCGTATCCCACAACAACAGTGTGCCGTCGTTGTCGCCCGAAGCGATCGTCTTGCCATCGGGGCCGTAGGCTACGCTCAGCACCTCGCTGGTGTGCCCGGCAAGGCGCCGCCGCGCGCCGAGCGCTGCCGCCTCGGACAGCACAACTTCAGACTCGGGCTGGTGCGACGGTTGCGCGACCGCGGCCAGCGCCAGCGCCAGCGCCTCGCCGGTGTAGCCTTGATCGAGCTCGGTCCGAGCCTCGGCCACCAGGGCGCGGTGCTTGGCCAGCTGCTGCGCCTCATCGGCGATCACCGCCCATCCCAGCGCGGCCAGCGCCAGCAGGGTCATCACGGCGGCAGTGGCGATCAGCGATACGCGGCTGCGCCACTGCTGGCCGAGCCGCCGATCCAGGCTGGCCTTCACGAAGCGCTGCTCGGCCGCGTTCAGCCAGCTGCGCGGCGAGCGCAAAACCGCTGCGACCTGGTCGAGCCGATCGTCGGTCCACAGCCGGCGCGCGGCTTTTCGGCGCTGGCGCCAGGTATGTGCCGTGCTTTGCAGTGCCATCCAGTCGGCGTTGGCCTCGCCAAGCTGGCGGCGCAGGTCGAGCGCCGGCCGCTCGGCCGCGACCCAGGTATTTAGCTTATCCCACTCGCGGATCAACGTGTCGTGGGCCAGCTCGATTGTGGCGGCGCCGTCTTGGCCCGCGCCAATCACGATCAGCCGAGCATCGGCGAGCTGCCGGAGCACATGCAGCACTCGCTCGGTTTCGGCCGCGTCGGCATACTCCAGCTCGCTGATTCCGATCGCGCGCCGCGTGGTGGTGTCGCCATCGACCTGCACCAGCCGCAATAGCACGCGCCGTGCGGTCGAGCGCTGCGCCTCGTTCAATGCGTCGTACACTTCGCTGGCATGGGTGCGCAAGGCGCCGGTCACGCCGCCCACGGCGTTGAAATCGTCGGCGGTGATAGTGCGATCGTCGGCGTTGCGCTGGAGCGCGCGCTGATACAGCTGCCGCAATGTCAGCGAAAGCAGCGGCAGCGCGCCCGGTGCATCGCGGATCTGATTACTGATCCAGTTGATCTGCTCCTCGGGCTCGAAGAACATCACGTTCTTAGCGGCTGGCTCGATGATCGCGCGGCGTATGTCGGGCTCCTCAAGTGGCAGCACATGGACGGCGGTTGGCGGCCAGAGTGGCTTGAGCGGGCCATCGTGAAACGCCGCCAGATCGGCCGCGCGCAGGCTGAGCACTACTCGCAACTGATCAGAATGTTCCTGCAAGGCGCTGGCTAGCTCGGCCAGCACGCGCTCGCGCTGATCGGCTGGCCAGCGTACCAGCCGCTCGAATTCGTCGAGCGCCAGCACCAGCTTCGTTTCGGGGTGTGCCGCAGCCCAGGCGCCGACGCGAGCACTCAGTGTCGCAGGCTGAGTCGGCGGCAACGCCAGATCGTCGAATAGTTGGGCAGGCGTCTCGCCGAGCAACACCGGCGGCAGAATCTCCCAGGCCTGTCTGGTATCGGCGCGCAGCAGCGGCAGCAGCCCGGCGCTCAGCAGCGACGATTTTCCGATCCCCGACGCGCCGGCGATGACTGTGAGCGGCAGATCGAGCACTTCACCATACAGTCGCTCCGCCAGATACTCGCGACCAGCGAAGTACGCGTCATGTGCTTCGTCGAACGGCTCGAGCCCGCGATAGGGAATATTATTCGGTGTGGGCGGCAGATCCAGGCTTTGCGTGCCCGGCACGAGAAACACATATTCGCCCTTGCCATGGCGCGGCAGCTCCCAGATCTGCGGCGTCTGCGTGCGCTGCTGATCGATCGCATGCAGCGTCACCTGCTCGTTCAGATACTCGGCCAGATCGCTGGCTGTGATCACGCCATCGCCGTATGGCGCGTCGAACGGCAGGTCGGCATGCCCGGCTAGGCCGTCGTAGAGCGCCAGCGCGAACGGCGAGTGGCCTTCGTCGGGGGCGCTGGCGCGCTCGCCGAAGCTGACGAAATCGCTGGCGCGCTCGTCGGCGGCCGCCGATGTCAGCACCTGCCAGGCGCGGCCCTGGAGATAGCGCAGGTAGCGCTCGCGGTACAGCTTTGCGCGCGGTGCGATCCCCAGGCTGCGTGTGCTCGACCAGCGAATCGCTCCGGCGAAACAGCAGTCGAGCACCAACAGCAGGTGCCGGCAGGTCAGTTGGTCGAGCGCCTGCAGCAGATCGGCCATCGGCAGCATACTGCCGACATCGCGGGTGGCGTCTTGCGGCACGAGGTAGCCGGCCGGCCGGCCGTCGTTGCTTTCAGCGGCCAGGCCATGGCCCGCGAAATAGAACAACAGCCGCGACTGGCCATCGTCGCCAACCAGCTCGGCGAGCTCGGTCGCGAGCAGCTTGCGCAGCGCGGCGCAGCTCGCCTGTTCATTCGTCAGCAGCCTTACGTCGTCGTAATGATGCTGCTCGCTGAGCAGCCGCGCCAGGTGCGTAGCGTCGTTGGCGGCGCTTTTGAGGCGTGGGATATCGCCGGCATACGCGTCGATACCGATCACCACGGCCACGCTGCGGCGGAATCCATGAATGTCGGGTGGGATCGCGACGACCGGCCGGGAAGCTTCTGTTGTTGTCATGCCCGCTCACAGGAATAGCTGAGGTGGATGTTCAACCCTATTCTACACTAATCGATCCTCGCGCGCATCAGGTAAATTACGTAGATTGCATGTTTACGCATGTGTTCACGCCAGTGTCACGCCAGGGCAGTATAGTAAATCCAGATGAATGACACGAGGGTGTCATCGCTACATACACAAGGAGTCTTCTCATGGCATGGGTTATTGATCAGTCGCACTCGCAGGTGCAGTTTTCCGTCAAGCATATGATGATTTCGACGGTCCGCGGGCAGTTCAAGAGCTTCACCGGCACGGTCGAGGCCGACGAGGCCAACCCGACCGCCGCTCAGGTCGATGTACAGATCGATGCTTCGAGCATTCTGACCGGCGATGAACGGCGCGATGGCCACCTGCGCTCGCCGGATTTCTTCAATGTCGAGCAGTATCCGTACATCACCTTCAAGAGCACCCGCGTCGAGCGCTTGGATGAGAACACCGGCAAGCTGATCGGCAACCTCACTATTCGCGATGTCACCAAGGAAGTTGTTCTGGATCTCGAGTACGCCGGGCAGGCCAAGAGCCCCTGGGGCAACACCAGCGCCGGCTTCAGCGCCACCACGAAGATCAATCGCAAGGACTGGGATCTGAACTGGAATGTCGCGCTTGAGACCGGCGGCTGGCTGGTGAGCGACCAGATCACAATCAATATCGAGGTCGAGCTGGTCAAGCAGGTGCCAGCGGAGCAGAACGAGGCGGTGGTGGCGGCGTAAGACATGGCTTGAAGCCTTGTGCAACATCACTGAATGCGGCCGCAAAGGTCGCACGCAGCTCAGCAGACCTTATTAGTACAAGACGCGTTCCGGCTTAGCGGAGCGCGTCTTTTGCTTCATACTACGCGGCCATGAGTTTGTCGACATACGCCTGCATCATCCCGTGGGCGCGAAGTTCGCGCAGCAGCGCGACCAGCGGCGCGCCCTCGTCCACAAAGCTGCGGACATACCCCTCCGGCTCGGCCAGGGCGAGGGCCTCTTTCAGCATCATCAGGGCGCGAGGGCGATCGCCCAGTGCGTCGTTGGCCAGAGCCTGAAGTGTGCGGATTTCGATCGCGCTGTGCAGCCGCGCGTGCGCCTCGGCATCGGCCAACAGCCGATCCAGCAGCGGCACCACGGCTTCCGCCCGGCCCGCCGCGATGCGAAGGCGCGCCAGCGTCAGATAGGCTGCCTCGCGTGGGAAACTGATCTCGTCGTCGGGGGACAGGTCGCTCCCGTCGGCCCAGCGCATGGCGGCGGGCAGATCGCCCTGCAGCAGCTGGAGCCGTGCCCGCAGCGTCGCCGCCTGGTCGATCAGCAGCTGAACGAACTGGCGTTCCCGCGCCAACTGCATGAATGCCTCCAGTGTCGCGAGCGCCGCGGCACTGTGACCTCGCGCCTGCTGCACCCGTGCCAACGCCAGATAGCCACGCATGATCACATCCGCCTCGGTCGCCAGCGTCCCCTGCACCAGTTCCATGCCGCGCGCCAAATAGCCTTCAGCAGCATCGAGCTGGTTCCACTCGCGCAGCAGATCGCCCATGCCGAAGTAGTAGGACGGGCTGCCGATGAGTGCTTGCAGCGCATCCTGGCCAACGACCAGCCGCTCGACCTCCGCGTAGGTGGCGGCAGCCGCGCGCAGGCGCCCCTGGAGCACCTGCAAAAAGGCCAACGAGGTGTAGCTGTGCAATATCTCCGTCACATAGCCCGCCGCCCGCACCGGCGCGATTGCGTCGGCGGCCCGCCGCTCGCTCGCAGTGGTGACATCACCCGTCAGTTGATAGGTCGTCGCCGCTACATAGACTGCGGCGGCGGCACGTGCCCTGGCGCTCATGATCCCGATTGTGACATCCGCAGTGGTCTCTGGTAAAAGCGCCAATGCCTGCTGCAAAAAGGCGAGCGCTGGCGCCAGATTGCCTGCCAAGCAGCGGATAATCCCCCGGCACAGCGCCACGCGCCCTCGCACCAGTCGTGCGAGTTCGTCGGGCGTATCGTCCTGGAGGGCGCGCTCGGCGTCGTGCAGCCGCCCTTCCGCCGCATCAATCTGATAGGTGAACATCAGTCCGGCGGCATAATGGACGATCAGGATGGGGCGCAGCTGCAGGAAGTCAGTGGGGATGGCGTTCAGCCAGCCCAGCACTGTATGGACCTGGCCACTCAGTATTAGCTGCAGCCCCTGTTCTTCGATCAAGCACGCTGCCCGCTCCCAGTCTTGCGCAGCCAACGCATGATGCACGGCTTCAACCACCAGCCCATGCCCCGCGTACCACGCGCTGGCGCGCCGATGCAGCGTGGCAATCGCGGCCTCAGTGGCGCCACTGATTAGCCGTTCGCGCAGCGCCTCGCCAAAGAGATGATGGTAGCGATACCACCGCCGCTCGTCGTCCAGCCCGATCGTGAAGAGATTGGATCGCTCAAGCTGCTCTAAAACCAGTTGACTGTAGGCGCTCCGCACATCTGCGGGTTGGAACGTCCCAACGTTGGAACCCTTCGACAAGCTCAGGGCGGGCTGTTCCAACGTCTCAATGCCCATCACGGCATCACACAGTGCGCCGCACATGCGGTCGAGGATCGAGGTCTGCAACAGGAACGCCTGGAGATGCGGCGGCTGGCGCACGAAGACTTCGGCGACCAGATAGTCCCCCACGAAGCGGTTGCTGCCGGTGAAGGCGCTGAGAAAGTCCGCCAGGTCGCTGCGATCCCGCATTGCCAGCGCCGCCAGCTGTAAACCCGCAATCCAGCCCTCGGTGCGCATCTCCAGCGCCGCCACCTGTGCCGCACTCAGCGGCAGCCCCATGCCGTCGGTCAGAAACGTGGTGGCCTCTGCGGGTGTGAAGCGCAAATCCGCTGCGCGCAACTCGACCAGCTGGCCCCGCGCGCGCAGCCGGGCCACGGGCAGCGGCGGGTCTGCGCGGCTGGCGAGGACGAGATGAAGCTGCGGCGGCAAGTGGTCGACCAGAAAGGCCAGCGCCGCATGGATGGCGGGCGTGGTGATCAGATGATAGTCATCCAGCGTCAGCAGACACTCCTGCGGAAGCGCGGCGAGGTCGTTGAGCAATACGCGCAGCAGCATCTCCGGCGCGGGCGGCTGCGACGTCTGCAACAGAGCCAAGGCCGTGCGGCCGACCATGGGCGCAATCGTCTGGAATGCGGCGATCAGGTAGCGCAGGAAGGTGCTGGGGTCGTTGTCGCCGTCGTCGAGCGAGAGCCATGCCACCTGCGCCGTCCGTGGTCCATGGTCCGTGGTCTGTTGCATCGATCGCGCTGCAACGGACCGCAGACTACTGACAACGAACTCGGCCAGCCAGACGGCGAGCAGGGTGGTCTTGCCGAAGCCGGCCGGTGCCGACACCAGGGTCAGCGGGACTGTGAGCGCGGCGTCCAGGCGGGCCAGCAGGCGCGGACGCGCCACCAGGTCGGGGCGCGGGCGCGGGAGATACAGTTTCGTGACCAGGATCTGGGCGTTAGGTGGGGATTCGAGTGCCTTCAGCTCAAGGTGTGGCGTATGTGGTTCCGGGTCGGCCAACCCGGCGACCGCCGACTCCGGATCCGACATCCAGGCGTCTGCATCACGTCCATCGCGGGCTGCGCGCGCGAGCTCAACCAAGCGGGCCGCCAGCTCCGGCTCACCCTCGATCCCCAGCGCAGGGACGAACAGCGCGTGAATCGTACTCGGGTTCGGCAGGCGCTGGTTCTGCTCGAGGCGGCTGATCTGCGCGGTGCTGTAGCCCACCGCGATCGCCAGGTCGATCTGCGTCAGGCGCTGCCGCCGCCGCAGATAGCGCAAGAGTTCCCCGAAGGTGCTGAAGGCGGCCGGACCGAGCGCCGCTGTCGAACGTGCCATAACCCGCTGCTCCTCCCGGCGCGGTCGAACCGAAGTGGGCCGTAGCGTCGGGCGGTGTGGAGCTCTTCTGTGGCTGGACTGACTATGCGCCATTGTACTGCCGATCGGCGGGGTTGGCAAAAATGCCAGGGTGGTTTGGCAAAAAAGGGCATCCTTTTCCACGCGAACTGGTCTACACTCCTGCCATCGGCCGGCGCTGCCGGACCAAGCAGGAAAGGACAAGATTATGCGGATCGTCATCGCCCACCCCCTGACCCACGACAGCATGCCGACCAATGCGTGCTTTTTCTGCGGCCATCCCGTCACCGAACTCGGGATCACCTGCATCGACGAAACGGCCCATGACAAGGTGCTGGGCTTGGTCTGCACCAGCTGTATGCAGCGGTCGCCCGCACAGCTCCATGCAGCGCTGGTCGAGAAAACCAGCTGGCTGCGTGGCCAGTATGAGCTGCTGGAGCGGCAAGCGGCGAGCCTGTTGGCCCAGGCCGGCCGGCTGGAGCGGCTGGCTCAACAGCCGCTCACACTACCGACCGCGGCGGTCGTGGAGGCTGTCCGGCACTCAGCAGCCTAGGTGCGTAGCCGAGTGCCCGGCAGCGCGATAAAGTTCTCGCGCATCGGGAATACGACAGACGGGAACAGAAAGGAATATCATTATGGAACTTGGCCTGAACGGGCGCACCGCCGTGATCACCGGTGCAAGCAAGGGCATTGGCAAGGCCATCGCGCGTGGCCTGGCGGCGGAAGGCGTCAACGTCGTGCTGCTGGCCCGCGGTAAAGACGTGCTTGAGCAGACTGCCGCGCAGATTCGGCAGGAGCACGGCGTGCAGGTGCTGGCGCTCCCCACTGATATGACCGACGCCGAACAGGTCGACGCCGCCGCGACTGCAGTGGCGCAGCGCTTCGGCACGATCCACATCTTGGTGAACAACGTCGGCCGCCCGCCCCGCCGCCAGGATCGACAGATTACCTGGAGTGACGCCGAGTGGCTGGATGAAATCGACCTCAAAACGATCGGGATGCTGCGCGCGGTCCGGGCGATCTTGCCCCACATGGCGCGCGACGGCACGGGGCGGATCATTAATATCAGCGGGGCGTCTGCCACGAATGTGTGGGTGCCGGCACTGACCCTGGGGCTCAACAATGCGGCGATGAATCAAGTGACCAGCTACCTGGCGCACGATCTCGCCGGCGATCAAATCACGGTCAATGCCGTGGTGCCGGGCCCGGTCGCGGTAGAGTGGCGCGAAGCCTGGGTTGCAGCCATGGCGCAGCAGCAGGGACAGAACCCCGCCGAGTTCATGGCGGCGTTCTGCCGGCAGAAGGGCATTCTGGCGGGGCGCCTGGCGGAGATGGACGAGATTAGCGATCTGGTGGTCTTTCTGGCGTCCGACCGGGCGCGCTACATCAACGGGGCGAAGCTGGTCATCGATGGGGGGTTCAGCGTCAACGCGCGCTGAAGTTGGTGGTCATCTTCGGCCGGTTGTGCGTTTTCGTCGCCGTCGGCAGCGCGCCAGGCGACCTGCTGTACAGCAGGTCGCCTGGCGCGCTGGTAGAGGAATTGTATCTCCGCTGTATCTCTTATTGTACCCCAAACGTCTACCCTGGTTTGCTCCAACTGTGCTGTAATAGCGCCACAGCTGTTCACTCGAACTTGCAATTACACTGACTGAAGGGAACCATCGCAATGACCTATCTCTCACGACATATTGGGCGCGCCCTGCTGCGGTAGGAGGAACGCAATGATCAACTATGAGCGCATTGCAGCCGAGGCGGCGGAACTGGCCCGCCAGTTTTGGCTGGAGATCGAGGCGGAGTTCACGCAGCAGGCGGCGGGGTGCCAAGGCAACCGTCCAGATCGCACCGTCGCCGTGGCAGACACGCTGACGATCGGCCGCGATGGCGAGAACGATATTGTGTTGGAGTCGATCACCGTCTCGCGGCAGCAGGCCCTGCTGCTCGACGATGCGGGGCTGTTGATCGATCTGGAGAGTACCAAGGCATCCCGAAGCATAGGGAATAGTTGATATATTCCGGCACTCGTAGCGAACGGCAGTATTAGCCGATCGTACTGAGCGCCTCGGCGATGGCCTGGTCCAGCGTCATCGCTCGCCCTTGCGCCCACGCCGCGTCGAAGGTCGGCTCGTCCAGTTGGGCGCGGGCGGCGGCCACGTCTTGCATATATCGAGGATGGTCAATCGGACTTCTGGTGATTCCATTTTGCTCCCGGTAACGCTCCATCGCCGCAAGCAGCCGCACGGCTCGCTCTGGTTGTCGCTGTCGGCCCAGGGCGCCCGCTAGTCGCTCGATATTTTCCTGGGTATAAGGGACGTGTCCCATGCTCTTGATCAAGGTTAAGCTCTCTCGATAGAGCTCGATCGCCTGCTGGTCATCTTCACGCGCACGCGCGACATCACCGATCTCTATCAACGTCTCCGCAACGCCAAACTGAAACTTGAGGTCGCGGAACAACGCCAGACTCTCCTGACAGTATGCCAGCGCGCGCTGATTGTTCCTCTGGCGCAGCGCGACCCGCCCGAGGTTCATCAGCGCCCACGCCTCGACTTCTTTGTTGCGCACAGCACGGCTCCGCACGAGCGCCTCCTCGAGCAGTGGAACCGCCGTCTCGTACTCACCCTGATCGCGAAAGATATCCGCCAGCCGCAGCAACGACCATATGATATCGTGTGGTCTACCTGCAGCCCGCCGCAAGGCAAGACTCTCCTCTACATACCGCTGTGCTTGTTGATAGTTGCCCTGGAGGGCCATCGCGTATCCCAGTTCGAGGAGCGTGAATGCAATGCCTTCACGATCCCCAATGTCTTGATACAGCGATAGGGCTCTTTGATAGAATGTGGCTCCCTGCTGGAAGTTACCCTTGTACGTACTCGCCATGCCGGCGCCATGGTACAACGGCGCCTGGAGCTCGGGCCGGGACGCCTGACTCCGCTCGAGCGCCGCAGTCAACCACCGACCCATCTCATCCATATAGCCTAAATTGAGCCAAAAGTACCACACCGCCCCAACTAATCGCAGCTCGATCTCGGTGCGATCCGTAGCCACGCGGGCCCATTCATGCACAGCTCGCAGATTATGGTGCTCCGCGACGAGCCGACCGGACCATCGCTCGAGGTCCTGCTCCTTGCGCTCCCGCACAGCTGTCTCCGCTAGTGTGACGTAATACGCCGCGTGCCGCCGCTGCAGCGCCTCGGCCCCGCGACTCGCCACCAGCCGCTCCTGGGCATACTCGCGGATCGTCTCCAGCATCACGAAGCGCGACTCGCCATTCGGCCCCTCGGCCTGCCGCAGCAAGCTCTTATCTACCAGCGCCGCGACGCCGCTCACGACCTCCATCGGTAGATCGCCGTCGCCATTGCAGACGGCCTCAGCGGCTTCGATGGTGCAGCCGCCGACGAACACCGCCAGCCGCGCGAACAGCGCCTGTTCGCCTGCCTCGAGCAGGTGATAGCTCCAGTCGATTGTATTGCGCAATGTCTGTTGGCGCGCCGGCACGTCCCGTGCTCCCCCCATCAGCACGCCGAGCCGCCGCTCGAGCCGCAGGAGCAGCGCCTGCGGGGTGAAGAGCTTGGCCCGCGTGGCGGCGAGTTCGATTGCCAGCGGCAGCCCGTCGAGTCGGTGACAGATTTCGGCCAGCGCCGGCGCATTCGCATTCGTGACGGTGAAGTCGGGCTTGACATCCACGGCCCGCTGGATGAACAGCGCTACCGCGGCATATTGTGACAGCGTCTCCAGCCGTAATGGCTGCGTGAGGTCTGGTAACGCCAGCGGTGGCACAGGAAACTCTTTTTCACCGCGCACTCGCAGTACCACCCGGCTGGTCACCAGGGCCTTCAGCTGGGGCGCTGCCGCGAGGAGCCCGGCGACGTACGGCCCAGCGTCCACGATCTGCTCGAAGTTGTCGAGCACCAACAGCAGCTGCTTGCGGCGCAGATAGTCTTTCAGCTGCTCCAGCGGTAGCTGCCCGCCGCTCTCTTTCAGCCCGATCGTCTGGATGATGGTGGGAAGGACCAGGGCGGGATCGCTGAGCGGCGCGAGATCGACGAACCAGACCCCATCCGCGAAGGATTCGAGTAACTCAGCCGCGACCTGCATGGCCAGGCGAGTTTTACCGGCCCCGCCAGGGCCCGTCAAGGTGAGCAGACGGACGTCATCGCGCCGGAGACGGTCACACACCGCCGCGACCTCTTCCGTGCGACCAATCAGCGGCGTCAACTGCGCCGGAAGGTTGTGCGGGCGAACGTCCAGCGTCCGCAGCGCAGGGAAGTCGACCGGTAGGCTCGATGCGACTACCTGAAAGATGTGATCGGGGCGCGCCAGGTCCTTGAGGCGGTGAATACCCAGATCCCGCAACGCCACTTCAGCGGGCAACATGTCACACACCAGTTCCTGGGTGGCACGCGACAGGAGGATCTGGCCGCCATGGCCGACCGCGAGCAGGCGCGCCGCGCGGTTGAGCGGGGGACCGAAGTAATCCCGATCACGTTCCTCGACCACCCCAGTGTGCAGGACCATGCGCACGTGTAGAGCGCCGATCGTGCCCCACCGCTCTGCGAGCAGGGCCTGTTGTGCTGCCACAGCCGCGACCAGGGCATCAGGAGCGCGGGTAAAGGCGGCGTAGACGCCATCGCCCCCGCTCTTGCAAACGACGCCCCCATGGTCGGCGATCGTTTGTCGCAATAGGGCATCGTGGCGCACGAGGGCCTCGCGCATCACGTCTGGGTGCTGCTCCCACAGTTCGGTGCTGCCCTCGATGTCGGTGAAGAGAAACGTGATCGTCCCGCCGGGCAGCGGGGCCGCTGGCGCCGGGGTCGTAGGCGGCGTGGGCAGGTCCAGCCGATCGGCGACCAGCTCGCCGCGGGCGGCCTGCACAAATGCGGCGCGCTCCGCCGGCGCGATCTGCAGGCACTCCGCCAGGCGCGCGGCGATCTGGCGCGAGGGCCGCCGCTCGTCGGCCTCGATCTTCTTGATCGTCACCTCGGCGCAGCCGACCTGGCGCGCCAGCGCCTCCTGGGTCAGGTCGAGCAGCTTGCGCCGCCGCCGCACCCAATAGCCGAACGAGGCCATGCGCTCCATGCCACGCCTCCTTGCCCGCCCGGCGGCCGGGCGAGCGGAACTGTATCTCCGCTGTATCTCCTATTGTACCCCAAACGTCTACCCCCGCTTGCCCCACCTGTGCTGTAATTGCGCCACAGGGCGGCCATCGCGAGTGGCCTACATCTCTCGACGTATCTAGTCGCTAAGGCAAATAGGTACGCAGGTCTCGTCATTGGTCCGATGTGTGCGTGCTGTCTGACAGGTACACTCATCGTCGGCAAACGATCGCTCGGGACCACTTGTAGCGGCTCCCGCTCTGCAGTACGACCGTAGCAGGAGTCGCTCTGCACCATGCAAAAGGAGCTATCCAATGAGCTTGTTGCGACAGCGGCGCGCCGAGCAGCCGGAGCCAGAGCAGATCGAACCGGCAGTGGAGCCTGAAGTGGTGCCAGCACGTGGCGCTGCCGCCTGGACCGCCGCCCTGGCCTACGTCGTACGGCAGGCAACCGACGCCGCGTTCAACGGCGCCAGCACGGCGGGGGCGGCCAGCGTCGATGGCGCGAGCGTAGTGGCACCGGGCCGAGACCATAACGAAACACCATTTCACACTGACTGAAAGGAACCATCGCAATGACCTATCTCACACGACATATCGGGCGCGCCCTGCTGCGGCTGAGCCTGCTGGCGCTGCTGGCGCTGGCGAGCCTGGGCGCCGCGCCCGCCGGCTCCACCGCGGGGGCGCCGCGCGCGCAGGCGGCCCAGGACGACTTTCACATGTTCCTGCCTACCATCAGCGGCGCCGCCAGCGCCGCGCCGACCCCCGACCTGCGCTTCGATCCCGCCGAACTGGTGGTCGCGCCGGGCGGCGAAGGCAGCACGAGCGTGCGTGTCCAGCCATCCACCGACCTCAGCACGGCGACGTTCTGGCTCGAAGGCACAGGTGACGGCCTGAACGTGCGCTTCCAGTCCGCCGCCGACGGCAAGTCCGGCACGCTGACGTTGACGGCGAGCGACACTGCCGCGGTGGGCGCGCAGACCCTGACGGTCAAGGGCCGCAACGGCGACGGGACCAAAACCTGGGTCGGCAGCCTACAGTTCACCGTCGCCAGCACGCGGGCCCGCACCTTCTTTGTGGACCCGGTCAACGGTAGCGACACGAACAAGGGCACGCAGACCAAGCCGTTCCAGACCCTCGCCAAGGCGCTCTCCAAGGCCCAGGCGGGCGACACGATTCGGCTTGCCGCGGGCCTGTACACCGATCTTCCTCGCACTGACGGCAGTGCGGAGAGATTCTCTAGTGCCCGGGAAAGCACCCCGTCGGTGATCGTGCCGGCGGGCGTAACGATTATCGGCGACTCGAACGATGTGATCCTCCAGGCCGGCTTCGAGCTCGATATCGGGCTGGTCTTCGCGGGCGCCGCGACCGTACGGAATGTGACGCTGAAAGGTTTCGCCGTAGGGATGCGCGCCACCCAGGGGCAGCAGAGCTTGAGCGAGCTGCAACTGGCGAACAACCTGAACGGCCTCGTGCTGAGCGGGACCGCGCAGGCCTTGCTCGGGAACAGCATGATCGCCATGAACAATGATTCCTTTAATGGCGTGCTGGCCAGTCAGCAGGCTGGATTCACGATGGACGGCGGGCGCATCGCCGGCGTCCAGGGCAACTGCGCCACGAGGGCCGACGGGATTGCCCTGCGTGATGCGGCGCGGGCGGCGCTCAACAACAATGCGGTGCTTGAGGACATTCCGGGGAACGCGCTGGATATGCGCGATACGGCGCAGGCCAGCCTCACGAGTACCACCATCACCAGGCGGAACCTCAGCGATTGCGCACCGGCGCCGAGCGTGTTTATCGCCAATTCCGCCGCGCTCACGACCATCGAAGAGAGCGAGACGCTGACCACCTTCTCGATGAGCGGCGGGAGGAGCACTGTGGGCATCTTCGTCGAGAGCGACGCGACGCAGACGATCAAGAACAGTGTGATCACCGGCCACACCAACGCGGGCATTCTCGGCGGTGCGCACCTGCGGCTCGCGCTTTCAAAATCCCTGATCAGCCAGAATGGGACTGGCATCGATGCTGGCAGCACCCTCAACCCCAGCTTGGATATCTTTGGCGCCGTACTGATCGAGCAGAACAGCGTAGGCATCGCGACCAGCAAGGTTAAGCTTCGCGGCGTGTTCGTGCGCAACAACCGCTTCGGCATCGTCATCACCAAGGCCGACTCCTCGACACAGATCGACCTGGGCACCCTGGCTGAAGACGGCAGCAATCACATTTTCGGCCAGAGCGCCACCGGCGTGACGTTCGACCCAACGATTACACAGTTCTCGGGGGCCACTGTGGTGAATGCGGTCGGCAACTTCTGGAACCCGAACGTTCAGGGGGCCGACGGGTTCGGGCTCTACCCGTTCCACCAAAAGGTGTCCGGCCTGAACGGGATCGCCCGCGGGCCGAACTTCAACATGCCGAACGGCCAGACCGCGATCCAGCTCTGATCCGCGCTCCGGCCCTCACCCCCGGCCCCGCTCCCATCGCAATGGGAGCGGGGCCGGGGGTGAGGGCCGCGGTGGTTGTAAGCAGGAGGAATGCGATGGCATCAGTTCAGGGCTCACCCGACAACAAGGTTACTGTCGCAAGGAAGGTATCAGCGAAACAATTTATCGAAAGGACTATAGCCTTATGGCACCTATAACACAACCGATCGAGCGGAGCCTGCCGGCCACACAGGTGAGCGCGCCGCCCACCGGCCGGATACTCTCAAAGCCGTTGCGCGGCGCGGTCGCCCTCACCGCAGCGATCGACTTGATGATCGGGCTGGCCTTCTTGTTCGGGCCCGAGATCGGCCTCACCCTGTGGCCGTCGCCGATCGCCCCGGTCCTGATGCGGTTCATTGGGGCGATCGTCTTGGGCAACGGGGTCGGCGCGGCGCTGATTGCGCGACGAGGCAGCTGGGAGAGCGCGCGGGTTCTCTTCGCCGTAGCGCTGGTGTATGGCGTGGCCGTCCTGGTCGCCTTGCTCTACCACCTGCTGGTCGTGGGCGGCGCCGCGCCCGTGTTCCGGTTCTACGTCGCTGTGGACGCAGGCTTCCTAATCCCGATCGCCGCTGTGTTCTGGATGTACGAACGTTCCTAACACGACTTTGTCACTTTTGCCATAGAGAACACAGAGCAAGGCTCAATTGGTTACTCATCTCTGAGCCCTCTGTGGCAAGCGAACGGACAAAATACGACGCCGAAGGGAGTGGCGTTCCGTTACAGCGTATCGCCGAATGGTTTTTTATTGAACAATGTGCCACATGTCAATGCAGTGGCGCCGTGTGTCTCTTGAATGGTCATGCCTGGGTAGCATGCAACAATGACATCGTTGCTCCAGGGATGTGGGGCTATATCAGCTGGACTCTGTGGAAGTCTCTACACAGCCACAATCTGATCAATGATGAACTGCACAAACCGCAGGGTCTCTGGAAATGTTGCAGCGTGATCCACAGTCTCATCATGCGGCGCCGCACGCCACAACAGCGCATTGCCGATTAAAGCCGACCATTGTGGTAGCTCTATCTGCGCCCATACTGCCGCTTGTCGCTTCGAAAGCTGCTCGCCATGCCTATACGCGTACAGTGCTCGGCACATTGTTAAAATAGCATATGCTTGCCCTTTGCGCGTATGGGCATGATAAATCCAATCTCCCCAGTCCTTGGCCTGCACCTGGACTGCATGGATAAACTCCGCTTTTGAAATTGGATCAATCAATGTGTTAGGACCAGGGCCAAACAGTGTACGACCCTTTTCCTGCACCATATACCAGTTGATCAACCAGTCTTTCCCCGCGTCCTTGATATGAAACGGCTCACCTGGGCTGATGATCGCAATCTTGCTCGGTTGCGATTTAAATGTTTGTAATGCGGCTACCGATAGATATGCTATTTCAATGCGGTCATTCCAGCGCTTATACTGATCGACGAAGTCCTGATGCATTCGCTGCAAATCGCTAAATTCGTTGTCGTCGATATCAGACGAGGTAGCGACGAGCAGGTCGATATCGCTAATGTCATAATCAAAATCGCCCCACACGAGCGAGCCGTACAGGTAGACGCCAACCAGCTTTTGGTGAAGAACAGCCTGTATTTGGGATAGCAGGGTATCCAATAGGTCGTTGATATCAGGATATGGTGTTAGTTGCATACGTCATCTTTACCCGCGGGCATAAACGCGATTAGAATCCTGCCGCGTGTGGCGCCGACGTAGGCCCAAACGTGGGGCACCTTGCGCGGCGCAAGCAGCGAATCGCCCGGTTTGAGGGTGATCCGCTCTTGCCCGACCTCGATAATGAACTCGCCTTCGAGAGCGTAGAACCACTCGTCCTGAAAGTCCTCTTTTTTCTGAGCCTCAATCGGATTATAGCATACCGGCGATCTAAGTTGCAGTCGCATACAAATCACAGGCTCTCAGCAACCGGCAAGAACGATGCGCGGGGTCAAGCCGGATGATGCTATACTATGCGCTGGCAACATCAGCTATTGATCCTGTTGAGGCTTTCATGATTGAACATAGCTCTGGCCCGCACCAAGGCCAGCCGGTGCTGCATGCTGGCACGCCGCTCGAGCGCGCCAAAGCGGCGATGATCATGGTGCATGGCCGCGGCGCCACGGCCGAGAGCATTTTGACGCTGGCGCCCGAGTTTGACCAACCCGAGTTCGCCTACCTGGCGCCGCAGGCCGCCGGCAACACCTGGTATCCCTACGGCTTCATGTCACCGATTCCGCAGAATGAACCGGGAATTTCCTCGGGCATGGCGGCGCTCGCCGCGGTGCTGGCGGCAATCGCGGCCGCCAACATCCCGGCCGAGCGCACGATGCTGCTCGGCTTCTCGCAGGGCGCCTGCCTGGCCGCGGAGTTCAGCGCGCGCCACGCCCGGCGCTATGGCGGTGTGATCGCCCTCAGCGGCGGCCTGATCGGGCCGGACGGCACGCCGCGCGACTACGCCGGGTCGTTCGATGGCACGCCGGTGTTCATGGGCTGTAGCGATGTCGATCCGCACATCCCCAAGGAGCGTGTGCTCGACAGCGCCGAGGTGCTGCGCGGCCTCGGCGGCGCGGTCGACGTACGGCTGTACCCCGGCATGGGCCATATCGTCAATCAGGATGAGATCGACGCGGTGCGGGCGATTATGGCCAAGCTTGTGTGATCGGTGCCACCGCGCGTGCGCTTAGGAAGAGTGCCTGGTGTTTCCATGCCCGCACGTGACGTGCTCAGCGCGTGTGTTCCATCGCTCTTCTATATTATCGATACTCCGATTCAGGCGCCTGCTTTACATCTCTGTCTGACGCCATGGAACTGGAGCATCCCGCTGCCGAAACAGGGTGTCTGTGGCCTGTAACCTGCTGCAATCTGATCGTGGCGCGGTGTGGGAAATCCATCGCACGCCGCTCGCACACGTTCCTGTCGCACCGGCGAGACATGGCGTCTTGATAGGCCATGCGTGGCTGGACGGCTCGTCGTGTGGGAATGTATCCGGCATGGAGGTGCGTTATGGCCAAGGCAATCCAATGTGATGTGTGCGGTCAGGTGATGGCCCAGAACCGCGCATCGGGCTGGCGGACGTTGACCCTACAATCGCGCGGGTTCATCAGTGGTGAAGGGGCTAGCGCGGAATTCGATCCGCGTGCCGACGTGTGCAGCGTGGCGTGTGCAAGACGGTGGTTTGAAGAGGTGGCACCGACCTGCTTTCGCCAGGCGGAAAGCGAGCCACCGCTCAACGAGCGGTCTGTGGGACAACATGTGGCCTGAGACGTAGCTGGCGTGGTGGCCGATTGGCTGCCCGCCCAACGCCTTGGCGTTCAGCGGCGTCGCACCGATCGAGAAACGTATGGCGCTCGACCAAGACACGATCAAGGCGCAGCTTGACCTGCTCGCGGCGCACCGACGCACATTGGCGGTTTACCTGCGTCAGCAGGCCGAGCGAGGCGTGCTGGCCCCACCCGGCGTTGTCAACGGCATCGCCGAGACCCAAAGCGCGATTCGCCGTATCAAGGACCAGCTCCGCGCTGACGGCGTGCCGGTCGAAGATCAGCCGAACGATTTACGCGCCGGCAAGCACACCGGTGCACCATGCTGGTATGGAGCGGGTGACCTGCGCGCGAGTTACGATATGATCTATGTGCCGAGCTTTCCCAACCGCCAGAAGTGCATCGAAACGTGTGCGTGATCCATGGAGTCGCCGAGTACGCTTGGGGAACTAGCATTATTTCGTGACCTGCCAACCGAGCATCTGGAGCGGCTCGCCGGGTTGCTGCGCCGCAGGACCTTCCGGGCTGGAGCCAGCCTGATCACGGTGGAGCAGCCAGGTGAGGTGGTGTACATCATTCTAACCGGCACGGTCAAGATCCACGTCGAGCAGCCTGATGGCGCCGATGTGATCATCGCCTTCGGTGGCCCCGGCGACGTCGAGGGCGAAATGAGCCTGTTGGAAAGCGTTGACCGATCTGCCAACGTCGTCACCCAGGAGGCGACTACTGTCCTGTGGATGGATCGCCACCGCTTCCGGGAGTGCCTCCAGACGATGCCGGGCATGACCTTCAACCTGGTCCGCATCCTCTCGGGACGCTTGCGGATGGCCAACGCCCGCATTCAGGCGCTCTGCGCGCTGGATGTCCAGGGTCGCCTGGCCCGCCAGATCATGGCCTTCGCGCGCGAGTATGGCCAGCCCGCAGCGGAAGGTGAGATCCGTATCCCCCTGCGGCTGACACAGAGCGATCTCGCGAGCCTGGATCGCGAGCGATTCCTGGGCGCCGGGTTCGACGGTTACCTGGTCAAGCCGATCAACATTAAGGAATTCCCCGAGCAGGTACGACAATTCTGCGAGCGAGCACGCAAGGAGGGGTAGGATGGAGCGGCAACCGAAAATCCTTGTCGTCGACGACACCCCCAAGAATATCAAGCTGCTAGAGGCCGTGCTTGTGCCGCGTGGCTATGCGGTGGTAGCGGCGGAAAACGGCTCCGAGGCGCTAGCGAAGGTTGTCAGTGAGCGACCCGACCTGGTGCTCCTCGATGTTGTCATGCCTGGCATGGATGGCTACGAAGTCTGCCGAAGGCTGCGTGACGACCCGGCCACTCACCTATTACCGGTGGTGATGATCACCGCCAGCGAGGAGCGCGAACGGCTTAAGGCGCTCGAGGCCGGAGCCGACGACTTTATTCCCAAACCGTTCAACCAGCAGGAGTTGCTCGCGCGGGTCAAGTCGCTGGTACGAATCAAGCAATACTACGATACGATCCAATCCCAGGCCGCCGAGCTGGCCGAGTGGAATCGCTCGCTGGAGACACGTGTGCGGCAGCAGGTCGATGAGCTAGAACGCCTGGGTCGACTGCGCCGCTTCCTGTCGCCCCAACTCGCCGAGCTGATCGTCTCCTTGGGCGACGATACGCTCTTGAAGAGCCACCGGCGCGAGATCGCCGTCGTGTTCTGCGATCTGCGTGGCTTCACGCCCTTCTCCGAGACCGCGGAACCTGAAGAGGTGATCGGTATTCTTGATCAGTATCATCAAGCGCTGGGATCCCTGATTCATCAGTTTGAGGGAACCTTTAGTGATTTCGCCGGGGATGGGCTGATGGTGTTTTTCAACGACCCGTTTCCGTGCCCTGACCCGGCGGCACGAGCGGTACGCATGGCGAACGCCATGCGGCAGCGCATGGAAGAGCTAACGACCACGTGGCAGAAGCGCGGCCATACGCTGGGCTTCGGGGTCGGTATCTCACTGGGCTACGCCACGCTAGGCCAGATCGGATTTGAGGGGCGGTTCGCCTACGGGGCGATCGGCTCGGTCGTGAACCTGGCCGCTCGCTTGTGCAGTGCGGCTCGCGCGGGGCAGATCCTTGTCAGCCGGCCGATCTTCGCGGCAGTCGAGGATCTGGTAGAGGCGGAGCATATGGGCGACCTGAGCCTCAAAGGCTTCCACAAGCCGGTACCGGCATTCAATGTACTGCGGCTGCGAGCGTCAGAGTAAGCGACATCAGTCTCCGCACTCTGCGTATCGCCAACGCATGACGGCGCGATAGTCGCACCACGCCGCCCCGTACGGCGCGTGCTGTTTTCCCCATTCATGCACGGAGAGAAGTTCGAATCATGAAAACCATCACTCTGTCAAATCCGACAGACGAACTTACCGCTCTGCTCGAACAAGCGAATGATGAAGATGTGATCGTTCGCTTAGCGGATGGGCGGGAGTTTCTGCGATGCGCTGCGGGCCGCGCCACGCCAGGGTAAATCGCCAATTGAAGGCTTCAATCAGCTTGCAGCGCAACCCGAAGTCATTGTCGGCAACCACAAGCCGTGCTTCAGCCCAAGCCGCCAGTTCAGCGACGGTCCTTATTTCTTGGTCAGTCAACACCCGCTGAGCCAACCGACGTTCGAGTTTGTCCTTCCGCTTCTGAAGCTCTCCTATTGTTCTGTCCATTTCTCCGGTTTCACTTCTGTATGATGTCGCGGTACAGTCTAGGAGCACCGGGGGCACGGTTTCTGAATTTGTCAGTAGGAACTGTAACCTCTTTCCACACCGCCGTAATCTCGTCGGCGCAGATCACCACCAGATCGTCCGGCTCGGCCAACTTCAGCGCGTGGCGGGTCGCTTCAAGCTCGTCCAGCACGGTAATCATGCGGTCG
>Ga0137375_10002403_pt1 | contig 22026 bp, 23 predicted proteins | sample SagtaG_24_FD_104936 | JGI IMG/M metagenome (GOLD analysis project Ga0137375, IMG submission 104936) | Vadose zone soil microbial communities from Sagehorn Ranch, Mendocino, California, USA - Sage1_R_113_16 metaG | ecosystem: Environmental > Terrestrial > Soil > Vadose zone | place: USA... | reverse complement strand
GGCCGCGCCCACCGGGATCTTGCGGTGCGGGAAGTAGCGGTAGGCGATGAAGAACAGCGTGGTGTTCAGCGCCAGCGCCAGCCCGATGAAGAGCGAGCTGATCCACTCGGCGGACATGTGGGCGGGCGCGAGGAACAGAATCCTGATCCACCCGAAGATGTCGAAGACCAGGATGCCCCCCAGGAACATCACACCCATCAGGAAGAGGAGGAGGATGTCCTTCAGCGCCCCCCGAAGGAAGCCCGTGCCCTTCGTGAACCCGAAAATGTCGTTGAGCACGAGGCGGATGGAGGCGAAGAGCTGGCTCGCGAAGATGAGCAGGATCCCCGTGCCCAGCAGGCCCGAGAGCCGGCGCCGGCGGATGATCTCGTCGAGCGCTTCATAGAGCTCGTCCTTGTAGACGGGCACGATCTCGGCGAGCTGGTTCAGCACGACCTCGGCGGCGGCCTTGCGGCTCAGCACGAAGCCGGCCAGGGACACGATGAAGAAGAGGATGGGCACCAGGCAGGTGAGAAAGCTGAAGGCGAGTCCCGCCGCCAGGAAGAAGCCCCGGTGCCGGCGAAACCTGCCGATGGTCGTGCGAAGCACCCACATGACGACCGGCTAGTGGGACTCCAACGAGTTCCGCCGAAGCCTCGCCCACGAGCCCAGAGTGCCGGCCCAAATAACGAGCCACATCCCCTCAGCTCTCGCCTCGGTGCTGCGCCCCTCAGCTCGAACGGCCACGCCCGAGGGAGGCAGCAGCCCGAGGCGTACGTGGGTGTACGTTGAGGGTTGCTGCCGACAGAGAACGAAGTCTGGCGAAATTAGTTGGGCCGGCACTAGACGACGCTCTTGATGAGCCCACCATCGACCTGGACCACGCTGCCTGTGATGTACGAGGCGCGCTCCGAGGCCAGGAACACGACCATGTTCGCGAACTCCTCCGGGGTGCCGATCCGGCCCATGGGGATGTCTTGTGTCGAGCGCGTGGCGATCCACTCCTCGAGGCTCGTGCCCGCGCGCGCGGCCAGCTCCTTCTGGTGGCCCATGAAACGGTCGGTGTTGATCCGCCCGGGCAGCACCATGTTCACGGTGACGCCATCCTTCGCGACCTCGTTGGCGAGGGTCTTGAAGAGACCCGCGATGGCCGGACGGATGCCGTTCGAGAGGACGAGCCCTTCGACGGGCTGCTTGACCGAGCTCGACTGGATGGCGAGGATGCGCCCCCACTTCTTTCGCTTCATGTCGGGCAGCACGGCGCGAATGAAGCGCACGGTCGACAGGTGCACCTGCTCGAAAGCCGCCTTCCACTGCTCGTCGGTCATCTGCTCGAACGCTCCCGGCGGCGGGCCGCCCACGTTCGCGACCAGCACGTCCACGCCGCCCCACGTCTGCGTCGCGTGTCCCACCACCCGCGCGATGTCATCCGGCTTGTTGGCGTCGGCCAGCACCGCCAGGGTCTCGCCCCCGGTCTTGGCGCGCACGTCGTCCGCGGCCGTCTTGAGGTCGGCCTCGCCGCGCGCGCACATCACCACGCGCGCCCCCTCGGCGCAGAGGCCCATCGCGCACGCCTTGCCCATGCCCTTGCTCGCCGCCACCACCAGCGCCGTCCTGCCCTTGAGTCCCAGGTCCACGGTCTCCTCCGGTCAGGAAATCTGCTTGTAGAACTCCGCCCGGTCGCCGCCCGTGACGTCCAGGCGTTTCAGCTCGTTGTCCCGCATGACCTCCAGCGCGATGCGCTCGCCCGGGCCGCGGAGCCAGAGGGAGCGGTAGAGCTCCTTGCGCGTCGGCACCTGCTTGGCGTCGAGCGAGACGATGACGTCGCCCTCCTGGATGCCCGAACGGGCGCCGGGTCCGTTCGGCACGAGCCCTGCCACGACCACGCCCTCGTCGAGCGGGTGCGCGAAGACCCCGAGCCATGCCCGCTGCGGCCGGCTGACCGCCCGCCCGTAGCGCAGGTACTCCTCACGATGCTGCGCGAAGCACTCGCCCGGGATCGCGAGCGAGCTGCGTCCGATCTCGGCGAGGTTGAGCGAGACGACACCCACCATGCGTCCCGCCACGGTGAAGAGCGGGCCGCCGCCGAAGCCCGGGTTGGAGGCGCTCGACACGAGGCTCCGCTCGAGCAGGTACTCCCAGTAGGCCTCGAACTCGCCGAGATAGGTCAGGAGCCCGCCCGAGACGCGTCGCTCGCGCTGTCCGGTCGATCCCAGGGCGAACACCGCCTCGCCACGCTCCAGGCGCTCCGAGGACCCGACCGGCACCGACGGGAGCCCGGTCCGCTTGACCTTGAGCAGTGCCAGGCCCAGCTCGAAATCCTGTGCGACGATCTCGGCCCGCTGCGCCCGCCCCTTGGCGAAGTGCACGTGTATGGTCTCACCGCCCATGACGACGTAGTTCACGGTGAGGATGAGTCCCGAGGGATCGATGACCGTGCCGGTGCCCATGCGCTCATCGCCCAGGATGCGCGTGGACGGATGCGCCGCGGGCACTTCGGCGTGGATGTACACCACCGCCGGCAGGAACTGTTTGACGAGCTCGATCGATGCGTCCATGAGTCAGTCGCTCACGCTAGCACGCCCTGCTACCGGAGGGCAACGACGCGGCTAGCGCGCGGGGATGCCCTTGAGCTGACGCAGGAGGAAGACGTCCACCTGGCCGTAGGCGTCCTCGGCGGCCGCGCGCTGGTAGGCGACGGTGACCCCGCGGCCCCCGGCTTTCTCCGAGTTCGGCACGGACATCAAGACCTCGCGCTTTTGGCCGGCGACGTCGAAGTAGTGATACGCGCCGGGGTAGACGACCATGGTGATGGCGGCCCCGCGGGAACGCATCGCTTCGACCATGGCCTGGCAGTGGCGGAGCGGCGTCCAGTCGTCGTCGGCCGCTAGGAGCAGGAGCAGCGGCCGGACGACCAGCTCGGTCACCAGGGACTCGCAGCCCCCGGGATAGAGGGCGATCGCCGCGGCGTATCCCGATTGCGGCATGTCGACGCCCCGCCGCCGGGCGCGCTCGAGGCTCGGGCCGTTGATCACGGCCATCGCGATCACCCCGCCCTGCGACCAGCCCATGACGGCGACCCGGTCGGCCTTCACGAACGCCTGCCCCTGGAGATAGCGGAGGGCGCCCATCGCGTCGGCGAAGCGATTCTGGGGAGTCTGGTCGCCGGGCGGGCCCTCCTGGCAGTCCGCCGGCTCTCCGCGAGGGCCGTAGCTGTCCACGACCAGCGCCACGTAACCGCGCCGCGCGAGCCATTCGGCCCAGGTGAAGGTCTGCTTCACCACGCCGTGGCAGCCATGCATGAGGACGACGGCGGGGAACGGGCCGTCGCCGTCGGGGCGCACGAGCCAGCTCTTGATGGGCGTGGGCTTGTCCGGCGTCGCGGTCGGGAAGGTGACGCTCGTCGCACAGCCGAAGAGCAGCATCGTCGCCACCAGCAGGAGCCACGGTCGGCGAGCCATGCCGCCAAGGATACCCCAAACGACTTCCGGGCAAGCGCCTCCGCCCCGGCTGCGGTAGAATCGCTGGAGGAGACGCGCTATGGCCGTGCATCTCATCGAGTACGCCGATTATCTCTGACCGTGGTGCTACCCGGCGGCCGTGCGCCTCCGGCGACTGAAGGACGAGATGGGAGACGATCTGATCCTCCAGTGGAAGGCCTTCCCGCTGCGCCCCGAGCCCGACCCATCGGTCGGCTTCAAGGGCACCTACCGGGAGGAGGGCTGGCGGCGTTGCGGCGCCATGGCGGCCTCCGACGGCATCACCTTCACCCCGTGGCCGCGCGATGATTATCCGAACTGGTCCCTGCCGGCCCTCGAGACCGCCAAGTGCGTCGCGCTCCAGGGAGAGCCCGCGTTCGACCGGCTGCACCTGACACTGTACGAGGCCTTCTTCGGGCGCAGCATCAACATTGCCAAGCCGGAAGAGCTCGTGCGCGTGGTCGAGGAGTCGGGCGCGGACATGCCGCGCTTCCTCAAGGACTGGGAGAGCGGCGCCGGGCGCGAGGCCGTCGCGCGCGACTACGAGGAAGCGGTGACGCGCGACCGGGTGCGGGCCATCCCCACGATCATCATCGACGGTGGCCGGCGGTTCACCGGGCTCGTGGACCTGCCGACCTACCGCAAGGCGATCGAGGACGTCTAGACCGGATTATGCGTGAATACTGACCCCCTCAGCCTGCCCTCTCCCCCAGTGGGGGAGAGGGATCACAATGAAGAGAGCAGCGTGGCGAGAGTGTGATCCTCCCTCTCCCCCGCGGCGGGGGAGAGGGCAGGGTGAGGGGGCCGTACGACGAGAGACTCTCCTTCATGAATAGTTCAGGCTAGACGAGGCGGCATGGACGAGCACGAGTGGCCGGCGGAGGCCCAGGAACACTTCGAGCGCGGCTACAAGGCCCAGATGGCGGGTCAGCTCGACGAGGCGCTGCAGTGCTACCGGCGCTCCCTGGCGATACACCCGACGGCCGAGGCACACACCTTCCTGGGCTGGGCGCTGTCCTATCAGGGCAAGTACGAGAAGGCCATCGAGGCGTGCAAGCGCGCCATCGCCGTGGATCCGACCTTCGGCAACCCGTACAATGACATCGGCTCCTACCTCGTCGCGCTCGGCCGAGACGACGAAGCGGTCGCCTGGCTCGAGCGCGCCAAGGTCGCGCCCCGCTACGAGCCGCGCCACTATCCCTACTTCAACCTCGCGGGAATCTACGCGCGGCAGCACAAGATCCGTCCGGCCATCCGGGAGCTTCAGCACGCGGTGGCGATCGAGCCTCGCTACACGGCGGCGCGCCGCGAGCTTCACCGGCTGATCGGCATGCTCAATTGACGACCTTTTACGACAACCGTCTCCTCTTCGGGCATGCGGGACGCCCCGGTCTCGTCGCCTTCGAGGCCGGCGGGGACAGGGTGCGCGTCTGGGAGCGCGCCGACCCGGACCGCGTGACGGAAGAGCCGTTCAGGCCCTTCCTGCTCCTCGCCGATCCGGACCTGCTCAAGGGTTTCAAGGGCGAGGCGGCCGTGACGCCGCTCGACGGGCCGGGTGTCTTCCGCTGGCTGGCCGAGTTCCCCTCGTGGGCCGCCTGCCTCAAGGCACGCGACCACGGGCAGAAGGTGTCGGGACGCGCGCCGGGAGCGCCCGAGGCGCTCTACCGCTTCCTGTCCGATCCCGTGCATCAGTTCCTCCTGCGGACCGGATACACCTCCTTTCTCGGGATGCGGTTCGAGGGCCTGCGCCGCCTGGCGGTCGACATCGAGGTCACGACGGCGGCGGGCTTCGAGTTTCCGAACGCCGCGAGGGAGTCCGACCGCATCATCGCGATCGCCATGGCCGACTCGACCGGGTTCACCACCGTCCTGTCGGGCGCGGAGATGAGCGAGGCGGAGCTCCTGGCCGAGTGCGGCCGCATCATCCGGGAGCACGACCCCGACGTGATCGAGGGACACAACATCTTCCGCTTCGATCTCGAGTACATGGAGGCGCGCGCCCGACGCCACGAGGTGCCTCTCGCCTGGGGTCGCGACGGGTCCACGCTCGGCAGCTATCCCTCGCGCATGCAGATCGCCGAGCGCACCATCGGCTACCGGCGCTACCGCATCGCGGGCCGCCACATCGTCGACACGTGGATCCTGGCGCAGCTCTACGACGTCGGGGCCCGCGATCTGGAATCCTATGGCCTCAAGGACGTCGCGCGGCACTTCGGCATCGCGGCGCCCGACCGCACATACCTGCCGCCCGAAGACATCCCGCGCATCTTCCGCGAGGAGCCCCAGCGGCTCATGGCCTACGCGCGCGACGACGTCATCGAGACGCTGGCCCTGTCCGGCATCCTGTCGCCTCCGTACTTCGTCCAGGCGCAGGCCTTGCCGCTACCCTACGAGGCCGTCGTCCTTCGGGGCAATGCCACCAAGATCGACGCCCTCCTGATGCGCGAGTACCTCCACCGTGGGCGCGCCATCCCCGCGCCCGCGGCCGGCAAGGGCGTCGCGGGAGGCCATACCGCGGTCCTGCTCACGGGCGTGGCCAAGGGTGTCCTGCACGTCGACGTCACGTCGCTCTACCCCTCGCTCATGCTAACGCAGGACATCGCTCCGGCGGGCGACACGCTGGGCGTCTTCCCGACGCTGCTGCGGGACCTCCGCGAGTTCCGCGTTGCCGCCAAGCGTCTTGCCCGGGAGGCACCGTCGCCCGCCGAGCGAACCCTGGCCGGCGCCCTCCAGCAGACTTTCAAGATCCTCATCAATTCTTTCTACGGCTATCTCGCTTTTTCCCAGGGGCACTGGAACGACTACGACGCCGCCAACCGGGTCACGGGCGAGGGCCGTACGCTCGTCACCTCACTCGTGGCGCGCCTCCACGAGCTCGGCGCGGGGGTCATCGAGGTCGACACCGACGGCATCTACTTCGTCCCGCCCGCTCTTTCCCTCTCTCCCGCTGGGGGGGAGGATCCTGGTGAGGGGGAAGCTCGCCTCCTGGCCGAGCTCGAGCGAGTGCTGCCGCCGGGCATACAGCTCGAGCTCGACGGCCGGTATGAGGCGATGCTCTCCTACAAGATGAAGAACTACGTCTTGCTCGATGGACGAGGCAAGCTGCTCATCAAGGGCTCCAGCCTGCGCTCGCGCGGCATCGAGCTCTTCCAGCGGCTCTGGATGGAGGAGATGTGCCGGCTTCTGCTCACAGGGCGGCGGGAGGAGATTCCCGCCCTCGTCAGGCGCTGGCAGGAGGACTTCGAGGCCCACCGTGTGCCGGTCAAGCGCTTCATGAAGACGGAGACCCTGCAGGAATCCCCCGGCGGCTACCAGGACAAGGTCCGCGACGGCAAGCGCAATACCGCAGCCGCCTATGAGCTGGCACTGCGCTCGGAGCGTCCCTACCAGCCGGGCGACCAGGTCTCCTACTACGTCACGGGAGACGGCAAGCGGGTCACGGTCAACGAATCCGCCAGGCTCGCCTCGGCCTGGGATTCAGGAGCGCCCGACGAGAACACCGCCTATTACCTCGCGAAGCTCGCCGATCTCTATGAGAAGTTCCGGCCCTTGATCGAGCAGGACGGTCTCCTTCCCGCCCCGACCGCGGACGCCCCGGAGGACTAGCGGCTTCAGGCCGGCTCGAGCCGGCGCCGGCGCGCGGGACGCTCGGCCCCGACGCGATCGGTCTCACGTGTGGGGTGCTCGCAGGTCCCGAGGGAGGACCCTCGGCCGAGACGGGCCATGACTGAGAACGGCCTTTTTGTCGGCCACGCGCATGTCGGCTACGAGCCCCGTAGTGTCGCTGAACCTGAACAGAGAGGGGACACTCATGTACAGATGTTGGACGATCTCAATTATTGCTACGCTTTTTATGCAAGGGTGTTTCGGTAAGGTTAGTTCTGTCGAGCCCCCTACGCACCTCGGCCCGGATGGGGATGCGACGTTGGTCTTAACATCTGCGGCTTCCAAAGGGGTGTGCCCGTCGAGGTCAGAGTGTGGGGTGAAGGCGTTTGTTCCCTCGTGAGGCTGAATTTTGGCGACGGCCAATTCATCGATGGCTCCAATATTGATTTTGGTAAGTCCGGAGCAACTACACCGTGGGTGGTGTTCCACACGTACCAGGGTTGGGCTGGCCCTAAGACCCTCACGGCTGAGGGGGTGACCAATTGCGCCGGGAAAGCAACTCGGACCCTTCATGTGTTCCAGCATCCTCCGAATTGGTCGCCCAATTTCTCCCCGGAGGTCATGGAGTTCGCTTTAATGCAGCCTGCCGCCAGTGAATGCGGGCAGCCCGTACCCAGTTGGCCCCCTCTGCGCGCGAACACGATGGTCACGGTTAGGGCCGACCCAACACATTGGATCGACTTCGGTTGCCCATTTCGTGGATGCGTCTACAATGCCGATGGCGAACCCAATTCGACTGCTTCAGGCAACTTTCCCTTTCACGGGTATCGCAAATATTCGCTCATACTCCGTGTGGGCACACAGATCGAAGAGGGCGGAACGACGAATAGAAGCTTCCGCGTTAGACAATCCGGTCCGCTGGAATTCTGCGTCAACGATGACCTCCTGTCAGACAACACGAGCGGCTGGGGCATTTATATTCTCGTCGACGAGTCCAATGCGCCTTGAGGCACAGTCACGGCGTGACACGCGGATTGAGCTAGCCCTGGGATTGGTGGACAGTGGATTAGGAGACATCGACGCGCCGACCCTCGGGACCTGCCTTGTCACAGTCTAGCTTCCCGGCGACTCGCGCACCGGCGCGGGGCGCAGCCGCGCGCTGGCCCGTCGCGCGATACTCGCCCCCCTGAAGAACGACCCGCAGAATTTCTCCGCGAGGGGCGCCAGGTGGGTCGGAACGACGAAGTGCCCGGCGAGGACACCGGCGCACGGCCCGCCTATCGCCGTTTCGCGGTCTACCTCGCCAGCCTGACCGCCACGTGGACCGGATCCGGGAGCGGGCCGGCGTCCGACTCCATCTGCCACGAGCCGATCTGGGCGAGGCCGCGCGTCAGCTCGCCGTAGTGCGCGCGCGGGACGACCAGAATCATCGTTGCCGCCCGCTCTCCGCCACGCCTCGTCCCGCCGAGCCGGGCGATCAGCGTCTTGACATGTTGCTCGGCTTCTCTCTGGTCTTGAACGGAGAGCTGGATGGCCACGTCCGTGCTTGTCGCCACGGTCGGAGAGGCTGACTTCGCCGCGGGCTCCGGCTTGGCCGCGGGGACGGGAACGACTCGTTTGGCCGGCCCCGCCTTCGTCGTCCCGGATGCCTTGGCCGGAAAAGCCGACTCCGTGGCGGGCTCAGGCTTGGCCCGAGATGCGGGCGCGGCGGGCCTCGGCGGCGCCGCATCCTGTCGCTCGGCCTCGATGGGCGATGCGAGGTCTGACGGCGCGAGTGGTTCCTGAGGCGTGGCCTGGGCTAGGTTGTCCGTGTCCGAGCTCCGCAATTCGGACAGAGACGGCAGCATACTTCGAAGACCGGAGAGCCAGACCTCATACCCCTGTTGAACGGCGAGGACGCCGAGCCCTATGACCAGCACGAGGACCGCCGTGGCGGTCGCGTGCCGGGTCAGGTTATGCGGGCGTCGGCGGTGGCTGGGAAGGGCGGATTCCCGCGCGAAGGCCGCAGGCCGCCTCCTGTAGCCCTCGGGCGCCGACCCGTACAGCTGATCCAGCACCTGCGCACACTCAGCACACTGGCCCACATGCGCTTCCACGGTGGCCCACTCTGTCAGGCGGAGCCTGCCGCCCACGAGCTCAGCAAGTCCCTCACGAGCCTCATCACAATTCATGTCGGCTTACCTCCGTCCAGCTGTCTCTTTAGCGCCCGGAATTTAGACTCGCGTGTTCGCGGTCCAAGATCGATCCCTAGCTGGCTGGGTCCGGCCTGAGGGACCATGTAGTCAAGCAACTGGCGTGCCGGGGCCTGAAGGGTCCGTCCCTTGACGGAACTCGTCGATTTCAGCGTGTGGACGGCGGGAAGGGAGACGTCCGAGAAGAAACTACCGCGTATCGCTTCCCCAACGCGGTTGAAGTAATTACATGCCGATGGAGATTTTTTACCCCTCCGGACGCTCCGGACCCGGAGCGCCTGATAGCTGGCGCTTGGCCTGGGGTCGGACCGCGGGCCCGCCTGGCGGGCGCTCAGCCTTCGGGGAGCGCCCGGGCGGATGCAGCTGATCGCCACGGCCCGAGGCGCCGAGCAGGCGGGTCGCGACCGAGGTGAGCGTGATGCCGGCGTCTTCGAGGACCTTGTGGAGGCGTTGGCATGGCGGGTGCGCTCCTGGATGAGGAGCTTGCGGTACCGGGTGAGATCGCGCAGTTCACGAATCGGGGCGGGTGGCACAAAGCTGGGACGGATGAGGCCGTGCTCGAGGAGTTGGGCGATCCAGACGGCGTCGTTGACGTCGGTCTTGCGGCCGGGGACCTGGGCGATCTGCGTGGCGTTGGCCAGGACACAAGTGCACGCCTCCTCCAGGACGTAGAACACCGGCCGCCAGGAGACCCCGGTGCTCTCCATGGCCACGTGGCTGACGCGAGCACTCGTTCCATCGTGACACCTCCTGTGGAGAGTGGTGCCAGCGCTCGCAGGAGCGTCCGCGTCACGATTTTGCTCGGCGGGCTCAGAGGCACCAAGGCGGGGTGCCGGAAGCTCCCTCGTCAGTTTATGTGCGGACTCGCGGTACCAATCGCGCCGCCGACGGGTCCGAGCGCTGGCGCGGAAAGGGTAGCCCATTTTCATGCGGCAGGGTGGGCCAGAGGCCCATGGACGCTTATGTTATCTACGCTCACGCTCCTACGCTCACGCTCTCGCGTCGCTCCCAGAGCCGATCTGGTTCTGCAAGCAATTCCCGTCGTGCATACTCTTGGGTCATCATCGTTCGCTCTTGCGGTCGCGACGGGGTTTTACGACGGGAGATCCTCGAGCCGGATACTGCGCCCACTCCTGAAGGCTGCCCGGGCTTCCGCGACTCGCCGGAGGAATTCCGGATGATGCTCCAAACGATAGTCAAACCAGTCATCCTCCGTTTGGAATCCGATCAGGACGCCGGCAGGCCTTCCGTGCCGCGTGATGAGGATCTCCTCGGACTCCGCCAGGCGCAGGAAGTGCGAGAGGTCGTCCTTGACCTCAGCCAGCGCCGCCTGGCGCACCCGGCGTCCCGCGATCCGCAAGCCAACGCGCCGCTTCAGCTTTCGTGACGATGGCGAGGACTTCAACCGCTTCGCGCGTGACGTCATAGAACACTCTCACCTCTCCGACCCGGAGGCGAAACTGGGGGTGGCTTAGACCCCGCAGGCGCTTGATGCGGCTCTTGCTCACCCGGGTGGGCTCGTGGCGCAAGTGCCGCTCGAGGGCGTCCCGTACTTCAGCCCGATGGTAGGCCGGGAGAGATCTGAAGGCTCTCGCCGCCTCAGGGGCCAAGACGACCTCATACCGCATTGTAGCCAGAGTATAGCCAGATTTGCTGCACGGGTCAACCCCGATCGCTCACTGGAACCACTGCCTGAGCTCGATGTGGTAGCCAGTGGGACCGCAGATCTCCGCTCGGGCGTACTTCTCGCGAACTTTCGGCCCCCAGACGATCTCGACCCCCTTCGTCCTCAGGTACTCGACCGTCTTCTGCATGTCGTCGACCTCGAGCGCCATCATGCGGCATCCGAGATGCGCGTTCCGTGGGGCGGGGTCGACCGAAGCGCCCTCGTACGAAATGAGCTCGACCGTCGTGCCGCCCAGGTCCAAGTACACAAGGCCCATCGGCACGCCGAGAACCGAGCCGTCGATTCGGCCGCATGATCTGACCTTGAACCCCAGTCCCCCCGGTGTAGAACTCCACAGTTTGTTGTCGATAGGGCTCATTTCAGGATCTTCCTCACGTCGGTGACGACGCCCGTGATGGCGGCGGCGGCGACCACGGCGGGCTCATGAGCAGGGTGCGCCCGGTGGGACTGCCTGGCGCCCGATGAAGTTGCGATTGCTGGACAACGCGCTCATCTCGCGGCCCCTGGAGCTTGTCGTCGTTCATGCCGAGGCACATCGAGCAGCGCCGGCCTTGCGCCACTCGAAGCGCAGCCAGGAAGATCTCGTGCAGGCCCTCCGCCGCGGTCCTCCGGCGCTTAAGCGACGGCGATGGACTCCTTGTGGACGTCGAGACCAACGTAGAGAGTTTTGCTAGACTATGCCATGGCTGACCTCCAAGCTCGCAAGTGTGCCAAGAGCACGTGGCGGCTCTGGCCTCCCAAGGCTAACCCGCGTTGAGCTGGAGGTCAGCCTCTCTGCGCGGAAGTCATCATGTCTATGTTATCTACGCTCCGGACCCTGGGGACCATGCCGGACAGGACCCCGCTGTGGGCGTTGACTACTTGTGCAACGTCGCTTACAGCCACTTACCCCAGGCTGAGCAGGCTGAGTGTCTCGAATGAGCGGAGGCGCCAAGATGCGTCACCTACTTCGTCGCACCGCTCCGCTCGCTTTCGGCCTCTTCGTTCTCGCCACGTCGGCCTCCGCCGAGTGCGCGTGGGTGCTGTGGGTGAACGCTCTCAACCCCGATGGAAGTACTCTACGATGGGAGCCTTCGCAAGCCGTCCCGTCCGAGGGGTCGTGCCGAGGCGTCATGGCCGGTGCCATGGCTTCCTTCGCCAAGGGACGTTTGGTCGAGGGAGGGATTGTGACGTTTCCAGACGGCACCCGAGTCAAGCTCCTCTGCCTCCCCGACACCGTGGATCCGCGCGGGCCCAGGGGGAAGTGAACTGTGTGCGGCGAAAGATCGCACGTGTTCCTACTACCTCATTCCTAATACCTCAGTCCTAACCCGCCTCCTGGGATTCACGAAAATGAAGGCAGTGACGCTCGGGCTGCTGGTTCTCGTTATGGCGCTGCTGTGGCCGAGCTGTCTAGCGGCGGCCCCGGTTCTGGTGCGCTTCGCCGAGGGCGTCACACATGGGTTCCTTGTGCTGCGCACGATCAACGACGTCCTTTTGGCGCCGGGCGATCTCCTCCAGACGGCGCGGGGCGGAGAGGTCGAGAGCCGCATGGTGTTCCGCTTCAAGGATGGGTCGGTGTTCGACGAAACGGTGGTGTTTACTCAACAGCGCGTCTTTGCCATGCAGAGCTATCACCTAGTCCAGCGCGGACCCGTCTTCGCCGAGGACACCGAGATCTCGCTGCAGCGAACTACCGGACAGTACCGCGTGAAAACCAAGGCCCACAAGGACGGGCGGGAGCAGGTGCTCGACGGCACGCTCGACCTGCCCCCCGACGTCTGTAACGGTATGGTCCTCATCGTCGCGAAGAACCTCCTCAAGGGGGCGAGCGCAAGCGTCCACCTCGTGGTCTTCACGCCCACGCCGCGGCTCATCCAGCTGGAGGTGGCACCGGAGGGCGAGCACAAGGTGCTGGTCGGCGACCTTGCGAAGACCGCGATCCACTACGTTTTCAAACCCCGCCTGGGGAGCTGGCTCAAGCTCTTCGCCACGCTGCTCGGGCGCGTGCCGCCGGACTACCACGCCTGGATCGTTACCGACGAGGTGCCGGCGTTCGTGAGGTTCGAGGGGCCGCTCTACACCAGGGGACCGATTTGGCGGATCGAGCTGACGAGCCCCCGATTAGTTAGCTGGAGCGGTTCCGGTCGCGCAGAGGGTGTTGTGAGACTAGATGGAGGATCATCGCCGCCGTGACACGCGGCAGTCAGAGAGCATTCGAAGAGGGCGGCCTGCGGCCTTTGGGTTGGGACGCGGTGGTTCAGCTTAGCTGTAGCTAGCGGTTACCAGGCCAGCTCGAGCTGGCGCCGGCGCGCGGGACGCTCGGCCGCGACCCGATCCGTCCGGCTCCGCCCGGGGAACTCCGTCTCCAGCGCGATGCGCGAGGCGATCCGCTCGACCGCCTCCCGGTATCCCGCCTTGGCGGAAGCGCCGCCGGCATAGAGCGCCTGGTACCGCGGCAGGAGGCGCGGGAACTCTCGCCCGATGAAGTCCAGGAAGTAGGCCCGGGTGTCGCCGCGCAGGAACAGCACATTCCAGATCGCCTCCCGGGCGCCCGCCCCTCGCGCGGCCGCGAAGAGCGCGCGGAGCCCCGTCTCGCGGTCGGTGATGAAGGGCAGCACCGGCATGGCGAAGAGCCGGGTCGGAATGCCGGCCCCGCTCAGCTCGGCCATGGCTGCCAGCCGGAGGTCGGGGCGGGGCGCACGGGGCTCGAGACGGCGAAGCAGCGTCGCGTCGAGCGACGTGAGCGAGACATTGACGATGAGGTCGCTGGCCCCGGCGATCTCCCGCAGCAGGTCGAGATCACGGGTGACTCCCGCCGACTTGGTCGTGATCCCGACGCGCAGCCCCGGCACGCGCTTGACGGCTTCCAGCACGCCGCGGGTCACCGAGAACCGCGCTTCCGCCGGCTGATACGGGTCGGTGGCGGCGCCGATAGCCACCTCTTCTCCGCTCTCGCGGGCCCGCCTGAGCCGGGCCACGAGGTGCTCGGGATCGGCGCCCTTCACATAGATCCGGCTCTCGAACTCGGCTGGGTCCGCATGGCCGAGGTACGCATGGGTCGGGCGCGCATAGCAGTACCGGCATGCGAACTCACAACCACGGAAGGGATTGATGGTCCAGCCAAAGGGCAGCCTCGCGTCGCTCAGGCGGTTTACGAGCTCCGCACTGGCAAGTGCCCGGAACTCCACCCGCCGCCGCTCGTCGACGATGGGGCCCATACGCTTCACGAAGCCCGGAGCGGGTAGACCCGCCTTGTTCATGTACTCCTCACGTGATGAGTTTACACGCCGCTGAAAAAGGCCCCGAGACAAGCTCCCGGGGCCCTCCCCGACCGCGAGCCTAACCGTCTAGCGCCGCCAGCCCCCGCCCCCACCTCCGCCTCCGCGGGGACCACCGCCCCCGCCACCCCGGGGACCACCGCCCGCACCGCCGGCGCCTCGCTGTGGCTGAGGACGCGCCTCATCCACGACGAGGTTGCGGTCCCGGAAGAGGCGGCCGTTCAGCATCTCGATGGCCTTGGCCGATTCCTCCTTGGTCGCCATCTCGACGAAGCCGAAGCCGCGCGGTCGCCCCGTGAACTGATCGGTGACGATGCGGACCGATTCGACGGTGCCGGCCTGCTGGAAGAGCTCGCGGAGATCCTCTTCCGTGGCCTGGAAGGAGAGGTTACCGACGAACAGCTTTGCGGGCATCACTGGCCTCCTGCCGCGATCAGGACCGAAGGTGCACTCTCTCCGGGTCACCGGCGGCGCATGGGGATGTCTCCCCGTAGAACGCGTCCGCAACCACGAACCCACGCTGAAGGCCCGTTTTGCGTGCGCATACCGTACTGATGCGCCCAGACCGTGTCAAGGACAAGTTCGCATAATCGAATGGGGGATGTTCTTTGTTTCACGACCCCTTATCCCGGTCGGATCGGCGCAAACAGCCGCAATTGGCCGCCTGCTAGGCTAGCGGCCACTCCTCCGCTCGCTCAGGTCCTCGAGGAGCGGGGCCAGGCCGTGGGCCCGCTCGAGCGGGCCGGCCGTCTCGTGTGGGTCCGTTTTAGTCCACTCCGAAGTCGTAGATCTTGCCCGAGCCCGCCCCGAAGCCGGTGGCGAGGATGAACCCGTACTCGCCGGGCGGGAGCGGCGCGGCCGGGGTCACCCGGTAGAAGCCACGCGGATCGCGCTCGATGTTGATCGCGATCTTGTCCTCGTTGCGCACCCCCATCTTCTGGGTGCCGCCGAACGGCATGAAGGCGCCGCTGCCGATCTTCAGGTTGCGATCGTTGTGCTCGTCACCCGGCTTGAGCCGCACCAGCGGCGCGTCCGTCGAGGAGTACGTGCTGAAGAACACGGGCTGCTTCTCCGAAATCCGGTACTTCGCCTTCCGTCCCTCCAGCACGACCTCGCTCTTGCTCTGGAAGAAGGCCATGTTGGTCTCGAGGTTGGCCGAGGTCGCGAACATCTCGACGTACGTGTCGCCGATGAGCTGGTAGATCACGTCCTGATTCTTGAGCGCCCCGGCGGCGACTGCCGGTGCCAGCGGCGCGGGCATCGCGCCGGTGGTCGCCGAGCCGGAGCCCGCCGCCACCATAGCCTCCAGCACCTTGTCGGAGATGCCGGCCTTCTTCAGGCTCACCAGCGAATCCGTCTTGAGATCGAACTTGGTCGCGGTCGACTTGATCTTGGCGATGACTACCGCCTCGGGCAGGCCCGCCTTGACCATCTGGATGACGGAATCGTTGGTGAGCACTTCCTGGGCGAGCGAGGTGGCGCCCGGCAGCGACAGGCCGAGGATACCCACCAGGATCAGGGTCGGTATGACGCGCATCATCTTCATGAGGCCTCCTGGGCGACGGGAAACGGTCGGCACCGGTCGCGACCGGCCGGGCCGATCCCGGCGATCGCGGCGACCGGCCACCAACTTAGGGTACTTCGTAAACCCGGTCAATAGCACAGGCGGGTAACCCTCAACGAATCCCTACGTAGCGAGTCAAACCCGACGGCTGGCCTACGCGAGGGTCGTTTCGCTAGCTTAGCTACGCTAGAGGTAGACCCCCCGGCTCATCGCCCCGTCGACGGTGATCGCGATGCCGCTGAGGAAGGAGGCCCGCGCCGAGGCCAGGAAGCAGACCAGATCTCCGACCTCCTCGGGCAACGCGATGCGGCCCAGGGGAAAGCTCTTGCTCTGCTCTGCCACGAAGACATCGAAGTCCTTGCCGGCGGCCTCGGCCTGCTGGCGCTGAAGATTGTCCCAGCGGTCGGTCCTCACGGGTCCCGGCGACACGGCCGTGACAAGAATATTGGAGCGCGCGCCGAGATCGGCCAGCGCCTTGGTGAAGTTGATGAGCGCGGCATTGGCGGCGCCGCCCATCATGTAGGTCGTCGCCGGATTGCGAGCGGCCATGCCCACCACGTTGACGATGCGTCCCCCACCCTGCTTCTGCATGGCGGGGAACACCGCGCGCGCCATGCGGATATAGCCCAAGAGCTTGAGGCTCCAACCCTTCATCCACTCCTCGTCTGGCGTCGTGAGGAAGTCGCCGCCCTTGATGGCGCCGGCATTGTTCACCAGCACGTCGAGCCTGCCGAAGCGCGCGAGCGCCTCGGCGGCTGCGCGCTCCACTCCCGCGAGCTCGGACAGGTCCACGGCCAGCGTCTCGACCGTCTGCCCCGTCTCCCGCTTGATCGCCCGCGCCGCGTCGCCGAGCGCGTCAGCGCTCCGCGAGCAGATCATGACGCGGGCGCCCTCGGACGCGAGCGCCCGCGCGGTCGCCAGCCCTATGCCCTTGCTGCCCCCCGTGACGAGAACTGTCTTGCCCGTGAGCTCGAGATTCATGGCTAGCCGGTGACCTCCAGCGTGCGGCGAGATTCACTCTGATGTCGCATAGCGCTTGATCATGTCCTCCCAGGTGCCAACGGGTAGACCCTCCGCCCACTCCCGCCCTTCCGAATCCCTGCCGAAGTACTCCGCCATGTACACCTGCGCCTCGCGCTTGCTGTGGAAGAGCCGCCAGACGTGCGCGGCGCTGCCACCCGGGCGTCTCAGGTAGAAGACCGGATCGGCCGGACCCTGGGGCTCGTACTGAGTCCGCTCGCCAAACTGGTCTATCGTGATCCACACGGCGGCGATGCCATGGGCGGAGAGCACGCGCGTCTGGAGCGATTCCTCGTCGGGCAGCGACTCGACGTCGCCGAGCCTCGGCCCGTAGTACACGGGCACGGCCGACCCGTCGACCGCGAGCTTGGCCGGCAGCGGCGGGCCCGCCTCATCCAGGAGCGCCTTGGACCGCTCGCCCATCCAGAACTCGCCCCGGACGTAGAGGTCCGGCCACGCCTCGACGAGACGGCCCGCGGCCACCTTCGAACGGCGCCGGGCTATCTCGCCCTGGTCCGCCACGAGATAGAGCCTAGTCATCGCCCACTCTGACCGGAAACCTCGGCACCTCGCTCCAGTCGAAAGCGGTCGGGGCCGCGTCTCCGAGCGAGACGATGCGGGCGAGACAGTGCTGGAGCGCCCGCCCGAAGGGATCAAGCGGCACGCCTTCGAGCTGCCGCTCCAGCACTTTGGCGCACCCGTCGTGCAGGAGAGCACAGGCGCCGCTGACATTGCCATTGGCCAGATGCTGGAATCCAACGGCGATCTGGATGAGCCCCTGCAGTGCCTCGCGCGCGTCGCTCTCGGAACGCATCCAGTAGGGCTCGAGCAGCTCGTGGACCTCGAAGTACAGGTGAGCGTGGAAGAGCAGCGCGGCCGAGACCAGCGCCGTCGCCAGCGGCGGGTCGGGCGCGTCGAGCGGGCGGCCGTGCAGGATCCGCCGCGCGCGCTCGGCCCGCTCCCCGAACTCGGCCTCGTAGGCCTTGAAGCCGCCCTTGAGCCGCAGGCCTCCGCCGCGCTCCTCGAAGAGATCGAAGGGAAACGCCTCCGAGAGCGGTCGCGCGATGGCCTCCGCATCGGGCTGGAGGCACGCGGCGGCCACCGTTTCCAGCGCCTGTCGAGCCCTCGGGTCGGACAGCGCCTCCAGGATGAGCTCAGCCAGCCGATTCCGCAGGGGCAGAGGGAGCGTCATGGCGGGTTCCGGCGCGAGCCTAGAGACGCTCCACGCGCGTGCCGGCTATCAGGTCGTGCAGCGCGCGCTTGTCGCTCCGGACGCCGGCCATGATGAAGCCGATGCCGAGAGTGAGAGTCGAGAGGATGGTGGCGAAGTAGCGCCCGATCGACTGGCCGAGGCTGAGGGGCCCGCCGTCCATGCGCACGACGCGGATCTGCATCAGCATCTTGCCGAAGGTCTGGCCCCAGCGCCAGTGAAACACGATGGTGTAGACGTTGCTGATGATCCAGTTGAAGAGGTGCGTGGCCACTGCCACCGCCATCCCGGATCGCGTGCCCCCGCCCCACAGGACCCAGCCCAGACCGATGAGGACAGCCTGGACGAGGAGGAGGAAGAAGAAGTCGATCACGAGCGCCACGAAGCGGATCCAGAAGCCGGCGGGTCGGACGGCGGCCTGAGGGCCCGCCGAGTACGGAGCATACGGCGGGATGGTCGGCCGGATCGGCGGCGGAAAGCTTGGACCAATCGACGGGCCGATCGTGACGAGAGAAGCGCCGCAGCGCGCGCAATATTGCGCCACATCAGCCTGCCACCCGCAGCGGGGGCACGTAACCGGCATCGCGGCGTATCCTAGCACAACTGCCCGGCGCCGCCGGTTTCGGCCACGCTATAATACGCACATGATCTCCGTGCGCGACGCGCAGGCTCAGATCCTCGCCCGGATCGCGACTGTCGCGGCGCCCGAGATGATTCCCCTGGGCGCCGCGCTGGGCCGCGTCCTGGCCGAAGACGTGCGCGCGGAGATGGATGTGCCGCCCACTGACAACTCGGCCGTGGATGGCTACGCGGTCGCCTCCTCCGATATCCCCGTCGGCGGGACGCGCACGCTCGAGGTGGTCGCCGAGCTGGCCGCGGGCTCGGTCTTCCTGGATACCCTCCGCCGCGGTCAGGCGCTCCGCATCATGACGGGCGCGCCCATGCCCGCCGGCGCCGATACCGTCTACCCGCAGGAGATCGTGACCCGCGAGGGCGACCGCCTCACGATCGGACCGATCGCGGCCGGCGCGAACAGACGTCTTCGCGCCGAGGATGTCGGTGCGGGCCAGGTGGTGCTGCCGGCGGGTAGCGTCCTGCGCCCTCAGGAGATCGGCGTGGCGGCCTCGCTCGGCCTGCCGCAGCTTCTCGTGCGCCAGAAGCCGCGGGTCGCCGTGCTCTCGACGGGCGACGAGGTTGCCGAACCCGGATCCTCACGCAAGCCCGGACAGGTCTACGACTCGAACCGCTTCTCGCTGCGTGGGCTCGTCGAGGCCAATGGCGCCCTGGCCGTGGACGACGGCATCGTCCCCGACCACTTCGAGGAGCTCCACGCCCGCCTCCTCCGCGCCGCCGAGCACGCCGATGTCGTCCTGACCTCGGGCGGCGTCTCCGTCGGCGACTATGACCTCGTGAAGGCCGTGCTCCAGCAGGCGGGCGGCATCCACTTCTGGCAGGTGGCCATGCAGCCGGGGCGCCCGCTCGCCGTCGGAAGCATCGGCCGCGCGCATTTCTTCGGCCTGCCTGGCAATCCGGTCGCCTCGATGCTGACCTTCCACCTCTTCGTCAGGCCGGCGCTCTGGAAGCTCGCCGGACGCCGCGAGCTCTCGGTGACGGCCTTCCGCGCCATGGCCGCCGAGCCCATGGGAAAGAAGGCAGGCCGCCGCGAGTTCAAGCGCGGCATCCTGGCCTACGCCGACGACCGCTGGGAGGTGCGCACCACGGGGCCGCAGGGCTCGGGCATCCTCACCTCGATGACGGCGGGCAATTGCTTCATCGTAATCGAGGAGGAGCGCGGCAACGTGGCCGCCGGCGAGCCGGTCTGGGTCGAGCCCTTCGTGGGCTGGTGAGCATCCGCTGATGCCCTCCGCCATCCGCACCGACCTCATCGAGCGCCTCAGCCCGCTCGTGAGAGATCTGGCCACCGGCTATGCGCGCAGCCTGCCGCACCTCCACTACGCCGACATCCGCCTCGAGATCGGCGAGGGCAAGTACGCCTCGGCCGAGAACGGCGCCTCCAAGAGCGCGGGCGAGGACGCGGTGCTGGCCGCAGGCATCCGGGTACTCGCCGGCGATCGCTCCGTGGCGCCCGGTTACTTCGGCCGGGGCCTGGGCGAAGCCGATCTGCCTCGCCTCGAGGCTATCTTGAAGGAGGGGCTCGACGCGGCCTATCGCCGCGCGCTGGCCAACGCCGAGTACAAGGCCGACGCGCGCGGGAAGTTCGGGCCGCTCGGCGAGGCGCTCGCCGACACGCGGCTGCACCCCATCCGCGTCTGCCAGGAGACCGTGCCCGCCGTGTACGAGACGGATCCGCGCGCCGTGGACCTGGGCGTGATGGTGCGCTTCACGGAGGATATCTCGCGCCGGGTCAAGGCGGCCGAGCCGGCCATCGGCTACAACTTCATCTCGACGATGACGCAGCTCACGCGCGAGCTCTTCGCCTCGTCCGAGGGCGCGCTCATCGACCAGGCCTTCGCGCTCACGCAGGGCATGTGCTACGTCGTCGCCACCGGGGCGGACAACAGCCAGGAAATCTACGACGTGGTCGGACACCAGCGCGGCTGGGAGATCCTCGAGCGCGGCGTCGATGACCCGCTCATGCCCTTCCCGCCCTTCGCCGACTTCGCCCTGGCCATGGCGCGCGAGTCGGCCCTGCTCGCCGCGGCGCCGGTCCTGCCGGGGCTCGACCGCGAGGTTACAGTCGTGACCGATCCGCACTACAACACGCTCGTGTCGCACGAGATCATCGGGCATCCCATGGAGCTCGATCGGGGCCTCAAGATGGAGACGGCGTATGCGGGGCGATCCTGGCTGCTCAAGGGCCTCGACGACACCCAGGTGGGGCGACAGATCGCCTCGCCGCTGGTCAACGCCTTCTCGGACCCTTCGCTACCCGGGTACGGCCACTACAAGTATGACCACGAGGGCACGCCTGCCCGGCGCGTGGCCCATATCGACCGGGGGATCTTCAAGGGCTTCATGAACAGCCGCCAGACCGCGGCCATCTTCGGCGCCGAGCCCAATGGGCACTGGAAGGCGACCGAGGCGCCGCTCATCCCGCTGATTCGGATGTCGAACACCGTCTTCGCCGCGGGCGACCGCGACCCGGCGGACATCATCAAGGAAGTCGATTACGGGTACTATCTCGTCGGCCACAAGACGCCGTCCATAGCCGAGAGCCGCGAGAACTTCCGCATCTCGGCCCGCAAGGTCTACGAGATCCGGAACGGGCAGATCGGCCGCCTCTACCGCGACGGCGGCATCATGGCTGACAGCCGCGATTACCTGATGAAGGTGGACGCGGTGGGCCGGGATTTCAGGCTCTACCCCATCCCCAACTGCGGCAAGGGACAGCCCATGCAGACCAAGAAGCTCGGCAACGGCGGCCCGACCATGCGAAGCCGGGCGATCATCAGGGGAGGCCAGGGATGAGCCCCCCCCTCACCCTACCCTCTCCCCCAGAGGGGGCGAGGGGTTTGAAAAGGAGTCCTCATTTTGATTCCCTCTCCCCCGGGGAAGAGAGAGTAGAGACAGGAGAGGGAAACCAGCACACGTATCCTTCGCCCGAAGTGTTGAATCCCTCTCCCCCAAATGGGGGAGAGGGCAGGGTGAGGGGGGCTCTGCTCGCGGCACTCGTCATCGCGACCGCGATCCTGTGGGCGGCGCCGGCGCCTGCCGACGACCCCGAGGTGCCCGAGAAGTACATCTCGGTGGACGAGGCCAAGGCGCACGTCGACAAGCGCCAGCGCGTTCTCTTCGTCGACGTCCGCGAGAGAGCGCAGTACGACGACCTGCACATCAAGGGGGCGATCAATGTCCCGCTCGACGAGATACGGAGGCACCTCCGGGACATCCCGCGCAACGAGCTCGTCGTCCTCTACTGAGCGTGCCCGCACGCACTGGCCCGTGCGGCCTACAGGTCCCTGTACCAGGCGGGCTACCGGAACATGATGATCCTCGACGAGGGGATTCCGGGTTGGGCGGAGAAGAGGTATCCGACGGCGGTGACCGCGGCGAGGCGTCCCTAGTGCC
>Ga0137375_10002399_pt1 | contig 22048 bp, 30 predicted proteins | sample SagtaG_24_FD_104936 | JGI IMG/M metagenome (GOLD analysis project Ga0137375, IMG submission 104936) | Vadose zone soil microbial communities from Sagehorn Ranch, Mendocino, California, USA - Sage1_R_113_16 metaG | ecosystem: Environmental > Terrestrial > Soil > Vadose zone | place: USA... | reverse complement strand
GACGACGAGCAACGGGAGCTGCTGCAGCGCTATGTCGACGCGTTCCAGCGCTACGACATGGAGGCGCTGACAGCCCTGCTGCACGAGGACGCCAAGCAGACGATGCCGCCGTACGAGATGTGGCTGCAGGGCAGCGAGGAGATCCTGCGCTTCTGGACCGGCCCGGGTGCCGCTTGCCGCGGATCACTGCTGATCCCGACCGTGGCCAACGGCCTGCCGGCCTTCGGGCAGTACCGGCCGAGCGGCCCGGGCGGCAGCTTCGAGCCCTGGGCTCTGCAGGTGCTCGAGCTGTCAGGCGGGCGGATCATCGGCTTCAACGCGTTCCTCGACACCGAGCGCTTGTTCCCGCTCTTCGGCCTGCCACCCGTTCCGCCCGAGTAGGACCTCTTCCAGGCCGGCGAATGCGACCAGCTCTCGGAGCTCTGGTGACACGTTGGTGAAGCGAAGCCGGGTGCCGCGCCTCCGTGCGTGCAGATGTGCGCGCGCCAAGGCGTTGACGGTCGCGAGGTCCGCGGCGCGAATGTGGCCGACATCGCAGTCCACGTGTTAGGGACCGGGGACAACGAGGAAACTCATCGGCGGGCTAACCCAAACGACTGGAAAGGAGTCTGACCCGGCATGACCGACCTGACAGCGCGGAAGCGATGGCTGGCTCTCTACATCCTCTGCCTCGGCGATCTGATGATCGTCCTCGACTCGACCATCGTGAATGTCGCGCTGCCGTCGATCCGGAGCGACCTCGGTTTCTCGGAGGCCTCGCTGGCATGGGTCGTCAACGCATACCTGCTCACCTTCGGCGGCTTCCTGCTGCTTGCCGGCCGCCTGGGCGACCTGTACGGACAGCGACGTCTCTTCCTGATCGGGATCGCCGAATTCACAGTCGCGTCCCTGCTCTGCGGTCTCGCCAACTCGGAAGGACTGCTCGTCGCAGCACGTGCAATTCAGGGCCTCGGCGGCGCGATCGTGTCGGCGATCGCGCTCTCGCTGATCATGATCCTCTTCACCGAGCCGGCCGAACGGGCGAAGGCGATGGGCGTCATCGGCTTCGTTCTCTCCGGCGGCGGCACCGCCGGCGTACTCCTGGGCGGGACGCTCACCGACCTGCTGAGCTGGCACTGGATCTTCCTCGTCAACATCCCCGTCGGGATTGCGGTGCTCGCGCTCTCCCGGGTCCTGCTTCCGCGCGACACGATGATGCGCTCGGGCAGCCTGGACATCGCCGGTGCGGTGACGATCACCGCATCCTTGATGCTCGCCGTCTACGCGATCGTGAACGGGAACCAGGAGGGGTGGACGTCAGCTCAGACCCTCGGCATGCTCGGCGGCGCGGCCGCCCTGCTCGCCGCGTTCCTCGTGATCGAGACGCGCGTGAGTGCGCCGCTGATGCCGCTCGGCATCTTCCGCGTCCGCAACGTCACGAGCGCGAACGTGACGGGGATCCTGCTCGCCGGCGCGATGTTCGCGTGGTTCTTCCTCTCCGCCCTGTACCTGCAGCGCGTGCTCGGCTACTCGCCGCTGGATGTGGGCTTCGCCTTCCTCCCCGGCACGCTGCTCTGGGGCGCATCCTCGCTGCTCCTCTCGGACAAGCTCGTGATCCGGTACGGCATCAAGGTGCCGCTGGTCGGCGGGCTGCTGCTCTACGTCGTCGCCCTGCTGCTCTTCGCGCGCGCGCCCGTCGACGGGAGCTACTTCGTCGACGTGCTCCCGGGCATGCTCATCCTCGGCATCGGCGGTGGGATCACGTTCAACCCGATCCTGCTGGCGGCCATGAGCGGCGTCGAGCCGACCGAGGCCGGGCTGGCGTCGGGTGTCGTCAACACCTCCTTCATGATGGGCGGCGCCCTCGGTCTCGCGATCCTCGCCAGCGTCGCGGCCTCGCGGACGGACAGCCTGACGAGCTCGGGTCACGGCCCGCTCGCGGCGCTCAACGGCGGCTATCACGTCGCGTTTCTGATCGGCGCCGGCTTCGCGGTGGTCGCGGCGGCGGTCGCCTGGTCGCTGATCCGCGCCGAGGCACCCGCGCATGTCCCCGAAGCTGAGGGCATGCCCGCGCCCGCCGGCGAGCGATGAGTTTCGCTCCGCTGCACCGTCTGAACAGTGACGGCGCAGTCACGACGCGAAAGGAGCACAGATGGGCAACCCGGTCGTCCACTTCGAGATCATGTGCAAGGACGCCGACAAGCTGAGGAGCTATTACCACGAGCTCTTCGGCTGGGATTTCAACGCCGACAACCCTCAGAACTACGGCCTCGTCCGGCGCGAGGAGAACCTGATGCCCGACGGTGTCGGGATCGGCGGCGGGATCGGCTCCGCCCCGGACTACGACGGTCACGTCACGTTCTACGTGGGCGTGAAGGATGTGGAAGAGGCGCTGGCCAAGGCGGAGAGCCTGGGCGGGTCGCGGATGATGGGCCCTGAGAGGGTGACGGGTGCGGGCGGCGAGGTGATCATCGGGTTGATGCGCGATCCCGAGGGTCACATCGTCGGAGTCGCGACCTCCTAGGCGCCGATCATCTGCTAACGACGGTAGGCTGAGTGGCCCCAACCCAGGAGGCGCGTTTGAGTAGCAAGCGACAGACGACGATGGCGAAATTGCAGCGCGAGAGGCGGGTGGAGGAGCGCCGCACGCTGAAACGGGAGAAGAAGCAGGCGGCGGCCGCGGCCCGCAAGGCCGGGATCCAGCCCGAGGAGTTCGACGAGGAGACGGCCGAGGCCGGAGAGCAGCCGGAGGAGATTTCCGCTACCGTCGAAGGCGAATAGAGCGAGTTCGGTTGCGCAGCAGCGCTTTCCCTGCCCGTTCGTGAGTTGGCAAGGGAGGTGTTTTTATGGCAACTGGAACCGTGAAGTGGTTCAGTGATTCAAAGGGTTACGGGTTCATCACCCCCGACGAGGGCGGCAAGGACCTGTTCATCCATCACAGCAACATCATCGGAAACGGCTACAAGTCGTTGACCGAGGGTGCCAAGGTCGTGTTCGAGCAGCGCGAGGGCAACAAGGGCATCGAGGCGTACGACGTCTCGACTGCAGCCGCCTCTTAAGGCACGTGCTCACCGGTGTCGCGCGCGCGCTTTCTCCGCGCGCGCGACCCGAAACCAGAGGTGAGAGGAGAGTGTGCTGTGGTGAACGGCACTATGGCGTGGTTCCACGAGGAGCGGGGCGCGGGCTTCCTCCTCACCGAGGACGGTGAACGGCTGCCCGTCGACCGCGACAGCTTCGTGGACGGAAGCGCGCCGGTAGGGCGCTGCGCCGGGCTCGCCGTCAGCTTCAGGGTCGCGGAGCTGGACGGCGAACGGGTCGCCGTCGAGGTGGCTCTGATCGAGTCTGACGCTCCGCGCCGCGCACGCCGGCGCGGCTCGAGCTACCGCAGCGGCTGATCCCTACCGCTTCGGGACGTACCGAAGGTGCGTCACGTAGGGGGACTCGACCACACGCGTGAGCTCGAGCTCGGCCGGCTCGAGATCGTCGAGCAGGCGCACGCCGCCGGCACCGAGCAGCACCGGGACCAGGTGGACGTTCAGCTCGTCGAGCAGTCCGGCCTTCAGGACTTGCTGCACGATGCTTCCGCCGCCCCCCACCTGAACGTTCTTGTCGCCGGCCGCGGCGCCTGCCTGCTCGAGCGCCGCCTCGATCCCGTCGGTCACGAACGTGTAGGACGTTCCGCCCTCCTTCGTCACGGGCTCGCGTGGATGGTGCGTGACGATGAAGACCGGAGCGTGGAAGGGCGGATCGTCTCCCCACCAGCCGGCCGCGTTCGGATCCTGTTCCCAGGGCCCGTCGCCCCCGCTGAACATGCGCCTGCCCATCACGACGGCGCCGCTGGCGTCCAGCCATTCCCTCGCGACTTCGTCGTCCGGGCCGGTCTCGCCGCCGGACATGCCGTGTGTCTCGCGAAAGGTTTTCAGCCGGAACGCCCACTCGTGCAGGCGCTCGCCGCCTCGACCGAGCGGTTCCTCCAGCGTCTGGTCCGGGCCGGCCACGTAGCCGTCAAGGGACATCGAGAGATCGCAGAAGACCTTGCCCATCGTCGCGCCATCCTTTCCGATTCGGTGTCGCTTCTACAGACTGTGCGACGGGCAGAAAATCATCGTCAGCGTCTGTAGGTGAGGATGGCGATGCCGTCGCCGACGACCTTCGAGTCCGCGAGCTCCCACGGCTTCTTGTCACTCGTCTCGCCGAAGAGACGCTTGCCGGTGCCGAGCACGACCGGAAAGACCATCAGCCGCAGCTCGTCGACGAGATCGTGTTCGACCAGCGTCTGTACGAGCTGCGCGCTGCCGGCAACGAGGATCACGCCGTCCACCTCGTCCTTCAGCTTCGTCACCTCGTCGACGACGTCGCCGCTCAGGATGGTCGAGTTGTTCCAGTCGGCCGTCTTCAGCGTGGACGAGACAACGTACTTCGGCATGTTGTTCATCTTGTCCGCGAAGCCGACCTCGTCGGTGAACGTCGGCCACGCGGCGGCGAAGCCCTCGTACGTCACGCGGCCGAGCAGCTGCGCGTCCGCCTCCCGGAGCTCGTTCAACTTGAACTCGTCGCCCTCGTCACCGCGGTTGATCTCGAAGGTCCAGCCTGCGTGTTTGAAGTCCTCGCCGCCGCCCGGCGCCTCCAGAACGCCGTCGAGCGAGACGAATTCCGTTACGACGATCCTGCCCATGCACTGCTCCTTTCGTCCGGTGAACGGGTTACTATATTCAACCTGAAGGTTGAATAGTGCCGACCGATCAGCTCACCACCACGTTCGCCGCGCTTGCCGACCCGACTCGACGCGCGATCCTCTCGCGGCTCGCGCACGGCGAGGCGACCGTGACCGAGCTCGCGGCTCCCTTTCCGATCACCATCCAGGCCGTGTCGAAGCATCTCCGCGTGCTCGAAGACGCCGGGTTGATCGAACGGACCCGGACGGCCCAGCTGCGACCGTCGCGCCTTCGCAGCCGGCCGCTCGAGCAGGCGGCGAGCTGGCTCGAGGCGCTCTGGGACGAAAGCTTCGATCACCTCGAGAGCCGGCTCCATCGTGGCTGAGCCGGGGATCACGATCACGCGCGTCTTCGACGCACCGCGCGAACGCGTATGGAAGGAGTGGACCGAGCCGTCGCGCTTCGCAGACTGGTTCGGCGGGCCGACGGCGGACGTCCCGCTCGAGACCGTGTCGATGGACGTCACGCCGGGCGGTGCCTGGAGGCTGACGATGTTCGCCGAGCCGGGCCGCCGCGAGATCCAGTGGCACGGCGAGTACCTCGAGGTGGTCGAGCCCGCACGCCTCGTCTTCTCCGTGTCGGACGAGCCGGGAGGCGAGCGCTACGAGATCGTGACCGTCGAGCTCACGGCTCTCGGTGACGGTCGCACGAGGATGCACTTCCAGCAGCGGGGGCAGCTGCCACCTGACGTGTACGAGGCCGCGAAGAGTGGGTGGAGCGCCTTCTTCGACCGGATCGCCGAGCGTCTCGCAGCCTGATCGCGAGCACGAGCGCCGCTGCGGCGCCCGGCACGACGAGGAACCACTCAGAGAAGACCGCGACGACGCAGATCGGTACGAGCGCAACGATTGCCGCCACACGCAAGCGCCCTGTCAGCATCCGGACGGCGGACGCGAGCGCGAAGACGTACACGACGATGAAGCACGCCGAGGTCGCGCGAATCAGGTCGCTCGTGCTGCTGATCCCGGCGGCGAGCCCGGCGAGCAGGACGGCCGCGCTGGCGCCGAGCGCAAGCAGCGGCCTGCGCGGGATGCTGCGGTGTGCATCGCCCGCCAGCCAGGCAGGCAGAGCCCGCTCGGCGGCGAGCGCGGCCGCGAGCTTCGCCGCGGCGCCTGTGTAGACGTTCATCGTCCCCATCGTCAGCGCCACGGCCAGCACGGCGGTTGCGTCACGGCCCGCGTGTCCGAAGCCGACGGCGATCAAGTCGGCGAGCGGAACGCGCGAGTCGCGCGTCGCCGCCGTCACGATCGTCGCAACGGCAAGCCCCGCGTACAGGACGGTGATCACTGCGAACGCAAGCGCCATCGCGCGCGGAAGGTCACGGCTCGGGTCACGGAACTCACCGGCGAGCTGAGCCATCGCCTCCCAGCCGATGAAGAGCCAGATGAGGATGTTCGCGGCCGTGCCGACCGCCCACCAGCCGTGCGGCGCGAACGGCGTCCAGTTGTCGGTCGCGCGGGTCGGCAGCGCGACGGCAACCGCAACGGCGACGACAGCGACGAGCACCGCCGAGAGGGCGAGCTGGAAGCCGGACGACAGGCGCAGGCCCGCCGCATTGGCGGTGAGCACCACCGCATACATCGTCAGCCCGACGACCACGGCGACACCGGTGCCCGATCCCGTTAGGTCGGCGACGTAGTACCCGCCGATCAACGCGACCGCGGGCCCGCCGAAGACGACGGCGGTCATGAACCACGCGCCCGTCACCGCGGCGGCGGTCTCGCCGAATCCCTCGCGCACGTACGCCGAGACGCCGCCCGCGACCGGATGGCGGATCCCGAGCGCGGCGAACGTGATTGCGAGCGGCGCCGCGAGAAGCAGTAGCGCCGCCCAGGCGACGATCGACGCGGGCCCCGCCGACTTCGCCGCCAGGGAAGGCACGAGCAGGAGGCCTGGGCCGACCAGTGCGCCGATGTAGAGCGCTGCGCCGCGTGGCACGCTCAACATGGCGGGACGGTAGCGAAGAAATAGGGCGAAACTCGCCCGCTATTCCTGCTTGACTTGGTCACATGGGGTCTCCGACGTCCCGGCTCCTCGAATTGCTGGAGCTGCTCCAGACGCAGGCGCTCGTGACGGGACGCGAGATCGCCGACCGGCTCGCGGTCGACCGCCGCACGGTCAGGCGCGACGTCGCCACGTTGCAGGAGCTCGGCATTCCAGTCGAAGGCGAGCGCGGCGTCGGCGGCGGCTACCGACTTCGTCCCGGCTTCCGGCTGCCGCCGTTGATGCTGAGCGAGGACGAAGCGACCGCGGTCGTGCTCGGCCTGACGGCGGCGAGTCGTCTCGGCCTCGGCGACGCGGGCGGTACGGACGGAGCGCTGGTGAAGATCCGCCGCGTGCTGCCGGCGACGCTGCGCAGTCGCGTCGAGGCGCTCGAGTCGTCGCTGGCGTTCACGGCTCCGGCGGTCACCGGCGAGCCGCCCGCGGGCGAGACGGCGCTGCTGCTGGCGGAAGCGATCCGCCGCCGCCGGCGTGTCGACATCACATACCGCTCGTTCGAGGGCGAGGAGACGGAGCGTGAGCTGAGCCCCTACGGGCTCGTCGTGCACGCCGGGCGCTGGTACCTCGCCGCACACGACCATGGTCGCGCGGCGCTGCGCACGTTCCGCGTCGACCGAATCGGCCGTACTCTGCTGAGAGAGGATGCCGCGGCAGCGGCGCCGGACGGTTTCGATGCGCTTGCCCATGTGACCAGCTCGCTCGCACAGGTGCCGTGGCCGTGGGAGGTCGAGGTACTGCTGGAGCTTCCCCTCGACGAGGCGAAGCGGCGACTGCCGGGAACGCTCGCCGAGCTCGTCGCCGAACGGGACAAGACGCTCCTGCGAATGCGCGTGAGCTCCCTCGACTGGACGGCATCTCTCCTCGCCGGCCTCGGGTGCGCGTTTCAGGTGCGGCGGCCCGAGGAGCTGAGGGTGAGCGTGGCCGGCCTTGCGGAGCAACTCAGTGCGTGGTCACGGCTCTAGTCCCTGCTCGGCCAGCCACGCTTTCGCAACCCGCTTCTGCGCTCGCGTGAGCCACGCCTCGGCGACCAGGTCGTACAGCTCGTCGCGGTCGATGTGGCCGAGGTCCGGGATCCGCATCAGCACGGCGGGGTAACCGTCGAAGTGCGGCGTCGTGAAGAAAACGCCCCGCGCGTCGGCGAGCAAGAGCTCCTTCACGCCGACGTCTGCGACCCTGAACATCAACACGTCGTCCAGCCGCTCCTGCGTCTCCGGGTCAATCGCGTCCGGACGCCTCCCGCGGTGGAAGCAGAACATCTTGCCGTGCACGAAGTACGCCGGCCGTCCGTCCTCGGAGACCTCCTTCGTCGCCTGGGGGAGCGACAGGGCAAGCTCGTCGAGGTCCGACATCGTTGCCATGGCGAGACCTTTCCACGTCGTGCCGCGCGCCGCCTCGGCAGAGCGGCGGTGACTCGGTAAGGTCGATGCCGATGGGGATCGGCAGTACGGAGATCGTCGTCCAGGACAATCCGGACGAGCAGCGCTACGAGCTGCTGGTCGACGGTTCTCTCCTCGGCGACCTCCAGTACCGCCGGCGACCCGATGCCGTTGCACTGATCCACACCGAGGTGTCGCCTTCGCTCGAGGGCCGCGGGCTCGGCGCCCGGCTGGTGGCCGGGGCGCTCGACGACATCCGCGCCCGCGGGCTTCAGGTCGTTCCGATCTGCCCGTTCGTCCGCGCCTACATCCGGCGGCACCCCGACTACGCAGACCTCGTCGTCGAGCGCGCCAAGGACCGCCCGTGACGCGCGCGCCGGAGCGGGAGCGTGGCCCGTCGCGCACCTACGTGGGTGATGCGATCGAAGTCCGGTGGGAACCGCGCCTCTGCATTCACGTGCGGAACTGCGTCCGGGGGTTGCCCCAGGTCTTCGATCCGCAGGCACGGCCGTGGGTTCGCATTGAGGCGGCCGACGCGGACGCGATCGCGGCTGCGGTCGAGACGTGTCCGACGGGCGCTCTCCACTACCGCCGGCTCGACGGCGGGGCACAGGAGCAGGCGGAGGAGCCGCCGACCGTCGAGCCACGTCCGAACGGCCCGCTGTTCGTGCGCGGCCATGTCCGGATCGTCGATCCCGACGGAAACGTCACGCGGGAAGACACCCGTGTGGCTCTCTGCCGCTGCGGCGGGTCGGAGAACAAGCCCTTCTGCGACGGCACCCATCGGAAGATCGGCTTCACGACCCCCTAGCCCGGAGGTTCGAGATGGAAGACAGCGAGATCCACACCCGCATCGAGCAGCTCGTCGCCGAGGAGCACGAGCTCTACGAGCGCGGGGCCCAGGGCGGGCTCAACGAGAACGAGCACCGCCGGCTCGAGTCGATCCAGGTCGGTCTCGACCAGGCCTGGGATCTTTTGCGCCAACGCCGCGCGCTCCGCGAGGCCGGGCGAGATCCGGCCGCTGCGCGTCTCCGCGACCCCGAGGTCGTGGAGCGGTACGAGCAGTAGTCTATGAGAACATATGTTCGTGGGCGAGGCCACGATCCTGCACGCGGACATCGACTCGTTCTACGCCTCGGTCGAGCAGCGAGATGATCCCCGCCTGCGCGGCCGGCCGGTGATCGTCGGCGCCGGCGTCGTTCTCGCCGCCAGTTACGAGGCGAAGGCCTACGGCGTCCGGACTGCAATGGGTGGGGCGGTCGCCCGCCGTCTCTGCCCCGCTGCCGTCGTCGTCCAGCCGCGCATGTCGGCGTACGCGGAGGCGAGCAAGGCTGTGTACCGGGTCTTCGACGACACGACGCCGGTGGTCGAAGGGTTGTCGATCGACGAGGCCTTTCTCGACGTGCGAGGGATGCGACGGCTCGCGGGGAGCCCCACGGAGATCGCCGTCCGTTTGCGGCGCGCCGTTCGTGAGCGCGTCGGCCTGCCGATCACCGTCGGTGTCGCGAGAACGAAGTTCCTCGCGAAGGTCGCGAGCGGTGTCGCGAAACCGGACGGCCTGCTGGTCGTGCCGCCCGACCGCGAGTTGACGTTTCTGCACGCGCTGCCGATCGAACGGCTCTGGGGTGTCGGCGTCGTCACCGCCGACAAGCTGCACCAACTCGGGATCACGACCGTCGGCCAAGTGGCGGACATCTCCGAGAGGGTCCTCGTCTCCGTCCTCGGACGTGCGGCCGGTCGCCAGCTGCATGCGCTCGCCCACAATCGTGATCCGCGGCGCGTACAGCCGGGCCGGCGCCGCGGCTCGATCGGGTCGCAATGCGCGCTCGGCCGTCGGCGCCGCTCGCCCGCGGAGGTCGATGCCGTCTTGCTTGGATTGGTCGATCGCGTCACCCGGCGGATGCGCGCCGCGCGTCGTGTGGGTCGCACCGTCGTCCTCAGGCTGCGTTTCGACGACTTCTCGCGAGCCACTCGCTCGTTCACGTTGACGGACGCAACGGCCGAGACCGGCACGGTGCTCGCCACGGCGCGTGCATTGCTTGCGACTGCCATGCCCATGATCGAGGAGAGAGGGCTTACGCTCGTCGGCGTGGCGGTGGGAAACCTTGCCAACGACTGTCCGGCGCAACTGGTCCTGCCGTTCGAAGGCCACGGCGGGCTCGCTCTCGACGTTGCGATCGACGAGATCCGCGAACGGTTCGGATTGAGCTCGATCACGCGAGCGGTCCTGCTCGGTCGCGAGCCGGGCCTGTCGGTCCCGCTGCTGCCCGACTGATGACGCTGCTTGCCGACGTCGTCAACGCGTCACAGGGTGTCGCCGACACGAGCTCGCGCTCGGGCAAGGTCGCGATCCTGGCAGAGCTGTTGCGGCAGCTCGACTCCGGCGAGGTTCCGATCGTGGCGGGGCTCCTGTCCGGGATTCCACGGCAGGGCCGGGTCGGCGTCGGTTACTCCACGATCTACGGGCTCGAGCAGCCGCCGGCGGAGGTGCCCACACTCGAAGTCGGCGACCTCGACGCAGCGGTTGACGGCATCGAGGCGGCGACCGGTCCCGGCTCGGCCGCGCAGCGACGGCGCCTGCTCGAAGAGCTGCTCGGCCGCGCGACCCGAGACGAAGCCGACTTCATCCGCAGGCTCTTCACCGGCGACCTGCGCCAGGGAGCGCTCGCCGGTCTCATGGTCGACGCGATCGCGAAGGCCGCAGGCGTGCCGGCCGAGCTGACGCGGCGCGCGTTCATGCTCTCCGGCGATCTCAGCCGCACGGCCGAGGTCGCGCTGACGCATGGGGAGCAGGGGCTCCGCGACGTCGGCTTCGAGCTCTTTCGTCCGGTGCTGCCGATGCTCGCTTCGACTGCCGACAGCGTCGCCGACGCCGTGTCCGGTTTCGAGCGGGCGTCAGTCGAGTGGAAGCTCGACGGGATCCGGATCCAGATCCATCGGCGTGCGGACGAGGTGCGCATCTACACGCGCAACCTCAACGACATCACTCACGCGCTGCCGGGCATCGTCGAGGCCGTGCTTCGGCTGCCCGTCCGGCAGGTCGTGCTCGACGGCGAGGCGCTGTGGATGTCCGCGGACGGCCCGGCCGCGTTCCAGGACACGGTCGCACGGATCGACAGCGAAGCGCGTCCCGAGGGAATTGCGACGTTCCTGTTCGACCTGTTGCACGTCGACGGCGAGGGCCTGCTCGACACGCCGCTGGGAGAGCGCGCGGCTCGACTGGCCGCGCTCGCGCCGGAGCTCAAGATCTCCGGCACGTTCACGTCCGACCCGGACGAGGCGCAGGGTGTCCTGGACGATGCGCTGCGCGCGGGGCACGAGGGCGTCGTCGTCAAGGATGCGTCGTCCGTGTACGCGGCCGGGCGTCGCGGCAAGGCCTGGCGGAAGGTGAAGCCCGTGCGAACGTACGACCTCGTGGTGCTCGGCGCCGAGTGGGGTCACGGGCGACGCGAGGGTTGGCTCTCCAACCTTCACCTCGGCGCGCGGGATCCGAGCAGCGGTGTCTTCGTGATGGTGGGCAAGTGCTTCAAGGGGCTCACGGACGAGCTGCTCCGCTGGCAGACGAAGGAGCTGCTCGAGCGAGAAGTGGAGCGGCGAGGGATTGTGGTCCTGGTGCGGCCGGAGCTCGTCGTGGAGATCGCACTCGATGGCGTTCAGGCGTCGACGCGATACCCGGGCGGAGTCGCCCTGCGCTTCGCGCGGGTCAAGCGCTACCGGCCCGACAAGAGCCCCGGCGAGGCGGACACGATCGACGACCTGCGCGCGTTGCTGCCTCCGCGCGCCCGGTCGGGCTAGCGCCGCTGGGCGACGTACACGCCGGCGAGGCAGAGCGCGCCGCCGGCGACGGCGAGCGCGGGCGGAACTTCCCCGAGCAGGAGCCAGCCGAGCAGGATCGCGATCGGCGTCACGAGGTACGTCGTCGAGCCCATCCGTCCCGCAGTCGTGCGCGCGAGCGCGTAACCCCACGTCAGGAAGCCGAGCGCCATCGGCGCCAGCGCGAGGTACACCATCCACCCGATCGCCGACGCATGTGTGTGCGGGAGCTCGCGGCCGAGCGTGCCTGCGAAGGGCAGGCAGACGAGCGCGCCGAAGGTGCACGCGAGCCAGGTCACCATCAGCGGCGACAAGCGCGCGAGGAGCGGCTTCTGCGCGACGACGCCGACCGCATAGAACAACGCGGCTGCTACGCAGAGCAGCGCTGCCCACGTGGGAGCGAGCCCGTGCTTCGACGTCGCACTGCCGATCACGACGGCTCCTGCGAAGCCCACCGTGCAGCCGGCAAGCAGCCTGCGCGGGAACCCTTCGTGGAGAACGAAGCCTGCGAGCACGGCGATCAAGATCGGGCCGACGTTGACGAGCATCGCCGCGGTCCCGGCATCCACCCGCCGTTCCGCTTCGTTCAGGGCGATGTTGTAGAGGCCGAACCACGCGACGCCGCAGAAAGCGATCGCCGGTAGGTCGCGACGCGACGGCAGCGGCTCGCGGCGTATGAGTGCGAGCAGTCCTAGTGCCACGGCGGCGATCGTCAGCCGGCCGAGCGCCAGCGCCTCGGGCGAAAGCTGGCGAGATGCGGAGCGGATGCCGACGAACGCCGAGGCCCAGAGCGACACGGTGACCAGCGCCGCACCGAGCGCCGGCGCCCGTACGCGCTCCGAGGGTAGGGGAGTTGTCGCCTCGAGCGTGGCCATGCAATTGGAACGGCGGGACCCGTCCCCCTGTGAGAACGCCGCCTCGAACCGTCGTATGCCGAGGGGTAGGCTTGACTCGTGGCGACTTCGAGCCCGCGGGCGGACCAGCGCCAGGACAAGAGCGCGCCTCCCGCGCCGCGCGGATCGACGCCCGGCCAGCCGCAACGGCCGCGCCTTGGACGCACGTGGATTCTGTTGGGCCTCCTGCTGCTCGGCCTCAACTTCTACCTCGGCTCGAGGGCGACACAGCCGTCCTCGCGCGTGCGCGTTCCGTACAGCCCCTTTTTCCTCAACCAGGTGAACGCGGGCAACGTCGACGCGATCACCTCGAAGGGAACGGCGATTCAGGGCACGTTCACCAAGAAGCTGCGCTACGGGAAGTCGAAGCCGACGACGCGCTTTCGGACGGAGATCCCGGCGTTTGCGAACAACGATGCGCTCTCGGCCCTGCTGGAGCGGAAGAGAGTTGTCGTCAATGCACAACCGCTCGACACGGGCGGGCCGTGGTGGCAGAGCCTCCTGCTCGGCTTCGGGCCGACGCTTCTCTTCATCGGCCTGCTCTTCTTGTTCCTGCGACGCGCCGGCAACGTTCAGAACGTGCTCGGCTCGTTCGGCCGGTCACGCGCGCGCCGCTATCAACCCACCGGCGACCGCGTCACGTTTGCGGACGTCGCCGGCATCGACGAGGCGAAGGCCGAGCTGACCGAGGTCGTCGACTTCCTCCGTCATCCCGACAGATACCGGCGGCTCGGCGGACGGATTCCGCACGGTGTGCTGCTGTCGGGGCCGCCCGGCACCGGCAAGACGTTGCTTGCCCGCGCCGTGGCCGGTGAGGCCGATGTCCCGTTCTTCTCGCTGGCGGCCTCCGAGTTCGTCGAGGCGATCGTGGGCGTGGGCGCGTCCCGCGTGCGCGATCTATTCAGCCAGGCGAAGGAGGCGGCGCCGGCGATCGTCTTCATCGACGAGCTCGACGCGATCGGCCGGTCGCGCACCTCCGGTGTCGCCGGCTTCAGCGGCGGCAACGACGAGCGCGAGCAGACGCTGAACCAGATCCTGACCGAGATGGACGGCTTCGACTCGTCCACCAGCGTCATCGTCATCGGCGCGACCAACCGTCCGGACGTGCTCGACCAGGCGCTCCTGCGTCCTGGTCGCTTCGACCGCAGGGTCGCGGTGCAGCCTCCGGACCGCGGAGGGCGCGAGGCGATCCTGAAGGTGCACACGCGCGGCGTGCCGCTCGATCCGGACGTCGACCTGGGCCGGATCGCCGCGACGACGCCGGGGATGGTCGGGGCGGATCTCGCCAACCTCGTCAACGAAGCCGCGCTGCTCGCGGCGAGACGCGGACACGACACGGTCACCGAAGCCGACTTCACCGACTCGCTGGAGCGAATCGTGCTCGGCGCCGAGCGCCAGGTGATGATGACCGTCGAGGACCGGCGCCGGACCGCCTATCACGAAGGTGGTCATGCCATCGTCGGCATGCTCACGGAGGGAGCCGACCCGGTCCGCAAGGTCTCGATCATCCCCCGCGGGCTCGCGCTCGGCGTGACGTTTGCCGCCCCGGAGAGCGACCGCTTCAACTACCGGGAGCCGGAGATCGAGGCGCGGATCAAGGTCGCGCTCGGCGGCCGCGCCGCGGAAGAGGTCGTCTTCGGTGAGACGAGCACGGGCGCGGAGTCGGACATCCAGCAGCTCACCGAGATCGCGCGCCAGATGGTTGGACGTTGGGGCATGAGTGACGCGATCGGCCCGATCGCGGTGCTGCCGCGTGACGGTGCCGGGCCCTTCCTCCCGGGCGTCGCGGAGGTGTCGCCGGAGACGCAGAAGCTGGTGGACGAGGAAGTGCGCCGCGTCGTCGAGGAAGCGCATCGGGAAGTGATTGCCCTGCTAAAGGAGAACCGCGACAAGCTCGATTCGCTCGCCAGCGCGTTGCTCGAGCACGAGACCCTCGACGAAGAGGATGCCTACGCGGCGGCGGGAGTGGAGCGGGCGGCGGCGGCCAGCGCCGACTCCTACTCGGCTGCCGCCCGGTCGCGCATCGACCGCTAGACGTTTCAGAAACGGCGAGTCGCTTCTTCGGCGGCCGTGCGTTCGGCCGTCGGCAACGCCTCGAGGCGCTCGTCCGGGATCGGCTCGCCGCTCTCGATCGACAGGCCGTACGTCCCCTCGGTGAGGCGCGCCTCTGCCCGCTCGAGCGCGACGAGCTCTTCTCGCAGGTCGTCTGCAAGCCCCTCGTCGAGCTCGTCCTGGTAGAGGTCGGTCGCCTGGTTGGACGGATCTTCCTCGTCCGCCGGCTCACCGGTGTCCGCGTGCCCCAGCCGCGCCAGCCCGCGCTCGATGCGCATTCGTTCTGCGGCGAGGAGCTCGCGGGCGCGGTCGGGATCCATCAGCGGGTCACGTTAGCGCAGGGAGTCGAGCTAGGCGTTCGCGAGCGAGCGGCGCCTGTTGAAGCGCTCGATCCGACTGCCGCTCGCAACCGTCTGGGCTCGGCCGGTGTAGGCCGGATGACAGTTCGAGCAGACGTCGACGGAGATCGAGTGTGCGGTCGAACGGGTGTGGAACGAGGTCCCGCAGTTGGAACAGCGGACCTCGATTAGGTGCAAGTTGGGATGCTGCGTCATTGAAAAGGGTCCTTCCTTCAGGGTTTCCCATACATAAACGGAATGGGCGCCTCAGTTGTTCCGGTGCGCGCCGGTTGCGTTACGCGACTGACTCTGTCTCGGCCGCCTTCGCGGGCATCACGCTCGGATCCCAGAGACGGAATGCCCCGACGAAGGCGTTGTCGTTCGCTCCCAGCCGCGTGTTCGGGGGCAGCTCGTCGAGCCGCTTCGCGTTGCCGCCGCCGAGTACGACGTAGTCCGGCTCGAGGGCCGCGACGAGACGCTCGACCGCCTCGGCCACCGCGGCCCGCCACTTCTTCTTGCCGAGACGCAGCCGGCCGGCCTCTCCGACGTAGTCCTCGAAGGTCCTCTTGCGAAAGGGAAGGTGTCCGAGCTCCATCGGCTCCACGATCCCGTTGACGACGAGCGACGAGCCGAGACCGGTGCCGATCCCGAGGAACAGCATCTTGCCTCCCTCATAGCTGCCGAGCGCCTGCATCGCGGCGTCATTGATCACCTTCGTCGGCCGTCCGAACGCCTGCTCGAAGTCGAAGCCGACCCAGCCGGTGCCGAGATTCACAGGCTCGGCGACGACCTTTCCTCCGTGCACGGGCGCAGGTACGCCGATCGAGACCACGTCGTACGACCAGTCCGTCGTCGCCGCAAGAGTGCCGTCCACCATCTGCTGCGCCGTGAGGGCCGGCCCTGATTCGAAGCGCCGCCGCTCGACTCCGCTGCCTGAGAGAAGCACCTTCACGTGCGACCCGCCGACGTCGACTGCAAGCACCGTTTCTCCGGGCATCGTCAGCCGGACGTTATCTTCGCGAGCTCTGCCCGTGCTCCGGCTGCGCGCACGGCCGCAGAGAGCGTGGCGATGTCGTACACGCCGTAGTGGCGGCGGCCGTTGATGAAGAACGTGGGAGTGCCCGAGACGGCGCTCAGGTCGGCGCTGTCCACGTCGTCGGCGATCTGCATCGCGCCCGAGTGACCGGCCAGGTCTTCGGCGAAGCGTCCGGTGTCCAGGCCGAGTCGCTCGGCGTAGGCGATCAGGTCGTCCGTCGTCAGCGCGTCCTGGTTGTCGAGGAGGAGGTCGTGCATCTCCCAGAAGGCGCCCTGTAGGCCGGCGGCCTCCGCGGCCTCCGCGGCGAGCTGCGCGTGCGGATGCACGTCGGTGAGCGGCAGGTGACGCCAGACGTAACGGACGTCGAGGAAGTCACGGAGGAGCTCGCGGACGACCGGCTCAGCCATGCCGCAGTACGGACATTCGAAATCCCCGTACTCGACGACCGTCACCGGCGCGTCGATCGGCCCTCGAACGTGATCCCGCTCCGGGTCGACGTCGAGGTAGAGGTCGACCAGCGGCTGCGAGCTTCCGACGAGGGCGCGGATCCGCAGCCGCTTGGGGAGCATCGCTGCCACACGGAACAGGAGCCAGGTGATCGCCGCGGCCGCGACCGCCGCACTGAGGATGCCGAGCTTCGCTTCCTTGAGCTGCGGCCCGTCGAACGCGAGTGTCGCCACGAGCAGCGACACGGTGAAGCCGATCCCGGCGATTGTGCCGGCGCCGGCGACGGCCGCCCAGCCAACCGGCGGTCGGAGCCGTCCTTTGCTCAGCCGTGTCACCAGCCAGGAGCCGCCGAGGACGCCGAGCGGCTTGCCGGCGACGTAACCGAACAGGATCCCCAGCGTGATCGGCGAGCTGAAGGCCCGCCGCAGGAACGGGCCGTCGATCGCGATCCCGGCGTTTGCGAGCGCGAACAGCGGCACGATCACGTAACTCGTCCACGGATGGAACAACTGCTGCAGCCGCTCGTTGAACGGCGTCGCCGATCTGATCTCGACGCCGGCCACCCGAGCCAGCTGCGCGGTCGGCTGCTCGCGGAATTCCCGAAAGCGGGCGGTCGCTCGCTCGAGATTGGAGCGCGGAGTGGGGTAGGCATAAGCAAGCAGGCCGAGCGCCAGCCCAAGTACGACCGGCTCGACTCCCGACTTGAGCAGGCCGACCCAGGCGGCGGTCCCCAGCACCCCGTACACAAGTCCGCCGCGGACTCCGAAACCGCGGGCGGCGACGATGGCTGCGAAAAAGCCGACGGCTGCGAGCAGCGGGGTGACGTGAAGCGTCTCCGTGTAGACGGTCGCGATCACGACGAGCGCGACGATGTCGTCGACGACCACGACCGTCAGCATGAATGCGCGCAGGCGGACGGGGAAACGCGGGCCGACCAGCGCCAGGAGCCCGAGAGCGAAGGCGGTGTCGGTCGACATCACGGTTCCCCACCCGTGTGCAGACGAGCGCCCGCCGTTGAAGGCCAGGTAGATGGCGACCGCGCAGGCCATGCCGCCGATTCCGGCCAGCAGCGGCAGGGCGAACCGGCGGCGTTCGCGGAGGTCGCCGAGGTCGAGCTCGCGGCGCGCTTCCAGTCCGACGACGAGGAAGAAGAACGTCATCAACCCACTGTTCACGCAGTGCCGCACATCCAGGGCCACTCCCGCATCGGAGAGGTCGATCGACAGCTTCGTCGTCCAGAGCGAGTTGTACGACGAGGCGTCGACGTTCACCCAGACGAGCGCGGCGGCGGCCGCCGCCAGCAGAACCACCGCTCCACCGGTCTCGGTACGCAGGAAGCGTGCGAGCGGCGTTTCCAGCGTCCGCGCCCAGGCCGTGCGGCCGGAGAACCGCGGTGCGCTGTCGTTCTGGTCGTTGCTGCTCATGCTCGATCCTCAGGCTAGGCGCTCAGGGTCCGCTCATGTTTGGATTTGCGTCGTGAGCCCGACGCAGTACTACACGGCGACCACGCTCGACGGCTTCATCGCCGACCCGAACAACTCACTGGACTGGCTCTTCACCCGTCAGCGCGAGCAGGACGGCCCGTTGAACTACGACGACTTCATCGTCGAGGTCGGTGCGATGGCGATGGGGTCGACGACGTACGAGTGGATCCTCGACCACGAGTTCGCGGGCAAGGAGCCGGCGGAGTGGAAGTGGCCGTACGACATCCCCTGTTGGGTCTTCACGCACCGTCGGCTGCAGGTTGTCCCGGGGGCGCCGATCGAGCTCACGAGTGCGGATGTCGTTGCGGTGCACAAGCAGATGGTCGACGCTGCCGACGAGCGGAACATCTGGATCGTCGGTGGGGGAGATCTCGCCGGCCAGTTCGCGGACGCGGGACTGCTGGACGAGGTGCTCGTCTCGATCGCGCCGGTCACGCTGGGCGCGGGTGCGCCTCTGCTGCCGCGGCGGATCGAGCTGCGGCTGGACGAAGTCGGACGGAACGGCGATTTCGTCTCCGCCAGGTTCTCAGTCGAGTCAGGGCAGACCTGAGGGTGTAAACAGGACGTTACTGATGAGCACTACGAGCCCGACAGCCCTGCCGCCGGGGTGCGAGGCGCCTGACTTCGAGCTGGCGGCGACCCCCGATCAGACACTGTCGCTCGCGGACTTTCGGGGTCGGCCTCTGATCCTCGCTTTCTATCCCGAGGACTGGAGCCCGGTCTGCTCCGACCAGCTGGCCCTCTACCAGGAGCTGCTCCCGGAGTTCCGGAGGTTCAACGCGGAGCTGGTCGGCATCTCGGTCGACGGGATCTGGTGCCATCTCGCTTTCGCAAAGGACCGGAACCTGCACTTCCCCCTGCTGGCCGACTTCGAGCCCAAGGGTGGGGTCGCACGGGCCTATGGGGTCTACCGGGCGACGGAGGGCACGAGCGATCGGGCGCTATACGTGCTCGACGGTGACGGCATCGTGCGCTGGAGCTACGTCTCTCCCGTTGGGATCAATCCCGGCGCCGACGGAATCCTCCGCGCACTCGAGGATCTCGAGAAGGAGGCGGACTGATGAGCACGACGCAATGGGAAGCAGTCCTCACCGTGCCGGTCGACGAAGAGCGCGACCACATCGAGGGACCGGCGGACGCCGCGGTGACGCTCCTCGAATACGGCGACTACGAGTGTCCGTACTGTGGCGCGGCTTATCCGATCGTCAAGGAAGTCCAGGCGCGGATGGGCGAGCGGCTGAGGTTCGTCTTCCGCAACTTCCCGATCGTGACATCACATCCCCACGCGGAGCTGGCGGCGGAGGCCGCCGAGGGGGCGGCAGCCCAGGACCAGTTCTGGCCGATGCACGATCTGCTCTACGAGAACCAGAGGCGCCTGGGTGACCGGGACCTTCGTTCCTATGCGGAGCAGGTCGGACTCGATCTCGACCGCTTCGATGCAGAAATTGCCGAACACGTTCACGCGGCGCGCGTGCGCGAGGACTTCATGAGCGGCGTTCGGAGTGGCGTCAACGGGACGCCGACGTTCTATGTCGACGGTGTGAGGCACGACGGCTCGTACGACCTCGAGACCTTGCTCGCCACTCTCGAGCGCGCGACGTCCGAGCGTTGATGCCCGAGCACCGCGTGCTGGGCGGGAGGTGTGAGTGTGGCGCGACTCGCTATCGGGTCGCCGACGAGTTCCTGTACGCGGCCAACTGTCACTGCTCGCGCTGTCGCGCCGCGACCGGCTCTGCCTTCAAGCCGTTCGCGGGCATCGAGCGGGAGAAGCTCGAGCTCACCGACGGCCGGGATGCGCTGCTCGTCGTCGGCGACGACGAGTTGAACGACACGCGCTGCGGAGCATGCGGCTCATTGCTCTTCTCGGTCGTGCGGGATGGCGCCTACGTCCATGTTGCGTTGGGGTCGCTCGTGGATGCGCCCGGCATCCGGCCCACGGCACACATCTTCGTCGGCTCCAAGGCACCGTGGTTTGAGATCACCGATGATCTCCCTCAATTCGAGGGACATGCGACGTAGCCGGACGAAAGGAAGCTCGGAATGACCTACGTCCCTGCAGACTTCCGCTACGAGCGGATGACCTATCGCCGATCGGGCCGCAGCGGCTTGCAACTCCCCGCCGTCTCGCTCGGGCTCTGGCAGAACTTCGGACACGACCGCCCGCTGGACACGAGCCGCGCGATCGTCCGCCGCGCCTTCGACCTCGGCGTCACGCATTTCGACCTCGCGAACAACTACGGGCCGCCGTACGGCTCGGCGGAGGAGAACTTCGGCCGCCTGATGCACGACGACCTGAGTCCGTACCGCGACGAGCTGGTGATCTCGACCAAGGCCGGCTACGACATGTGGCCTGGGCCGTACGGCGAGTGGGGGTCGCGCAAGTACCTGCTCGCGAGCCTCGAGCAGAGCCTGCGACGGATGGGCCTCGAGTACGTCGACATCTTCTATTCCCACCGCCTCGATCCCGAGACGCCGCTCGAGGAGACGATGGGAGCGCTTGCGACCGCGGTGCTGCAGGGGAAGGCGCTCTATGTCGGAATCTCGTCGTACTCCGCAGAGAAGACCGGTGAGGCGGCGCAGATCCTCCACGACCTCGGCGTCGCGCTGCTGATCCACCAGCCCTCGTACTCGATGCTCAACCGCTGGATCGAACCGGAGCTGCTCGACACGCTCGAGGAGCTCGGAGTCGGGTGCATCGGCTTCTCGCCGCTCGCTCAGGGGATGCTGACGGACAAGTACCTGCACGGCATTCCCGAAGGATCGCGTGCGAGCCGCCACGGCTCGCTCTCGCCGAAGCTGCTCACCGACGAGGCAATGGAGAAGATCCGCGCGCTCAACGAGATCGCGCAAGGACGCGGCCAGACGCTCGCGCAAATGGCGCTGGCCTGGACGCTTCGAGATCCCCGCATGACCTCCACCCTGGTCGGAGCTTCGAGCGTCGAACAGCTCGAGTCGAACGTCGCCGCGATCGACAACCTCGACTTCACTGACGACGAGCTCTCAGAGATCGACCGCTATGCGACCGACGCCCAGATCAACATCTGGGCGAAGTCGAGCGCCTAAGGCGTCGGGTCAGCTGTCGGAGAGCGCTTCGGTTGCGCCGCGTCCGGCGCTCGCAGTGCGCTGCAGGAAGTCGGCGACGACTTCGAGCTCGTTCGCGTCGTACTCGGCGTAGATCTTGTTCATCGAGCGGTTCATCCCCGCGTAGAGACGGATCAGGTCCGGGTAGCGCTCGCGTTTGACGCCGACGAGGACGGCGCGGCGGTCGGACGGGTCGCGCTCGCGGGCCACCCAGCCGCCACGTTCGAGCCGGTCGACGATGCCGGTGATGGTGGCGGGGTGGAGCCCGGCCAGTCGCGCGAGCGCGCTGGGGCTGAGCGGGCCAAGGCGGTCGATCAGGTCGAGGCAGTCGATGTCGACGTCCTGGAGCTCGAGCTTCGAGCCGATCTGATGGTTGAGCAGTGACAGCTGGATGGCCAGCTCGCGGAGTGACTTGCCGATCGCAGCCGCGAGCCGCCGGCGTCGCCGGGCTTCCTCCACGCTCTGGGGTTCAGAGGATCGGGAATACATACGGTATGAGATTCGTATTGTATGGCATCCCGAAAAAGAATACCCCGAACCCAGGAAGGAAGCATTCATGAGTCCAGAGCCCTCCTCGACGTCCCTGTCGTCACGGCGCGGCGTCGCCATTCTTCTCCTGCTCAGCCTCGTCCAGTTCATGGACGTGCTGGACGCCTCGATCCTGAACATCGGCCTGCCGTCGATCAAGGACGACCTCGGCTTCAGCCAGCAGAGCCTGCTGTGGGTCGTCAACGGCTACATCCTTGCCTACGGCGGCTTCCTGCTGCTCGGCGGCCGTATGGCCGATCTGCTCGGCCGCCGCTTCGTCCTCGTCACCGGCCTGGTTGTCTTCG
>Ga0137375_10002386_pt1 | contig 22112 bp, 18 predicted proteins | sample SagtaG_24_FD_104936 | JGI IMG/M metagenome (GOLD analysis project Ga0137375, IMG submission 104936) | Vadose zone soil microbial communities from Sagehorn Ranch, Mendocino, California, USA - Sage1_R_113_16 metaG | ecosystem: Environmental > Terrestrial > Soil > Vadose zone | place: USA... | reverse complement strand
CGGCGTGTGGATCTTCCTGGCGCGCCAGATGCAGGGCGCTGGCGGCAAGGCGCTCGGCTTCGGCAAGAGTCGCGCCAAGCTTCTGACCGAGGCGCACGGCCGTGTCACCTTCGAGGACGTGGCGGGCGTCGACGAGGCCAAGCAGGACCTGCAGGAGATCGTCGAGTTCCTGCGCGATCCCGGCAAGTTCCAGCGGCTCGGCGGGCGCATCCCGCGCGGTGTGCTGCTGGTCGGCCCGCCCGGCACCGGCAAGACGCTGCTCGCGCGCGCGATCGCCGGCGAGGCGAACGTGCCGTTCTTCACCATTTCGGGCTCCGACTTCGTCGAGATGTTCGTCGGCGTCGGCGCCTCGCGCGTGCGCGACATGTTCGAGCAGGCCAAGAAGAACGCGCCCTGCATCATCTTCATCGACGAGATCGACGCGGTCGGCCGCCATCGCGGCGCCGGCCTTGGCGGCGGCAATGACGAGCGCGAGCAGACCCTCAACCAGCTCCTGGTCGAGATGGACGGCTTCGAGGCGAACGAAGGCATCATCCTGATCGCCGCCACCAACCGGCCCGACGTGCTCGACCCGGCGCTGCTGCGTCCCGGCCGGTTCGACCGCCAGGTCGTGGTGCCGAATCCCGACGTGGTCGGCCGCGAGCAGATCCTCAAGGTGCATGTGCGCAAGGTCCCGCTCGCGCCCGACGTCAATCTCAAAACTATCGCGCGCGGCACGCCCGGCTTCTCCGGCGCCGACCTCGCCAATCTGATCAACGAGGCGGCCTTGATGGCGGCGCGGCGCAACAAGCGCATGGTGACGCAGAGCGAATTCGAAGACGCCAAGGACAAGGTGATGATGGGCGCCGAGCGCAAGTCGCTCGTCATGACCGAAGAGGAGAAGATGCTGACCGCCTATCACGAGGGCGGCCATGCCATCGTGGCGCTCAACGTCAAGGCCACCGATCCGGTGCACAAGGCCACCATCATTCCGCGCGGCCGCGCGCTCGGCATGGTGATGCAGCTCCCCGAGCGCGACAAGCTCTCGATGAGCCGCGAGCAGATGACCTCGCGGCTTGCCATCATGATGGGCGGACGCGTCGCCGAGGAGCTCGTCTTCGGCAGGGAGAAGGTCACCTCGGGCGCCGCCTCCGACATCGAGCAGGCGACAAAACTGGCGCGCATGATGGTGACGCGCTGGGGCCTCTCGGACGAGCTCGGCACCGTGGCCTACGGCGAGAACCAGGACGAGGTGTTCCTCGGCTACCAGGTGTCGCGCCAGCAGAACATCTCGGAGGAGACGAGCCGCAAGATCGACATCGAGATCAGGCGCCTGGTCGAGGCCGGCTATGCGGAAGCCAACCAGATTCTCAAGGACAAGCGCGCCGACCTCGAATTGCTGGCCAAGGGCCTGCTCGAATTCGAGACGCTCACCGGCGAGGAGATCAAGGATCTGCTCGCCGGCAAGCGGCCGGTGCGCGAATCGGAGATCGAGCCGGCGATGCCACGCGGCTCCGCCGTACCGCCCGCCGGCAAGCCGCGCCCGCGCCCCGATGCCGGCACCGGTGGGCTCGAGCCGCAGCCGCAGTCGTAGCTTTCACGGGAATACGATCAGGCGCCCGCCCATCGGCGGGCGCCTTCGCATCTGTGCAAGCCACCCTTCGCGAATCCAGCCTTGTGCTGGAGCCTCGACGCGATAGAACCGCGGCCGGATGGGCGACGACATCGATCACGCAACCGCGGCGAGGGCAGGGGCAACGCTCGCCGGTTTCCGGCTCGGGATGTGGATGGCGCTGCCGGTCGTTCCCGGCATGGTCGCATTCGGACTTGCGGTCGGCGCCACGGCGGCGCGAGGGCCTCACCTTCCTCGACAGTCTGACGATGAACCTGTTCGTCTATGCGGGCATGTCGCAGCTCGTCGCGCTCGATGCTTGGCCGGAGCGCTTCGGCGCCGCGACCGTGGCGGGGCTGGCGATCCTATGCGCCACCGTCAACGCGCGCATGCTGCTGATGAGTGCTGCGTTGCGGCCGTGGCTCGGCACACAGCCGCGCTGGCAGATTTATCCCGCCCTGCACCTCCTCACCGATCCTGGCTGGCTGATTGCCATGCGCTACCGGGCCGACGGCGGTTCGGACGCCGGCGTGTTCTTCGGCTCGAGCGTCATGCTCGCGCTCGCCTGGATGAGCGCGTCGGCGGCGGGCCATCTGATCGGCGCGCTGATCGCCGACCCGCGCCGGTTCGGCATCGATCTCGTGATGCCGATCTTCTTCGCCGCCATGCTGATCCCGCTCTGGCGCGGCGCCCGCCGCGGAACGGCCTGGCTGGTCGCTGGAGCGGTGGCACTCATCGTGCACTATGTGGTCGGCGGCTGGTGGTTCGTCGTCGCCGGCGCCATCGCCGGCAGCGTCGCGGGAGGCTTTCTTGATGACGTCGATTGATGGGGCCGGCTGGGGCGTGGGCGCCGCCATCCTGGCGATGGCGGTCGCGACCTATGCAATGCGGGCCACCGGCTTCTGGCTGATGGCGCGTGTGCCGGTCACCCCGCGGCTGCGCCGCATGCTCGACGCGCTGCCGGGATCGGTGGTGGTGGCGCCGTGCTTCCGCTGGTCGTGCGCGAGGGGCCGGCGGCCCTCGCCGCCATCGCTGCCGCCGGCCTCGTGATGCTGGTGCGCCGCAACGATCTTCTCGCCGTCATCACCGACATGGCGGTGGCGGCAGCCTCGCGCGCGATCGGGTGGTAGGCCGGTCGCGCGGCGCTGGGGCCGCGCTGGGCGTCATGGCGCGCGGCACGCCTCGACCGGCATGCGTGAAAGACGGAACAGCTTGTCGTCGGTGCGCGTGATCGGTTTCCTGGGGTACTGCTCGCCGGTCGTCGCCTTCTCGCATTCGTCGTCGATCGGCAGGCCGGAATGGCTGTTGCGCACCAGGATGTCGTCGTCCGGTCCCCGCACCAGCTTGATGCTGCGGTCGGTGCAGGCCGATGGCCCGTCGCTAACTGAATCGCGCCGGCATTCCCAGCTTCCCTCCTCCGGATGGCAGGAGTAGCGCATGCCGGTGACCTTGCCGCCGCTCTTGAGCCTGAGCGACACGCTGAGCTTCACGTTATACCACCACCACTGGTAGTCGTTGTCGGGGTTCTTCTCGGCGGCCGGATCGAGCCGTCCGACCCGCAGCGAAGCCACCATCTGCTGCGGATGGCTTCCAAGGTGCGCCCTGTCGTAATCGCGGCCGAAGCAGAACGCTTCGTCCTCCTTGAAGCGCTCGCGCAGCGGCTTGCCGGGTGGAATCGGAATGCTCTTCTGCGCCTCCGCCAAGCAGGCCGACAGCGGCTTGGTCTCGAGCCGGAACAGCTTGTCGTCCTTGCCCGGGCTGAAATGAACGGTCTGGCTCTCCTCCACGTCCTCGCCGCCGCAGCCGCCGACCAGGACAAAGCCGTGGTTCACGAGCATCGTTGCGTTGGCGTACTCACGTTTCAGCTTGAAGCTGCCGCCGTCGCAGTCGATCGCGCACAAGACGCCGTCCTGGTCCTCCTTGTTGCAGTTCAGCGTATTGCGAAAGTAGCCCCGGCGGTCGCGGAAGGTGACGAAGGCGGCGACCGAGGTGTCGCCCGATTCGCGGAAGCGCTTGATCTCCTCGTCCCGCTGGCCCGGGTACCACTTTTCGGACTCGGCACGGTGCCCGAGCGCGCGGAAGACATGGATGCTGATGGCCTTCTGGTCCGGGTGGCTGGCCATGTGCGCGCGGTCATAGACCCGTCCGAAGCAGGCCTCCCGATCGGCGGTGAACACGGGATTGCGGGACTGGGCCACTGCGGGCGAAATGGCGGCCGCGAGCACCGTCATGGCGGCGGCGATGAAGAGTAGGGGTCGCATGATACCGTCCATCAGGCGGCCATAGTTTTCGGGCAGGTCGTGGGCGTTCGGCCGGTGAACCTTAGCCCAGCCTGCGCCGACAAAACAGAAGCACCGGGGGGCCGGCAGCATCTCTGAACGCTTTGGCAACACGCTAGCGGCACCCTTCGCCCCGGTGGTCGGGGCGATTCGTGTGGGCTGTGGAGATTTTTGAATGTCACAACATGGTTTCAACGCTGAGGCTCCCAGGATGCTGATCCGCGCCGTTGCGGCCGTGCTCTTGGGCACGACCTTGTTGCCGGCGCCCGCCGCCGCCCAAACCCAGCCGAAGGCCAAGGCCGCCGCCTCCGGGCCGGCGCAGACGGTGGCGTCGCCCGCCAAGGTGCCCGAGCCGACCTTCGACGAGGGCACGGCATTGCGCATCGCGGCCGCCATGCTGAGCTATTCGGCGCTCGAGGTGCGCGGCGGCTGGCCGACCCTGCCGGCGAGCGCCAAGCTCGTCCCCGCCGCCAGCAGCCCCGACGTGGCGCTCCTGCGCCAGCGGCTGGCGATGACCGACGATCTCGCCCCCGAGCACGCCCGCGGCGAGGCCTATGACGAGACGGTCGCTGCCGGGGTGCGGCGCTTCCAGGCCCGCCATGGCCTCGAACAGACCGGCAGCGTGGGACCCAAAACGCTCACGGCGCTCAACGTGCCGGTCACCAAACGCCTGCGCCAGCTCGCGGCTTCGCTCGACCGGCTCGCCGGCTTGGATTTCAAGTTCGGCCAGCGCTACGCCGTGGTCAACCTTCCGGCCGCGTTCGTCGAGGCGGTCGTCGGCGACAAGGTCGTGCGCCGCCACGTGGTGCAGGTCGGACGGCCGGACCGACCGTCGCCGACCGTCACCACCTTCATCACGACGGTCAACCTCAATCCGACCTGGACGGTGCCGCTCGGCATCCTCAAGAAGGACGTCATCCCGAAGATGCGCAAGGACCCGGGCTACGCCGCCCGCATGCACATGCGCGTCCTCGACGGTGCGGGCAACGAGGTCGACCCGCACAGCGTCGACTGGAATTCCGACCGCGCGCCCAACTTCACCATCCGCCAGGATTCGGGCAACTGGAACGCGCTTGGCGCCGTGCGCATCGACATGCCGAACTCGCATTCGGTGTACATGCACGACACCAGCCATAAGGAATTCTTCAGCGCCGATTACCGCTTCCAGTCCTCCGGCTGCACCCGGGTCGAGAATCCGCGCGATCTCGCCGCCTGGGTGCTCGAAGAGACGCCGGGCTGGAGCCGCCGGGAGATCGACGCCGCCATCGCCAAGGGCAGCCGCCTCGACGTGCGCGTCGCCCACAAGATCCCGGTGGCCTGGATCTATCTCACCGGCTGGGTGACGCGCGACGGCACCATCCACTTCCGCGACGACATCTACGGCCATGACGATAAGCCCACGCGCGAGCTGGTGGCGGACCTGCGGCCGCCGGTGTCGACCGCCGCGCGCGCGTCCGGTTTCGTGCTACAGTCCGCCGATACGACACCGCCCGAGATCGAGCAGGTGTCGTATCTCGACAGTCAGTAAGGCGAACTGGATCATGCTGAAACCGACGATCGTGCTCGTGGCCGCCGGCCTTGCCGCGGCCGCGGCCGCGGCGCCTGCGCGTGCCAATGATTCCTCCGCCGAAATGGCGTCCGGCGGCCTCATCTTCGTGCGCAACGAGAACGTGGAAATGCGCTCGGAGGACCTCATCATCTCCGCCAAGGAGATCCAGGTCCGCTACCGCTTCTTCAACAAGTCCGACAAGGACGTGACCGTCCTGGTCGCCTTCCCGATGCCCGAGATCAAGGTCGAGGAGACGGATCAGAACATCTCGATCCCGACCGATGACCCGGTGAATTTCCTCGCCTTCAGGACCACCGTGAACGGTCAGCCGGTGACGACCAAGGTCGAGCAGCGCGTGATCGCCGCCGGCCTGGACCGCACGCAACTCCTGCGCAGCCTCAACATTCCGCTGGCGCCGCATCTGCGCCAGACCGGCGAGGCGCTCGACAAGCTGCCGCGGGCGAAATGGGACGAGCTCATCCGGCTCGGGCTCGTCGCGGTCGAAACCTACGATGCCGGCAAGGGCATGGAGCAGCATCTCGCCCCGCGCTGGGCGCTGCAGACCACTTTCTACTGGGAGCAGACCTTCAAGGCCGGGGCCGAGACCGCGATCACGCACCGGTATAAGCCGAGCGTCGGCGCATCGGTTCAGACGTCACTCGGCGAGCCGTCGCAGGTCGACGAGGACTGGTACGACGATTACCGCGACAAGTACTGCATCGAGCAGGATTTCTACGACGCGGTCGACCGCGCGCGGCGCGACGCCAACAGCACTTTCGGGGCGCCGTTCAGCGAGCAGCGCATCGAATACATCCTCAAGACCGGCGGCAACTGGTCGGGCCCGATCAAGCAGTTCCGCCTCGTCGTCGACAAGGGCGACGCCGACAGCCTTGTGAGCTTCTGTGGCGACGACGTGCGCAAGATCAGCCAGACCGAATTCGAGATGAAGAAGACCGACTTCACGCCCGACGACGATCTTGCGGTGCTGATCCTCAAGCGGCTGCCGCGGCAGCCGGCGCCGAATCAGCCGAAGAAGCGGCCGTCGAAGAAGTAGCTGCCACGCTGCGCCTGCTGCAGGTCTCGGCTCACTCGTCCGTCACGTCGATCCAGGTGCCGTCCGGATCGGCCATCTGATACTTGCCGGTGGCATTGGCCGCGATGAAGGCCTTGCGCACCTCGGCCTCCTTGTTGCCGCCGAGCGGTGTGGGCGCGAGATAGGTGCAGCCGCCGACCACGTCCTGGATGTGCCGCTTGAACGCCTCGAGGTCTTCGACCTTGAACCCGATATGGTCAGGGCCGGGCCGCTTGATCGACATGCCCTCGAACAGCGGGATCGACCACGGCATGATCGAGAGCGTGACGCGGCCGTCGGTCATGTGATGGGTGCCGGGCGGCGCCTTGGTGTTCACCGGCTTGAACTCGAACACCTCGGCGTAGAACTCCGCGCACTTGTCGGCCTGGAACGTGCGGATCGCGAACTTGTTGAGATAGCGCTCCTGATTCCAGCCGCCCTCGGCCTTCTGGTCGGCATAGATGCCGTCGAGCTTGCTCTTGTCGCGCTCCGACAGGTCGAAAATGTTGCCGGCCGGATCGTGCCCGCTGAACGCCGCGAACGGGCGCGTCGAGGGCCGTTTCACGATCGCCGCATCGGGGAATTTCTTGCGCGCTCGCTCGAGCACTTCGTTGGCGTCCTCCACGGTGATGCCGAAATGGTCGAGGCCGCCGTGCTGGCCGTCGCGCACCGGATTGATGTTGAGCCCGACATAGCCGTCGCCCACGGTCGCGCCGTTCATCGGCCGGCTGCGGCCGGTGTTGCGCAGCCCGAACACCGCCTCGTAGAAGCGCGACATCATCGGCCAGTTGTGGCTGGAGATCGCCATGTGGTTGATCTGCGCGAACATCGTCACTCCCTTGGTTTGTTGTTGGTGTTCGTTGTTGGTGGCGTCAGCGTGGTGCGTCAGTCTCGTCTTTGGCGCGCTTGGCCACCGCGATCAGCTCCGGCGGCGTCGCGGCGACCTCGCGCACGATGGCCTGCATTTTATCGGCTTTGATCGGATTGGTGTCGAGGCCCATCTTCGCCGCCTCGGCGCGGAAGCCGTCGTCCGCCATGGTCGCGTCGAACGCCTGGCGCAAAGCGGCGAGCCGATCGGCCGGCACGTCCGGTGTGGTCAGGAAGGCCCGGCCGACCGTGATCTCCGCCTCGAACAGCTGCAGCACGCGCTTGGTCTCGTCCGACTTCGCGAAGTCGGTGAGTAGCGGGACCTGCGGGAAGTCCGGATCGCGCTCGCCTCCGATCTGCACCAGGATGTTGATCGCCTTGTCGCGCAGCCAGTCGCCGTTGATCGAGCGCAGCGTGCTCAGATAGTTGCCGGCGCGGCCGTCGATCTCGCCGCGCTGCATGGCCAAGTCGATATCCTTGGCCGACTTGTAGCCCGCCACGGTCTTGAACCGCGTGCCGAGCAGGCTGTTCATCAGCGCGGGATAGAGCAGGGTATAGGAGCCGGCCCCGGTCGCGCCGAGCACCACCTCGCGGCTCATCGTTTCGGCAAATGTCTTCGCGCCCGTCGACCACACGTAGACCGATTGATTGCTGTAGTCGCTGGCGCCGAGCCACTGAAACTTGGCGATGTCGTAGCGCACGCCGCGGCCGTCGAGCAGCTGGTGGGTGATGATCGACGGCATGATCAGCGCCATGGTGCTACCGTCGCGGGGCGCGTCGGTGGCCATGTGATTTGCCGCCAGCACGTGGCCGGCGCCCGGCATGTTCTTCACCACGATGGTGGGATGGCCCGGGATGTGCCGGCCGAGATGCCGCGCCACGAGCCGGGCATTGGTGTCGAAGCCGTTGCCGACGCCGGTCGAGACGATCATGGTGATCGTCTTGCCGCGGTAGAACTCTTCGACGGATTGGGCAGCGGCGTTGGAGGTGACGGCCGCGCATAGAGCAGCACTCGCCAGCGCCGATCGCCAGTCCAAGGTATGCCTCCCAAAATTCTCTTCGCTTGGGCTGGACGGTAGCGATTTTCTAAAGTGCTGGGAAGCGCGCGAACCGCGCCAAAGCCAGTGCGTCATCCAGTGATTGCGGATTACCCCTTCAGTGCCGCCTTGATCGCCTCCACACCGCCGCCCGACTTCGCCGCCGCGATGATGCGCGCCTCGGTGGCGGCGAGCTTCTCGGCCGCCCCCTGCATGGCGTCGATCGCCTCGACAGGCACCACGATGGCGCCGTGACGGTCGGCGTGGATCAGGTCGCCGCTCTTCACCGCCATGCCGGCGACCTCGACGTCGAGGCCGTAGTCGACCACGTGCACATAGGCGTGCGAAGGCACGATCGCGGCGGCCAGCATCTGGAAGCCGCCCGCGATCATCGGGATGTCTCGGATCGAGCCGTCGGTGACGACGCCGAGCGCGCCCAGCGCCCTGTGCACGTTCGACTGCACCTCGCCCCAGAACGCGCCGTAGCCGGCGTGCTCGCCGTCGAGATCGTGCATGATCATCACGGCGGGCTGTGGCGCGCTCGCCACGTAGTCGAGATAGTCGAGCCGCTTCTGCATGTAGTTCGCCTGCCCAAGCGGCACCTTGTCCTTGGCCTTGAAGGTCACGGTCTTGGCGTAGCCGACCATCGGCGGCAGATCGGGAAACGGGCAGTGCAGATGTTTGACGGTGTAGCCGGCGCCGCGGTGCTCGGGCGCCACGATCTCGACCAGGTTGCACACGGTCGGAGTGTCGATCGACCTCAAGAAGTCCATCTGACTCTGCGTCGCTACCGGCATGTCGTTTTCCCCCTGCTTGGCTTGAGGGACATTAGGCCTCGACGTGCCGGTAGGCGAGGGCGGCGATCGCCGCCATGACGGCCAGCATCACCACCACCATGGCAACGCAGGACGGCCAGCCGGCGGCGTCCCAGGCGAGACCTGGCAGGAGCGCGCCCATGCTGCCGCCGACGTAGAACGACGTCACATAGAGCCCGACCGCCGAGGAGCGGCCCTCGGTCGCGATCGCGGTCACATAACCGGTCGAAATCGCCTGGCAGAGCATGCCGCAGACCGCGCACAGCAACAGTCCCGCGATGATGGCGACGATCGGCTGTGCAAGCAGCACCAGCGCGCCACAAGCCCAAACGCCGATCACGCCCAGGACGAAGCGCTGCCGGCCAAATCGCGCCATCGCCCAGCCGATCATCGGCGCCGTTACCGAGCCGGCGAGGTAGGTCACGAACACGGCGCCGAGCAGCGTCGGCGAGAAGCCGTAGGGCGGCGCTGCGAGATGGAAGCTCACGAACGTGAATATCGCGATGAAGTTGAACAGCACGCCGAAGCCGATCGCGTAGGTCGCGACCAGCTGCGGGTTGCGCAGGTGCCGCAGCATCTGCCGCGCGGAGGCGCCGAGCCCTTCGGAGCGGACGAACCCGCGTTCGCGCGGCAGCACCGCCGCCACCAGCATGGCGCCGGCGAGCGATATGACGGCGAGCGTGAGGAATCCGCTACGCCAGCCGACAAGGTCGGCCAGCACGCCGGGGATGAAGCGGCCGCAGAACCCGCCGATGCTGGCCCCGGTAATGTAGATGCCGGCAATGCCGGGGACTTCGGCGCTCGGCCACTCGTCGCCGATATAGGCGACGGTCACGGCGAAGATCGGCGGCAGCAGCAGGCCCTGCAGGAACCGCCACACGATCATGCTCTGCACGTCGGTCGAGAGTGCGATCAGCGCCATCGGGATCACCACGGCCAGCATCGCGGCGGTAATGACCTGCCGGCGGCCGAGCACGTCGGCGAGCGCTCCGGTAAACGGCGCGGTCAGTGCGATGGCAGCGGTTCCCGCCGTCATGGTGGCGCTGATTTCGGCCGGTCCGACCCCGAATTCGCGCGCCAGTTCCGGCAGTAGCGCCTGCGGCGAATAGAGATTGACGAACGCGCAGAAGCCGGTGGTCGCGACGGCGAGCTTTCGCAGATCGAGGGGCATTCCAGTCGTGTACCGCAACCGCTGGCTTTACACCAATCGGTTGTGCGACGGCTAGCGCCCCGAACCCGAAGTTCGCAACACCAGTGCCGCGAGTTAAATTGCGAACTTCGGGTTCAAAGGGGCGCTAGAATCATAGAGTTGCTAGTGTCCCTTGATTCCGAAGTTCGCATGAGAGTGTGCCGGGAGTGTTGGCGAACTTCGGAATCAGGACACTAGTGGCCGAGCGCGAGCGAGCGTGTCCTCGAACGAGCCCGAGGCGTCGATCCGAGTCCAGTTGAGTTCGCCGAGATCGTAGTCCTCCTGCGCCTGCGCGACCGCCGCATCGGCGTCGGAGGCGTCGCTCCGGCGCCCCCCGATGCGGCCAAGCCGGGTGGCGAGATCGGCCTCGATGAAGAGGCCCTGGAACGGGACGCCGAGGACGGCCGCGGATCGTTCGACCGCGTCGCGCTCCTGCGGCTTGGCGTAGACCGCATCGACGATCGCCGAATGCCCGGCAGCAACGACGCGCCGCGCCTTGTCGGCGATCATGCAATAGACCCGTGCCGTCACGGCGGGCGCATAGGCGTCCGCCTCCAGTGGTTCGTCCTCGGCCTTGCCGAACAGCATCTTTCGCTCGACGTCGGAGCGCAGCACCACCGCGCCCGGCGCCGCCCCGATCGCGGGCGCAAGCGCGCGCGCGATTGCTGACTTGCCGGTGCCGGAGAGCCCGCCCACCGCCACGAGCACCGGCGGCGCCGGTGCGATGAAGCGCTGCGCCCAGTCGAAATAGGTGCGGGCGGTGCGGGCGATATCGGCGTGCTGCTCCGCACCAGCCTGCGCGAGCCGCGCCGCCGTCACCTTGGCGCGGATCGCGGCGCGCATCGCGAGATAAAGCGGCAGCGCGGCGAGCGCGTCGAGGTCCTCGGTGCGCCGGCTCTGCGTCAGATAGCGGTTGAGCACCATGTTGGCGGCGCCGCCCAGCCCGCGCTCGCACAGATCCATCAGCACGAAGGCGAGGTCGTAGAGCACGTCGCCTGAGGCGATTAGCTCGCTGAACTCGATCGCGTCGAACAGCACCGGCTTGCCGTCGATCAGCACGATATTGCCGAGGTGCAGGTCGCCATGGATGCGGCGAATAAAGCCGCGCCGCCAGCGCTCGATGAGGAGCGGGACCAGGTCGGCGAACGCGAAGCGGCCGGCGTTCGCGAACCGGTGGTTGGCGTCCGGCGGAAACACGTCGGTTATTTTGCTGAACGCCTCGTGATGTTCCTCGACGTAGCTCCCGAGCGCCGCGATCCAGCGATCGTCGGCGGCTTTCGGCGCAGTCGCATGCGCCGCCGCCACCGCGCGTCCGATCGCGTCCGCCAGCGCGGCGTCGATTTTTCCCGCCTGGGCGAGATGGTCCAGAGTCTGCGTCTCGTCGAAGCGGCGCATCTCGACCGCCCACTCGACGACTTCACCGTTGCCGTCGATCGCAAGCCGCCCGTCGGCCCCACGCGTGATCGGCACCACCCCGCGATAGATCTGCGGCGCATAGCACTTGTTGACCTCGATCTCGGCCTCGCAGGCCGCCTGGCGCTTGTCGAGCGTCGAAAAGTCGAGGAACGGGAATTTCACCGCGCGCTTGACCTTGAGCACGCGCTCGCCCGCGAGGAACACCACGGCCGCGTGCGTGTCGACACGCTTGACCTCAGCCCCGCCGTGCGTCGCCGGATCGGCGAGCAACGCGAACACTGGCTCCTGGGATTCCGTGTGGGCGTCCATCTGACCAAATTGGAACTTGCAGATTGGGTTCAGCACAGCCAACGAGGTCTAGTTTATGACTCAAAACAATGATCCGTGCCTAACCTAACGACTTCACCGAAATGCTGGGTACGCGTGGACAGAGGTTCGCGATGGCAATCCGGACCTCGCGTCTTCTTGCGGGAAGGACAAAAAAAGCGAATATTCGGTCCAGTTCGGGAGCCATCTGGGCAATCCCGGCCAAGATCAACAGCTATGGGACGAAACGCGCCGCAGCCGCCAAAGACCGCTGCTGCTTAATACTGCACGGGAGGACAGCCATGCATTACCGAAGCTCGATCGGCGCCATCGCGTTGGCCGCGGGGCTGACGGTGGCGACCGCCGCACAGGCGTTCGACGACGCGAAATATCCTGACCTCAAGGGCTTGTGGTTCCGCTCCGTCTTGGGGGCTCCGCGATTCGACACCAGCAAGCCGCGAGGTCTGCCGCAGCAGGCCCCGCTCACGTCGGAGTTCCAGAAGCTCTACGAGGCGAGCCTCGCCGACCAGGCCGCCGGCGGCCAAGGTAACCACACGGTCTACAGATGCCTCGCCTGGGGCATGCCAGCGATGATGAACGGCTATGGCACCGGGATCGAATTCGTGGTCATGCCCGATACAACCTACATGATGGTCGATGACGGCAACGACTCGGTGCGGCGGATTTTCACCGATGGGCGTGACTTCCCCACCGACTTCGAGCCCACCTTTACAGGCTATTCCATCGGCAAGTGGGTCGACACGGACGGGGATGGAAAATACGACGTGCTGGAAGTCGAGACTCGTCTGTTCAAGGGCCCCCGCGTCTACGACAACACCGGACTCATGCTGCACCCCGACAGCAAGAGCGTCATCAACGAGCGGATCTATCTGAGCAAGACCGATCCGAACCTTCTCTACGACGAGATCACGGTGACCGACAACGCGCTGACGCGGCCGTGGAAGGTGCTCAAGAGCTACAAGCGCGACCCCAATCCGCAACCGTATTGGCGCGAGGACGTCTGCGCGGAAGGCAACAACCACGTCTATATTCGTGGCGAGAACTACATGCTCAGCGCCGACGGCTATCTGATGCCCGCCAAGAAGGACCAGCGGCCGCCGGACCAGCGCTATTTCAACCAGGCGAAGCAGTGACGGATGGGAGGACGGTCATGCATTATCGAAGCTCGATCGCTGCGGTCGCTTCGCTTGCGGCACTGCTCATGACGGTTGCGGGCGCCGCGGCATTCGATGAAAGCAAATATCCCAATCTGAAGGGCATATGGGATCGCGTTGGCTCGCCGCGCTGGGTCCCGGCCGGTGAGAAAGCTCCGCTGACGCCGGAGTACCAGAAAATCTTCGAGTGGAACACAGCGGACCAGAAAGCCGGCGGTCATGGATGGGAGCCGTCCTGGATGTGCCTCCCGCCTGGCATGCCGAGGATCATGAACGTGTTCGAGCCAATGGAGATCGTCGTCACTCCCTCGACCACCTATATTCTGATCAGCCATATCCATGACAATCGTCGCATCTACACCGACGGGCGCGACTGGCCCAAGGATCCAGAGCCGAGCTTCAAAGGCTATTCCATCGGCAAATGGATCGACGAAGACGGTGACGGGCGCTACGACGTGATCGAAGTCGAGACCCGTTACATGAAGGGGCCGCGCGCCTACGACACGACGGGCTTGCCGCTGCACGCCGACAACAAGACGGTCGTCAAGGAACGGATTTACCTCGATAAGAACGATCCCAACGTGCTGTGGAACGAGATCACGACCATCGACAACGCGCTGACCGGTCCGTGGACAGTGAAGAAGAAAGTCACGCGCAACAACAACCCGAGACACAACTGGATCGAGGAGATTTGCTCCGAGAACAACCCGCATGTCCGCATCCAGAACGACAACTACATGCTGAGCGCGGACGGCTATCTGATGCCCGCCAAGAAGGGTCAGGCGCCTCCGGACTTGCGGTATTTCAAGACAAAGGGGCAGTGAGGAAACGGCGTATCACTGTCGGCGCGCCGCTCCGTGCTCCAATATGGAAGCCTGTAAAGAGCCCGGAGCCACCCCATGCGCGCCAACGACGGATCGCGGACCGCCGCCGAGGTGCTGATCGACCAGCTCGTGATCCACGGCGCGCGCCACGTCTTTTGCGTGCCGGGCGAGAGCTATATCGCGGCGCTCGACGCCATGCTGGACCGCCCGATCGAGGTCACGGTCTGCCGCCAGGAGGGCGGCGCCGCCATGATGGCGGAGGCGGTCGGCAAGCTCACCGGGGCGCCTGGCATCTGTTTCGTCACCCGCGGCCCGGGCGCCACCAACGCCGCCGCCGGCATCCATATTGCGCGCCAGGACTCCACGCCGATGATCCTGCTCGTCGGCCAGATCGGCCGCGAGATGCGCGAGCGCGAGGCGTTCCAGGAGCTGGATTACCGGGCGGTCTACGGCTCGATCGCCAAGTGGGTCACGGAGATCGACGATCCCGCCCGTATCCCGGAGTTGATCTCGCGCGCCTTCTACACCGCGACCAGCGGACGCCCAGGCCCGGTCGTGATCGCATTGCCCGAGGACATGCTGGTCGAGCGCGTGGTCGCGACCGACGCGCCGCCGTTCGAGCCGGTCGAGACTTCGCCGGTCGCGAGCGATATCCGCGGCCTGCAGATGCTGCTCAACGAGGCGCGGCGCCCGGTCGTGCTGCTCGGCGGCAGCCGCTGGTCGGCGGCGGCTTGTGCGGCGGTGCAGCGCTTCGCCGAGCGCTTCGCGCTGCCGGTCGCCACCACCTTCCGCCGCGCGCACCTCTTCGATCCGACGCATCCCTGCTACGCCGGCGACCTCGGCATCGGCCCGAATCCAAAACTGCTCGCGCGCGTGAAGGAGGCCGATCTCATCGTCCTGGTCGGCGGCCGGCTCGGTGAAATGCCCTCGCAGGGCTACACGCTGCTCGACATACCCGGGCCGCAGCAGACGCTGGTGCACGTCTATCCCGGCGTCGAGGAGCTTGGCCGCGTCTACCGTCCGGCGCTCGCCATCAACGCGTCGCCGACCGCCTTTGCGGCCGTGCTCGACACTCTTACGCCCCCGCCGACGCCCGCCTGGGCCGCGGCGACGCCGACGTCGCATGCCGATTTCCTGGCCTGGACCGAGAAGCCCGCCGCGGTGCCGGGCGCCGTCAACCTCGGCGAGATCGTCGCTGGCCTGCGCGACAAGCTTCCGCCCGACACGGTGATCTGCAACGGTGCCGGAAATTTCTCGATCTGGGTGCATCGCTACAGTCGCTACCGGTGCTACGGCACCCAGCTCGCGCCAATCTCGGGTTCCATGGGCTACGGCGTGCCGGCGGCGGTCGGCGCCAAGCGGATCCTGCCCGAGCGCACGGTGGTGGCGTTCGCCGGCGACGGTGATTTCCTGATGACCGGGCAGGAATTCGCGACTGCGGTGCAATACGACCTTCCAGTCGTCATCGTGATCGCCGACAACAGCCTGTACGGCACCATCCGTATGCACCAGGAGCGCCACTACCCCGGCCGCGTGATTGCGACCGAGCTGCGCAATCCGGACTTCGCCGCGCTCGCGCGTGCCTACGGCGGCTTCGGCGCGACCGTCGAGAAGACCGCGGACTTCGCGCAAGCCTTCGCGGCCGCGCAGGCCTCCGGCCAGCCCGCCATCATCCACCTCAAGGTCGATCCGCAGGCGATCACGCCCGCCACCACGCTCGACGCCATCCGCGCCAAGGCGCTGAGTGAGCAGGGCTGAGCCGAGCCCACTGCCAAAGAGAACGAGAGAGGGTCATGACCGCCGGATCGTTCGATTTCGCGTCACTGCTGCCGGCTGGATTGCCCCCGCCCGCGATCAAGTGGACCGGTGCGCCAAGATACAATTTCACCGGTGGAAACAACGACGCCGATCAGGTCCCGGTCGACGGCCTGATATCGGCGGCGGAGGCCGTGCTTCGGCGCGAGGGCCGCACGCTCGCGACCTACGGCCTCAGGAGCGGCCCCCAGGGCTACCGGCCTTTGCGGGAATTCCTGGCGCGGAAGCTCAAGCACGACGCCGGCATGTCCTGCACCTTCGACGATATCCTGGTCGTGTCGGGCTCGTTGCAGGCGCTCGATCTGATCAATGGTGTGCTCCTCACACGCGGCGATACGGTCATCATCGAGCAGGAGACCTACCAGGGCGCGCTGACGCGGCTCAAGCGCCTCGGCGTCACTGCGGCGGGGATTCCGCTCGACCACGACGGCATGCGCATGGATGCACTGGCCGCGGAGCTAGCCGCGCTCAAGCGCCGCAACATCCGGCCGAAATACATCTACACGATTCCAACGGTGCAGAATCCCACCGGCACGATCATGCCGGAGCATCGCCGGATCGAGCTTCTGAAGTTGTCGGAAGACTATGGCGTGCCGATCTTCGAAGACGATTGCTACGCCGATCTGGTTTGGGACGGACGGCGGCCGCGCGCGCTCTATGCCATGAGCGAGACCGGCGGCGTAATTCACATTGGCTCGTTCTCGAAGTCGATCGCGCCGGCCTTGCGGGTCGGTTTTATTGTCGCCGGGTGGGAGATTCTCTCTCGCGCTCTCGCGCTGAAGACCGACGCGGGCTCGGGCGCACTCGAGCAGATGGTGCTTGCCGAATTTTGCGCGCCGCATTTCGATGGGCATGTTCCAAAGCTCCGGCGCGGCCTGCGCGGCAAGCTGGAAGAGCTGATGGCGGCGCTCAATGAGCAGTTCGGCACCGCCGCCGAATTTGACGACCCGAAGGGCGGCATCTTCCTTTGGGTCAAGCTTCCCGACTCGGTGGATACCCTCAAGCTCTGCCAGTCCGCGCTGAAGGCCGGGGTCGCGATCAACCCGGGGCCGGAATGGTCGACGAATGCAGCCCATAGCAGAAGCCGGATGCGGCTTTGCTTTGCCAGCCCGTCGAAGGAGGAGATCCATCACGGCATCGCCGCGCTCGCCGAGGTTTGCCGCACGGAGTTTGGCGTCCCGGCGCGCATTGCGAATGTTCAGCCGCGCGTCAGTCCCTGAGACCAGCCGAATGGTGGCCCCTCGTTGCGCCGATAGGGTGAATCATGGCTCACTCCTTGCCATGCCCTATCGCCGCACCGAAAATGTCACCCGCAAGCTCGCCGCCCGCCGGGCCGCGATCCTGGCGGCGGCGCGGGTGCTGGCGGCCGAGGGCGGCATGGGCGCGGTGCAGATCGCGCCGGTCGCCGAGCGCGCCGGCATCGCGGCCGGCACGGTCTACCGCTACTTCCAATCCAAGATTGCGCTGGTCTCGGCACTGGTCGAAGCGCTGGCCGAGCAGGAAATTGCCGCGCTCCCGCGTGCCGGCGATGCGGCGCCAGGTCCGCTGTCGGCGCTCGCCGCCGCGATCACGGCCTTTGCGGCACGCGCACTCGGCAGCCGGCGGCTCGCCTTCGCGCTCATCGCCGAGCCGGTCGAGCCCGAGATCGACGTCGCGCGCGTCTCCTACCGCCGCGCGCTGGCCGGCGCGTTCGAGGCTCGCATCCGCACCGCGCTCGCGGGCGGCCATCTGCCCGATCAGGACGCCGCCGTGGCGGCGCCGGCGCTGGTCGGTGCGCTGATCGAGGGCCTGATCGGACCGCTTGCCCGCAACGCCGCCGATTCTGGCGCGGCGCGCGCCAAGGTGCAGGCGCTCACGCTGTTCGGACTGCGCGCGCTCGGCGTCGTCGATGCCCGTGCGCGTGGGCTCGTGGTGCAGACCGCCGTGCCGGCGCCCGAGCAGACGAACTGACCCCCATCACTGCAGCGTCGCGCCGGCGATCCAGTCAGTCACCGCGCGCAGCGCCGCCTCGCGGTTGTCGCTGTTGTGCGCCGCGAACACCGCAAGCTGCGCGTCGGCCGAGGTGCCGTCACCGACGATCGCGCGGCAGCGGCTGATCTCCTCGCTGCAGCCGAAGGCCTCGGCATCGGCGGCGGTGTCCTCGATCACCCGTTCGAGCATTTCGCCGACCGTCACGGCGCCTTCCTCGGTCACGAAGGTGCCATGCACGCCGTAGCGCTGCGCCCGCCATTTGTTCTCCACCACGATCGCGCGCGATACCGCGTTGATGCCGTAGTTGCGCCAGGGATTGTAATAGAGGTGGCGCACCAGAGTGCGGTAGAGCGCCGCGATCGCGACCGAGTCCTCGACCAGCGTGCAGCAGTCGGGCGCCCGCAGTTCAAGCGTCGGGTGCTTCAGCGAGGGACGGATCGCCCACCACACGTAGCTCGAATCCTCGATCACGCCGGCGCGCACCAGCGCCGCGATATAGGCGTCGAATTCCTCCTTGGTGCGAAACAGCTCGGGCACGCCGGTGCGCGGCAACTCGTCGTAGGCCGCGAGCCGGTAGCCCTTGAGGCCGGTCTGGCGCGCCTGCCAGAACGGCGAGGAGGTCGACAGCGCCAGGAACAGCGGCAGGTAGGGCAGAATCCGGCACATCACGTCGACCCGCTCGTCCGGGTCCGGCACTTCGACGTGCACGTGCATCCCGCACAGCATGTTGCGATGCCCGATCATCTGCAGGTCGTCCATGACCACGTCGTAGCGCTCCTTCGGCGTCTGCAGCGAGTTGCTCCAGAGCGCGGTCGGATGGGTGCCGGCCGCCAGGATCGCAAGGCCGTGCTCGGCCGCGACTGCCGCCACGGTGCTGCGCAGCCGCCGCAACTCCGCCCGCGCCCCGGCGAGGCTCGTTTGCGGTGCGGTAACGACTTCGATCTGCGACTGCAGGAATTCGCCGGCCACCTGGCCGCCGGTCGCCTCCCTGGCGGCCGCCAGGAATCCGTCCGGCATGTGGCGCGCGACCAACTTGGTCTCCGCGTCGACCAGGAAATACTCTTCCTCGATTCCGAACGTGAAATTGTCCGCCATTCATCGCCTCGGTTGTTGCCGTCTGCGATGCCGCCCCCGGCATTACGGTACGCACAGATTGTTCATGAGGACGCCGGCCACAGTGTCGCAGACAGGCGCTTATCAACACCGTCGCGCGGTTCTGGTTCCGTGAAAAATTGTATCGAATGACAAAGAGATGACGCCCACCGCCCGGCACCGGCAAGTGCGGGTCGCCTCAATGCGACATCAGCACCGGAACGGTCATCGACCGCATGATGCTGCGGGTGACCCCGCCTAGGATGAATTCGCGCAGCCGCGAATGGCCATAGCCACCGAGCACCATGAAGTCGGTACCGCTGTCGGCGGCATGCGACAGGATCGTGTTCGGCACATCGGAGCCCGCGCCCGTGATGTGCTTGATCTCCACGGTAATGCCGTGCCGTCCCAGATGCCGGCGCATGTTCTTGCCCGTGATCTCACCGCTCTTGTCGCGCTCGCCGGTGACCACGACGATCTCGATCGCCTTGGCGCGCTCGAGGAACGGCATGGCGTCGGCGATCGCGCGCGCGGCCGGGCGGCTGCCGTCCCAGCAGATGATGATGCGATCGAGCTTGAGCCCCTGCTTCTGGACATAGGGCACGATGATCACTGGGCGGCCCGATCCGAACAGCGCGCCTTCGATCAGCAACTCCTCCGACGCGCCTTGCTCACGCCGGGCCTGCCCGACCACCGCAACGTCAAAACGCCGCGCAATACGCCCGAACAGGTCGGCGGCGCCTGCGACGCTGGCGTCGACCATGCGGGTCTCGGCCGACAGGTTGGCGGCCTTGGCGGCCGCCTCGAAACGGGCGATCGCCTCCTTGGCGGCCTTGCTGTTTTCCTCGCGCTGGACCTCGATCAGGTCGGTCGGAATACCGCCGAGCATGCTGCCCGGGATCACTGGCTCATAGATGAAGCCGATACCGGCGACATGGGCGCCGAACACTGCCCCGATCGAGATCGCATAATCGGATGCAAAGTCCTGCGGATGTCCGCCCGTCAAGTTGACGACGACGTCCTTGATCATGACCCGGACTCCTCGCGCGGCCCCCGGCGTCAAGCCTGCCGCCGGGCTATGGCGCGAATGAGACGGCTAGCTTCACTTCAGGCTAGCTTCACTTCTTCTTGCCGTCCGCGTCGAACTGTTTGAGGTAGGCCCACAGTTCGTCCTGCTCCTTGGGATCGCGCACGCCTGCGAATGCCATGCGGGTACCGGGCAGGCGCTGCATCGGGTTGGCGATGTATTCCTTGAAGCTCTGCTCGTTCCAGGTGATGCCGGAATTCTTGTTGGCGTCCGAATAATTGAAGCCCGCGAAGGTGCCGGCGGCGCGGCCTTCCAGACCGTTGAGCGGCGGCCCGAGCTTGATCTTGGCGTCGGGCCCGGCATCGTGACAGGGCAGGCACCATTTGCGGAATGCGGTATCGGTTTGCGCCAAAGCGCTGCTGGCCGAAGCGACAACAAGCACCGAAGCCAAAAGGCAAGTCCTCTTCAACGAAGTCCTCATCCCGTTTCTCCTTTGTCCTCCCAACGACGACGCCGTTAACGGCTGCGTTGCGATGTGCCCCCTTGGGACCCCGCCCGAGGCGGAAATCCGCTGTGTTCGAATGGCGTTTGGCGCCGAAACTGTCAACGGCCCAGGGACGGAATTCGTTGCAGTGTGGCGGCTAGTGTCCCGATTCCGAAGTTCGCATGATCCTGCGGCACGTTCTTTTTGCGAACTTCGGAATCGAAGGGACACTAGCAACTTATTGATCTCGTGTGGCTTTGGTTCAGAAGTCCGCATGGCGGACTCGCGGCAAGAATGATGCGGACTTCTGAACCGCCACACTAGGGTGCATCCCGAATTTTTGCCTGCGGGCGCGCGTCGGATCGCTTTTGCCGCTATAAAGGCGGTCATGCGGCCGCACAGGGGCGGCGCGTGGGGCGGCATTCCGCTCGCGGCCGCAGGAGATTTGTCCATGACCGTGGTCATGCCCGAGCCCGACCGGGTGGTGCTCGCGCGCCGCGACCGCATCGTGGCGGCGCTGTCCGCGATCGTGCCGGGCGAAGGCGTGATCGCGAGCGAGCGGGCGATGCGGCCCTACGAATCGGACGGCCTCACCGCCTATCGGTCGCTGCCCATGGTGGTGGTGCTGCCCTCGACCGTCGAGCAGGTCGCCCGCATTCTCGCCTATTGCCACCAGGAGGGAATCAAGGTGGTGCCGCGCGGCGCCGGCACCTCGCTCTCGGGCGGTGCGCTGCCGCTCGTCGACGGCGTGCTGCTCGGCATGGCCAAGTTCAACCGCATCCGCGAGATCGACTATGACAACCGCGTGGTCGTGGCCGAGCCCGGCGTCACCAATCTCGCCGTCACGGAGGCCGTCGAGCACGCCGGCTACTACTACGCGCCTGATCCGTCCTCGCAAATCGCCTGCACCATCGGCGGGAACGTGGCGGAGAATTCCGGCGGCGTGCACTGCCTCAAATACGGCATGACCACCAACAACGTGCTCGGCTGCGAGATCGTGCTGATGACCGGCGAGGTCGTGCGGATCGGCGGCAAGCACGCGGAGGCCGGCGGCTACGACCTCCTCGGCGTCATCACCGGCTCCGAGGGCCTCCTCGGCGTCGTCACCGAGGTGACGGTGCGCATCCTGCGCAAGCCGGAGTGCGCACGCGCGCTGCTCATCGGCTTCGCCACCTCCGAGGACGCCGGCCAATGCGTCGGCCGGATCATCGGCGCGGGCATCATTCCGAGCGGCATGGAGATGATGGACAAGCCCGCGATCCATGCGGTCGAGGAGTTCGTGCACGCCGGCTATCCGCTCGACGTCGAGGCGCTGCTGATCGTCGAACTCGACGGAGCCAAGGCCGAGGTCGATCATCTGGTCACGCGCGTCGAGGCGATCGCGCGCGAGTGCCACGCGGTGAGCTGCAAGATCTCGGCCTCGGAGCAGGAGCGGCTGTTGTTCTGGGCCGGGCGCAAGGCGGCGTTCCCGGCGGTCGGCCGCATTTCGCCGGACTACTACTGCATGGATGGGACCATCCCGCGCGCCAAGCTGCCGCTGGTGCTGCGCCGGGTGCGCGAGCTCTCACAGCACTACGGGTTGCGGGTGGCCAATGTCTTTCAT
>Ga0137375_10002384_pt1 | contig 22120 bp, 16 predicted proteins | sample SagtaG_24_FD_104936 | JGI IMG/M metagenome (GOLD analysis project Ga0137375, IMG submission 104936) | Vadose zone soil microbial communities from Sagehorn Ranch, Mendocino, California, USA - Sage1_R_113_16 metaG | ecosystem: Environmental > Terrestrial > Soil > Vadose zone | place: USA... | reverse complement strand
TGTGGTGCAAGCCGAGCGTCGCAGCGCCGAGCGCCGTCCCGGCCAGCCAGGCGCCGTAGAGCGCCTGCGCCCGCGCGTCGATGTCATCGGGGCTATGCACCACCACCGGCAGACTGGCGGCCAGCGCGCGGATGCCCTCTTCGGCCATGAGCTCGATGATCGGGCTGGCGTCGGGTGCGTAGAGCGCCTCGACACAGTGGGCCAGCGCATTGATCCCGCTTGGGCCGGCGATGCGGGGTGGCAGATCGAGCGTGAGCGATGGGTCGTAGATCACGGTGCGCGGCAGCACGCGCGGGTCGCGACCGGTTCGCTTCACGCCGCCCTCGGTGATGCCCCAGATCGGCGTCATCTCCGAACCGGCGTAGGTGGTTGGCACCGCCAGGATCGGCAGCCCAAGCTCCAGCGCGATCGCCTTCGCCAGCCCAATCGTCGAGCCGCCGCCGATCGCCACGCAGCTGTCGGCCCGCAACCGCGCTGCCTCCGCGCGGGCTAGCGCTGCCGCCTCGCTTGGCACGTGCATCACCGCGCCGGCATGGATACCAACCGCTCGGTCATCGAGCAACTCGGCCGCCCACTCGGCCAGGCGGCGCTGGCCGGGCGTGGAGAGCACCAGCGCGCGGGTGGCGCCCAGCCGCGCAATCTCGTCGGCCAGCTGATCGAGGCGGCCCGCGCCGAAGACCACCCGCGTGAGCTGTGGTTCATAGCTGAACTGAAGCATAGAGTGATCTTCCATCCAGAAGTACTTAGCTCGCCAGCTCAAACTCCGGCAGCCGCAGCGCGCGCCCATCCGCGCGGGTGACCCGCAGCTCGGTCGGCTGTGGGGGCAGCGCGGCCACACGAAACGTGCCGAGGTCATCGATTGCGGCGGTGGCGCGCAGTATGCCCGATTGACGCAGCTCGGCCAGCGCGCCGGCCCAGCCATCCTGGTCGTCGGCCACCAGCTGGCCGCGCAGTTCGATCTGCCCGCCGGCCACTGGCTGGAGCTCCAGGAAGATCGTCACGCCGTCGTCGGTCTCGAACATCAGCGGCGCACCGGCGCCGCCGCGCAGCGCCAGGGCTGGTACGCGCGGCAGCAGCCGTGCCAGCGACCAGCCGCGCGATGCCGGGCGGCGCGCGGGACTCGGCTCGGCCGGCGCAGCGAGGGCTGCCTCGTCGCGCATGAACAGCACCAGTTCAGCCAGCTCCTCGCTACAGCGCGCACAGGTTTCGAGATGCCGAACGATCGCGCGCTGCTCTTCCGCGCTCGGTCGCCCCAAGTGATAGTCGGCGATGGTCTGGGGCGTTGGGCAATCCCAGCGGTACAAGGCCGATCGCATGGATTGCTCGGCCTGCTGCGCCGCTTCCAGGCGAGCCGCGCAGCTCGCGCAGCTGGCCAGGTGGTCGATCACATCCGGCGCGGCGGCCTGATCAAGCGCGGCAGATAGCTGGTCATCGGTGAGCGGCGGCGGCGAGCTGCATTCCATACGGCACCTGTTCTGCGAAAGCTTATCTTGCATACTAAATGCGGTTCTCAGAAAAATATCACGCGCTGCTCAGCTGGCCAGCCGACGCAGCTCGGGATCGTTTCGTAGCAGCCGGCGGATGCGATACAGCTCAACCGAGATCTCGCGCTCATCCTTCCAGAACGTCGGGTAGGCTTTGACGATCTGGCGCGGCTTCAGATCTTCGACGAACGCACAGCGTGCCAGCAGCCGATCGCGCCGGTCGGTCAGCAGCTGCTCGATCTGCCTCCACAGCTCGGCGGCCACGATCCGCGTGCCGAGATCGGGCAGGTGTGCGGCATTCGGCGCATCGTCGAGCGGCATGGTCGGGGCGGGCTGCTGGTCGCGCAGGTATTGCGCGATCGCCGTATGCACGCACAGCTTCAGGTAGGCCAGCACCTGCTGCAGCGACGGGAAGCTATCGAACTTGGGGCCGCACAGCGCGAAGTAGAACTTGCTCCAGGCCGTACTCCCAAAATAATCGGCGCTCTCGCCGCTACGCGCAAAGCCGCTGTGGCTATGCACCCATACCAGCACCTGGCGCTCGTAGATCTGGTACACACGGGTAAAAGCATCCGACATCTCGTCGGCCAGCGCGCGCCGCAGCAGCTCGAAGCAAAAGCGCGCGTCGCTGGGCTCGCGGCGGTTGAACTTCTCCGTCTCGGAGGCGCAGCGCTGGGTTAGGTCATCAAGCGAAAAACTATCGACAAGGCTCATGCGTGCGCTCCTGGGCGCGGTGGTCGTCTATTCTTGGCAAGCCTGGTGCGCTTTTAGCGCCGGTGTCGGGTGTCGGGTGTCGGGCGGGCGGCGTTGCGACGCCCAACACCCAACATCTGAAACCTTGCTTGGAAATGCCCTAGATGTATGCGGATGCGGCCTGCACAGGCCATGCTGGCGCGCATAGATTGCCACCGGTTCATTGTACACTATTCTGCATCTGTGCGATACACGCGCGCTCGACCGCGAAATTGATGCCCGCATGGCCAAACAACAACGCCAAATTGTTCGAGTACGCCGTTTATCCTAGTGGAGAAGATCACCACAGAGTAATAGGAGGCAGGAAGCGCCCGCGTCTCCTGCCTAGTGCCCACAGCCTAGTGCATACTGCTTACTGCTTACTATCGAGGCGCTATGGACTATCAGTCTCTGATCACACAGCTCGAAGAACCGGCGGACCTGCCCGCACTCGCACAATCGCTTGATGCCGCCGAGGCGGCCAAGCTGGTGGATCATCTCAAGGTCGAGGCCGACCGACACTGGTGGATCAACGCCAACCGCTCGCTGGAGCTGGCCGGCCTGATCCTGCGGATCGGCCATGCGCGCGGCGATATCGGCCAGATGGCGCTGGGCACGATGGCGCGCGGCGATGCGCTGAAGCTGCTCGGGCACACCGAAGCGGCCTGGGATACGCTTGGAGATGCAGGCGATCTGTTTCAGCAGTGCGGCGACGAGATCGGCTGGGCGCGCACGCGGATCGGTCGCCTATTGATCTGCGTCGATCTCAACCGTGTAGAAAAGGCGCTTGAAGATGCTGCGCGCGCGCGGGCGATCCTGATGCACCACGCCGTTCATGAAAAGCGGCTGGTGCTCGATCTAAACACCGCTGTGGTCTACGGTCTGCTGGGGAATCAGCGGCAGGCGCTGGCGCAGTTCCAGCAGGCGCTGGATACAGCAGAATTGCTGGGCGACGCCGGCCGCGACTGGCTGGGACCGATATATACAAATATCGGCCTTACTTACGAGGCGCTGGGCGACCTTCGATGCGCGCTGACCTTCCACGAGCGGGCAACCACGATGTTTGAAGCGCTTGGCCAGACGCGAAATCTAGCCATCACAGAGACGAATATCGCCATCATAGCCATGAAGCAAGGTCGTTATCGCCGCGCGCTGAGCCTTTTGCACCGTGCGCACGACCTCTATTTGCGGCAGGATTTGCCACGTGACGCGGCCGAGTTGAACCGGATCATCGTCGAATGCTACCTTTTGCTCAATCGCAACGCAGAAGCGCGCGATCTTGCGCGCGCGGTAAGCACAACGTTCCGCGCGTTCGGAGCTGCATACGAGGAAGCGCTGACATTGCTCCATCTGGCCATCGCCGAGGCCGAGCAGACAAATTTCGACGCTGCGCTGGCGGCGCTCGACACTGCCGAACCAATATTTGCCTCACTCGACGCAACAACCTGGATGGCGACGACTCGGTTGCGCCGCGGGCGGATCGCGCTGCGCCAGGGAGATCTTGGCCGCGCCAGCGTAGAAGCGCGCGCCGCCGCCGACTACTTCAACGCCAACGGCCAGCAGGTTGAATATGCTCACGCAACCTTGCTCCACGGGCAGGCGCTGCTGGCGATGGGCAACTACGATGCAAGCGTGGCGCATGGCGCCGCTGCGCTGGGGATCGCCCGCCAGAACAACGTGCCCGCGCTGCGCTACACCGCGCACCTCCTACTCGGCCGCGCCGCCGAAGCAAAAGGCGATCTGGCCCACGCGGCACGCCAGTATCGCGCCGCCGCCGCAACCGTCGAGCGCGTCCAGCGTGGCCTGACGATCACCCTGCGGCCCGGCTTTCTGGAAGATAAGGGCGAGGCGCTTCAGGCGCTGCTGGCGCTCCAGCTAAGGTTGGGCGCCGCCACGCGGGCCTTCGAGACGCTGGAGCGCGCTAAATCGCAGGCGCTGCTCAACTACCTGGCCAATCGCGAGCAGCTGCACTGGGCCGCCGACGATCCGCGCAGCCAGGCGCTGATCGAGGAGCTGGATAGCTTGCGCGAGGAACACCAATGGTTCTACCGACTGGCTCATGAACCAATGACGGGCGATATGACTCCGGAAGCGCTTGCGCCGGAGCTGGCGCAGGCCGAGGTCGCCACACGCGAGCAGCGGATGCGCGCGATCACCGAGCAGCTGTATCTTCAAAGCGGCGAGCGCAGCGCGGCGGCGCATGTGGCAGCGCCATCGCTGGAGGAGGTGCAGCACTGCCTGCCTAACGACACGCTCATGATCGAGTTCTACAATGATGGCACAACCCTGTGGGCTTTCAGCGTAGATGGGCGCGACCTACATGTCGATCAGCTGCCGGCGAGTGTCGAAATGATCGACCAGCTGCAGGCTCAGCTGCGCCTCAACCTGGGCGCCGCGCTCAAGGCCGGGCCACACGCTCCGGTCACGCGTGGACTGACCGCACTGGCGCAGCGAATCTTGCAGCGCCTGTACCACGAACTGCTGAAGCCGCTGGAATCGCGCATGCGCGGCCACGGCCGGCTGGTGATCGTGCCATATGGCTCGCTGCACTACTTGCCGTTTCATCTACTGTATAATGGCGCGGCCTACCTGATCGAGCAGTACGAAATCGTGATCTTGCCAGCGGCCGGGCTGATCACTCGCCCTGCGCCAGTGCGGCCAGGCGGCGCGCTTGTGCTGGCACACTCCTGGGAAGGCCGGCTGCCGCAGACCCAGGCCGAAGCTCAGATCGTCCACCGACTATTCGGCGGCCAGGTCTATTCCGATTGCGCCGCGCGCCGAATGCTGCTGCGCGCCGCACCAGCGCAGGTGCTCCACATTGTCGCGCATGGCGAGCATCGTCTGGATCAGCCCGAGCTGTCGTACATACAGCTTGCCGATGGGCAGCTCTACACCGATGATCTGCTCCAGCTCGATCTCAGCTACGAGCTGGTCACGCTCAGCGCCTGTGAGACCGGCCGCTCCAACGTCGTCGCTGGCGACGAGCTGATCGGCCTGGGGCGCGGGGTGCTGTACGCCGGAGCCGGCGCGCTGGTTGTCAGCCTCTGGCGCGTGGCCGACTCTATGACGGTGGACTTAATGGAGCACATGTACCAAAACTTGCATGACGGCGTATCCAAAGCCGCAGCGCTGCGGACGGCGCAATGCGCGGCCTTGCGCGCCACGCCCCGGCCACACCCGGCGTTCTGGGGCGCGTTTCAGCTGATCGGCGACGCCAGTCCATTCTCGATCGATTCGATCACATTGGAAGAAAAGGAGTCAGTTTATGCACCTATCACAGCCACAGCGTGAGGGGTTTCTGGGCACGCTTCGGCGGATCATCTGCCGGCTGCTGCGCTGCGATCCGCAGCCACATCCGCAGCCGCGGCCGAAGGATAACCCGATCGCTTTCGAGCCTGGCAAGGTAATTATTATGGCCGAATACCCACCCGGCCTGGAGCTGACGCCGCGCGAGATCAGGGATCGGGTTGCCGCGCGCCTCGCCGCGCTGAAGCTCGATCGCCCCCTCAATGTCAACCTTGCGCCCGAGCGAGTGATCATGCTGCGCAGCCCGCAGCGAACGTTGGCCACCATCACCGGCGATGTGCCGGCGGCGCGCCAAAGCCCACTGCTGCTGCTCAATTTCGTCAGCCAGTTGCACCACGCGATCGCGCTCCCGCAGTTGGTACCACCACGGCCATCTGACGGAGGGCCGGTGGAGGTGCGGGACTCGCCCTACAACAAGCCAGACGCTGATTCCGATCCAAGCCAGCCGCCGGATGCTGGCAGCCCAGCGCCCGACCAGGCACCGGCAATGCTCACCGCGGCAACGCCCACCCGCCCATCCAGCGCCGACGCCCAGGGCTTCGACCTGCGGGCGGCCTCGCCAAACTGGCTGTCGAGCGGAGCTCCCTATATCGGCGGCGGCGGACCGGGCGCATGGCCGATCGGCATCGCGAGTGTGACGCCGAACGCTACCGGCCTCCAGCCATGGGACTTTGTCGTCCCGTCATCATTCCAGTCGCCCGAACAGAACCCACTCCCTGTTGAAGTTGCGATTCTCGATACAGTGCCCGACTTTTTGGCTCTGGAAAGCGCCTACGGTACATGGGTGGGCAATGGCCCGGCGCTGCCGCCGCTGCGCGATCCAAACCCGCTGCTGACGACGCTGCTGGCCGGTCCGAGCGGCGGGCCGTTCAACGTCGTCGATCAGAGCGGCACAACTGCGGTGGGCTCAGCTGACCAGATCGACGTGCTCTACCAGACCGGCATCATACCGGTGAACCTTTTTCAACATCCATACCCAATGGCGAGCCATGGGCTATTCATCGCAGGCATCATCCGCTCGCTCGCGCCGCAGGCCAAGCTGCGCCTGATCCAGGTGCTGAACGACGATGGGGGCGGCTCGGCCGAAAGCATTCTGCAGGGACTCACGCTCGCCGATCGGCCTGGCCGCAGCGTGCCGCTGGTGATCAACTGCAGCTTCACGCTGCGCATCTCGCGACCAGGCGAAGACCTGGCCGAAACTCTGGGCGCCGACCTGGATAAGGCCCTGGCCGAAGACCTGAAGGCAACGCCGGGCAACACCCTCCAGGACAAGATCAACGTCCTGACGCAGCTGATGCACGATGCGTTTGTGCATGTGTGTCAGTCGTCCAACGTCGTGATCGTCGCCGCCGCCGGCAACAACGAGGTCGTCCCTCCCACCGGCCACCCGCAGGCGCGCTACCCGGCCGCGTTCGACGGAGTCTCTGGAGTGGCGGCGCTCGCGAAGGATGATCTCGATCCGGGTACGCCCGATGCGCTGGCGACATACAGCCATCTGGCTGACGACCAACTGAGTGAAGGGTTCGCCGCGTTCGGCGGTGATGTGGCCGCCGGGCCAGCGCCGCTAAGAGCGGACGCTGCAAACGGGATGTTGGGGGTCTTCATTGAGGAACTGCCGGAGGAGCTCCCGCCACCAACGGGCGGCGTTGCGCTGACGCCGAACACCAGCGGCTGGGCGCGCTGGTCCGGCACGTCATTCGCTACGCCGGTGGTCAGCGCCATTCTGGCGAACCTGATCAGCAGCAACATGACCCCGCTCGTCGCGCGCGAGCAGCTTGGCATCGACGCGCCCGACATCGACGTGAGCAACGCCGTGCCAGCACGCCAATTCTCGTAGAATCAATCCATCGCACTGCAGTAGCAGCCAAGCCGTCAATCCAAACCACAGCACAAACGGGCGCACTGAGAATGTTCTCTTCTCAGCGCGCCCGTTTGTGCATGGTGCGTAAGATCGCGCGCTGCTCCCGCACGATCCGACCGGTTGGGGAGACCGTGTAACTCGTGGAGCATGACAAGATTATGATCCCGCATAGTAAGGATCTCGCGCCCATCCTGTGATAAACCGCGCGCGCCTGCATTGATCTGAGCAAGACATATATATTCGGCCGGTCGGCGGCCGAGGTGACGGAGGAGTCAATGCAAGCGCAACAGAGCGGACCGAGCCAGCAGGACAACTACGAACTTTTTCGCCGCGCGATTGTAGAGCGCGACGAGCAGGCGTGGATCGAGAGCGCGACCCGCTACCGGCCACTGCTGGCCGCCTGGGCCAGCCGCTGCAGCGCCAGCGCGGCCCTGACCGAAAGCTATGATGACCTGGCCGACCAAGCCTTCGCCCGCGCGTGGTCGGCGCTTTCGCCCGAACGCTTCGCCAGCTTCCCCACTCTGGCGGCGTTGCTGGCCTATATGCGCGCCTGCGTCACCACCACGGTGATCGATCACGCGCGATCGGAGCTAAGCCGCGAGCGCATAGAACAGTCGATCCAGGCCGACGAGGTAGCGACGCCCGAGCACCTGATCATGGAGCAGTTCCAGCGCCAGGAGGTCTGGCGGCTGGCCGAAACCGCAGTCGCCAGCGAGCAGGAGCGCGTGGTGCTGCGCGAAACATTTGTGTACGATCTACCGCCGCGCGCGATCCTGCGGCGCCACCCCGATCTTTTCGCCGACGCGCACGCGATCTACACAACCAAGCGCAATCTATTCGAACGCCTCCAGCGCTGCCCTGAGCTGCGGCAAGTGTATCAGGAGTGGCAGGGCGCATAAGCTCAGCCGCCTTTCACATACAGCGGGCCGGCCGGTCACCGCCAAAAGCGATCGCCGGCTGGCCCGCTGAGCTTTTTCCAGCAGCTGCCTACAGTGTCGTATCGCGTCGCCGCCCCATGAGCAGCGCCGCCGCCACACCAATCAGCACCAGCGCCGCCGCGCCCAGGAGCAGCGCGCTCATGCCTGAATCGCCGCCGGTATTCGGCAGCGTGCTCGGGGCGCGCGTCGGGGTCGCCGTACCAGTCGTCGTGCTGGCCGTGGCGGCCTCCGTGGCGGCCGCGCTTGTGGCGGCCTCCGTGGCGGCCTCCGTGGCGGCCGTGCTTGTGGCGGCCTCCGTGGCGGCCGCGCTTGTGGCGGCCTCCGTGGCGGCCTCCGTGCCTACCGCCGTCCCAGTGGTTTGCAACGCGGGTGCTGCAGCATTGCTCGCACCAACCAATGGCACCAGCATCAAGCTGAATACCATGACCGTCGCGATAGCGACCACCACTGCCAGTGAAATCCTTCGCATAAAAGCCTCCTTAATACTCCATAAGCGCCCGGTGAAACACATACATTTCGCCGGATCGCTCCTCCACAGCGTGCCCTACGTCGCAAGTTCCATGCCAGCGCACGCGCCATTTCGGCGCCGATCGCGTGAAAATCAGTGATCGCGCTCAAATCTAAAAGCCCAAAAATCTCGTATAATACACAGGGTACGCCCCCAGGTATGTAGGCTGCCTATAACGACCGGCCGGCTTTCGAGATTATGTTACGAGAATTGATGCGATGCTGCATCCCCCATCAAGGCCGAGTGCGCCTTGGTGGGGAATTGTGTGTATGGCGTCGTTTAGGGAGAACCATGCGAATCGCAATGATCAGCGTCCATAGCAGCCCGATCGCCCAGCTTGGCGGCAAGGAGGCTGGTGGAATGAACGTCTACGTGCGCGAGTTGAGCCGCGAGCTCGGCCGGCGCGGCATCGGCGTCGATATCTTCACGCGCAGCCAGGATGCCAAGGCGCCCACCACGGTCGCAATCGATCGCGGCGTACGCGTGATCAACCTGCACACCGGCCCCAGCGCGCCATATGATAAAAACTGGGTGCTCGACTATATACCCGAGTTCGTCAGCCGCGTGCGCTGCTTTGCCGATGGGCAGGATCTCACCTACGATTTGATCCACAGCCACTACTGGCTATCCGGCGAGGCTGCGCTGGCGCTACGCCGCAGCTGGGGCGTGCCGATGGTGCATATGTTCCACACGCTCGGCGCGATGAAGAACCAGATCGCACGCGGGGCCGAGGAGCGCGAAACCAGTCGGCGGATCGCGAGCGAGCGCGGCCTGATCGAGTCGGCCGATGCGATCGTCGCCGCCACGTCGCTCGACCGCGCGCAGATGGTCTGGCACTATGGCGCCGAGGCCGAGCGCGTGCGCGTGGTGCCCTGCGGCGTCGATCTGCGGCGCTTCCAGCCGCGCGATATGGACGGTGCGCGTGCGGCGCTCGATCTGCCGCCGCCGCCACACCGGCTGCTGCTGCAGGTCGGGCGGATCGAGCCGCTCAAAGGTATCGACGCGCTCATCCAGGCGGTCGCCCTGCTGTTCGAGCGCCGGCCGGGGCTGCGCGGCGCGCTCACCGCGCTGGTGGTCGGCGGGCACGGCGAGCGCGAGCGCTCGCGCTGGAACGCTGAGCAGCGCCGGCTGGATGCGCTGCGCGCCGAGCTTGGCATCGCCGATGCAATCCGCTTTGTGGGCGCGCGCGCACAGGATCAGCTGCCGCTGTTCTATGCCGCTGCCGATGTCGTGGCCATGCCATCGCACTACGAGTCGTTCGGCATGGCTGCGCTGGAAGGGCTGGCCTGCGGCCGGCCGGTGGTGGCTACCAGCGCCGGCGGCCCGGCCTTTGTGATCGAGGATGGCGTCAGCGGCCTGCTCACGCCACCCGGCAATGCCGCCGCGCTGGCCGACCGGCTTGAGCGCCTGCTGGCCGACGATCAGCTGCGCGCACAGATCAGCACGGCAGCGGCCGACCGCGCGCAGCGCTTCGGCTGGCCCGCGGTGGCCTGCGACATCCTGCGAGTCTACCGCGAGACGCTGGAGCAAAGCACGCTCAGCCGCTCACTGGCGCTGCTGCCACGAGCGGAGGCGTGCTGATCGCCGATATGACTGGCGATTAGGTCTGGTTGCAGCTTCGCCATCCCCACCGCAAAGTATAACGTTGGCAAGAACCCTGCCTTAATACAGGCAATCCTCCATGCGATCCGCGTTTGACGGAAGACGAAGGACGGAAGACGAAGATGCCGTCTTCCGTCCTTCGTCTTCCGTCTTTTCTGTCACCCCCCCACAACCGTTAATAAAACCGCCATACGCTATGCTATGCGATGTAGGGCGCCGCCCTATGGGAAGAGAGGGGATTACGGTGTGTGGTAGTGGTTGTCTCGCTCGCCCTACCAGGCGAACGAAACAACCACTACTACCTAACAGACTCGGAAATTGTTCGTCATCCCAACGGGAGGTTTGGAGGGGCCGGGTACCCTTTGGGTGTCCCTCCAAGAGGGTATCGTGGGGGCAGCGAAGCGGGCCCCAACCTCCCAACGCCCTAAGCATAAAATTGTCACCACTTTGTCACCGAATTGGAACCGCATATACCGAATGAGGTTGGGCTATGTCGATTGTGCTTGAGCAGCTCACCAAGCGCTACGAGGGCTACCCGGTTGTCAACAATGTCTCGCTGGAGGTTGCCGATGGCGAGTTTTTCGTGTTGCTTGGCCCAAGCGGGAGTGGCAAGAGTACCATCCTGCGCATGATCGCCGGCCTGGCGGGCATCGACGCGGGGCGGGTGGTGCTGCACGGACGCGATGTGACGGTTCAGCCGCCCCAGCAGCGCGGCACCGGCTTCGTGTTCCAGAACTACGCGCTGTTCCGCCACATGTCGGTGGCCGAAAATGTCGAGTTCGGCCTGCGCATCCGCAAGATCGCGGCTGCGGCGCGGCGGCGCAAGCGCGATGAGCTGCTGGAACTGGTTGGCCTGTCGGGACTGGGTGGGCGCATGCCGCGCCAGCTCTCGGGCGGCCAGCAGCAGCGTGTGGCGCTGGCACGCGCGCTAGCCTACGAGCCCGAGGTGCTGCTGCTCGACGAGCCGTTCGGCGCGCTCGACGCCAAGATTCGGATCGACCTACGGCGCACGCTGCGCGTGATCCAGCGCGAGATCGGCATGACCACAATCTTCGTGACGCACGACCAGGAGGAGGCGTTCGAGCTGGCCGACCGCCTGGGGGTAATGAATGTCGGACGGCTGCTGGAGATTGGGCCGCCCGATGAGCTGTACCTGCACCCGCAGACCGAGTTCGTGGCCACATTTCTGGGCACCGCCAACCTGCTGGTCGGCCGCGCCAGCGCCGACGGCGTGCGGATCGGTGCGCTGCACTTTCCGCTCAGCACGATCGCCCGGCCCGGCAACGACGATCGCCCGGTGCAGGTGCTATTCCGTCCCGAAGATGTGGCCCTGGCGGCGCTGGAGCAGGAGCTGGCCGGCCCAGCGCTGGGCCTGGCCAAAGTCGAGCAGCAGACCTTTGTCGGCTCGTTCGAGCGGCTGCGGCTGCGCCTGCCGCCGATCACGGGCGTGCGGCCAATCGCGCCGGCCCCACCATTCGGGCAGGATGCAGTGCTGGTCGAGGTTACGCGCTCGCAGGATCAGGCCCGGCGCTTTCCGCTCGCACCCGGCGCCGATGCGTGGGTTGGCGTGCGCCGTATTCACGCGCTGGTTCACCCTGGCCTGCGCTTCCTGCTGCTGACCGATGGCACGGCCACCAGCCAGCCGTCGCTCGACCTGGGCGGGCGGATCGCGCGGCTGGCGAATGCACGCACCACGATTCTCGGCTATGGCCACGTGCAGGATGGCCGCAGATCCGAAGATAGCGCGCTTCAGCAGCATCTGCAAACAGCCAAAGAGAAGATCGGCAGCGGCCTGCCGGCGCTGGATGTCCGCGTAGCGTCGGAGCCGCCGGCTCAAGCAGCGCTGCGCGAGGTCGAGCGCCAGCCGTATGACCTGGTGGTTTTGAGCACCGATCACCATGGCGACATCGATCTGGCCGAGCAGCTGTTGCAATCCGGCGAGCATCATCTGCTGCTTGCCTCGCGCTCGCCGACGCCGCTGGAGCGCGTGCTGGTCTGCGTCGCTACCGGCGAGCCTGGCAAAGACGACGTGCAGTTCACCGCCCGGCTGGTGCGCCACCTGGGCGCAGAGGCGACACTGCTCTCGGTGCTGCCAGCCGAGGGCGAGCAACAGGCGAGGCGCGAGCGAACCGAGCGCTTTCTGGCCGGCGGCGTGCGCACCATGGCGCTATTGGGCGTGCCCGCACGAGCGATGATTCGCACCGGAATGGTGCGCAATGAGATCATCGCCGAAATGAACGCCGGCGGCTACGACCTGCTGGTGCTGGGCGCGCCACTCGCGCGGCCGGATGGCCGGGGCGTGCTGGCTGGCGTGGTCGGCCAGATTCTCAGCGACGCGACCGACCGGCCAGTGCTGATTGTGCGCTCGCCGTACGCAGCAGCGCGGGTGCCATGGATGGGAATAAATCGGCGGATGAATAGCCTAGAGGAGATCGTACGATGACGCGAAGGTTCAGATTCCTAATACTGCTGCTGGTTCTGGCTGGCCTGCTGGCCGCGTGCGGCGCGGCGGCCAGCGCGCCAACCGCTGCTGTACCGGTGGCGAACGGCGGGCCAAACACGATTGTTCTGGGAGCCTACACTACGCCGCGCGAGGCGTATGGCAAGCTGATTCCAATCTTCAAGGAGCAGTGGAAGAAGCAAGCCGGCCAGGATCTCACATTTCAGGAATCGTATCAGGGCTCGGGCGCTCAGTCGCGCGCAATCGCCGAAGGATTTGAGGCCGACATCGCCGCGCTCTCGCTGGAAGCCGATATCACACGCATCCAAAAAGCCGGCCTGATCACCAACGATTGGAGGACCGGCCCCTCCAAAGGCATGGTCAGCGATTCGGTGGTGGCCTTCGCGGTGCGCAAGGGCAACCCCAAGGCGATCAAGGATTGGGCCGACCTGGCCAAGCCGGGGCTGCAAGTTCTGACACCCAACCCGAAGACCAGCGGCGGGGCGCAGTGGAATATCCTGGCGCTCTACGGCGCAGCCAAGCGCGGCTTCGTCGATGGCGTCGCGAAAGACGACGATGCGGCGGCGACTGAGTTCCTCAAAGCAGTGCTCAAGAATGTGACGGTGATGGACAAAGGCGCGCGCGAGAGCATCACCAACTTTGAAAAAGGCGTCGGCGATGTCGCGATTACGTACGAGAACGAGGTACGGGTCGGCCAACTGGGTGGGCAGGACTACGAGTTGGTGATTCCGCGCTCATCGATCCTGATCGAGAACCCGGTGGCGCTGGTCGATAAGTATGTCGATAAGCATGGCAACCGCAAGGCCGCCGAGGCATTCGTAGCTTTCCTATTCACGCCGGAAGCTCAGAATATCTTCGCGCAATATGGGCTGCGCTCGGTCGATCCTAATGTTGCGAAGGCAACTGCGGCACAGTTTCCAGCTGTCGAAGATCTGTTCCCGATCGGCTACTTTGGCGGCTGGGGCGAAGCAACGCCCAAGTATTTCGGCGACGATGGGATCTATACCAAGGCGATCGCCGAGGTGCAGCAGTAGGAATGCCGCAGCCCGCGCACGGCCATTGAAACGCGATGCATTCGTTATGTTCAGTGAATCCGTCGCACGCCTTGCATTCGTAGGGGCGTAGCAGTTGCTCTCATCGACAAGCTGGCTCTATCGATGGGTGCAACTGCTACGCCCCTACAGCATCGATCTCGCGGCCAACATCGGCGTCGCACATCATCGCGGCGAATATCATACGCTGGAGCCCTATGCAAAACAACACAAACATCCTTGCACGCCCGCCCGGTCGCCTCACCGGCGGCCTGACGGTGCGCGCGCTGGCGCTGACCTACCTGACGGTGATACTGATCATTCCGCTGGCGGTGATCTTCTACGATGGGCTGCGCGATGGCCTGGGCGGGCTGGTGCGCGCGATCCTCCAGCCGGTCGCGTGGCACGCGCTGATGCTGAGCTTGTGGACGGCTGGGGTGATGGCGGTGATCAACGCGGTGATGGGCACGCTGACCGCCTACGTGCTGGTGCGCTACAGCTTCCCCTGCAAGCGGCTGCTGAATGGCCTAATCGACCTGCCCTTCGCCATCCCAACGCTGGTGACCGGCGTGATGCTGGTGGTGCTGTATGGCCCACAGCGCGCGCTCGGCGCATGGTTGGATCAAAACCTGGGGCTGAAAATTATCTTCGCGCCGCCCGGTATCATCCTGGCGCTGCTGTTCATCACCTTTCCGTTTGTGACCCGCGCGGTTCAGCCAGTGCTCCAGAGTCTCGACCGCGATCAGGAGGAGGCGGCTGCGACGGTTGGCGCGGGCAGCTGGACGATCTTTCGGCGGGTGGTGCTGCCGGCGATCGCGCTGCCGCTGACTGCCGGGACGTTGCTGAGCTTCGCGCGCGCGATCGGCGAGTTCGGCGCGATCGTGGTGGTGGCCGGCAATATTCCGCTGCGCACCCAGACCGCCGCCGTGTATGTGCTGGGCGAGATCGAGTCCGAAAACCAGCGTGCCGCCAGCTCGATGTCAATCGTTATGCTGGCGATCGCCTTCGGCCTGGTGGTGCTGGTGGACTTTTTGCAAACGCGAGGCGAAAAACAATGATTGTCGAACGACCGCTGACCAACGACCAACGACCAACGACCAACGAGCATCGGCGATCGACGCAAGTCATTGGTCCTTCGTCTTTCGTCTTTGGTCGGCACTGGCTCAAGTGGCTCCTGATCGGCATCGTGGTGGCCTATGTGGCCGTGCTGATCGTGGTGCCGCTGGCCGCGCTGGTAGCCGGCGCCTTCGCGGGCGGGCTGGCTGCGATCGTTGCGGCGCTGAGCGAGCCGGATGTGCTGTCGGCCTTCGGGCGCACGCTGCTGATCGCAGTGATCGTGGTGCTGATCCATGCGATCTGCGGCACCGCGGTGGCCTGGGTGCTAGTGCGGCAGAACTTCCGCGGCCGGCGCGTGCTGAATGGCCTGATCGATCTGCCATTTGCCGTATCGCCGGTGGTGGCCGGCTACATGCTGATTCTGCTGTTTGGACGCAGCGGCGTGCTCGCGCCGCTGACCGAGGCGCTAGGGATCAAGGTAGCCTTCGCGCTGCCGGGCATGCTGCTGGCCACGCTGTTCGTGACGCTGCCGTTTATGGTGCGCGAGCTGATGCCGGTGCTGGCGGCCTTCGGCATCGAGCAGGAGCAGGCCGCCGCAACGATGGGCGCAAGCGGCTGGCAGACCTTCTGGCATGTGACCTTTCCGGCGCTGCGCTGGGGCTTCATCTACGGCCTGACACTGACCTTCGCCCGCGCGCTGGGCGAGTTCGGCGCGGTGCTGGTGATCGGCGGCAGCGTACAAGGCCAGACCGAGACCGCCACACTGTACATCTTCCGCGCGCTCGACGACCGCCAGTACGTCGGCGCGTACAGCGCGGCGCTGGTGCTGGGGCTGATCTCGCTGATCTTGGTCCTGGGCGCGGATCTGCTGCGCGGGAAGGAGCATTAGGGTATACTACTGTGCATGACCACATCTGGGCACCGCGTAAATCCTGTCTTGGGGAGGTGTGAGGGATGGGCGCCCAGAGGGTGCCCATCCCTCACACCCACCAAAAGCTATGCATAGATTACGCCTTAGCACGCTGCTCATCCTGATCAACGTTGGCCTGCTGCTGCTGGCGGTGGCGGGCGTAGCGGTGGCAGCTGCGCGCTTGCTCCAGCAGCTAGCCGACGAGCAGGCGCTGGCGCGCGTGACGCAGGCCGGCTTGACGGCGCGCGCGGAGATCGATCGCGCCGGCGCGGGCGCGCTGACCGCCGCGCGGCTGCTGGCCGAGCGCCCTACGCTATTGCGCCTGCTGCAACAGGGCGACACGGCCGCGCTGGCGCCGTTTTTGACGCAGTTCCAGCGCACCAGCGAGCTGGACGGCTCGGCGGTGCTGCGCCATGGCCATGTGATCTCCAGCAGCGGCGCGCGCCTGCCCTGGGAGGCGATCGCGGCGGCGGGTGCGGGCGCGGATCGCTTTCTGTACCGGCGCGATCCCGGCGAACCGCTGGCCCAGGGCGCGCTCGCGGCCGTTCCAGCGCTGCCCGGCGCACAAGTGCTGGTGGCGACAATGCTGGACGAGGCGTTTACGCGCGCACTGAGCGACGAGCTAGGGCTGGCCGTGGCGATCCTGCCACCCTCGGCGGGCCTGGGCACAAGCGATGCGGTGGCTGCCGCGCGCAACGACGGCCTGGCGCGCTACCAGGCGCTTGTGCCATTGCGCAGCCCGTCCGGCGATCTGCAGGGCATGGTTCAGACCAGCTTGCCCACAACGGGCATTACGCTCTCCCTGCAAAAGCTCATGCAGAGCTTACTGCTGCTGGCGCTGGTGGTGGCGGCGCTGGCGGCGCTGGCGAGCTTCCTGGTCGGGCAGTGGCTGGGCCGGCCGCTCCAGGTGCTCACCGGCGCGGCCGCGCGGATCGGCCGCGGCGATCTGGATACGCCCATTCTGGTGGCGCCGGGCGGCGAGATCGGCACGCTGGCGGCGACGCTGGAAGAGATGCGCTGGCGGCTGCTGCGGCTGACGGCCGACCTACGCCGGCAGCAAAGCGAGTCGCAGGCGATCATTACCGGTATTGTCGAGGGCGTGTTCAGTGTCGATCGCGAGCGCCGGATACGCTATGTCAACCCGCAGGCGGCGGCGCTGGTGGGTATCGCAGAGCGGGACATACTCGGCCGCTTCTGCGGCGATGTGCTGAACCCGCAGGGGCCGGGCGGCGTGCGGCCGTGCGCCGAGCACTGCCCGATCGTCCACGCGCGCTTTCGCGGCGGCGTGCACGCCACCGAGCGGCTGGCCCTGCGCGATGGCAGCATGCGCAGCGTGGTGATCACCAGCGCGCCGTTCGCCGACGAGCAGCAGGTGCAGGTGCTGCGCGATGAGACCGAGGTCGAGGCAACCCGCCGGCTGCGCGACGCGGTGCTGGCGAATATCTCGCACGAATTTCGCACGCCGCTCTCGGCCCAGCTGGCATCGATCGATCTGCTGCTCGACCAGCTGCCCGACCTGAACACCGACCAGATCGGCCAGCTGATCCTCTCGCTGCAGCGCGGCACGCTGCGGCTGACGCAGCTGATCGACAATTTGCTGGAGAGCGCGCGGATCGAGGCCGGCCGCCACGCTATCCGCCGGCGCCCGGTCGCACTGGACGAAGTGGTCGAGGGCGCGCTGGAGCTGACCAGGCCGCTGCTGCGCCAGCGCGCGCAGGAGGCGCTGGTGGAGCTGCCGTTCCCGCTGCCCCAGGTGCTGGGCGATGCGCCGCTGCTGACGCAGGTGTTCGTAAACCTGCTGGCCAACGCCAACAAATTCGCGCCGGCCGGCTCGACGATCACGATCGGCGGGGCGGTTGGCGTGGCCGAGGTGGCGCTGTGGGTCGAAGATCAAGGGCCCGGGCTGCCGGCCAGCAATGGCGCGGCGCTGTTCGGTCGCTTCGTGCGATCGGGCGCCGACGAGCCCGAGCAGAGCGGCGTGGGGCTGGGGCTGTGGATCGTGCAGTCGATTGTCGAGCGGCACGGCGGCCGGGTCGAGGCGGGCGGCATTGGCGCCGGCGCGCGAATCAAGGTTGTGCTGCCAGTAGGAACAATCACATGAAAATACTCGCCGTTGACGACGACATGGAGCTGCTGGGCCTGATCGGCTTCGCGCTGCGGCAGGCCGGCTACCTAGTGATCGAAGCCTCCGATGGCGGGGCGGCGCTGGCGGCCTTCGAGCGCGAGCAGCCCGACCTGGTGCTGCTCGATGTGAACCTGCCGGTGCTGAGCGGTTTCGAGGTCTGCCGGCGCATTCGCGAGCAGGCCAGCACGCCGATTATGATGCTAACAGTGCGTAACAGCGAGGAGGATCAGGTGCATGGCCTGGATGGCGGCGCCGACGACTATTTGACCAAACCGTTCAGCCCGCGCACGCTGCTGGCGCGCGTGCGCGCCCTGCTGCGCCGCCCATCGCTGCGCGAGGACACGGCCGAGCAGGAACGGCCGACGCCCCTGGCAGCCGGTGAGCTCACGCTGGATATCGAGCGCCAGGCGGTCAGCGTGCGCGGCGAGCCACCGATCCGCCTGACCAGCCTGGAGTTTCGGCTGCTCCAGTACCTGCTGGCCAATGCCGGCCACACGATCGCCGCCGACCGGCTGACCACCCATGTCTGGGGCTATCGCGGCCTGGGCGATAAACAGCTGCTCAAGCAGCTGGTCCACCGCCTGCGCCAGAAGATCGAGCGCAACCCAGCCGAGCCGCGCTACGTAGTGACGGTGGCGGGGATCGGGTATCTGCTTCGGCCGGCGGGGTGACGAGTTGATGAGCGGCATGGTGGTACATATACAGTGACCCATCGTAAACTGCTTATACTTCCGGCGCGAACACAACCGTGAATGGCCGGCCGATTGCGCCTACGGGACAGTAGGTCTCACACAGATTACAGTAGCTGCACGCCTGCGGGCGGACGATGGTGGCCTGATTTGCGCGAACCGCGACCGCATTGGTTGGGCAAAGCTGCACACATACACCACAGCCGGTGCAGCGCGTCGGATCGATCAGCGGCAGGATCTGTTGTGCGCTTCTCGTCGTCATCATCGGGGTCTCCCGTGTTGCCAATAGGTCAAATACAGGCGCTCAAAAAAGCGTTCCGGTTGTTCTGGACGAAGGACGAAGGACGAACGACGAATGCTGCTGTCGTCCGTCCTGCATCATCCGTCCTCCGTCGTCCGTCAAACAACCAGCGCTCCTGCACCACCCGTTACTTCTTCGGGTCGCCATCGCCGGCCTGAACCAGGCCCAGCGCGCCGCGGCCGACAAAGTTAAAGGCGTGGGTGACGATCGGGTACAGGCCATCCTCGGCGGTGGTGAACTCGATCATCGCGCCCTGCGCCGGCGCAAGGTCGACCGCCTGCGAGCCGTAGTGGCCAGGATTATCGGCCACCAGCACTACGCCTTCTTTGATCACGCTATCGAAGATCGTGCCGACGATGTGGAACGAGCTGTCCACGCTTGGGCCGGCGTTCAGCACAAAGATGCGCACGCGCTCGCCGGTGCCGACTTTGAGCGGGCTATCCTTATACTGGTTCGCCACGCCATTGAAGACCACGAAATCCGGCGCGGGCGCGGCCGCCGAGGCTTTGCTCAGGCTGACCGGCTGGCCCTGCGGGCCAAGGTACCACTCGCTCTGCACCAGCGCGAACTCTTTGTCGACTTTGGGCAGGCCATCCTTTGGCTCGACGATCACCATGCCGTACATGCCATTGGCGATATGGTGCAGCGCGGGCGATGTGCCGCAGTGATACATCCATACGCCGGCGTAGTCGGCTCGCCACTCATACAGCTTTTCCTCGCCGGGGTTGATCGAGGTCATCTCGTCGTTCCACGCCACCTGGCTGGCATGAAAATCGACTGAGTGGGCCAGCTTGTTACCCGCCGGATTCTTCAGGTGAATGCGCACAGTATCGCCGACATGCACGCGGATCACCGGGCCAGGCACCGTGCCGTTGAAGGTCCAGACCGCCTGCACAAACCCCTTCGCCACCGTCATATTCTTCTCTTCGGCCACCAGATCGATATCGTGGGTTGTCCCAGCCAGCACAGCCGGCGCGGTCGCGTCGTACAGCGTGGGGGCCGGGGCTTTGTCGTCGGGCTGCACATCGCTGGTGGGCATTGGGCCGCCGTGATCGTCGGCGTTATGGGCGCTGGCAGTGCTGCCGGCCACTGAGATCGCGCCTTTCATGCCAGCATCCGCATGGCCGGGGATCGAGCAAATGAAGCTGAGCCCGCTGGCCGGCACCTCAACGTCGGCAGTCTTGGTCTCCTTCGGATTAGCCTGGAGCTTGGTGCCGTCGGGGAAGGTTATGTCGTGCTGAATCGCGCCATCATTGACCAGCTTGATCGTGTAGCGCCCCGGCTGCTCGACCTTCAGGTTGGTTGGCTGAAAGCCCAGATCGACGCTATGGATATCCAGTGTGCCAAGCGTCGGGCCGGATGCCGGCGCGGCCGCGTTTGCCGGCGCGGCCTGCGATGCTGTTGGCGCTTCAGGAGCGCTCTCGGCGCGTGCCGCGCGCAGCGGCGTCGCAGCAGTCTGGCCGCCACAGGCTGCCAGCCCAAATGCCAACGCCAGTAGCGCCAGCAGCGCCGCAAATCGAGAACCAGATCGAATGTTCATAGCGCTTACTCCTCCATATTTCGCCGGCGCGATCGGGCTACCGAGCGCCGGGGCAACTGTCATGCGCCTAGCTTAGCGCTAGCGGCAGGATAACGAAGCGACTTTTGTCACCTGCGGCGCATAGTTGCGAAAGCTTCACCAACGGATATACTATTGGGCTATAATGTTGCGTTCCGTAAACCGGCAGCATTGATCAATCAATGGATAACGACCGCACATCCTTCATACGCTCGGTCAGCTTCTGCGCCGGCCTGCCCGATCCGGCGATCGCGGCGCTGTCGGCGATCGCGATGCCGCTCCAGCGGCCGGCCGGCGCGTTCATCCAGTTCGAAGGCGATCCGTCTGACGCGATGTATCTGGTGGCGCGTGGCCGGGTCAAGATCGCGCGAGCATCGGCGAGCGGGCGCGAGCAAGTATTGAACGTGATCGGCGCGGGCGGTCACTTCAACACTGTGCCGATGTTCGACGGCGGCGCCTGCCCGGCCAACGCCCAGGCAATCGACGATGTGACACTGCTTGCGCTGCCGCGCGACCGACTGCGGCGCGTGGTGGAGGATCACCCGGCGCTGGCGCTGGCGCTGCTGAAGGAGTTCACTGGTCGGCTACGGCATCTGGTGGATCTGGTTGACGATCTGGCCTTGCATAGCGTCCAGGGCCGGCTGGCCGGGCTGCTGCTGGAGCAGGCTGCGGCGGCCGAGCGCGGCGCGCCGGCGGCAGCATTGACACAGGCCGAAATGGCCGCGCGCCTGGGCACCGTGCGCGAGATGGTCGGGCGCGGGCTGAAGACCTTCGAAGCGCTCGGACTGCTCCGGCTCGACCGCGGCGTGATCGTGCTGCTCGATCGGGCTGGGCTGGCGGCGCAGCGCGAGGAGTAGCACTGCACCTCCAAGCAAGGTTTTAGGTGTTGGGTATCGGGTGTTGGGCTTCCTGACACTGCCTACCTGACACCCAATACCTAACACCCAATACCTAACACCTGCGCTGAAAGCGCACTAGGAAGGCCAGAAACCCGTGGCATCGATCGTGCAACGTCAGACGAACATACCACGGTGTCGTGGTTGAGGACGATAGAGAGAGGAGATCATCATGGCAAAGACAGTAGTAGGGTTGTTCGATACCACAGCTGAGGCGCAGAGCGCCGTGCAGGAGCTGATCAACAGCGGCTTCCAGCACAATGATATTAGCCTGGTCGCGAATGACGCAAAGGGCGAGTACGCCCAGTATCGCGAGGTCGGCGCGACGGGCAGCTCGACTGCCGAAGGCGCCGGCGCCGGTGCGGTCGGCGGCGGTGTGCTCGGCGGCGTGTTCGGCCTGCTAGTGGGCGTTGGCGCGCTGGCGATCCCTGGCATTGGGCCGGTGCTGGCGGCTGGCCCGCTGGCGGCCGCGCTTGGCGCAGCCGGCGCTAGCACGCTGGTTGGCGCGGGCATTGGCGCGGCGGCCGGCGGCATCATCGGCGCGCTGGTCGGCGCGGGCATTCCCGAAGCGGATGCCGGCTTCTACGCCGAGGGCGTTCGCCGCGGCGGCACGCTGGTGCTGGTGAAGGCATCCGACGATATGGCTCAGCGCGCGTATGACA
>Ga0137375_10002381_pt1 | contig 22129 bp, 18 predicted proteins | sample SagtaG_24_FD_104936 | JGI IMG/M metagenome (GOLD analysis project Ga0137375, IMG submission 104936) | Vadose zone soil microbial communities from Sagehorn Ranch, Mendocino, California, USA - Sage1_R_113_16 metaG | ecosystem: Environmental > Terrestrial > Soil > Vadose zone | place: USA... | reverse complement strand
TGTTAAACGTCCCGTATTAAATGAACTCGAGCGTCGGATGACCCCATGCACCTCGTACCCCTTTTTGAGAAGGAGCTCGGCCAAATACGACCCGTCCTGGCCAGTGATCCCCGTTATCAGCGCTCTTATCGTGGCTTTGGGCGGACCTTAGCGCATCGAATCGGCCGGCGCAGTAAGAACGCCCGGTCCGCCCATCGCATAGGGCGGACAAGCGCGACGGCGGCTCACGAAAAGCCGATGGCCTCGAGTTGCGAACGGAAGGCCCTCTCCGTATTATGCGGCCGAATCGCGCTCCGACGAGGACGCCGACAATCCTCCGGAGCCAGAAAACCCGCGAGAACTTTTTGAGCTTGGAAGCAAGAATCAGCAGCGAACCCGCGACGCAAGCCGCGCTCGTCAGCGTGGTCGTTCCCTGCTTTAACGAGCTCGCAACGATCGGCAGGCTCGTGGAGCGCGTGTTGGACGCGCCCTTCGAAAAGGAACTCATCATCGTCGACGATGGATCCACGGACGGCAGCCGCGAGTACCTGGACAACGAAATCGCGAAGCTTGCGGGCGTGCAGGTCATTCTGCAACCCGAGAACAAGGGAAAGGGGGCGGCGCTCCGGCGGGGGTTCGAGGCCGCGCGCGGCGACATCATCATCGTCCAGGACGCCGATCTCGAGTACGATCCGCGCGAAATTCCAAAGGTGATCGCCCCGATCCTCGCCGGCGAAGCGGACGTGGTTTACGGCTCGCGCTTTCTAGGCGGTCCTCATCGCGTGCTCTATTATTGGCATTCGATCGGCAACTATCTTTTGACGACTCTCTCCAACATGATAAGCGACATCAACTTGACCGACATGGAGACCTGCTACAAGGCCTTCAAGAGAGAGATCCTGCAGAGCATTCGATTGGAAGAGGATCGCTTCGGCTTCGAGCCCGAGGTCACCGTGAAGATCGCTCAAACGAAGAGCGTTCGCATCTTCGAAGTACCCATTTCCTATAATGGCCGCAGATACGACGAGGGAAAGAAGATCGGAATGAAGGATGCCTTCCGCGCTCTCTACTGTTTGATCAAATACGGGATCATCGTTCCAAAGAGACACTCGTCGGACGGAGGTGGTGGAAAGCCATGACCACCTCTAGATTGCGCACCGATGCGCAGCCCGTCGGGTCGCGCACCCTCGAAATTTTCGAGGGATCGGATCGTCTGAATCGCTGGATTTACGATCGCTTTGCGGCCGAACTCGGGAAACGAGTGCTGGAGATAGGGGCCGGAATCGGGAACATCACGCAGTTCATGACCGAGCGCGAATTGGTCGTCGCCACCGACATCGAAGAATCGTACGTGACGCGACTCCGAGAGCGATTCAACAGCCACAGCGCCGTAACCGTGCGACAGCTGGACCTCGATGCACCGGATCCCGACTTCGCGCAATTCAACTTCGATTCCGTGCTCGCCGTGAACGTGCTCGAGCACATCGACGACGACCGCTCGGTCCTCCAGTGGCTTCGCAAGTTGGTCGGCAAGGGGGGCAAGGTATGTCTCTACGTTCCGGCGCTGCAGGCCCTCTACGGGAGCATGGATCGAGCCTTGGGCCATTACAGAAGGTACGAGAAGCCCGAGCTGCTCGAAAAATTGAGCGAAGCGGGATTTCGGTGTGTGTGGTGCAAGTGGATGAACGCGCTGGCCGTACCAGGCTGGTATTTATCGGGTCGGGTGCTCAAGCGAACCGTCGTTTCCGCGAAACAAGTCGCCCTCTACGATCGCATGGTCCCTTGGCTTCGCCTCGAGGATCGCGTGCGCCTGCCGTTCGGCATGACCCTGACCGTCACCGCCGTAGGCGTCTAGTACGAGTCTGTCACATCATCGCTACGAGATCGTCGTTCTCGACGACGATTCAGGGCCGGGCCTCCGGATGCACGGCGGCACGGGCGTAGACGGTGAACGCAGAGTACGCTTGAACAGGTCGGAATGCTCCCTGCAGCATCGCGGAGGCTGCGGAATCGAGCGTAACCGAGCTTGCGACGACCGCCGCATTCACGGTGGCAAGCAAGGCAGTCGGGTTGGCAGGACTACTCAGAGGCACATCGGGCGGAGCGTAATTCTGTAACTCGGGTGGCATTTCTTCGCACACTCCCAAGCGTCCGATCAGGTACACGCCGTCCGCATATCCGCCGATGCCCATCATCAATACCCGAAACTCGTTCTCTTCGGGTGGGGGCTCACTGGGCAGCCGATAGACGGCGAATCCGTGAACCATCGTAGGTTGGCCCGCGTACGACGCGACGAACGTATCGAAAAGAACCTCCTCCTGCTTCGACGGCGCGGTCCGCGAGCCGGGCAGGACCAGGAGGTGGGTGACGCCGAGCGCGGCGAAACGGTTGTAGACCTGTCTTGGCGTCTTGAATGCCCGATAATCGATGAGTCCCTGCATTCCCATCCAGTCGAGCAGGATCCTGCGATTGATTCCGAGGCTCACGTGATGATTGTGAAGAACGGCCAGTGCATCGGGAGGAAGGATCTGGCCAACTTCGCGGTAAGCGCGCCGATACTCGGCGAAGCGCCGCTTGGCATTGCCGTTATAACCGCTTTTTATGAGTGCCACTCCCGCTTCTAGGCGATCGCTTCCCGAAAACATCAGATCCGCGCCCCAGACGAGCTGCAGGCCTACCAAAGAGACGACCCCCACTTGGGCGGGGACACCGAGCTGCCATGCGCCGGCAATCGTCGCGGCTGTGACCGCAACCAAGATGGGCAAGAAAGTCTGCAGATTCCGATCGACCCAATAGGTGAACGCCCAGACGAATAGTGCTCCCAGGCCCACCAGCGCGCCCACCGAGAGCCGCCGAGCATTGGGCAAGAAGGGTACGACCGGAACCAGCAACGTGAAGAGCGAACCGAAGCTGGGCAGATTACCGATGAACGAATAGTGAGGCTCGAACGAAAACATGAACACCAGACGCGCGGCCTGCCAGAGGCGGTCGCGCATTTCTTTGGGAGGGTGCCATCGCCAATCCACGAACATGTTGTCGAACAACTGTGCCCCACCGGGGATGGAAAGGGTGCCGTGCGTGAAGATGTGCTGGGCGAGTGGATAAACGGGATTGTGAAAATAAAACCAATTCTTGATGAGATGGGGAGAGGCGAAAACGACCGAACACCCGACTGCGGCGCCGACCCCGCGCAAAAGGTGCCACCCATCGAGGGAATCGGGCCGAGCGCGGATTCTCGCGAACGACAATTGCCCGAATCGGATCAGCAGCCACATTGCGATGGGGACGATCATGCAAACAGCTTGCAACTTCGTCGCAAGGGCTCCGGCTACCAAGATGCCCAAAAGAGCGGAAGGACCAACATCGAACCGCTTGGCCGTGTGCATCGCGGCGAGAAGCAATGGGGCGGCAAAGAGCGCCAGAAGATGATCGGATGAACCGCCGAGATTTCCGTCGTACACGAGAATGCTCGGAAATAGAAAATACGCGACCCACGCGCCTTTGACCCGATTACCCGACAGTCGGGCAGCGGCGGCCGAGACGCCCACCAGCGTCCAGACGAATATCGTGAACTCGGTGTGTAAAACGATCATCCACCGAAACGGGTCGGCGATGGGACCGTCGGGGACGAGGAAGGCCCAGGTGTACACCAGGCTCGCCAGGTGGGGTACGTTCTTGTTCCAATCGGCCAAGAACGGGACGATGCGCCGCTCGCGGGCATAGTCTTGGGCAATGACTACATGCGTCCACGTCGCGTCATAATTGAGCGCGTCCGGTGAGATTAGCTCGAGGTACATCAGCCCGAGGCAAAGCGTTCCCCACACGGTGATGAGGAGCGCCATACCGCGCAGCTGGCCCAGAACTGGCGCGCGGCCGGCGAGGGCACGCAAGCCCGCGGGAAGCCCTGCGACGAGCATGGCAATGGGCAGCGCGAGGGCGAATACTGGCCCGTAGAGTGCCAAGAAGCCCCCGGCGTACATGGCGAGCACGAACCCGACGAGCCCCACCGGTAAGCTGAGAGCCAGCTTCTCCAGGCCCGGAAGCTCGCCTAGCCTCAGCAGCTTCGTGACTACCAAGTGGCCGAAGCTTGCGCATGAGACCGTCAGCAAGAGGTCCCAGGTGTAAATCGTCAGCAGACGAAAAAAAAGCCACGTTCTGATCGCATAGAAACCGTCGAGAAATCGGCCGAAGACAACGGTCCCCGCAATGCCGAGGAGGAGAACTGCGACGATGCGCACAGCAGACGAGAGTGAGCCATTCATGGCGAGGTGCGCCGTTTCGACGCCTTACGTCTTGGTGATACGAACGTGCCAGCTGTTCCCCTGGACGAACTCGACATGAGCCTGCCCTCCCACGAGCGGAGTGACCAATCGTTCGATGTCTAGTCGGGTCCAATAGTTTGAAATGTGCGGTAGCATTTGGTCGAAGATGATTGATTCCACGTTACCGAACGATAGCGACCGCAGGCGGCGATAATACTCCGTTCGCCACGGCAAAACCCGGATGGCCGGCCACGCTGCGATGGCGATGCTCTTCGCGACGGCGTGACTAACGGCAATGGGAGCCCGGGAACCGATGGCCCGCAACGACTGGATGACCGGAAGAAGAAGCCGATTGCCTTCTCGTGCGTAGCACCACAGCACGAGATCGCCCCCCTCGGCTACGCATCTCCACATCGCTCGAAGGGCGCGCTCCGGCTCGCCGAGGTGGTGCAACACGCCGATGCAGGTGACCCGGTCGAACACACCGTGCACGGCCGGATCGAGGTCGTAGGCGGAACACTTCTCGAGTCGCACGTTGGCGAATGGAGCCAGATTACGGCGAGCGGCGGCCAAACTGCCATCGTCCACGTCGATGCCGAGCACACTGGCGGCGCCAGCCTGCACGAACCAGTACGGATTTCGTCCCATTCCGGTGCCGACGTCCAGCACCCGCTTGCCAGCAAAGCTTTCGAGCTTCGTGCTGCCAAGCCAGCGCTGGAGTTGACCCTTCGACTCCGGCAAAACGTCGGAGTAGGTCGACCACTCGTACCCGAAGCGATCGGGAGAGCCTCTCAGATCTCGCAGCGAATCTTCGTCAGTAGCGCTCATGGGTATCCTAAAGGGCTAGCTAGTTTGCTTTTGCCGGAGCCAACGATCCAGTACAAACAGCGCCCACAAGGGCTTACTGTTGTCCTTTTCCATCGTTTGGTGCTCCCGGTTCCACGCCTCGAAAGTGGCTCGACGAAGAAGCCCGAGGTCCCACAGCGGTGAGCTGGCAAGCGTGGTCTCTAGGCGTCCTTTCAACGGTCCTCGCAACCAGCTCGCGAGCGGAATACCGAAACCCTTTTTCGGGCGCTCGATCACTTCGTCCGGGATCTGACCTTTGGCGGCAACCTTGAGCAAGTACTTCATGCGCCGACCGCGAACTTTGTAGCTCGACGGAACCGAAAAGGCCCAATCGATCATTTGATTGTCGAGGAACGGCGGCCGGACCTCGAGACCATGGGCCATCGATGCTCGGTCGACCTTGGTAAGCACCGATCCGGACATGTACGTCGAAAAATCGAGCGCGAGGATCCGCTGTAGCCAATCGTTCGTAGCGGGCAAACGCGTACCGAAGGTCGCCGGCAAGACGTCCCGCGCTCGGACGATGGCCAGCGACAGCGCCGGCACATCGACGTTCGACATCCATCGCAGATGTCGTCGCGTGAGGTCGTCGTCCCACCTCTCGGTAAAGCGCCGAAGCTTCCATTCGAGGCTTTGGTGTCGATCGTCGAGCGGCAGCTGAGCGATCGCTTTGGAGATCACACCCGTGCGGAGCCACGAGGGAACGCGCGCATACAGGGCAGCGTATTGATGAGCGAGATAAGTGGGATAGCCTCCCCACAGCTCGTCGCCGCCGTCCCCCCCTACGACCACTTTGACGTGCCGTGCGGCCAGCCGTGACAAGAGGAACGTCGGGAGGAGTGACGGATCGGCAAGTGGTTCGTCGAGCTTGTCGAGTGCAAGGTCGACGACGTCGAGGAGATTTCGCTCGTGTAGCGTTTCGCACACGTGTTCGACATTGAGTCGTTCGGCGACGTGACGGGCATATTTGCTTTCGTCGAACGTCGCTTCTTCGAACCCGATCGAGAATGCCTTCGTGCGCCGGCCGGCCCGTGCCGCGGCCAGCGTGGCCACGCAAGACGAATCGATTCCCCCACTCAAGAAAATACCCACCGGCACGTCGGCGATCAGCTGCGATTCGACGGCCTGCCCCAGTCGGGTCCAAAGCTCGTTGGCGAGATCCTTCTCGTCGAGACCGCGCTCGGGCTCGGCAACGGTCAAGCGCCAGAACGCAGACGACTCCTCGAGCCGGCCGTCGCACCAGACCAAGGTATGACCCGGCGGAAGTTTGCGAACACCGCGCACGATCGTGTGCGGCGGCTGGACGTAGTCCGAGAAAAAGTAGGAAACCAGACCTTCGACGCTCAGCTCCGAATCGACGGCGCCGGAAGCCAGCAACGCGGAGAGCTCCGACGCAAAGACGATACCGCCGTCCGGCAGTGCGGCATAGTAGAGGGGCTTGATCCCAGCTCGGTCGCGCGCCAGCGTCAGCCTGCGAGCTCGCGATTCCCACACCGCGAAGGCAAACATTCCTTCGAAGTCACGAATGCCCGAAGTGCCATGGCGGTCGAAGTGGTGAACGATCACCTCGGTGTCGCAGCGCGTTCTGAATCGATGACCGGCGCGCTCGAGCGGGCGCCGGAGGCTCATGAAATTGTACACTTCGCCGTTGTAAGTAATTACGCTCGACCCATCTTCGTTGGCCATCGGTTGCGCCCCGTCCGCCACGTCGATGATGGCCAGGCGTCGATGTCCGAGGTACACGTGCCAAGGCAGTGCCTCGTGGTGCCAGCTCCCCTCGCCATCGGGCCCGCGATGGGCAATGCGGCCAAGCATACGTGAGAGCGCCTCAGGCTTCGGTTGCTTTTGGATGAATCCAGCGATACCGCACACGGCTCAATTCTCACGCTCGAATCCGGCTCGGGACGCGATGGTATACGCCGTCTTCCCCTGAGATTCGAAATAAGTTCGCACGATCAATTCGGACAATATGCCCATACCGACCGACTGCATTCCCGTCAGAAAACATGTGATCGCGATCAAGAACAACGGATTTCGGTGAACCCAAATGCCATAAGCAAACTTCTCGTACAGGACGAAAGCAGAAATGGCGGCACCCGCAAAGAGCATGATGGCGCCTATCCCGCCAAATACATAAATAGGCTTCGTCTGGTAACGGCGCATGAACCATACCGTCGTCAGATCCAGCAAGACCTTGATTGTCCGCACGAGTCCATACTTCGATCGTCCTGCTACCCGCGGCCGATGATTCACTACGAGCTCGCCCACCCGAGCGCCAAGCCCGTCGGCCAGCACGGAGATGAAGCGATGCATCTCGCCATAGAGTCGAATCTCGTCGGTGACGTGCTTGCGGTACACCTTGAGGGAGCATCCGAGGTCGTGAATGGGTGCACCGGTGAGGCTTCGAATCATGAAGTTGGCTACTCGCGACGGCACCTTGCGCAAGAAGAAGCCATCTTTGCGGTTTTTGCGCCAACCCGTCACGACGTCGAATCCATCCTCGAGCATCGCCAACATCGCTGGAATGTCGGAAGGATCATTTTGACGGTCGGCATCCATCGTCACCACCACGTCGCCGGTGGCCGATCGAAAGCCGGCGTCGAACGCCGCTGCTTGCCCAGAATTGCGCCGGAAGAAAATGGTCTTGAGGTACTTCCGTTCGGCAACCGCACGCTTCAAGACTTCAGCGCTGCCGTCGCGACTCCCGTCGTCCACGGCGATGACCTCGTACCTCTTTCCGAGCGCCGACAATACGCCCTCGAGCTCGTCAAGGAGCGGAATCAGGTTCTCTCGCTCGTTGAAAATCGGCAGGACGACGCTGATATCCATGACCACCGGGATCGAGCGGTCCTTACCATGGTCTGCTTGAGCTGTCATCGCCGTGAGTGCTCAGCACACGTGTGGCGATGGATTCGTCGAGCTGCTAGCATCCGCCCACTTTGATAGCGGGCCTTCGTCCGATCATCCTATTGGCTCTCTGTGCCGTGTCTCTGGTCCTATTCGCGTGGCAGATGAGCAGCGACTCGGTCGTCGAATTCGCGCAGGCCAATCTCCTTGCGCTCAGCGTTCGTCATCGCCTTCTCTGCTCGATGGCAATCGCCGCGATGCTCGTAGGCTTGGCCGCGATGAGCTACATCGCCGCGATCGGACATCGCGGTGTACTGGCCGTTGAACGTCTTTCCCACCTGGCGGCTCCGCTCGTCATCTCGGGGGTTACGCCGCCGCTTCTTTTTCGCGGAACTTGGAGTGCTTTGCCCACCGCTCTGGCAATCGGAGCATTCACGTTTCTCTTCGAGAGATTGCTGCGGATCAGCCTTCGAGAGCTGAGCGCTCTCACCGAAGCCTCGCAGGCAGCTCTCTCCGGTCCAGGGCTACGCCGGCGTAACCGGTTGGTGGGTCTCGTCGTGGTGCTCTCCGCCGCTTTCTATGCGGTCTACATGTCGAGGTACACGCTGTTCAACCATCGTCGCTTCGGCACGTTCGGCTTCGATCTCGGTCAATTCGACCATGTCTTCTGGAGCACTCTCCATGGACATCCATTCCGAGATGCACCACTCGGTCTCACTCACGATTGGCAGGAACTGGGCAATCACGCGGAGCTGTCGGTAATCTTTTTTCTGCCTTTTTATGCAATTCGTCCCAACGCCGAGACGCTCTTGATCATACAGGCATGCATGCTGGGCCTGGGCGCGATACCGCTCTACTTGTTCGCAGCGCGACGGCTGCCACGTTTTTACGCGTGCACGTTGACCCTCTGTTATCTTCTCTACCCGCCCCTCCACGGCTCCAATTTCTACGATTTCCATTTCCAGCCGATCGCCGCAACGTTCGTGCTCTTCACGATCTACTTCATCGATACACGGCGCTGGATTCTGGCGGGAATCACCTTCATCGTCGCAGTCGGGTGCCGCGAGGACATTTCGGTCGGACTCGCGTGGCTCGGCCTCTATCTCGCCGTCGCTGGGTACAGAGCCAGGGCCGGGACGCTCATGGCCATCTCCGGTGCGGCATATTTCGTCGTCATAAGATTCTACGTCATGCCGCGGTTCGGACAGAATTGGTTTTCGGAGATGTACAAGGATCTTTACCCTCGTCCCGATGGTCCTCACAGCTATGCCGGCGTGATCCTGACACTGGCATCGAACCCCATGTACGTCTTTCAGACGCTTCTCACCACCGACAAACTGCGCTATTTTTTGCAGATTGTCGCACCGATTGCATTCCTTCCCCTGCGAAGAAGCTATCTCCTTCCTGCCCTCGTACCCGGCGCGATGTTCACGCTGCTGACTACGGCGTATGAGCCAACGATCGATATTGGCTTTCAATATTCGGGGCATTACACTCCATACGTCTTCACCGCATCCGCCGTGATGCTGTCGGTGTACCGATCCGGCACCGACGCGTCGGTCAAACTGCGGGCTGCGTTGGCAGCGCTGGTTACCGCAACTATCCTCTGTACTCTTCATTGGGGTGCCTTCCCGCCGCGAGGTTTCGTCAAAGGAGGCTTCGCGCACATCGGTTTCGACCGTCCGTCCGCCGAGCAGGAGCAGAAGGCACGCGACCTGGCCGAGCTGGCAGCCATGATACCTCCCGAGGCGTCGGTTTCGGTCAGCGAGGAGGAACTGCCGCACGTGTCGACACGTCTCAATATTCTGACGCTGAGGTCTGGTACGAACTTGGCCGACTACCTTCTCTATGGAGTCAACAGCAACGGCGCCGGACATGCCGCCAAGGCATTGCAAGATGGCGAATATGTCGAGATTGCGACGCGTCCGGGATTGGAACTCCTCCAACGAAAAAAGTGAGCATCGTATGATCCGCCCCATGCTCAAATCGGTGCAACGACGCGTTCGCGAATTCTTTTTGCTCACGGAGGCGGAACGGCGCATCTCTGCACTGGCCGGTTCGCAGCGGGCGAATCTTCGCGCCCACCATGATGCTGCGATGCGGCGCTTGCAAGCCGCTCAGGATCTCCGTGGTCTGAATCAGACGGCTGTCGCGCTCAGCCTGTACCGGCAGGGGGCGCTTTTTCTGACCGCAGCCTATCTCGCGTCCAAGGGCGAGAACTTCGATGCCTCTTCGCTGACGCTCCAGTCCGCTCTCGGTGAAGTGGATGCGCTCTTCGCGAGAGACGGTATCGCGGCGCCGCCCCAGTTCGAGGAAGTAAGGCGGCTAGCCGCGTCCGACGATCCTCTCGAACTCGACCGTTTGCCCGCGGAGGAGACGCGCCGCCGCGCCGAGGACCTCGAGGTGGCGACGGCCTGGCTCGGGCGACTCGTCGATCCCCGTTCCCCGCGCGAGCTCCGCGTCGTGCGAATCTTCCGGATCGTCCTGGGGGCTCTGTCGGTCGCTACTCTTCTGGTGATCGTGGCGGTTTGGGCCTTTTCACCTCCGAATTTGGCGCTGCGCAAAAAGGTCGTGGCCAGCAGCTTGGCCTGGGACACCGTCGCCGAGGGAGCCGTTGATGGTAAGAAGGACGGGCGCTTCGACTTCCATAGCGCCATCGAGGACTCGCCGTGGCTGTCGATCGATCTCGGCCGCAGCTACGTCGTCAAGCGCGTCAAAGTCTATGGACGTGGCGACGGCACCTACGATCAATCGATTCCACTCGCCCTCGAGGTTTCCGACGACGGCACCTCGTACCGAAAGATTGCCGAGAGAACCGAGCCATTCAGCGAGCTGGGGCCCTGGGTGGTCAAGCCCGAAGACCTGACGACACGATTCATTCGCCTGCGCACCGAGCGCCGCTCCGTACTGGTGCTGAGCGAAGTCGAGGTGAACGGGCGTGTGCCCAAGTGAATCACGAAGCCGTCGTCCACGTCGGTACATCGGTCGTGCGAACCGCAGGGACTACCTCGAAGGCCTGCGACAGGGTCGCTCCTGCGTAGAGCCGGTCGTCCACCCGATGCAGCGCGCGGCGCAGCGAGAAGGTCCAACGCGCCAGCTGAATCGGTGCTCCCCAACGCGGAAGACTGTCGAAATCGCGCCACGAGAAGAGGCTGTGCCACACGACATCGAACGCGTTCAGGAAAAGCCCCGTGCCAATCGGGCGCTCGCTCTTGACCGTCAACCCTCCGTCTTCGAGCAGCTGCCGCCAACCGACAATATCGTGAAGCCGCTGGTGACCGTAGCCGTAGATTCCGAACTTGGCGCGGCGGCCGCGGCGAACCAGCAACCAATTGATCGGATCGTACAGAAAAGGAAAATCGAGCGTGGGAACGACGATCACACCGCGTCGCCCAATACGACAAAGCTCCCTCACTGCGGCAGGTGGATCGGTCAGGTGCTCGAGAACTTCGCGCGACGCAAAAAAACTCACCGACGCGGTCTTGACCGGCAACTTCTCGGCATCCGCCTGTACGAAGAATTGGCCGCTCGCGCGACGGGCAAACCGCAGCGCTTCGAAAAATAGATCCAAACCAATGTACGTTTGCTCCGGATGCAACCAGGCGGCCAACGAGCCGGTCGAGCATCCGACGTCGACGACGATGGGTTCTTTGTCGACGCCAAAAGCCGTTCCGAAATCCTGCATGCGAATGTAGAACGAGTACGTGAGCGCCTTGAAGTCGACGAAGCGTACAGGCCGGCGCTCGATGGGAAGCGGCACAGCTTCGCCGAGCGGCCGCCTTAGCCCATCCGGATTCCTATTCGGCGCCAAAAGAACGACGACCTCGTCGCGAACGGGATACCAAAATCGACAGAGAGGACAGGCAACGTAGCTTCGCCCCTCCAGAATCTGAGGGATCAAACCCTGATCCTTGCGGCACGCCGGGCAGTCGAGGATGGCGAGCAGGGGATGGGAATCGGCGGACATGACCCTTCTTGCGTCAGGCCGGTTCTTTATCGGCCGCGGCCGCCGTCTTGGACTCACCGCCTTCGGTGCGCGTCGGACTGCCCGCTGAAGGCTCAGGCGCCGGCTCGACACCTTCCTTCTTGACCTCCTCGGCCTCGGCCGGTTCGTCCTTTTTCGAGGCGGCCCCCCCCGGTGCGCTGGCCGGTTCGCCTTCTTCCGGCGTCGCGGCCGGAGCGGCCTCCGGATGCAGGCGGTAGAACGCCTCGAGGTCGATCGCGAGCGCGCTCTCGGGGTGAGCTTCGGCCGCCTTGAAGTAGATGGCGTAAGCGGCGGCGGCGGGCAGGGCCGTCAAAATCGCGACCCACTGCGACGTGGAAAGCTGCACCAGCGTCTGATCCGCGAACGAGGGGGGCTTGAGCAAGAGGTAGGCCACGACGGCCGGCACGAACGCCAGCACCTGCGTCATCCTGCGCATCGCCGTATCGCTGACGCTGCTGGCCATGCCGACGACGTACGCGATGGCGAAGAGCAGGAGGCCGCCCGAGATCAGCAAGTGCTCGGAGATGTGGGGGCCGAATTCTCCCCGCTCGAGATCGTCGCGGATCATCTCGAGCAGGAAGCGCAGCACGCCGTAAGCGAACGTGAAGACGAGAAAAACTTGGCCCCGGAAGCGCAGTGTTTTGCGAACCCAAAAGACCAGCGCGAGCAAGAACGCACCGACGAGCGCCTCGTAGATCTGAGTGGGGTGCACGGGGAGCGAGGCCGTCGATTCGTAGTCGATGAGATGGTGCTGCACATGCTGCACCCACGCGGGAGACCCCGAGCCATGCGGCAGCGTGCCTTCCGGCCAATGCGGGAATGTGCCCACCTTTTTCAACCACTCCGGAGCCCCTGGCGGAAGCGGTTTTCCAAAATCACAGCCGAAGAGGTAACAGCCGAGTCGCGTGAGCAGGAGGCCCGAGGCGAGGCTCGGTGCGGCGACGTCGCCCCATGGCCAGAGCGGGACCTTGTGGCGCCGCAGGTAGATCACCGACCCAATGAAGCCGCCCAAGAATCCACCGTACGCGACGAGGCCACCGCGCCAGAGCGCGAAGATCTCCCAGAACGATTTGAACTCGCTCGGATTGGTCACGTAGTAAAGAACACGCGACATGATCACCGCGCAAAGAGCGGTGAACACGTAACAGTTGGCGAGCGTCTCCTTGGGAAGTCCATCCTTCTCCGCGAGGCCGAGCGTCAGGTACCAGCCCACGACGAGCGACAGCCCGAGCATGACGCCGTAGCTGTGGATGGGAATCGACGAAAGGTCGCCGAGGAACTTCCAGCTTGGCAGGGGAATCCGGACCAGAATCGGATGCATGGGCCCATCCTTACCTTCGAACAGGGGCCGGGGCCAGCATGTGGTGCAAGCCCGTCCCCGGCGGCTGAAGGTCGGGCCTACTCCGAGAGCCGGGCGAGCTCCACCCAAAGAGCATCGATGTCGAGCACGAGCCCCGCGCACCCGGGAACGGGATCCACGCGACCGGAAGTGATACCGACGAGCTTTTGGTAATAGCCGGCCTCATTTCGCTCGAAGATCTCGAACGAGCCCAGCGCAGGATCGACCAGCCAATAATAGTGCACGCCAAAGCGAGCGTACTCCGCCATCTTTTCCACGCGATCCCGTCGTTCATCGCGCGGCGAAGGCGTGACAATCTCGGCGATGATATCGGGCGGCTCGGTAACGGGTCCACGCCGGGGCGGCGCTGTTCGCCCCGCCAAGAAGACCGTGAGGTCTGGCTTGCGACCAGTGTCACGCGCCGTGAGTATCTTGAGCTCTGAACCAAAGACAAACCCGCTTTGGCCAAGCCACCCACGAAGGACCGCGATCAGCCAAGAGACGGTCAGTTCGTGCACGGCATCGGGCACTTCTTCCTCCACCAGGTGGCCCGCTACGAACTCTCCCTCCACATCTTCATCGAGCGCGAGCCATGCCTCGAGCGACAATATCCGGCCCGCATGTGGCCGATCGGGATCGAGAATAGGCGGCCATGCGTTCGCCATGGGTGTGCAACCCTACCACGCGAGCCGCGTGCGAGCAGCGTCGTGACTCATCCGCTCGGTGACGCGCGGAACCAGCAATGTGGTAGAATTATCGACATGCGCTACGAGGCGGTGGGGGTGCTGGTCTTCGTCGTTGCATGCGTGCCGAACGGTCCGGCATCTTCGTCTGACGCGGGTACGGCGGCCGCGCCGCGCCCGCGAGCGTCGGCGGCGCCCATTGTCGCGAACCGGCCGGCCGCAGCGCCAAGCCCCCCGTCGATCCCGCTCGGAAACGGCTTCGAGGACAACTTCGAGCGCGCGGCACTGGGCGCCGACTGGCGCATCACGTCCGGTGGCGACTGGCGCATCGAGGCGGGCCGCCTTTGCGTGAAGGGAGCCCACAATCATGGCGCTTGGCTCGCGCGCACACTTCCGACCAATGTACGCATCGAGTTCGATGCCGTCAGCAGCTCGCCGGAAGGCGACATCAAGACCGAGGTGTTCGGTGATGGTACGAGCGGGGCTTCGGGCGTCTCCTACAACGATGCCACGAGCTATCTGACGATCTTCGGCGGTTGGAAGAACAGTGTTCACGTGCTCGCCCGTCTGAACGAGCACGCCCCCGATCGTCCGGAGATCCGTATCACGCCCGGCTCGGACGACGAGCGGGCCCGGCCGGTCAGCCCTGGGCAGGTCTACCACTTCAAGATCGAGCGAAACGACGGCAAGACTTTGATGTGGTGGGTCGGTGACATGTTGATGTTCAAGTTCACCGACCGAGAGCCGCTTTCCGGGCCGGGGCACGACCACTTCGGCTTCAATGACTGGGAAGTTCCGGTCTGCTTCGATAACGTGAAGGTGACGGCGCTGTAGAGGGGATCGGTTGGATCCGGCTGAAATCGCGCGGCTCATCGAAGAGCTGGAGAATCGTGTGGAGCGCCTCCGCGCAGCGTACGACCAGTACTTCATGGGCATCGAGCGCCTCGAGCCGCTCGTGTTGCGCAAGGAGGTCGACAGGCGCTTGTGGATGCTGCGTCGCGAACAAATCCGCAATACCCGGCTGCGCTTCAAGCTGGAGACCACGATCCAGCGCTACAATACCTACCAGCAGTACTGGCAGCGTATCGTGCGCGAGATCGAGAACGGCACCTACCAGCGGGATCTCGGGCGCGCGGCGCTGCGCTTCGGCGAGAACGCCGTTACCGCGTTCGGGCGGCGGCGTCAGAAGATGTTCGAGAAAGGGCTCGCCAAGCGAGCGGAGCGTGACGCGCAACGCATACGCAGCTCCGCCCCGCCGCCTCCCGGCGACGAACGTGAAGAGCTCGATGAGCAACCTCCCCCCTCGGCGGAGGGCTTCGACGTAACCTTCGATGACGCCGAGCCTGTGTCGACCGGGGCCACGGCAGCTCCTCCGACCGCCGACCTAGTCGCGATGCCGTTTTTACCGCCGCGACCGGCAGCCCCCCCCACCCGCCCCGCGTTGGTCCCGCCGCCGCGACCACGTGTCGCAACGGACAACGAGCTTTCGGCCGTGCGGCTACGCCAGCTTTACGCCCAATACGTCGAGGCCAAGCGCCGCGCCAACGAGTCGACCGTCGCGATCACGTTCGACAAAGTCGCAGCCAATCTCCGCGAGACGGCCAAGAAGCTCGAGAGCGAGCACCGAGGACGAAAGATCGACTTCGAAGTCGTCCTCCAGGACGGCAAACCCGTCCTCAAGCCCGTCCTCAAAGGCTGATTGTCGGTGCGACCAGCGTCTCGCTAATGCTGCACGGTCCGCCAGGGAGTCGCAGGCGGCTCCGGCGGGGATTCGATGAAGACGTCATCTTCGCAAAACAGAATGGCGCAGTGCGTCTTGTCAGCCTCTCGCATGCGCCTACACAGTTCGGCGAGATCCTCATCGGTGTCCACCACGTCCCCCTCGGTGGGAGATGCGGTGGACTGATCATAACGACAATTGTCCAGTGCGACCCAACGCCCTCTGTAATCTTCCGACCGGCAGATTTGGCGCCAGGTCAATCGACTGCCCATTTGTGGCTCAACCTCGTCAGCCCCCGGGTTTCAAAGCGAAACAAGTTCAGCCTCGTCAACGGCGCGGGATCTATCATCGCCGTCCGCCGGCGGTCAAGCAAGGGGTGTCGCAAGTGTGCAACACCTACACATCCGGTCAGTGCCCACCTAGTTCTTACATTGAGGGGCGTTCTCGACGATGGATGAGGCCGCTCCGCCTGCACCGATGCCGTTGAGTGCGCTCACGAGCGCACGAGCGCCCGCGCAATCGCCGTTGAAGATGCGCCGCTTGACCGCCTCGGGGGCCCTGCGGGCGATGGCATTTCGTGCGCCAGTGGCCCCGGCCCCGGTGCAGCCGGCGAACACCCGGATGGCCCCCGCGATGTCCTCGACTTCCGCCAGTCGCCGAGCTTCCGCGCATGCGGGCTCGCCGGTGAGGCTCGGCGTCGTCGGAGTAGGCGCAGGTGGGGGTGCCGTCGAGGTGGACGCCGCGGGCGCAGCCGACGGAGCGGCGGACGCCCCGACGGCGGGCGAAGCCGCCGGAGTGGGACTCGGACCTACCTTGTGACCAGCACCGGCGGGCGTCACAATGCCCGGCTTCGCTCCACCGGCCGGATCGGCTGCTGGTTGCCCCACGGGCTTGTCCGGCGCGGCCGGGGCGGCAGGCGCGGTCGTGTTCGTAGCCGTCGGAATCGTGAGGGCGACTTCTTCTTTCGGACGCAGCCGCTGGGCGACTAAAACCACACCGACGATGGCCAGAAGACCCGCCAGCACGACGAGCCCGATGATGAATCCTTTACCGCTCCGGGGCGGGGGGGGCGGCGCGTAGACCTGGGGTTGCGGCGACGTCGGGAAAGTCTGACCTCCGCCTGTGACGTGCGCGTGAGGACCGGACCCATATCCACCGTATCCGGGGTGGCTCTGCCCCGCCGAACTGACGCGCCCGATGACCGCGGTCGGTTCGGTCGTCGTCGCGGGAGCGTCGTGGACGGTCGGCAGCGAAGGACTGACGGCCCCGACGCCCGTGCCGCCACTGGACAGCTCTTGGTAGAACTGCCGCACGTTGGCTTGTCGCTGCATCGGATCTTTCGACAGGGCCCGCAGGATCGCCTGTTTCATCGCGTGAGGGATCCCCGCGGACGTCGGCGTCATCTCGAATGGAAATGGCTGGGCCGTCATATGCTGCGTCGCCCATTGCCAAGCCGTGTCGGCCTCGAACGGCAGCCTTCCGGTCAACATCTCGTAAGCCATGATCGCGAGCGAGTAGATGTCGCTGCGGGGATCGAGCTCCTTGCCGGTGAATTGCTCGGGACTCATGTACGGCGGCGTTCCGAGAACCATCCCCTGCTGCGTGAGCTTCTGCTCCTGCGCCTGGTCTTTGGCTTCGCTGCGTTTGGCGATGCCGAAGTCGAGAACTTTGACGAAATCGGACTGCCCCGCGCGAGTCGTGAGGATGACGTTGTCCGGCTTCAGATCCCGATGAACGACGCCTCGCCCGTGCGCCTCTTCGAGCGAACCGCAAATCTGGGCGATGATCCGCACGGCCCGCTCGGGGTGCATGGGCCCCTGCTGCAGAACGTCGGAAAGACTCTGGCCTTGGACGTACTCCATCGCGATATAGAGATGACCGTCCGGCGTCTGACCGAAATCGAAAAATTGGATGGTGTTGGGGTGTTCGAGCTCGCTCACGGTGCCGCACTCGCGGTGAAAGCGCGCGAGCACTTGCGGATCTTTGGCGAACTGCGTCTGCAGGGTTTTGACGGCGACCTTGCGGATGTTGGTCCCCATTTGCTGCTCCGCCAAATAGACGCGACCCATTCCCCCCTCACCCAATACCTGGGTGATGCGATAACGGCCGCCGACGATTTGACCGATGAGGGAGTCTTGTTGGTCCGCGGCGGCAGCAGGTAGCAGCGCTCCGCATTTCGCGCAAAATCGAGCGCCGTCGACGTTCGGCTGGTGGCAGGCAGGGCAATCCATCGCCTGCTCAGCGTCGCACGAAGCGCGAAGCTTGGCCATGGTTACTGGCCGCAGTCTGCGCCTTGGCTACGTTGGTTCTTCGCCACCTACGCCCGGGGCGCGTGCAGGCTTGATCGAAAGCGACGCTGGAACCTGCACCTCGATCGTGTTACTCGGCGCGGGCCTTGCGGCCCCGCCTGCGATCGTGTTACTCGGCGCGGGCCTTGCGGCCCCGCCTGCGATGGTGTTACTCGGCGCGGGCCTTGCGGCCCCGCCTGCGATGGTGTTACTCGGCGCGGGCCTTGCGGCGTCGAGACCGGCAACGATTCGGTGCAAGATGTAGGGGCGCGTGAGCTCGTGCTTGCGTGCCGGCAGGAACTTCCCGAACAGCCACGTATACACGTTCTCGACATCTTCCAAGCCCGCGGTCGTCGTGCTGATGATGTAGTAGCCCCCTTCGAGACGGGACGGCTTCACGTCCCCTTCTTCCTTCGCCTCGCCGCGCACCGGCAGACACGCTTCGTGCTCGCGCTGATTGGGCACGATGTCCATCGGGTCCGCCTTCACGACGTACAAGGGATCGCCCATGACCCGGAGTTTCTGGGCCGCCGCGGCGCTCTCGAGCTTGGCGAAAGCCTCACGCAGCGCATCCATGGTGATCTCGCCCTTGAGCGGGCAGACCAGGGAGCGTTGCGTCTGCCGGAAGAGCTCGCCTGCGGTGTAATCGGGGACGAACCCCGCGGTTCCTGGTTGGGTGGAAGGCGCGCCTCTGATCCGCTGGCGCGAAAGGTGGCGAAGGGTGATGTCGTCGATCGCCATGCGCCGGGGATCTAGCAGACTTTCGGCAAAGAGGGGACAGATGGTGGGCGAACCATACCTACACGCCGCCGTCGCCGCGGGCGAAGGGCCAGGGCAAGAACCAGAGCCGGCCGGTGGCTCGGTCGACCAAGACCGCGCGCGTCGCACGCTCCGAGTGGGGAATCATCACGGCAGCTCGCGTGGACAACCTGCGTTCGAAGCTCGGCGGTGCGTCCCACCGGCGCGGGCCGCCCGCGAGCTCGTCCGCTCCGAGGAGCGGAAAATCGAACCGCACGCGGTCGATGAGCTCCTTGCCGATATAAAGCTCGATCGCAAAGCGTCCCATTTGGCGCTGGGTGGCCGTCGGTTTCGCCAGCTCGACACGACGCACGCCGCCGAAGAGAACCGACCCCGAGCGGTAGCCGAGGTCCACCACCCATTGATGACGTGTCACGAGCGCAGAAGGATCGGGCAGAAAGCCGCCGGGAGGCGGACCCGCATCCTGGCTCGACTCCGGAAGTACCACGGACGATTCGACGCCGGCGTCCGTTGGCTCGGCGCGCGCGAGGAGCGACAGCGGCAGCGCGGCTGCGATGAGCCATAGAGCCAACGCCACGCTCGACCTCATCCGCTGTTCTTAGCATCGATTGTGTAGATCATTCTCTCTCGGAATCGGGGATCGCATCCCATGCCGTGGTCCAGGCCGAGCGAGCGCCGCCGAGCGTCGTCCAGATCGCGACGAGATCGTCCGCCGGCGGCGCCTCGAACCGAAGCCATTCGGTCCGGCTGATGGGAACTTCGACCCAGGCGGCGTGCAGAGCGATGCGGTCGAGGGCCACGACCGATCCGCGATCGGTGACCAGGCGGCGTGACCCGCCGTAGCTAGCGTCTCCCAAAAGAGGGCAGCCGGCGTGGGCGGCGTGCACGCGAATCTGGTGGGTACGTCCGGTCTGGGGTTCGACGGCGAGCAGACTCGACGAACCCGTACTGGCGGCGACCGCGTATGCCGTCGCTGCGGGAACGGCCGCGGTCCCTCCCACCTGACGTTTTCGTGGATCGCGGGCACGGCCGATCGGGGCGGTCCACCTGCCGCGGGGCGGATCCGGTGCACCTTGCGCGATGGCAACGTAGTGACGCCGGTAGCGCCCTCGTTCACGCGCCTGGGCGAGTCGGCGGCGCGCTTCGTCATTCGAGGTGAACAGCACGACGCCACTCACGCCGACGTCGAGCCGCGAGGTCGGCGTGAGCACGGCGTCGGGCGAACCGCGTAGTTTTGCGATCTCGCGCTCGAGGGTACCTGCCGCGCCGCGATGATCGGCCACGGTCGCCATGGCAGCCGGTTTGTACGCCGCCACGACGCCCGCACGCTCCGCCAAGATCCGCGGTAACTCCGCCCCAGCGCCGCGCGCCGGATAGATCGTCACCTCGTCGCCGGCAGCGACCGACTCCGACGCGCCCCGGGCCCGCCGCGCACCGATGAAAAGCCGCCCTTCTTGCAGCGCTCGGGAGGCTTCCTCGCCGAGCCGCGGGAACAAGCTTTCCAGCTTCGTAGGCTCGCGCACGACGATGACGATCGGGTGCTTCAATTCGCGGTTCCTCGAGGCTTCAAGCGCTCCACGACGCCGCGGTCGCCATCGACGCGCAGCAGATCGCCGGTCTTGATCGCGGTCGTTGCGCCGTGCACGTTCACGACCGCCGGCACCCCGTATTCGCGGGCGACGAGCGCTGCGTGCGAAAGAGGACCACCGAGCTCGGTCACGACCGCCGACGCGACCAAGAAGAGCGGCGACAAGCCGACGTCCGTCGTCCTGGCCACCAGCACCTCCCCGGGAGCGAGCTGACCCGAATCGCGCCCGGCCGTGCTGAGCACGCGGGCCAATCCCTCGACCACTCCGCCGCTGGCCGGCAAACCGCGCAGGCCCACGCCGCTCTTGGGCGGCAGCACGAGCGCGGGCGGCCTTCCGACGAAGCTCACCGGAGGATCGGGGCGCCGCTCGTCTCGCATGAACTCCGCGCGACGCATTCGCACGAGTTCGCTCACGTCGATGCGGGCACCATCCAAGACGGTCATGAGCTCGTCGTAGGTGCAGAAAAAAACAGCGCCCTGGCCGAGCGTCGGGTCGCTGCGCAAAAGACGCCGATCCACTTCGAGCGCGATCGATCGGAGCATTCCGAGCACACGGGTGACCCAAGCCCGCATTCGCTCGCGCAAGCGGGCAAACCGTTGGGCCCGCGCGACCAGCACGCGCACGAGCGACAGCTCGATGCGCGAGAGGCGCCGCTCGAGCCCGGTGAGCTCACGTTCTGCTTTGAGGTGGGCCGTTTCCAGCCGACTTTCGAGCCGCGGCTCGGGATCGACCGCTCGCAGCGCCGCGGAGAGCATCCCGATGAGCACCGCCGGATCTTCGCGCCATCGCGGCGTGGCGAGCTCGGCTTCTCGCACCGCGCGATCACCGTAGGTCGCGAGGAACTGCGCGAACGCGCGATGGGTGGGGCCATCGGGCAAGTCGGAGAGCGCTCGCACCGATCGTTGCTCGAGCGCGCGGCGCGCCGGTTCGTCGTGTCGCGCGATGGCCGCCACATGGCCGAGCGCGATCCCGGGAAGCGCACTCTCGAGATCGCCCACCCCTGCGCAGAGCGCCTGGGCGATCCGCTCGGCGCCCGCGGGCATCGATGCGGCCAGCACCGTTTTGAGCGCGACGTGGCTGGCGAGCGAAGCGCTCGCGCAGGCGAGCATGAGTTCTCCGCACTGGTCGAGCAGCTTGCGGGCATCGCGGAGCGTTTTTCCGAGAGCGTCGTCCGGCAGGATCGTCAAATCGATGTCGCCGATGCTGCGCCGTGCGCGGCCGGCGATGGCGTCGAACCGGTCCACTTCGCCGCCGAGACGCATCTGCTCGGCCAAGAGCCGTGTCGCCGTGAGGGGTAGACGCGCGTAAAACCCTCGCTTGGAAATGCCGGCGACCTGTCGCTCGAGCACGTCGACTTCTGCGCCGCCGCCGAGATCGAGAAGGGTCTTGGGATCGAGTCCAGGCACCTGTGCGGCAATCCGCATGAACAATGTGAGGTTCAGGTAAAAGCGGCCGTGCACGTTGGCGACCAGCCGCACGCCACGTGGGACCGAACAGCCGAGCGAGGCGAACGCCTTGCGAAAGCCCCGTTCGGAAAACGAACGTGCGATGGACCAGGTGAGCGGCGTCGCTGCCCCGGGCAATGCTTCCCCAACATTCGCGCGCGACCAGACGGTTTGTGCGTTGCCCCCCTCCGGAAAACCCACGCCGAGCACGGGTCGCGCCTGCACCAACCAGACGCGCTCCGAATCCACCACGAATTCGAAATCGATCGCGCCTTTCGGTTCAGCCGCTTCGAACGTGCGAGCAAGCTCGGAAAGCCGCGCAAGTGCCCACGGCTGCAGCGCCGGCGCCCGCATCTTCCCGGCCTCGATGTCCACCTGCTCGAGCCC
>Ga0137375_10002380_pt1 | contig 22131 bp, 16 predicted proteins | sample SagtaG_24_FD_104936 | JGI IMG/M metagenome (GOLD analysis project Ga0137375, IMG submission 104936) | Vadose zone soil microbial communities from Sagehorn Ranch, Mendocino, California, USA - Sage1_R_113_16 metaG | ecosystem: Environmental > Terrestrial > Soil > Vadose zone | place: USA... | reverse complement strand
TGCGGCCATGATGATCGTGCCAAGCCGATTTCCGCCCGCGCACGCGATCCGCATCTTTGCCGACTCGCACGACGCGAGCCTGCGCTATGTCGACGCGCTGGTCCCCGCGGCGATGGACGACCGCGCGCCGCGCTGGATGGCGCTCCCCGGTGGCCAGGTGCTGTTGCTCGCCGAGCTGCGCTTCGGGCCCGACGAGGCCGCGCTGCGGCGGGCGGCCGGGCCAGGGCAGCACGCCACCTCGGCGCCCTGGGAGGTGAGCCCGGTGTGCGCCTGGGGGCCGGCCGACCCCGGCGCTCGGCTGCTGGCACGCGGCAACACCTCGGGCTATGGCGCGCACAACGTGGTGCTGAGCGCCACCCTGCCGAGCCATTCGCCGGTGGTGGTCGCGGCCGAGCTAGGGTGCCACGGCCGCCTGGATGGCGCGCGAATCACCGCGCGCCTGCCCGCGCCGGCGCTGCACGGCGCGCTCGAACACGCGGGGATCAACCAGCGCGCCGCCTGGGATCAGCCGCTGGCCGGCGCGCTGCTGGCGCTGATCGACCAGATGCTGGCGAGCCGGGCTGGCACACTGGCGATCGAGCGGCGCGGGCTCCAGCACAGCGCGATCGCCGAGCTGCGCGAGCTGGCCCGGCTGGAGCTGGCGAACAAGATCGCGCGCAGCTGGCTGCCGCACGCGACATCGCTGGCTGGGCCCGCCGCGCTGGCCGGCGCCTCGATCGACACCGGCGGCCATGATATCGAGCTAACCTGGGCAAATGGCGACAGCGTGCCGGTTCGGGCCGTGCGCACGCTGCGAATAGCATCAAAAGGAGACTCAAATGCTGAAAGCACCAGCGTTTAAGGAAGTCAACGACGTAACGATCTTCCAGGACGATACGATCTGGTACAAGTTCTACCCGATCGCCGCGTTCCCGACCGTCCGCAGCGATCGCAATGGCAAGCCGGTGTTCTTGCTCGTGAAATACGAGATCTCCGAGGACGAGCGCGAGGCCAACTCGAAGCTGCCGATCGGCGGCGGCTATATCAACTTCGATACCCAGCTCGAGGTTTCGGCCGACGACCTGGCGGTGATCCAGGCCGACCTCCAAACCTGGGTCAACGAAGAGTTCGGCCGGCTGCGCGCCGGCAGCGCCGACGATCAAGCCAAGGTCGCCGGCATGACCGCCGCGCCGACCGTCACATTCGGCACGCCAACCTGGACCAACGGCACGGTGACGATGAGCGCGCCACAGACGGCCCTGCTGGTGACCGACCGCGTCGCGCAGGGCACGCCATCGCTGCTGGCGAACAATATCGCCGTGTTCAGCATGGATCTGACTGCCGACGGCGCGCAGTTCATGGAGCAAACGCTGGTGTCGCCCAGCGGCCAGGGCGCGACCGACCTGACGCCATTGCAGGTGGCCTACGATCTGAAGTTTTGGGCGCGCATGCCGCCGGCAACCGTCCACGTCGAGGTCGACTCCAAGCAGGCGCATACGCAGGTCAGCGACCAGTGCCCCAACGCCGACTGGCGCTCTAACTGGTGGGAAACGTATCGCGATACCGCCGAAAGCACTGGGATCATCAAGGTGAAGATCGACAACGCCGACGGCAAGCTTGGCCCCGAGGAGCTGAACGCGCTGCGCAGCTTCGCGCTCGACATGGTGAAGGAGCTGATCGAGAAGAAATTCTTCGAGGCCGACGACGCACTGCCCACCGACCACGACGACAGCGACAACACGCGCTCCAACGCGCCGCGGCGCTGGCAGTTTAAGAGCAATTACAGCGAAGCCAGCATGAGCATCAAGTTCGACCTCGAGCAAAGCGAGGTGGTCGAGTGGCACATCGCTCCGCAGGCCACGCTGGAAACGTTCTTCAAGGGCGTGAAAAAAGAAACGCTGAGCCAGTATATCCGCAAGGTGCACCTCGACGACCCGTTCTTCAAGAATATCAACGTGACGGTGCGCGCCAATGCCGATTACAAAGACCCCGAGATTCAGGATGTGGTGGTTGAGCTGGCCTACGCGGCCACCGACGAAAATGGCCAGCCACATGAAGATGGCCACACCTTCACATTCACCAGCAGCGACCCGCAGACGTGGACCACCGATATGATCGGCGGCAAGCGCGAGTATCGCTACCGCTGGCGGGTCGACTTCCGCAACCGCGAGCCGGGCACGTTCAGCACCTGGGTCACGTCGGCATCGGACGCCCTGAATCTGAGCATTATCGCGCCCGGCCGCGTGGCGGTCGACATCATCGCCGGCGCGATCGATTGGGCCAACCTGGTGGATCGGATCGACGTGCTGCTGACCTACGCCGACCCGGCGCACGGCGTGCCGAGCTCGCCGTTCCCAATAACGTTGACCGCCACCAAGCTACAGGATCACCACGAGTGGCTGATCTATCAGCCCTGGACCCAGCCGATCAGCTATCAAACAACCTTCACGCTCAAGGACGGCCGGCCGCCAATCGTTATGCCGCAGCAGTGGACCGCCAGCCCGGCCCAGACGGTGATCCCGATCCAGTCGCCCGCCGACAGCAGCCTGAAGGTCAACCTATTCCCAACTGGCAACGGCTGGGACGAAGTGGTGCTGGTGAGCGTCGACCTGAGCTACGACGACTCCGGCAACGATTACAGCGTGGTCGATAACCTGATTCTGAAAAACAACCAGGATCTGCGCACCTGGAAAGTGCCGCTGCGCGACAAGCACCAGCTTGGCTTTTCGTACCAGACTCACGTGAGCTATAAAACCAACTCGACCCACAGCGGCTGGCACAAGGTGCCCAACGACGACTACATGGTGACGCTGCCGATCACAATCGACTCATCCTTCACCGGCACCAAGGTCAAAGTCTGCCCGTTGGCCCCGCAGAGCGGCGTGATCTTCCCGCTCACCGAGGTGACGCTGGAGTGCACCATGGCCGGCGCCGCCACCCACCGCACCACGCTGGTGTTCAACGATGCGACGCAGCAGACCTGGCTGCTGCCCGACATTCCCGGCGACGCGCCGATCGACTATAGCTACACGGTGATCTTCCACCCGGCCGGCAGCGAATCGCAAACCCTGCCGACGATGGAGCATCAGAAGAACGCGACGATCATCCTGCCGCAGTACAAGCCGCCGACGGCCGGCAAGCTGCCAATTAGCGTGCGCTCGTTCGCGGATTTCAACGCCACGCCGCTGGTGGTGGTGGACATGATCTACGACGACACCAACAGCAACGCCCGCCAAAGCGGTTCGGTGCAGCTCGACAAAGCCGGGCCACAGGTGTGGCAGGTGGATGCCAAAGATATCAATCAGCCCGGCCAGGTAACCTTTACGTTCACCTACTACGGCGCCGATGGCAGCCAATTGCTGGCCACCGAGCCGACCCGCCAGCTCGCCACCCGCCCGATTATTGTGCCGAAAGCGGCCGCCGCGCAGCACGCCTAGCGCCGCCAATCAAACAGGAGAGGTGTCATGCTTAAACTACCTGCCTACGCGTATTTTTCGCAGTACCGCGTTACTGCCTATCAGGACGACACACAGTGGTGGAAGTTCTACCTGATCCCCGATTACCCATCGATTCGCCGCGATGTCAACGATAACCCGGTGTTCATGCTGATCAAATACGCGTTTAGCGACCAAAGCCGCCAGCAAGACCCGACCCTGCCGCGCGGCGGTGGCTATATGGTCTTCGACGTCGAGCTGCGCATCCCGCCCGACGACGAGGCCGCGATCAAGCAGCAGCTGCAAAGCTATGTGAACAGCGAGTGGAACCGGCTCAAGGCCGCCGCGGATGCGGCCGGGCGCGATGTGCGCGGTTATACCTTGACCACCTGGAACCGGATCGCCGGCAATGAGCATCTCACGTCGACCTCGGTCGACGATCTACAGCTGGGCCTGGACCCCGGCCGCCCGACCGCACCTCCCGGCGATCGCCCGCCACCCGTGATCACCGGCGACCCGACCTGGAAAAGCGGCACGTTCAAGGTCTACGCGCCGCAGACTGAGAAGTTGGTCAGCCACCGTGTCGCCGAAGGCCCGGCCTCGCTGGTTGGCGGGAATGTCGTGTCGGCCAACCTGGATCTGACTGAAGACGGCGCGACGTTCATGGAGCGTACGCTGGTCAACACACCGGCCCAGGGCGGCGATGGCAGCGGAGCGACCGATCTGGTGCCGCTGCAGGTCGTGTACGACCTGACGTTTGAGGCGCGCCTGCCGCCATGCACGCTGAGCATCAAGGCCGATACTCGCAGCCTGTACTCGGCGATCGAAAACTATAGCCACGATTTCGACGGCGGCGGGTGCAGCGAAGACACGATTAGCAACTCGCAGCAGCAGGTTTCGATGGCGATCCAGTCGGGCCTGATCGACGTCAAGATCGATACCGGCATGCTTGATCTCAAAGAGGACTTCGTCAAGCAGCTGCAGGACATGGCCATGGAGACAGTCGAGACCATGATTAAGTCGGCCTTCCTCGATAAGAAAGAAACGCCGCCGGCCGACGACAAGGACGACGACGAGGCCAAGAAATACCAGGACGCCGAGGTGGACTACTATTCGGTGAAGCAGAGCATGGATTTCGAGTCGGTGCACTTCGAGCAGACCGTCACGCTCAACAGCTCGGCTGAATGGAAGATCGCGCCGCAGGGCACCCTACAAACATTCTTCGCCGGCATGTCGGCGTCGGAGATCAAGAAGTATGTGCGCGTGGTCGACCTCGACGACGACTTCTTCAAGACGTTGGGCCTGACGGTGAACGTGTTCGCCGATTGGGACAACGAGCCGATCGCGTTTGTCGAGGTGCAGCTGCGCTACGAGGGCCGCGACGAGAACAGCCAGAATGTACAAAAAGTCCAAACCTTTACGTTCACCAAAGGTCAGACTACTGGCAAGTGGGACCCCAGCCTGATCGGCAGCAAGCGCGACTACAGCTATGCCTGGCGGGTGGTGTTCAAAGGCCGCGAGCCCGGCAAGTTTACATCCTGGAAGTCCGACCGCACGCCGCAGCTCAACATCGAGATCGCCGACCCAGGCAAGATCGCGATCACCACGCGCGCCGGCAATATCGACTTCGCCCAGACGATCAGCCAGGTGCAGGTCGAGATCTCTTACAAGGACATGGCCTCGAACGTGGGCGAGGAAGTCACCACGCTGGTGCTGGTGGATGGCCAGCTCGAGCAGAAGTACGAGCGCTATATCTACACCGATTGGGACCGGCCGGTGCGCTACCGCACGCGCTTCTACCTGAAGGACGGCCAGGAGGTCGACGGCGATTGGCAGGATACGCTCAACCGCCAGCTGCTGATCAACATGCCCTTCTTCGACCGGCTCGACGTGCAGCTGGTGCCGGCGGGCAACTGGGCCGGCGTGATCCAAACCGTGATCAGCATGCGCTACACGGATAGTGCGAACGACTACCATGGCGAGGGCGCGCTGCTGATCAAAAAGCCCGACGAGTTCAAGACCTGGTCGGTGGTGCTGCGCGACACCAAAAACCGTAAGTTCCAGTACAAGGTGCTGACGTCGTTCCTGGATGGCACGTTCAAGCAGGGCGATTGGGCCAACGGCGACGGCGACCAGGCGATGCCGGTGATCGTGCAGCAGACGCCGCATTTGCAGCTGAAGCTGCTGCCGAACCTGCTCGACTACAAGGTCACGCCGATTGTCGAGGTGACGCTGCACTACGACGACGCCCAGGGCAATATACACCAGGTGGCCACCTACACGTTTACCGGCACCGACGGGCAAAGCTGGGATTTCCCGATCGCCAGCGACACCCGGCGCAGCTATCGCTACCAGATCACCTACCACACAGTGGATGGCCAGACGGTCGTCGAGCCCGAGGCGACCAGCGACGCGACCGCGCTGATCATTCCGAAGCTGCTGGTGCCCGAGGTGGTGGCGACGGTGATGCCCAAGCTGGTGGCCTTCGCCGATACGCCGGTGGTTGAGGTGAATATCGCCTACAACGACCCCGAGCACGACATCTCGTCCGAGGATACGCTGGTGTTCTCGGATGCGACGCCGCAGACCTTCCGCGTGCAGGTGCAGCAGGATTCGCCGCGCGACTACACGCTGGCCGTGACCTACTACAAGGGCGATGGCCGGGTCATTCAGCTCGACCCGATCACGCTCGATAAGAAGCAGGTCGTTATTCCCAAGTACGTGCCGGCCGCCTAGCCTGTGGCATCGCCCGCGCCTGGCCGCCGAGAGCGGAACGCTCTCGGCGGCCAACCAACCGGTACGATCAAGGAGTGCTTGTATATGTTGTACTTTCACCCACCCTACTACCAGTACGAGGGCATGACCGTGCTCCCCGACTATAGCGACCCGCGCCAGTTTTACTACTTCCCCAATCGCCCGCACCTGGCAGTCGACGAGCACGGTCGCCCGGCCATTCGCTTTATCGCCTTCAAGGCCGATCTCGATCAGGTTGGGCCCGACGAAGAGCACGCGGTTGGCTTTCTGGTCTTCGATACCAGCCTGGATTGGCCTGAGGATGTCGTTCGCAAAGTTGGCCGCAAGCTGCAAAACGATCTACAGCTCACCGACCCGCCGCGCCTGGCCCCGCTGCTGTTCAAGAGCGGCACGGTGCGGCTGATGTTTCTTGATAAAACCACCACGCCGCCCGAGCCCAAGAAGGACGGCCAGGCCACGCCGCCGCCATCCACGCCGCCCACCAAGCCCGCCGCGGCCGACGAAGATCGCTGGGTGACGGCGCTTGAGGCCAGCGGCATCCCCTCGCTGTATGGCGAGAACCGCGCGATCTTCAGCGCGACGCTCAGCAAAGAAGCAACCCAGCTCATGTATGGCGCGTTCTCGGGCTTTGTGCCGGCCGGCGTGATCTACAACCTGACGTTTGTGGCCATGCAGCCGGCCTTCAATGTCCATGTCGAGGCCGATTGGTCGCAGGTGTACCACTACCTAGCCCAGCGGTTCAGCGCCGATCTGATCTTCGCGTCGATCGACATTCGCGATATCGTCAGCGAGCTGGAGGAGAATAAGCTGGTCACGATCACCGCCTCGCTCGAGGGCGTGGGCGAAGAAGGCATGGAAGACGAGTTCAACGAGGTGCGCAAGCAGCTCCAGGATCTGGTGCTCGACAAGTTCTTCAAGCCGGCGGTCAACCCGAACGAGCCGAAGTTCGACGCGGACGACGGCGGCATGATCGAGGATGCGCGCTCGATCCGCAACCTGATCAACTGCTGGCCCTCGGCCGGCTACTCGCGCGTCGAGCTGAACGAGAGCGAGATTCGCACGATCTCGATCGACTACACAGTTTCGCGCGCCGTCGAGCGCACGATCGCCCCGCAGGCGCACCTGAGCCTGTTCTTCGAGGACTATAGCCTGACGCGCGAGCAGGTGGTGACGGTGGTCGAGGGCGACGACGCGTTCTGGAAGGAAACTGAGTTCGACCTGTCGATCAACGCCGATTTCGAGCACGAGGGCATCGCCGCCGTCGGTGTCGACGTGGAATATGGCCAGGCCAGCAATGGCAGCGTGCCCAGCGCCTGGTCGTTCACGCTCGATAAGGCCACGCCGCGGGTGAAGCGCGCGGCCTGGTACGACGAAGCGGCCGGTCATCACTTCCGCTACCGCTACACCGTGTTCTTCGCGCCCAACGCCGTGCCGGGGCCGCAGCGCTCGATCAGCAGCGGCTGGATCGAGCACGATGGCAGCCAGGTGGTGATCACGCCATCCGACCTGTACCGGCTGCGGCAGGTCGAGGCGCAGGTGGTGCGCAGCTTCCCGTTCGACCGGTACCCGCAGATCTACGCGCATATGCAGTATAAGGACGCGAACAGCAACTGGACATATTCCGACTCGGCGCTGCTCGACCAGGGGAACGCCCGGCTGGCGCTGGCGTTTCGCACCGCCATCGACGCGCCGCTGGATGTCGATTACCGCTACACCTACCTGCGCGCGAACAACGAGATGATCGAGGGCGCCTGGCAGACCACCGACGAGGATATGGTGCTGGTGCAAGACCCAGTTCCCAGTCAGCTGCTCGTCCGGCTGGTGGTGGCCGGCGACCGCACCAAGATCGCGAACCTGATCGTCGATTTCAAGTACGACGACGACGCGAACGAGGTGCACGAGAACAGCTCGGTGGTGATGGACTCGACCACGCTCAGCAAGCCGCAGCAGTGGACTGTCCAGCTCGCCAACCCAACCAAGCGCCGCTATTCCTACAACCAGACGCTGATCGACACCGACGGCAACCTGTCGCAAACCGGCTGGATCGAAGACGAGCGCACCACGCTGCCGGTTGGCACGGTGTACGCCCGGCTCATGGAGGTGCAGCCGCAGCTGATTGGCCCGGCGCTCGGCGCGCAGCAGATCGAGTCGATCGTCCTGCACCTGCGCTATGCCGATGAAGCGAACGGCGTGAGCGCCGACAAGCAGATCGTATTTGCCCAGCCTGGCAAAGGCGAAAGCTGGAGCGTGCAGCTCAAGGATGCCTCGGCGCGCGACTACTCATACGAGGTGGTCTATGTGCTAAATAGCGGCTTCGAGCGCCGGATCGGGCCGATTAGCTCGCGCGACACGTTTTTGATTATCTCGTCGACGCTGCCAAAGGGATAACGATGAACGCTTTTACTGCTGCCGATGGCACCGCCGCCCCGGCGCCGGTGCTTTCGAGCCTCGACCTGGTGTTCCGCGCCGCCTTGCTGGCGGGGCTGGGCCCGCACGCGCAGGCGCTCACCGCTACGTTCGGCGTTGCCCAGGCGGGCGCCGACGCGCGCACCTGCGTGGATGGCGGCAACGGCCTGCTGCTGCTGGTGAGCGCGCCGGGCGGGCGATCGCTACAATTGCTCCGGCGCGCTCACCAGCCCGACCAGGCCGGACTGATGCGCTGGACGCGCAGCGCATACGCCGGCCGCCACGAGCACCGGCGATCCACGATCGCGGCCTGCCGCGGCGAAATGGCCGCGGCCTGGGAATACGCCGTCGCGCTGGCGCGCGCGACCGGCCACGAAGACGCGCTGCGCCTGCGCCAATCGCTGCTGGGCTGGCGCGGGAGCATCTTCAGCGCGGAGCAGCCAGCCGCCGCGGGGCAGCCCGCGCTGATTACCTGGCGGCTCGATCGGCAGCTGGCGCCGCAGGCCGCGCTGGAAGCCTGTGGCATGGGTGCAGCCTGGCCGGCCGCCGAAGCTGCGATCGCCGCGCTGACCGGCCGGCCGGTTTGGCAGCGGATCGGCCCGTGGAGCATCGCCTGCTCGCTCGACGGCGCGCGCGTGCGCCTGGGCAGCTCGCTATGGGCGCGCATGCCGGAAGGCCCGGCTAAGGCCCGCGGCATGGCCGCTGTGGTCGAGCAGTTTGGCGGCGACGGGCGCTTCGCCGAGGGGCTGTATCGGCTGATCGCGGATGCGCGCCCCGGCCGCGTGGTTGGCCGCGCGGTTGAGCTTGAGCTGTCCGAGCGCGGCGTGATCGGCGCCGAGTTTTATCTGGCCGTGCCGGAGCTTGGGTAAATAATAGTGGCTACGCGGTAGCCCGTATCGCAGCAGTCGCTCGCCTGCGGCAGCAAAGTACTTTGCGATCAATTGTGTTCCGTTTTGGCGCTCGGAGAGCGCCAAAACGGAACACAGAAGGCGGTACTGGACGATTAATTGTTCTTCGGGTTTTCGCTCACAGAGCGAAAACCCGAAGAACAAAAAGAAAAGTACCATGCAACTATAGAAAGCGCGGGATACTATGCTTTACCTCGACCGACCAATTGGCCCGATCGACGGGCTCATGATCTATCGCGACCACGAGGATACCGGGTTGTTCTATTACATTCCGGAGCGCCCGCAATTGGCGCGGAATGAAAGCGGGCCGGAGTTTATTTTCCTCAAGTACAAGCGCGATATCACCGATAACTCCGCGTTCGACCCAAACCAAAGCCAGTCGCTGGGCGGCGGCTTTATGGCCTTCACCGTCGACCTGAGCGTCGACAAGCACGATATGAGCCGGATCAAGAGCAAGCTGTCCAGCTTTGCCGAAGGCGCGGATGTGCGCCTGGCGCCCGCGCAGTTCCACAAGGGCTCAGTGCGGCTGTCGATCTGCAAGGACAATTCCAACTCGGCCAACGCGCTCGAGAACCAGCCGCCGGGCCTGACGCTGTTCGAGGAGGTGTATGGCACGACCATGCCTTCGCTGTTTGGCTCGAACCGCGCGACATTCTCGCTGATCCTTTCACAAGAAGGCGCCACGCTGTTCGAGGAAAGTCTGAAGGCCGGCATCAGCCCGATCGGCGTGATCTACGAGCTGACCTTCCTGGGCCTGCGGCCGGCCTTTAATGTGCATGTTGAGGCCGATTACCACCGGATCTATAGCGATCTTGAGATTGGGTTTGGCGCGCGCGGCCAGATCTACGCAGTGTCGCTCGCGGCCGATATCGATCTAGCGTTCCAGAAGCTGCGCGATGACGGCGCGATCAAGGTCGAGGTCATGAACTTCAGCGACCAGGAAGATTTGCTGAAGCAATCCGCGGCAGCCTTCGACTGGATCAAGCAGGATCTGCTGAAAGATTTCTTCCGGCCGTCGATCGAGCCGCCCAGCTTCATGCACCAGCAGGGCGGCACCGGCACTGGCACTACCGGCGCCGGCACCGGCACCATCGGCACTGGCCAGACACATACCACTACACCGACTGGCGGTGGCACCGGGACTGGCCAATCCGCTGGCGGAGCGGGTGGCGCGCCGCCGCGCCCGACCACGCCCGCGACCGGCACAACGACGCCGCGGCCGGCCACTCCGGCGACGGGCGGCGGCACGATCGCGCATCCAACCTCGCCAGCTCCGACCAGCGCCAGCGGGCAAGCTCCGCCGCCGCCCACTGGCGCTGCCGGTGGTGCGGGCACGGGTGGCACGGGGACAGGTGGTGGCGCTGGTACGGGCGGCGGCACCGGCACGGGGACCGGAGGGACCGGCACGGGTGGCACCGGCACAGGCACGGGCGGTGGCACCGGCACAGGCACGGGCGGCGGCACCGGCACGGGGACCGGTAGCGCTGGTACGGGCGGCGGCGCTGGTACGGGCGGTGGCACCGGCACGGGGACCGGAGGGACCGGCACGGGTGGTGGCACCGGCACGGGGACCGGAGGGACCGGCACGGGTGGCGGCGCTGGTACGGGCGGTGGCACCGGCACGAGCACGGGCGGCACAAAACAAACCGGTGGTCCGTCGAGCATGTCGCCCTTCCAGGTCTCCTTTTCGCTGAAGTATATGGAGCAGGATGAGCTAAAGACCCGCGAGTACGACTACTCAATGCAGTCGGCCGTCGCACGCGATGCCGCGCCCCAAGGCTTGTTCTCGACGATCCTGGCCGATCTCGATCTGTCGACGGCGATTCGCGAGATTAATATGGACGACGATTTCTTCAAGCGGATCGTCGCCAGCGTATCGGCCAGCAACGACATGGCCGCGGCCGGCATCGACCAAGTGGTTGTGAACTTGCAGTACCCCGGCGCGACCGACGACGCCACGCCGCCGCTACATGTGGATGGGTTCAAGTTCAACGCGGCGAGCACCACGCCGCAGGTGTTCACCTGCTGGCTCAACGACCAGAAGGACCTGAGCTATCGTTACCAGGTCGAAACATACTTCAAGCCCGACTCGCCTTGGTCCGGCAAGCTGAGCCATGATATAACCGACTGGAAGACCACCACCGCCCGACAGCTGGTGGTCGAGCCGCTCGACGAGATCGGCTTGCTCGATCTTCAGATCGCGCTCGGCATGGTCGATCCGACGCTGATTGGCGAGGTTCAGGTCGATCTGCGTTATGAAGACCAGGCCAACGACTTCCGCGCCGAGCAGACCTATCTCATGAAGCCCGGCGATCCGGCCATTCACTGGAAGCTGCGGCTGTGCGACGCCACCCAGAAGACCTACCAGTATCGAATCACCTACTTCATGGCCGAAAACGCCCGGGTGCAGACCGACTGGGCTAGCAGCAGCAGCCCAACCTTGGTGATCAATAGCCCATTCCGCGGGCTGCTGAGTGTGCGCCTGATGCCGCTGCTGAACGCCGACGAGTTGCTAGAGGCCACGGTCGACCTGCTTTATCACGAGGAGGATACCGGGTACACGCGCCGCATCCAGAAGACGCTGACTCCTGACGCGCTGAAAGGCCAGACGATTGCCATCCCGACGCCGGCGTCCATCCCGGCCGGCTACAGCTACGACGTAACCATCATCCGCAACGATGGCTCGGTGTATGGGCCAGCCACTATCGCCTCGTCTGGTCCGGTCGCGCTGATCTCGGATGGCGCGGGCGCAACGCATCGCATCAAGGTCAAGCTGCTTGGCCAGAACTTGACCGCGGCTGGCCTGGCGGCGCTGAAGGTTACATTGATTGGCGAGGGCGACGAGCCCGACACCGATACGGTGCTGTTTACGCCTAGCCAGGCCGATGACAAAACGGCCATGTTGGTGCAGCCCGACACCGACAGCACATTTGTGTATACCTATCAGGTCACTGGCTACGATCTGCACGGCGAGCCAATCGCCGGCGACCAGGGCCAGGGCTCGGATGGTATTCTTGTCATCCCGCTACCTGCGATCTCAGCGCATAACTGATGGAAGCGGTTGTTGGCCCGCTGAAGCGAGCTGTCAGGCCCATCCAAACCTGCTGCAGGCTGCGCATTCCGGCCGAGGGCCTCAGCCGAGGAGCAGCCTGACACGCTCCCTTTCCCCACCTGTGGGAATGGAGACGGGGGATGAGGGATTGCGCAACTCTGGGAACTAATAAACCGAAAGGAACTGCTATGACCGACCAATTTTCTGATCCTGATTCGACACAAACCGACCCGAGCACTACGGATCAGGACGATCTCTCGACGAATACAGGCCCAGTCCCTGACACCCCAATCGGCGATGACTCAGATACGCCATCCGACACAGCTGAGCCAACTACAGGCGACGGCAGTGGCGATACATTGACCGGCGACGGCAGCGGCGATACGTCGACGGGCGACGGCAGCGGCGATACGTCGACGGACGAGGGTGGAAAGGACACCATCAACACGTTCCAATACGATGTTCCAGCATTGATTCAGCCCAGTGATATGACCTGCTGGGCCACTGTCGCGACGATGATGATCTCGTGGCAAGACACCACATGCTACGAAATCCCAATGGTGATGGACCGCGCGGGGACAACTTACCGCAGCAAATTCGATGCGAACCAGGGCTTGCGCGGCTCGGAGAAGCAACCATTTCTTGACGCGCTTAACTTGCGCTCCGAACCGCCGCAGGACTACGTTGTGGTTGGGATGCAGCAGCTGATCGAGAACTGCGGCCCGCTCTGGATTACGACCGATGAATCAGCCGACGAGCACTTCGCCATTCACGCGCGCATCGTTATGGGTATGACCGGCGATGGTAGCGTCGACGGCACTATGCTCACGATCATTGACCCGGCCGACGGACAGGTGCATTCTGAAACCTACAACAACTTTATGCAGAAGTTCGACCGCGTGGCCTTCGACGATATGAGCATGGGCAGCGATTTCCGCGTCCAGGTCGTCCATTTTTAGCTGCTTTCCGTCCTCTCTCCCACTCTAGGAGAAGGCATAGAGGACTCATATCAGTTCTGATTGGAAATTGTGCAGATGATCGACAGAGGACGGAAGATGAGGGTATTCGTCCTCCGTCTTCCGCCCACGAAATGCACACTGTTCTATTGGGAGCGATTTGTAACTAAGCGGAGCAAACCATGAGCGATGAGACGACCTTTCCAGCCGAGCCGCCATTCGGCGTCGACGAAGGCGGCTTGCCACAGGATAACACGCAGATGCCAGAGATCGTGTTCGCCAACCCGAACGTAGCGGTGATGCCGAGCGCGGCAATTATTCACGCCGACGAGACGTTTCAGGTGCAGTGGAGCGCGTTCAACGCCGGCCAGGCCGACAGCGAAGCGTTTATCGACAACCTGACTATCTACAGCGTTCCCGACTGCCCCGGCTCCGACGATAATCTGACCGCGATATGGAGCAGCGATGCCGACGGCAACCCGCAGGAATTTCAAGAGCCGCCTCTACCAGCGCAGGCCCAGGGGCCGATGATGCAGCCCACCGTTGGGCCTTTCCCCGCCGGCTTCTACCGCCTGACCGTGACTCTGAACAGTGGCAACCCGCCCGCCGCCGAGCAGGATATGAGCAACAATGTGACCTATAACTGTATCGAGATCCTCGAGGCGGACACTACAGGGACTGGCTCGTCCGGAGACGAGAGCGGGACATCGGACCAGGGCGATACATCCGAAGGGACTGGCTCGTCCGGAGACGAGAGCGGGATATCGGACCAGGGCGATACATCCGAAGGCAGCGGTTCGCAAGAAGAAGGTCAGGGTCTTGACTCCGCCACCGTGGCCGAGATGGAGGACTTTCTCGATAACGACCCCGACAACCTTCCCGCGATGGACGAGAGCGAGATCGACAACGACGCGATGGCTGAGGGCAGCGGGGGCAGCGCGCCAAGCCCGTGCTTAAATGGAATCCAGGTGCCGGCGGCCTTTACCACGCCAGCGCGTGATCTCACTCGCAGAGAAGCGCGCGACATCGTCGTCTACCTGATCGCTCAAGGCGCTTTTACATTGCGCGAATCCTGGAGCCCGCTGACTTTTGACGCGCAGTGCAATGTACTTCAGCCACAGCCGAGCACGCACGTGGCCATTTCGCCTGCCGTCATCGACGGCGTGCGCTTTGTCTACACCGGCGACACGCGGATCAACACGATTTCGAACCTGGATGTGCGGATGGTCGTGGTGCTCTACCGGCTGGCCCATATGCTGCGCCTCACCTGGGGGGTGACCGAAATCCGTCATATGGGCATCGGCCACGGCAACGGCAAATCTAACGACTGCCATAACACCGGGCGCGCGCTCGATTTTGCCGGCGTGGTTGGCGTGATCTCCAACGCCGTTATTACCAGCACAAACGGTCCGTATCAGATCGACGTTATGAACGATTGGGGGCAGAAGCCGGTTACGATGCCGGATGGAACGACGCGCGCCAGCTGGCCGAGCGACTTTACCCAGACCATTTACCGGCTTGATCCGAATGTCGATTATCCCGCCGGCGCGATCTTCCAGGACGTGTATAACTTCGCGACTCTGGAGTGCGCCGACAGCAGCACACAGCGCTTCGGTAATGGTGCCGCGACGACGATTGGGCGGGGAAGCCGCTTTATTCTGCACCCTGACTACCCAAGCCCGGCCGCCTGGGGCCGTCCTGCGCACCAAAATCACATCCACATGCAGGTTGGGCCAACAGGTGAGGAGGTCTCGCCGCCGTAGAGAGATGTGTCAGGTCTGAATTACAGGACATACACGGTGGGTTTTATACCAGTGAGCAGTATGCAGGAGCCAGTAAGCAGTCGGACATATAGCAAACCTAAAGTGGGCAAGCGGCCGGCTGAATCTTTCTGGTCGCTATGTTTCCAACTACACCGAAAGGAGCCACACCCATGACCACAATTAAGACACAACCTGCCCGCACTGGACACAGCCCGGCCTCAAACCGGCCGGCCGTCGGCGACGAGGTGCGCAAGACCGCTTCTCAGCCGCCGTCGAGCGGGGCGCAGGGCGCGGCGGTGCTGGGAGTCAATGAGGCGCATCATCGCAGCTTCCTCGAAGCACAGGCGAAGAAACGAAAGGCCAAAGCGGGTCGGGCCAAGCTCTGGACCCCGCCGACGAGCACCAAACTCCGCGATGTCGCCGAGGCATCGTTCGGCACGCCGCCGCCGATCGAGGAGATTGTGATCGGCCCCGACGACCGCATCCAGATCACCGACACCTCGGTTTACCCGTGGCGTGCAATCGCATCACTGCTGATCACAGCGGCCGACAACTCAACCTGGATCGGCACCGGCTGGTTTATCGGGCCGCACACGCTCGCCACCGCCGGGCACTGCGTCTGTATTACGAATAGCGGCGTGCCGGGGCGCGACGGCTGGGTGCGAAGTATCAGCGTGATGCCGGGGCGCAACGGTGCCTCGCTGCCCTATGGGTCCGCGACCAGCACGGTCTTCTTTAGCACGAACGGCTGGATCGGCTCTGGCGACCCGAACTACGACTACGGCGCGATCATCCTCCCGGCCGATGTGGGCAACGATGTCGGCTGGTTCGGGTTCGGCGCATACACCGATGACGATCTGCAAGCGACGGTTGGGCACATCTCAGGCTATCCGGGTGACCAGCCGGAGGGCACGCAATGGTACGACTCGCGCGCCATCGCTTCGGTCGATCAGTTCAACGTCTACTACGAGATCGACACCTTTGGCGGTCAGAGCGGCAGCCCGGTGTACCGCGAAATCGACGGTGGGCTGTATGGCTTCGCAATTCACAACCACGGCTTCACCACCCAGAACGGCGGGCGGCGCATCACCTCCGATGTGTTCGACAATCTGGTGGCGTGGAAGGCCTAGCCGCATTTCATTCCGCCCGTGGTAGGCGGCTTTGCCGCCCACTACGGGCGGCAAAGTGGATTTTCGGAGGGTCTGCGACCTCCAAACCGCCTTGCTTGCGGTGGGTAAAGACATGCCGTTTACATCTGTTGTTCGTTTTTTCGCTCGCAGAGCGAAAAAACGAACAGCAAATAAAAGGAAAAGTACCGCTGCGAACGGCGACATTTGGTCGCCGAGTAACATGTGTCAAGGAGAGGAGAGTCGCGCCGATGAAAGAGTATACTCTGCTGCCGCTGGTGGGTCTGTGTGCCACGATCGTGCTAAGCGCGTGCGGGGGCGCCGGAAGCTCTGGCGCATCCGACAACAGCGTCGACATTCGCGGCAGCATCATAAGCGTGAGCCAGGCCGACTCCAACGCTCAGGCCAATGGTACGCTCGGAGCGATCATGGTCGCGGGCGCCAAGGAAGCGGATACGAGGTATGATCGAGCTTCGATACGTATAACGACAGCGACCAGCATCTTCGAGCAGCAGGGGCAGAGCCGCAGTCGGGCAACCTTCGCGGCGCTCAAGGTCGGGCAGCGGGTGCAGGCGCGTTTTACCGGCCCAGTTGCGGAAAGCTACCCGATCCAGGCCACGGCCGGCGAGATTGTGATTTTGAATTAGCACCGAGGCGCCGACACCATGAGTGCAGCATTGCCAGCGCGACACGCCCGCCACCCCCGCGCTGCGCTGCGGGCCGGAGTCGACTACATTGCCCGCGCGCAGCACCAGGCCGGCTGCTGGACCGACTTCTGGGTGCCGGTGGGCAGCTCCGACGCCTGGGTTAGCGCGTATGTGGGCCTGGCGCTCCACGCTGCATCGGTTTGCCCCAGCCTCGATCGATATACGCGCGCGGGCGCGTTCGACCGAGCTTCGCGCGCGGCGCAGTGGCTGCTGGATCAGCCGCGACCACGCGGCGGTTGGGGCTACAATGCCGGTGTCTGGCCCGACGCGGATACCACCGCTCACGCGCTCACGCTGCTGGCACGGCTCGGGATCGCGGCGCCAGAAGATGCAGTGACCTTTCTACGCGGGCATGCAGCGCCGGAGGGCGGCTTCCGCACCTATAACCGCCATGAGCCTGCGCATCAATGGGCGCGCCCCTGCCCAGATGTCAGCGCTGCGGCGTTGCGCGCCCTCTACGATATCGGCGAACTGCATCAGCCTGATCTTGGTTGATGCCTGGCGCGCGGTGCTGGCCGCATCCCAGGATGAACATGGCTGGTGGCCAGGCTACTGGTGGATTACGCCGAACTATACGACCGGCCTGGTGCTGGAAGTCTGGCATCTGGCTGGGAAGCCGCCGCTGTCGCGCCCGATCGCGGAAGACCTGCCGGAGACGAATGCCTTCGATCGCGCCTGGGCGCTCCTGGCCCATTGCTACGCCGGCAACCACGATCGTGGCGTCGAGCTGGCCGCACAGCTGATCGATATGCAAGCGGCGGATGGCGGGTGGCCGAGCGCGCCAATTCTACGCATCCCGCCCTCGCATATCCGGGCAGGTGGCGCGAATCGTACCCTGCTGGCCCAGGATGCGCGGCGGCTCTTCGCCACCGCGAGCGCCTTGCGCGCGCTGGCATGCGCGCCGGCGCCGGCTCTGGAGTCGCGCGCGCGCCCTTTTCCTTCCACTGCCCAATTTTCGGTACCAGGGCCGGGGAATGGGAGACTGGCGTCCGTGCACGCGGGCCGTGGCCGCAAGCTGGTGGTTGAGCGTTCGCAGCTGGGGCGCCAGCTCGATCAGCTCGTCGAGCAGACTGCGGCGGCGCTTGGCTTCACCTGCCAGGGCGCCGCGGCAGCACGGGATGTATTTGGTGTTCTCACGCGCGAGAGTATGGCCGCGCCGTGTCCTTGGCCCGCCCCGCAGCTCTCGGTGCTCGCGGACGGCACGCCATTGGAGTTCTCGGCCACTGTCGGCAATGGCATCCGGCCGGCGCTGCGCTATGCGACCGAAGTAGGCGTGCCCTGGCTTGCGCCGCACGAGCGGGCGCGCACTGGCGTGGCCGCAGTCGCGCGCGCGGCTGAACTGCTCGGCTATCAGCAGGCGTGGCAGCGTGTGGCCGCCGCGCTCGAACATGTCGTTCACCCACAGCTGCCGGCGCCGGATGGGCTGCGCTTCTGGGTCTGGAGCGGAGTCGATCAGCTTGCGCCCGCTGGAGATGGCGTGCAACCTCCGCCGGGGCTCAAGATCTATGTGAACTTGCTGCACCACGAGCTCGGCGGGGCGCGTCAGCGGCTGGAAGCCGCCCTGCGCGCTGCGGACATCCCGCTGCCGGATGACCTGATAGTCGTGTTGGACGCGCTTGACGCCGCCGGATTCTTGCACGAGTTTGGCTTTGGCTTAGGGCCGAGCGGCAAAATCGTCTGCAAGGTCTATTACGATCTGCATGGCTGGCGGCGGGGGCTCGCGCGGCAGGTGCTGGAGCGTAGCGGGCTCCCCAACAACGCCGATGCTATCTGCCCGGAGATCCCCGGCATCATTCGCGCGTCGCTCGCGGCGAAGAGCCGCGCTGGCATTGCCCTACGCATCGACCCGACCAGCGGCCGCATACGCGAGCTGACGAGCGCCACCGCTTTCCCACCGCCGCTGATCCCGCTCGCCGAAACACACCAACGCGTCGCCGCATGGATCGATACACAGGCATGGGATGGCAGCGCGTATCACGCCTTAACAAGTCAGCTGCTGCCGGCCTGGGCAGAGCACGGCCATGGCCGAATGCATAGCCTCTTTACGCGTACGCTCTCCCAGGATACAACCTGGTCGGCGGTGTATGTGCGCCCCTATGTGTAGAGTCGCATTTCCTCCCACAGGCGCGGCGTGTAGCCGGATGAGCCATTGTTCAGGTAGCCGCCTTCCGGAAAGGCATAGTCGGCGCTCTTTCCCTCGTACCAATAGTAGCTGTTCTCTTCCGGCAGCGTCGAATCATATTGCCATTGTGCCTGCTCGGCATTGCTATCGAAGTGGTTGTAGACCACATCCTGAATCACGGCCATACCACGCCGGTGGCATTCCCGCACGAAATGCTTGTACTTATCCCGCCCGCGCTCGACTCGATCACGAAGTGGTGGGTGTCGCCGTAGCCCCAGCTCAAGTTCCCGGAAAATTCGGCGACCGGCAGCAGCTCCACTTGGGAGATGATCTGAGGTGCATATTTGCCAAACGAGAACGCTGGCGCTATGAACAGGCTGTGCAGAGCTAGATTCTTGGCCTGGTTCGCAGCGGAAGAGCAATGACGAGCGTTGTGCGGGCAGCGCAATCTGATGAAGCTGAAATAGGGGTGTGTACCCGCTAGCGCAGCACCACGCACCCGCGCCGCTCAAGGTCCCGTAGCCATGGTTGGCTGCCGGTCAGCTTGTTCCAGCGTAGATCCAGCTTTTCGAGCTGTGGCAGCCGGCTAATTGCCGCCGGAAGATCGGTCAGCGCATTTCCATCCAGCGCTAGCCAGCGTAGACTCGTCAGCGCGCCGAGTGATTCGGGCAGCGCGGCCAGCTGATTATCATCGAGCACGAGGCGGGTGAGGCGAGGCAGATCGCCGATGTCATCTGGAAGCGCGGTCAGCCGATTTCCGCTCAGATCGAGCTGCTCAAGGTCGGGCAGCTGGCTGAGGATTGCCGGAAATCCCGGCAAGCCGCACTCCCGCACGACAACGTCAACCACGGTGCCGTCTGCGGCGTGGTTGACCAGACACTCGCCCGGGCTTGCGTTCGGATCGTTGATTTCGTGTGAGCTCGATCGTCGGTCGCTGGTGCTCGCACGACTCTGAATCAGCGCTTCGAGCTTGTTCAGCATCCACGGCCTCGCCCGCCGGAAGATCAAGGAGCTGCCGGCGCATGTAGACGTGCTCGCCGGTGGCGATCCAGCTGCTCCGCTGCAACGCCTTGTTTGGAGGCAGCTGATGTATGGATTTACATTAGAAAGTATTGTTACGGCTTCAAGACGGGCTGTAATAGATGTGCCACATCTTATAGTGGAAGGTATATCACGCGATCCACGATGTCGGCTTTGGTGCCGGCTGCGGCAATCACTTCCAAATCCTGGATACATTGCCCAATTGAGATGACCTCTTGATGGGCGTAAATGACGCCGCCAAAACCGATTCCTGCCCGCTGCCGTTGAGTCGCTTCGGCGAGCAAATCATCATCTTGCGTAAACAAGACCCGCCCCAGGTTTGTCGCACGATCGAGGAGCGCGGAGTCCGCGATTTCATGCGTCTGGTCTTCGTAGGCCGTGATGACATCAATCTGCCGTAGGCGTAGGCCCATCGTGATCGCCCGTGGCACATGATGATCCATGTACAGTTTGAGCGGCATCGCGTTAGCGCTGGGCTTTGAGGCGTACGATCAGGGGCGCGGGTGGAGTCGTGCGGCGCAGTTCTTCAACCCGCGCTCGTCGACGCGCAATATCCTGATCCAAGTCATCTTGGTGATCCCAATAGTAGGCCAAGGCGGAGTGAATTTGGCCGAGCGACAGGTAGGGGTGCTGAAAGTGGAGTTCTTCCGGACTCCACCCATAGGCGGATCGCTCCAAAACGAGCTCGATCACTTTCATCGTCGTTCCCGCGATGCGCGGCACGCCCGCATCATCGAGCACGATATGTTCATACCGCGTTTCAACCAGCGACATGGTCGCCTCCTGCACGCAACACGCTCATCGGATACAACCGTTGCTATTATAGCATGCAGGATTACAGAAGGGAAACGATTGACATACATCGACCGCAACATGTCTGTTGGAAATTATGTGAAAGGCAAATATGAACATACAGCCAGTATCAATCGTCAGACATTGATGGGGTGCTGGCTAACGGCCTGCGCTTCAGCTGCCGCCCGGCGCGCTGCATCAGAAAGCGTTAAAATCGGCCCGATCTCGCGCGCCACAGGCGGTCGGCTCTATAGCAATCCTACGTGATTTGTAAAACCGCCGTTGACCATCTCTCCAAACTCGGCTTCCTGATGCGGCATACAGAGTAGCCCGTTTACCACTCTGGTAGGAATGCTATATGCGCTTGTTCGGCGGCTTTGCTCGGTCATTTTCCGGCAGAATCGCTCACGATAACGGTTTCTATAAGACTTACAATGTCGTTGACTACACTATCACCCTTATCGTTGAAATTGTTTACGGATTTCCCTCCATCTATGTAAAAACGCATCCTTCCGATCTCGTGGAGACGCTTGGCAATGTCGTTCGAGCTATTGATCAAATCTTCATGTATCTCATCTGGCCTATTCGCAAGAACCAAGAGAACTTGGTCACTGTAGAGAATAGGTGTCCATTCAGCTTCGGTTGCCTGGCCAGGCAGGAGAAGTTTTTAGGCTTGGATAGGGGATGGCGTTGATGAGCCGCCAAACTATGAACTCGCCGAAGCCGATTCGCCTACTTCGGCGCCACGCTGCGCCGTGCTACCACATCCCCATGCGGCAGGTGACGCCGAGACGGCCGAGGCTTTTATGAATCAGTTTCGCAAAATGCCCGCTAATAATCCTCTGTCAGATGTCTCAGCGAATTTGACGTGTCCCTTCCGGTAAATCAGCGGCAAACACAAAACCACATCGTCGTTTCTCCGTATGTTGAGAAACGACGCAGCGGTTGGAACGCCCGCCGACAGCGTGTGTACGTAGGTGAGCTATTACCCTGCGCGCACGCGCTGCGCCACCGCTGCGCCGACCTCGCTGGTGGTGTAGGTCTGCTCGCCGGGCGCGGCGATGTCGCCGGTGATATAGCCGGCGTCGAC
>Ga0137375_10002376_pt1 | contig 22137 bp, 17 predicted proteins | sample SagtaG_24_FD_104936 | JGI IMG/M metagenome (GOLD analysis project Ga0137375, IMG submission 104936) | Vadose zone soil microbial communities from Sagehorn Ranch, Mendocino, California, USA - Sage1_R_113_16 metaG | ecosystem: Environmental > Terrestrial > Soil > Vadose zone | place: USA... | reverse complement strand
GCCATGCACGCCGATGTCGCCGTAGCCCAGGTCATCCGCCACGATCAGGAGGATGTTTGGCCTGGGGGGCTTTGAGCCACCCGTAGCGTGGGCTGTGCTCACGGGAGCCAGCAGGACGGCCAGCAGAGCGAGAGTTGCTCTCATCGTGGGGGTTCCTTGTTCCTGAGGGCATCTTGACAGCGTTCAAGCTGACATAGCCAGGCACCGACTCTCTGGCCATGTCAACCGGCGACCGGGGCCGGAGGATTATTGCAGAACCAAGGAAGCTCTTGTTCGTAGTTCCGCCTTTAGGCGGCTTGACGCCATTCCGCCTAAAGGCGGAACTACGAACAACACCTCGCTTGCACTGGCATTATCAAGCATGAATCGACGGCGGCTGTCCGGTACAATGTTGCCTCGGCGGTGAGCGGGATTGGTAAACCGTGGCTCGATGACAACGCCGCCATCATCACACAAAAGGGGGGCATTATGTCCGTCAATCGTCGCACCTTCCTGGCGGCCGGACTGGCCGGCAGCGCCCTGGCCGCAACCGTCGGTCAGGCGCAGGAGCCGCCTCGCCGCCTCACCATCGCCGACGTGCCGACTCCCGCCCTCCTGGTGGATCTCGCCGCGTTCGAGGCGAACCTGCGGACGATGGCCGACCACTGCCGCGCGGCCGGCTGTGGCTTTCGGCCGCACGCCAAGACGCACAAGTGCCCCGAGATCGCACGCCGACAGGTCGCTGCCGGCGCGCTCGGCGTGTGCGTCGCCACGGTGCCGGAGGCCGAGGCGATGGTCGCTGCCGGTGTCCGCGGCGTCCTGCTCACCTCACCCATTGTCGAACGCTCGAAGCTCGTGCGCATGGTCCAGCTCGCACGCCAGCAGGGGGCGGTGCTGCTTGCGGTCGGGCACGAGCGCCAGGTAGAGTTGCTCGCCGAGGCCGCGCGGACGGCGAAGGTGGTCGTTGACGTCCTGGTCGATGTCGATGTGGGCGACCGCCGCACCGGGGTATTGCCCGGCCAGCCCGCCTTGCGTCTGGCGCAGCAGATCGCGAAAGAAAAGTCGCTCCGCCTGCGCGGCGTGCAAGCTTACGCCGGCCACGCCTCGCACGCCGCCGGCTTCGAGAACCGGGCGAAAGTGTCGCGCACGGCGATGAGCCAGGCGATCGAGACGCGGACGCTCCTGGCGAAGGCTGGCCTTGATGTGCCGATGCTCTCGGGCGGCAGCACCGGGACGTACAACATCGACAGTGCTCTCCGCGGCGTCACCGAGTTGCAGGTCGGCTCTTACGTCTTCATGGATGTCGAATATCGCCGTATCGGCGGCCGGGACGCCAAGGTCTACACCGACTTCCGCCCGAGCCTGACCGTGCTGACGACCGTGGTGAGCGCCACCCATCTCGACCGGGTGACCGTCGATGCGGGCACGAAGGCTTTTGCCACCGATGTGCCGGATCGCCCCGAGGCGAAGGGTTGGGAGGGGCTGGCATACCGCCGGGCCGGCGACGAGTTCGGCACGATCACCGCGGCCAAGGGGGCGAAGTTGCCGCGACTCGGCAACCGCCTGGAGTTCCTGGTACCGCACTGCGATCCGACCGTGAACCTGTACGATCGGATTTACGCGGTCCGCGGCGAGCGTGTCGAGGCGATCTGGCCAATCGCTGCCCGAAGAGAGGCGCCGCCGAGAAACAATCCATAACGCCGCGTCTCGAGGTGCGCCACTAGCCGCTGTCAGCGGTCCCCCTACAGTGACGGATATCCGCCCGCTCTCCCTCCCGCCAGGAGCGTGCCCCATGGCCCGCGAAGTTCCGCACAGGTCGATCCGATATAAGATATTCCCGCTTGCGGGTTAGCACTCTCCCAAGTGCTAACCCGCAAGCGGGAACAACCCCCTCACCGCCAGCGATGAGGGGATTTTGGGTGATTTCAGGGAGCCTTTGGTCATGATTCGACGGACCCTCGCAATCCTCACGTTCGTGTGCCTGGCTGCCACGCTGCGCGCCGACAACTGGCCGGGCTGGCGCGGCGCCGAGGGTCAGGGGCAATGCGCCGAGAAGGCGTTGCCGTTGACCTGGAGCACCAAGGAAAACGTCCGCTGGAAGGTGCCGCTGCCGGATAGCGGCAATTCTACTCCGGTCATCTGGGGGGATCGCGTCTTCGTCACCCAGGCCAGCGACAAGACCAAGTGGCCACCCAAGGCGGGTGGCGGCCCTGCCGTGGCCCGCAAGCGCTCGCTCCTGTGTCTGGCGCGCGCCGACGGTAAGTTGCTCTGGCAGAAGGACGTCACCTACGACACGCCGGAAGCCACGCATCCGACCAATCCGTTTTGTGCCGCTTCCCCGGCGGCCGATGGCGAACGGGTCGTTGTGAGCTTTGGTTCGGCGGGGATGTACTGCTACGACTTCTCCGGCAAGGAGCTCTGGAAGAAGGATCTCGGCAAACTTGAACACATCTGGGGCAATGCCTCCTCACCGATTCTGTATGGGGATCTCGCGATCCTCTGGTGTGGGCCGGGTGAGCGGCAGTTCCTCCTTGCCGTCAACAAGAAGACCGGCGAAAAAGTGTGGCAGCACGACGAGCCCGGTGGCTCGGATGGGATGAAAAAGAGCGCCTGGATCGGCTCGTGGAGCACACCGATCATTGCCCGCGTCCACGGTCAGGATCAATTGATTCTCGGGGTGCCGAAGTTCCTCAAGGGGTTCGATCCGGCGAACGGCAAGGAACTCTGGTCGTGCGCCGGCCTGGGCAATCTGGTGTATACATCTCCCCTCTATGTCGACGGCATTGCAGTGGCGATGTCGGGTTTTCACGGCCCGGCGCTCGCGGTCAAGCTCGGCGGCAAGGGCGACATTACGAAGGACCGCCTCTGGCATCATGCCAAGAGCAATCCGCAGCGCATTGGTTCGGGCGTCATTATCGGCCAGCACGTCTACATGCTCGAAGAGAACGGCACTCCGCACTGTTTCGATCTGAAGACCGGGGCGGAGGTGTGGAAGGTCAAACAGCGTCCAGAGGGCGGGGCCTGGGGGTCGATGGTCCGCGCAAACGATCGGCTCTACGTTACCACGCGCGGTGGGACGACACTTGTCTTTGCCGCCAATCCAAAGTATGAACTGCTGGCGAGCAATCGCCTTGGTGAGCACGTGGACGCTTCCGTGGCCATCTCCGACGGCGATCTGTTCATTCGCACGTACAAGCATCTGTGGTGCATCAGCGACAAGGGAAAGCTCCAATCGGATCGTCGCCCTGCCTGGCGGGATCACAATCTCCGCGATTCAGGGAATCCAACCATCACAACGCTGCTTCCTTCTCTCCCTGGCATTCTGTCCAAGAGATGACGATCCTTCTATTGGGTCCATTTGGGAGATTCGATTATGCAACAGGTTCGGCAAGCGTTGATTGCAGTGGGGGTGATTCTGTTCCTGAGTCCGAGTATCCGCGCGCAGTCCGAATTGCAGCAATCGCTGAAAGACCTGGACATCGCTCCGCACTGGATTTATGACGATCTACCGAAGGCGCTCGCCGAGGCAAAGGCTACCGGCAAGCCCATCCTCATGGTGTTTCGCTGTGTGCCGTGTCCGCCAGGACGCACTCTCGACACCAAGGTGATGCGTCCGGACAAGGAACTGGAGCAACTCGAACAGAAGTTCGTTTGTGTTCGCATCGTCAAGACCAATGGGCTCGACCTGAAGCTCTTCCAGTTCGACTACGATCAGTCCTGGTCTGCCATGTTCATCAATGCGGACAAGACCATCTATGGCCGCTATGGTACGCGCGCGAGCAGTGGCAAGAACTCGGATACCTACCTCTCATTGCCTTCCTTCCGCAAGGCCCTGGAGCGAGCCCTGGAATTGCACAAGGGCTACCCCGGCAACAAGGCCCAACTCGCTGCCAACATTGGCAAGGATCCGGATTATCCCGTGCCGGAGAAGATCCCCGGCCTGCAGGAGCGGGGCAAGGTCGTGCCGACGACGCGGCAGAGTTGTATCCACTGCCACATGGTTCGGGAATTCATCATCCGAGCGAGGTGGCAGGAGAACAAACTTTCCCCCGCTGACCTGTGGGTCTACCCGCTGCCGGAACGTATCGGCCTTACCATGGAGATCGATGATGGCCTGCGGATCAAGGCCATCGCTCCCGATTCCCCTGCTGCCAGGGCTGGCCTGAGCGAAGGGGACGAACTGGTGACTCTCAATGGGCAGCCGCTTCTGTCCACCGCAGACATTCAGTGGGCGCTGCACAGGGCGCCGAACGAGGGGCATCTCGCGGTCGCCTTGCGCCGCGGCGGCGAGGCGCTCACCAAAACCGTCGAGCTGAAGGGCAACTGGAAAGAGGGGGACATCGCCTGGCGGGCCTCCTCGTGGTATGGGCTGCGGCAAGGCTTGAAGGTCGATCCGTTGTCGCTGGCGGAACGGAAGAAGCACGGCCTCAACGCCGACGTGCTGGCATTGGCAGTCAAGGGGCTCTTTGGCAAGGGTGCTCCGCTGCTGCAGAAGGCTGGGCTACGAAACAATGACGTCATTGTCGCGGTTGACGGCAAGACAGCACCAATGACGGAATCGCAGTTCCTGGCCTACTTGCGTCTGCAGCACGGCCCGGCTGACTCCGTGCGGCTCACCGTGTTGCGCGGAGGCAAACAACAGGAGTTGACGATCCCAATGTGGTGACGGTCTTCGATGCCCGCTTGCGGGTTAGCGCTGGGAGCGCGAACCCGCAAGCGGGCATCGATCTAAAAAGCAACTAAGGAGATCGACCATGAAGACGACGAGACGTGAAGCGTTGCTCCTGGGCCTGGGGACTGCCCTGGCACGGAGTGTGCCGCAGGCGTTCGCCCAGGAGACACGTCCCTGGCCGCCACCCTTGCGCATGGCCGAAAACGGCACGGTCAGCCTGCGCTCGGCGGATTTCCTTGTGACTCCGGAAAGTGTCCAGACCGCCGCTCGCCAGGAAGGAGCGGCCGCATTCACCGTCGCGACGGCGCAGCCGACCGTGGATCTTGCGTACCATCAAAACCTCGGCCCCGATGCGATCGGCCGCCGGCTGTGGTCGTCCTGGGGCGACATCGCCGTAGCCAGCGATGGCCGCGTCTACTGCGGTATCGGCGACCACGGCAACGACGTCGGCGGCGATGCCCGTTGCTTCCTCTACCGCTGGGATCCTCGGCGGCGCGTGCTCGAACAGGTCGTGGACATGAATCGGGTCGTGCCGCCGCAGATGGGACAACCGGCGTGGTCGAAGGTGCATGCGCGCATCGATGAGGGACCCGACAACAAGATTTACTTCAGCTGCACACTGAACGATGGCAACCGCGCGGTGCAACCCGCCTATCGCTGGACGGAGCGGTTGCCCGGCGGGCAGCTCTACCGCTTCGACCCGCAGAACGGGCAGACGTCGGTGGTGGCCAGCTTGCCGCGGCCGCGCTGCACGGCGACCTCCCTGCTGGATCGGCAGCGGAACATCTGGTGGTGCAACCTCGAAGGCGGCGGCAACGCCCTGTGGGGGCTGAGCCTCGAAACGCGCCGCGCCGTGTTCCAGGGGCCGGACGGCTCGGTCCACTTCAATCGCAATTTCGCCGTCGCGCGCGATGGCTCGGTCTACTTCAACGGTAAGGGCGGCATCTGGAAGTACGACGCGGCGGCGCGCCGTATCGCCCAAACACGATCCACATTCGCAGGTTCTCCCGGGATGCGTTCCTCCACGCGCGAATCGCGCGACGGCTGCATTTACGGCACGACGCAGGGCACCGGCCAGCTGTTCCGCTACCGGCCGGCCCGCGACGAACTGCAGCTGCTCGGGCCGGCGTGGCTGCGCGGCGATTACGTGACAGTCTGTGAGCTGTCCCCCGATGACCGGTTCCTCTATTACCTGCCCGGCGCTCACGGTCAGGCCGTCCGGCACGGCACGCCCGTGATCCAGTACGAGATCGCCACCGGGCGGCGCAAGGTGTTGGCCTTCCTGGCGCGGGCGTTCGAGCAAGCCCACGACTACGTCCCGGCGGGCACCTATGGCGTGAAGATCAGCGCCGACGGAGGGACGCTGTACGTCAACTTCAACGGCCACGCTGCGGACCGGATTCGCCCCGCGAGCATGCGGCCGAACGGTTTTGGCCTGACCAGTTTCGCGGCGATTCACATTCCCCGCGCGGAGCGCTAATTGGGCGACAGGTCGGTTCAGCGCCAGTTTTTTGCTTGAAAAGTGGCGCTTCATTCCCCTCGGGATTGCAGGCCCACCGACACTTGCCGCTTCAATGGTTTTTGGGGGATCAGGCCGCGTGGAATTGCTGAGCTGCAATCGCTGGTCCAGAGGTTCCCGCTGAAACCTCCTGACGAGCCGGAAGGAAGTCCTCGGCCACCTGATTGACTCGGCCTCGAACAACCATCAACGCTTCGTCTGGGGCCAGCTCACTGCCTGTCATCCGCTGCCAGGCAAGTTGGTTTCTTTCCCCGGTTGTCGTAGAATAAGAGAGGGTGAGTTCGTGAATAGCCCCTGCTGTTCGCTGGCTCTTTCCCTGCCCTTTTAGGTACGGCCAGCTTCCTGCTGTGCCTGGCCCGTCTTGCCGACAGGTAGAGCATATGCTTGATCTGCCCCAACTCCAGCAGCACCTTCGAGCGTTGGATAGCGGCGATGAAACGCTCAGGCGGCAGGCACTTCAGGACTTGCGACAACACGACGAGCAAGCCTGGGCCGCTGTCCCCACGGAGGTAATTGATTCCCTCCTCAAGGCGCTCACCGGCCAACCGCGCAACGGCATCAAGCAGCCGTCTGCCCAGAAGGAAGCAGCGACGATCCTGGGCAACATGGGGCCACGTTCCCAGTCTGCCGTGCCCCAACTCATGGACTGGCTGGCGGACGGCGTTCCCGACGCTGTCCGGGAAGCGGCCGCCACCGCCCTCGGGAAAATCGGCAAGAAAGCCAGGGCGGCAGTGGACCGACTGGTTCAGCTCCTTGCGGACTCCCGCCCCCCGCTTGCCGCCCAGGCAGCCCGTGCCCTGGGCGGTATTGGCTGCGCCGACAGCAGGGTCCGCGCCGCCCTGCTGCAGCGCTGGCCTGCACCCCTGCAACTTGGGGGCGCTGACGCCCAGGTAGCGATTGCGCTCTGCAAACTGCACATTCCCGCCCCGAATCTGCTCGGCGCCGTCACGAGAACTTTAGTGGGCAACCAGGAAGTTGGCCTCCGGAAAGCGGCAGCGGAAGCGCTCGCCTGGTGTGGCAAGGAGGACACGGACGTGGTGCCCGCCTTGCTCACGGCGACTTTGAGCGACACGAACGAAGAGGTCCGCCAGGCAGCGCAAGCAGGCTTGAACCACCTGCGCCTCTCGCAGGAGAAAGCGATTGGCCTGTGTGCTCGGCAACTCGCGGACTCCGCCTATGCCGAAGCCGCTTTGCGGCAGAGCGGCCTGCCTGCCGTTGGTGCCTTGGTGGAAGCTCTTGGCGCAGCGGAGCCTGCCGTCCGGGTGAAAGCCGCCCGGACGCTTGGCTGCCTGGGCGAAGTGCCCCAGGCGGCTGGGGCACTGACTGCGGCCTTGCAGGACGACGCCCCGGAGGTTCGCCTGGCGGTCGCCAAGGCCCTGTGGCACGTCACCAAAGCAGCGGACGTGGTCGTCCCGGCCCTGGTTGCGATGCTCGAAGGGAAACCGGCCGCTGGGGAGGACAGTGAGAGTCGGCGCAGGTTTCTCCAGACCGTTATGGAAGCCCTCGGCCGCATCGGGCCGCCTGCGACAGCGGCCGTGCCGGCACTGACGGCGCACGCAAAAGACGGCAACCGCCATATCCGAGAATCTGCGGTCGTTGCGCTGCAACAGATTCGCCCAGCCGTGGCAAATACGCCAGGAGTGCGACGGTAATACTCCTTACGCCAGGTCAAACAACAGAACTTCGGAAGGCACGGTTGCTTGAACGGCGACCACGTTCTCGTCCGTGACGGCAACGCCATCGCCAGCGGCAAGGCCATCGCCGAGGACGTTCACGCTGCCCCGAAGCACCTGGAGCCACGCCGCCCGCCCACGTTCGATCTCGTGAGCCACCGCCTGTCCGGGCAGCAGCGAGGCCAGATACAGGCGGGCGTCTTGATGAATGGTCAACCCGCCCTCGGCACCAGCGGGAGAGGCGACCAGACGAAACCGGCCCTGCTTCGCCTCACCCAAGGCAAGTTCCTCGTAACTCGGCTTCAGCCCCTTGCGCTGGGGCAACAGCCAGATTTGGTAGAGATGGACAGCCTCCCTGTTCGACGGATTGAACTCGCTATGGAGTACGCCGGTGCCAGCGGTCATGCGTTGCAGTTCCCCGGCCCGGAGAATCGAGCCGTTGCCCAGGCTGTCTTTGTGTTCCAGCATCCCTTCGAGGACGTAGGTGACGATCTCCATGTCCCGGTGACCGTGCATCCCGAACCCTTGACCGGGCTGCACTCGGTCATCGTTCATGACTCGCAGGGAGCGGAAGCCCAGGTGCTCGGGGTCGTAGTAATCGCCAAAGGAGAAGGTGTGGTAGGTGTCGAGCCAGCCGTGGTCGAAGTGGCCCCGCTCGGCTGCTTTGCGTACCCGGATCATGTTTTGCCTCCTTTTGTTGCTATGCAAATGGTTTATATGTAAACTATCTGGCCAGGAAAAAGGCCGTCATTCCTCCCCAGTGCCTAGAGGCTCCCGGACCTTGGCCAGCAGCCGGATGAGTTCCTGCAACTCGGCCCGGTCGAGATGGCCCAGGAGCTTGTGGTGCAGGGCGAGCAGCGGCTCATCCAGGGTAGCCAGGGTGGTCGTCCCGTGGTCGGTCAGCGCCACATAGATGACCCGGCGATCCTTGTCACAGCGCAGCCGGTTGACGAAGCCCGCTTGTTCCAGCCGGTCGATCAGGCCCGTGATGCCCGGGACAACGGTAATGGTGCGGCTGGCGATTTCCAAGATCGGCAGCGGCTTGCCCTCGCCCCGCAGGATGCGCAGGACGTTGTACTGCGAAGTGGTCAGGCCATGTTCCCGCAACAGCCGGGCGAAACGAATCTGCAGCTGGTCGCTGGTGCGCAGGACGCTCAGGGCCGCTTCCTGTTCCAGCGACTCGAACGGCCGCCTCTTTTTCAGTTCGTGTTGCAACTTCGGGGTCGTCATGGCCTGGTCCGCTCCCGTGCCTGCGTCTCTAATTAGTTTACACGTCAACTATTATCATGTCAAGTGGAGAAGGGGACTGCTGCGCCACCAGCGGGCAAAAAGCCGTCAGCAAGTGCTTCGACCTGGCGATGATGGTGCTGCCCGGAGGCGTGGAACTGGGCTGGCGCTGCGAACCACCCTGCCTTTCCGGTGTCTCCTCTTTCAGGAACACTGACCTGCTCGACACCAAGTTCGCCCGCATCGGCGCCCGCCTGAAGGTCGCTGATCGTCCGACTCGCCGCAGCCGCACGTCGGGCGTCATTTCCCTCGACGTGCAGACCGGCCGCCAGGGCGAGTTGGTGTCTGGGGCGCTGGAGGGCGTGCAGGGGCAGGGGCAATACCCTCCACCCTTCGAGGGCGTGCCAGAGATTCGCCCTGTCCGCAAGAAGGAAAGCGAGTTCGAGAAGGCCGTGGCCGTGTTACAGAAAACCGGCCATGCAATCACGAGATGAAACGACCGCACCCGACATCGCCGCATGGAGGCGCAGGATCCGAGAGAGCGACGGCGCGTGCGTTTTCGTCCTGGCGGCCAGGTCGGCGAGGGGCTTCGGGCCGTCGGCGAGCAGGTCGGCGACGCGGAGCCTGGCGACGACCGAGATGGCCATCGCGAGGCACTTGCCGAAGACCAGCTGCGCCAGGACGGCATCGGGCGCAGCTTGCGACCGGGTGGGGTCGGTGGACATGGGAAAGCCTCCAGGACTCCTCGAGCAAGGCCGCCATCACTCCGCGGTGGCAATCGGCCCGAGTCGGGCGCCCGTGGCCTCCAAGTACGCGGCCGGCGCCAGCAGGATTTGCAGGCCGCGCATGCCCGCCGAGATGGACACCACCTCGAATAGCTCGATCGTCTCGTCGACGTAGACCGGGTAGGGCTTCTTCGCCCCGAGCACGGTGACGCCGCCGCGGACGTAGCCGGTCAACGGCTGCACCTCCTTGAGCGGCACCGTCTCCACCTTGCGGTCGCCGGTCAACTGCGCCAGTGCTTTCAGGTCGAGCCGGCAGTTGCCCGGCACCACCGCGAAGCAGACGCCGTGCCGGTCGCCGCGGGCCACCAGCGTCTTGAACACCTGCTCGGCCGGCAGGCCGATCTTATCCGCAACCGTCTCCGCGGTCAGGTCGTCGGGATCGACTTCGTACGCGCGCAACTCGTGCTGGACCCCCATCTCTTCCAGAAGGCGCACCGCGTTGGTCTTCATACGGACGCCTCGCCTTTGTAGCTGCTGTCAATGGCGGTGGTGCCGAGCGCGCCAATGTCCACCCCGCGAATCGTCGCCTTCGTCGTCGGAATGACCGTTGGCGCCACACTCAGCGTGCGAAAACCCATTTGCAGCAGACGCGGCAGCCAGGTTTCTCGGCCAGCCAACTCGCCACAGAGTGTCACCGAGCGTTGCTTCGCGTCGGCCAGGATAATACTCAAGAGTCGCAGGATCGACGCGTGACTATCCAGGTAGTAATCGTTCACCGCGGCGTCATCGCGCGCTGCGGCCAGAGTGTATTGCGCGAGGTCATTCGTGCCGACGCACAGAAAATCGACGTGCTTCAGGAGGGCGGGAATCGCGAGCGCCGCTGCCGGTGTTTCGACCATCGCGCCGAACTCGGGAGGACGCGCTATCTTTCTCTCGACGCTCAGCGCGTCGAAGGCCGCACGCATTTTCGCAACGTCCTCTTCGAGGGTAACCATCGGAATGAGCACGCGCACAGGGTGTTCCTGAGAAAGACGCAGGATGGCTCCCATTTGCGTGCGGGCCAGTTGTGCGTACTCCAGGAGGACGCGCACGCCCCGCCGTCCCAACACCGGATTGGCCGTGGCGGGAAGGCGCAAATAGGGCAGCGGTTTATCACCGCCGATGTCCAAAAGGCGAATGGTTACCGGCCGATCGCGCAATGGTGTAACGAGCTGCTTTAATTCCGTAAACAGTTCGGCTTCGCTCGGTGGGGTGGTCCGAGCAAAATACAGTTGTTCAATCCGCAAGAGGCCGACACCGTCAGCGCCATTGTCGAGTGCGAGTTCGACATCATCCTGAATGCCGATATTGGCTTCGACGCGAATCAAATGGCCATCGAGCGAGCGCGCGGGCTCCTGGCAGGCGCCCTTACAACGCACCAGCGTGGCCTGCCACTTTTCCATCCGCTCCTGGAATTCCGCGCGGGTCGTGGACTGCGGCGCGATGATTAGCCTGCCACGATAGCCATCGACCAGGAGTTCCGTCCCGTTCGTCAAGCGCGCGAGAATGCCTGGGATTTCCGTGATCGTGGGGATGCCCTTTTCACGTGCCAGTAGTGCCGCGTGCGATCCTTGCCCCAGGGATTCGACGACGACGGCTGTCACATTGGCCTTCGGTAGCCGCACAACGTCCGACGGCAATAGCCGCTCGACGACTAACACAGTGTGCTCTGGAATGGATTGCAGGCCGGCATCCAGGGCGCCACTGAGTCGCCGAATGATATGCCGCCCCAGGTCAAGCACGTCATCGGCCCGCTCGCGAAACGTTCGATTCTCCAGCGCCTCGAGTTTGTTATACCACCGTTGGAACACGCGGCGGACGGCCGTTTCGGCGGTCAACAATGACGTTCTGAGTTCGCGCTCGAGTTCACCCGAAGCAAATAGATCCCGCAATAACATGCCATGCGCGCGAAAAATGCCGGCTAGCGCCGCATCGAATTCAAACTCGATGCGCAAGGCAGATTGTTCGAGTTCCGCAAGCGTCTCCTCAAAGGACTGCTTCAATCGACCCAACTCGTGTTCAACATCATTTTGGCCGATCGCTTCCGGCGCGCCGCTGCCTGTGAGTACATCACCGACCACCCAGGCCTGCCCCATGCCTAAACCCGGCGCGATGCTCCGGCCCATGAGTTCCACTTCCGGTTGGTCACGGCCAATGGTCCCCTCACGGTGTCCGTTCATTCGGTTTCCTCCACCAATTCAAGGATGGATCGAGAGCAAGCGATGCGCGCAGGTAACTGCCAGGGAACCGTCGCCAACCGCGAAACCGACTCGCTTCGTGGAACCGCAGCGGATATCCCCAGCGGCCAGCACGCCTGGCAGAGTCGTCTCGAGGGGGCACGGGTCGCGATCTGCGCGCGGCCACAGTCCCGAACGAATCACATCGGAGCCGGTCAGCAAATAGCCATTGGCGTCGCGACCGATGTCCGACGGCAACCATTCCGCGGACGGTTCGGCCCCAATGAAGACGAATACGGCTGAACAGGGGAGCCGGCGTTGCCCGGCGGCAGGAGCCTTGAGGGTAATCTCTTCAATGCGCCGGTCGCCGTTGAGGGTGTCGATCTCGGTCTGTTCGTGGACGACCACATTGGCGGTTGCCCGAATCCGATTCGCCAGGTATTCCGACATGCCAGGCCCCAGCGTGCGACGAATGAGGAGATGCACCTTGCGCGCCGGGCAGCATTCGGCCAGAAACATGACGGCCTGTCCGGCCGAGTTTCCCCCGCCAACGACCGCGACGTCGGTGCCGTCGTACAGGTCCGCTTCGACTGTCGTACAGGCATAGTAGACGCCCGCACCGGTAAAGCGCTCCGCTCCGTCGGCCTCCAGGCGCCGCCAGCGAACTCCGAGCGCGAGCAGAATGACACGACAGCGTATCTCCGCGCCGCAATCCACATGAAGTACATGGAAATCGTTTGGGGCCTTTGCCGGAACCAACTTCTCGACTTCGACAGGGGCGACAATCCGCGCACCGAACTTGAGCATCTGCAAGACGCCGCGTGTGGCAAGCTCGGCACCGCTCAAGCCGGCTGGAAACCCGATGAAATTCTCGATGCGCGATGAGCCGCCGGCCTGGCCCCCTGGTCCCAACCGGTCGAGCATCAAGGTGGAAAGGCCCTCGGACGAGGCATAGACCGCCGCGGCGATTCCAGCCGGTCCCGCTCCGACAATGGCGAAATCGACCTCCTGCGTAGGGCAATGTCTCCAAATGCCGGCGCCGCGGGCGAGCTCCTGCAACGACGGATTCACCAGGATCCGGCCGCCTCCGCATTCAATCACCGGTGTCTTTCGGGGAGCGCCGAGCGCCTGGAAGACCTTCTGCCCCTCCGCGGTTTCCGGGTCGAACCAGGTGAAGGGGACAAAGTTCTTGTACAGAAATTCGCGCACGGTGTTCGTGGCGCGGCAACGGCCTGGGCCAACGACGCGCAATCCAACCACGCCACACTGCGACAGCAGCTCGCGGCGACGTGTGAACGCGACAATCAGCTTTTCACCCAAACTGGGTACGCGATTGAGTAAGGCCCTGAGCTGGCTTCCTGGCACGCGCCAAATCCGCGACTGGCCCCGAGCCACCGCGGTCACAATCACCGGACGACCGGTCAGGAGGTCGATGTCGCCGGAGAACTGGCCCGGCTCATGGGAGACCAGTACCCGATTGCCGTCGGTCGGATTGAGGATGTCGATCTGTCCGGATTCCACGACGCATAAATCGATGTCGGCCTGACCGGCGCGAAAGACGGTTTCACCATCACCGTAGTCGTGAGCCGTCGCCAGCGGTTTGAGGACGGCAAGCTCTGCGGTCGAGAGCCGGGGAAACGCAACTTCTTCACTCGCAGCCATCACTTGCCCTCAACGAATTGATTGGTATTTCCGCGCGGACGGGATGCTTCGACCTCGCCCCCGGCACTCGCGGACACACGCTCAATTATACAAGGTATGGCAAATGACACGGGGCAGCCGCCATCCTGTTCACGCCGATCAGAGCAAGGCAAATGGGCGAAAGGAGTGCCCGTGCCGGAGGTGTGCGCCCAGGGTGCCGCTCGACCAAAGGTCGAGCGGCACCCTGACTCGATCACGGCCCGTTCATTCCGTCGGCTCGCGCGAGCCGCCATCAAAACGGACCAAAGAACCCTGGGCCGAATCCCGGAGTGAAATTGGGGTTGAAGGGCCCGGGGTTGAAGCGCGGATCAAAGAATCCCCGGTTGAAGCGCGGATCGAACCCGCGGTTGAAGCGCGGATCGAACCCGCGGTTGAAGCGGGGAGCGAACCTTTGGTTGAAGCGGGGAGCGAACCCGCCTCGGAAGCTCGGCATGACGCCGCTACGCAAGCCCGGGTGGGCCCCGTGAGGAACCCCCCCGCGCATGCGTTGGGCCTGAAGTTGGCCAGGAGCCCCCAGCACTACCAGGAGGGCTAAGGCCCCAACACTGAGGAACAAGAATCGTCGCAGCATGACCGTCCTCCTCTCGTTGAAAATTGCAGATGGGGCGATGGGATTGTTCCTGGTGAGCCCGGGAGCATCGCTGGTCCGTCAAGTGCTTCGCGCCGGTCAGAACCCGTTGCCTCGAAACCTCCTCTCTGTGCTGCAACGTCGCAGGTTTGGTTCGGACCGCTGTTCCCGCTGGGAACATCCTACCCTGGACTCCCGGCGCTCATCTAAGAGGGGGAAGGCAACCGCCGTGCCAAGAAGGTGTGAGTGGGATATCCAGCAGCCGCAGCGAACCGAAAGAGCACTTGGAGACGCCCTCGCCTGTTCTTCAAGCCAAATGGGGAGGGGCGTCCGAAGAGCGGCGAGGTATTTCGGAGCCAGCGAGCCCGGGGCGGGAGTCGTTGGAGTGGTCCCTACCTTACCCGTCTGGCTGGAAAGCTACCCATCGCGCCTTTGGGCCAGCGATCGCCACATCGTCCCGGATGAACTTGGAGATGTCCAAGTCCCGGTAACGCGCGCCGGATTACTAATTCCGCGTCTCGAAGCCGCGGCAAAGCCACGCGAAGCGGCCCGGACAAACAGGACACTCCTCACCAGGAGCGTGATGGCAAGCACGCTCCGGTTGACGGCCACGGCCCCGCCATTCGTCGTCCGCGGTGCCGCGCGCGGGCCCAGGATGCCGGCTGCTGTCAGCCGGCGACCGACTATCTGCCCTTTCCCACGCGGCACCACCCGAGAGGGCCAACCCGATGCCCCCCAGCAGCCCGAACAGCGCCCCGACCAGAACGCAACCCACGGCGAAGGCCGGGATATGATCCCAACGCCTGTACGCGCTGAGGTGGGCAGTGCCGACCACGCCGGCGTAACCCGCCCCTACAGCGGCCCCCAGCATCATGCTGACCAGCACCCCAACCCCAACGCGAACGATCTGTCCCAGCATGATCAAGTCCTCCGGCTGCGACCCCCCAGGCACTCTTCGCGACCTGAATCGCCCAGGGGTCAGGCCGCCTCCCTCGTGAAGAAGGCTTGGACATCCGCGAGTTCCCGCGGGCTGAGGCGGAACTCGCCCGCCCCCGCCACTCCCCACACCTGGCCGGGCCGCCGCGCCCCCACGATCGCCCCGGTAACGGCGGGGTTGTGCAGCACCCAGGCGACAGCCACCTCGGCCGGCGTGCGGCCGTGCAGGCGGCCGAGGGCTCGCAGCAGCCTCACCAGTTTCAGGTTGCGAGACAGCTGCGGTTCCTGAAAGTCGGGGTGGCGCTTCCGCCAGTCGTCGGCGGGCAGGTCCGCAATTCGCTCACGGGTCATCGCGCCGGTCAACAGCCCGGAGGCCATCGGCGAATAGGCGATCACGCCGAGGTTCTCCCGGGCGGCGAACGGCAAGACCGCTTCTTCAATCTCGCGGTGCAGCAGCGAGTAGCGCGGCTGCAGCGACGTGATCGGCGCGATCGCCTGGGCTCGCCGCATCTGCTGCACGTTGAAGTTGGACACGCCAATGTGGCGGACCTTGCCCTCTTGCTTCAGCGCGGCCAGGGTCGCCCAGCCCTCCTCGACGTCCTCGTCGGGGTCGGGCCAGTGAATCTGATACAGGTCGATGGTCTCCACCCGGAGCCGGCGCAGGCTGGCCTCGCATTCACGCCGGATCGAGTCGGCCTTGAGGCGGTGGCCGATCTCCCGGCGCTCGTCCCAGACCATGCTGCACTTGGTAAACACGTACGGCCGGGTTTTCATCCATTCGAGGGCTCGGGCGACGACCTCCTCGGAGTGCCCCAGCCCGTAGACGGCCGCGGTGTCGATCCAGTTAATGCCGGCATCCAGCGCCTCCCAGATGGCAGAGACAGAGTCACTGTCGTCCTGGCCCCCCCAGGCGAATTCCCAGCCCGAGCCGCCGATCGCCCACGCCCCGAAGCCGATCGGGGTAATGAACAGGTCCGAGTTCCCTAGTCGTTTGGTTTTCACGGTCGCACTCTCTCTTTCACGAATGGAAGTCCTTGTTGAAGACATTGCAGGGCGGCAAAGGCCGTCCTCGCGATTTCCGTTACGCAGGCGCCGTGCCAAACCACAGCGCATCGCCAGCGACTCCGCCGCAGAACCTCGACAGATGCGGTGTTCCGCCTTCACACAGCCAGTTTGGGGGGCTCTCCCTCGCACTTGGCCAGGCCGATCCGCCTCGACCGTGGCACGTTTCTAGCCCGCCGGATCACTTTTCTTTCCCCCTGCGCCGGCCCGCAGTCCCCACTCGGCAGCGTCGCCAGGCACCGCTGCTGGCTCCCAGGGCCGGGCAGGAGAGCGAATTTCACTGCTCTGCTGGGGATCGCCGCGTTCCCAGGGATCTTTCCACCCTCGTGGCATGGCTCTTGCCTTGGGTGTCACAGAGAGCCCAAAGCAAAGGCCGTGCGACCCTCCGAGTGCCCGGCCCGAACGCGGTGGCCTCGTGAGCCCGGCGAAAGGGAACCTATGTGGATCGTCCGACTAGCTCTGCGCCGCACCTACACCTTCGTGGTGATGGCCCTGCTGATCGCCGTCCTCGGCGCGGTCAGCATCTACCGCATGTCCACGGACATCTTCCCGAGCATCGACATCCCGGTCGTCAGCGTGGTCTGGCAGTACGCCGGCATGCCCGCCGATGAGATCGAAACACGGATCATCTACCTCAACGAGCGCGTCCTGACCGCCTCGGTGAACGACATCGAACACATCGAGAGCCAGTCGCTCGACGGCGTCGGCGTCATCCGCATCTACTTCCAGCCTGGGGCTAACGTCGCGGAGGCTGAGGCCCAGGTAACCGCCACCTCCCAGACGCTCCTGAAGCTCATGCCGCCGGGGATCACGCCCCCGTACATCGTCCGCTATAGTGCCACCAGCGTGCCGGTCCTCCAGATCGCCGTCAGCAGTGACACACTGACCGAGCAGCAGATCTTCGACTACACGGCCAACTTCATCATCCAGCAGCTCGGCACCGTCCAGGGGGCGTGCGTGCCGCAGCCCTGGGGCGGCCAACAGCGCCAGGTCATGGTCGATCTCGACCTGGACCAACTGTACGCCCTGGGCCTGTCGCCCAGCGACATCAGCACGGCCATCGGCAACCAGAACCTGATCATCCCGGCCGGCACCGCGAAGATCGGCCCCACCGAGTACAACGTCAAGCTGAACAGCAGCCCCGACGTGATCGATGCCTTCAACGACATTCCGGTCAAGACGGTCAACGGCATCCCGGTCTACATCAAGAACGTCGCCCACGTGCGCGACGGCTACGCGGTGCAGACCAACGTCGTCCGCCGGGACGGCCGGCGGGCGGTGCTCATGACCGTCCTCAAGGGCGAGGGGGCGAGCACCCTGGACGTGGTCCGGCGGGTCCGCGCGGCCCTGCCCGCCATCCAGGCCCAGCTGCCGCCGGCCCTCAAGTTGGAACCCCTCTTCGACCAGTCGGTTTTCGTCCGAGCTGCCGTCGAGGGCGTGCTCAAGGAGGGGGCGATCGCGGCGGCGCTGACGGCCCTGATGATCCTGCTGTTCCTCGGCTCGTGGCGGAGCACGCTGATCGTTGCCATCTCGATCCCGCTGTCGATCCTGACGTCCATCATCGTTCTCTGGGCGCTGGGCCACGCGCTCAACACCATGACGCTGGGCGGCATGGCCCTGGCCGTGGGCATTCTCGTGGACGACGCCACGGTGGAGTTGGAGAACGTCCACCGCAACTTCGGCATGAACAAGCCGATCCGCCGCGCGATTTTGGACGGAGCCGCGCAGATCGCGGTGCCGGCGTTCGTCTCGACCCTGGCGATTTGCATCGTGTTTGTGCCGGTCGTGTTCCTGACGGGGCCGGCGGCCTACCTGTTCACGCCGCTGGCCCTGGCCGTGGTCTTCGCCATGCTGACCTCGTACCTCCTGTCGCGGACGCTGGTGCCAACGATGGTCCTGTACCTGCTGCCTTCGGAATTGGTGAGTGGTGGAGTGGTGAGTGGTGAGTGGTCCGGGACTTCTTCACCACTCACCACTCACCACTCACCACTCACCAGAGTCCACCAGGCGTTCAACCGCCAGTTCGAGCGCTTGCGGTCGGCCTACCAGGGACTCCTCGGCTGGGCGCTGGACCACCGCCTGGTGACGGTGTCCGTCCTGCTCGGGTTCGCCCTGGCTTCCCTGCTCTTGTTCCCCCGCATTGGTCAGGACTTCTTCCCGAGCGTGGACGCCGGTCAGATCCGGCTGCACGTCCGGGCCCCGGCGGGAACCCGCATCGAGGAAACCGAGCGGATCTTCGGACAGGTCGAGGACGCCATTCGCGAGGTCGTACCCGACAGCGAGCGGGCCATGATCCTGGACAACATTGGCCTGACCCAGTCTTTCACGATCATGGCGTACGTCGATAACGGCACGGTCAGCAACGCCGACGGCGAGATCCTGGTGGCCCTCAAGCCGGAGCATCGGCCCACCGCGGACTACGTCGGGCGGCGGCGGCGCGAGCTGCCGCGGCGGTTCCCGCAGTGTACGTTCTTCTTCGAGCCGGCGGACATCACCAGCCAGATCCTCAACTTCGGTCTGCCCGCCCCCATCGACATCCAGGTGGTCGGCATCAACCGGGACGGCAACCTCGCCGTCGCCCAGAAACTCCGGCGGGAGATCGCCAAGGTCCCCGGCGCCGCGGACGTCCACCTCCACCAGATGACGGACCGGCCGGACCTGCGCCTGAACGTGGACCGGATCATGGCGTCGGAGCTGGGGCTGACCCAGCAGGACGTCTCCGGCAGCGTGCTGGTGTCGCTTAGCTCAACCACTCAGGTGTCGCCCAACTTCTGGGTCAACCCCGACAACCGCGTCAACTACCGCGTGGCCGTGCAAACCCCGCCGAACCGCATCGACTCCGTGGACACCCTGTTGAACACCCCCATCATTAAGGCTCAGACTTCGACGGGCTCCCCCGTTGGGGCACGGTCTGGAGGCCGCGCCCCAACGGGGGGCCAGAGCCCGCAGGCGCCACCCCAGCTCTTGAGCAACGTGGTGGACCTGCGCCGCACCATCTCGCCAGCCAACGTGAACCACTACAACGTCCAGCCGGTCTACGACGTCTTCGCCAACGTGCAGGGCCGCGACCTGGCGGCGGTCGCGGCCGACGTGCAGAAGGTTGTTGGCATGGTCCGGGCGGAGCTGCCGCGGGGCAGCACGATCGTGGTCCGCGGCCAGGTGGAAACCATGAACAGCTCCTTCACCGGATTGGCAACCGGCCTGGGGTTCGCCGTGCTGCTGGTGTATCTCCTGATGGTGGTCAACTTCCAATCGTGGCTCGACCCGTTCATCATCCTCACCGCCCTGCCGGGGGCGCTGGCCGGCATCCTGTGGATGCTGTACGTGACCCAGACGACCGTGAGTGTACCGGCCCTGATGGGGGCCATCATGTGCATCGGGGTGGCCACGTCCAACAGCATCCTGATGGTCACGTTCGCCAACGACCGGCGGCGGGAGGGGGACGACGCCCGGGGCGCCGCCTTGACCGCGGGGGGAACCCGGCTGCGGCCGGTGCTGATGACGGCTCTCGCGATGATCATTGGCATGCTGCCGATGTCGCTGGGCCTGGGCGAGGGCGGCGAGCAGAACGCCCCGCTCGGGCGGGCGGTCATCGGGGGGCTGCTGGTCGCCACCGTCTTCACCCTGTTCTTCGTGCCGGTGATGTACAGCCTGCTCCGTCGCAAGCCGCCCCCAGAGCCGGTCGAAGGGACGGATGAGGCGGACCAGCCCGCGAGGTTGGCCGTCCAGTTGGCTATGCCGCGCCCCTCTGGGAACGGCCAAGTGGACTGCCGGAACACAGATACACCTCACAAGGAGGACCGACCATGACTCGGCTACGACCAGTCGCGCACACCACGCCGACTCAGGAAGGGCCTACGATAACACCCACACTCAGCGGGGCCACGGGCCCAAGCCGTCCGAAGATGGTGAGGCGCCTCCTGGTGATCGCCCCACTGGTCGTGGTGGCTCTGGCCGGGGGGCTGGTAGCCGGCACCCTGCCGCGGGTGCAGCGGGAGCGCGAAGTAAACGCCGCCGCGGCCGAGGTGTCCGCCGCGCTCCCGCGGGTCACCGTGGCGGTCGTGCGGCGCGCGCAGGCCGGCGCCGAGCGCGTCCTGCCCGGCAGCGTCGCGCCCCTGCTGGATGCCGCGATCTACGCCCGCACCACGGGTTACCTGCAAAGAAGGCTGGTGGACATCGGCGACCGCGTCGAGCAGGGACAGCTCTTGGCGAAAATCGCCACCCCGGAGATCGACGCCCAACTCGAACAGTCGCGCGCCACGCTGCTCCAGACCCAGGCCAACCTGGTCCGGGACAAGGCCAAAGAGGTGTATGCTCAGGAGGTGCAGACCCGCTATAGCCGGCTGGTACGCAGCCAGGCGATTTCCCAGGAGGATTACGAGAACGCCACGGCCCAGGCGCGGGTCGCCACGGCCAACGTGCATGCCACGGAGTCCACCATCAAGGTGAACGAGGCCGATATCCTGCGGCTGGAAACCCTGCAGAGCTTTCAGAAGGTGACAGCGCCCTTCGCCGGCGTCATCACCGCACGGAACGTCGATCCCGGCGACCTGATCTCCGCTGACAGCCCCAGCACGACCAGGGAACTGTTCCATCTGATGCGCACGGACGTCCTGCGCGTATTCGTGAATGTGCCCCAGACATTTGCGACGGGCATCAAGGTAGGACAGGGCGCCGTCGTGTATCGCCGGGAGGAGCCGAGCAAGCAGTTCAAGGGGACGGTGACGCGCACGGCCGACGCCCTCGACGCCAACACGCGGACACTCCTCACCGAGGTGCAGGTACACAACCCGGAGAACGCCCTGCGGCCGGGGATGTACCTGCAGGTCAAGTTCGTTTTCGACCGCGGCGTCGTGCCGGTCCTGATCCCTGCGGCGGCCTTGGCGACGCGCACCGACGGGCCGCGGGTAGCCGTCCTGGACGGTCAACACCGGGTACGCTACCGGGCGGTCCAGCTGGGGCGGGACTACGGCGTGGAAATCGAGGTGATCACCGGTCTGAACGCCGGTGAGACGGTGGTCGTCCACCCCGGCGACGACCTACCGGAAGGGACGGCCGTCGAGCCGTCCCCTCCACCCAAGTAATGTGATTCCCCTCACCCTCTCCCCTCCCACGGTGGGACAGGAGAGGGTGAGGGGAGAACAGTCCAACAGAGGAGGCACAACTATGCTTCGGAAAGTGTTCTCGTTCAGCGGCATGCTGCTCCTTGTCGGGGCGGCGATTATCGCGACGCCCGGCTTGAGCCAGGCGCAACGCGGCGGGGGCCACGGCGGGGGTGCCCACATTGGGGGTGCCCGCATTGGAGGCGGCCACATCGGGGGCGCCCGCATCGGTGGGGGCAACTTCGGAGGTGCTCGCTTCGGGGGTTTCCACAGTGGTGGCTTCCGCGGCGGCTACGCCTACCCCCACGATGGCTACCATAACTACTACCGCCCCTACTATGGCTCCTACGGCTACGATCACCCCTACTACAACTCGTACCCCTACGTCTGGTCGAGCCCGACGTACGATTCGGGGTACTCCGGCTCCTATGGGGACGTGGCGCCTTCCTACCCGGATGACTACGGCTCCGTCACCCCGCCGGCTGGGAGTTACCAGTCGTTCTATCCTCCCGCCACCGCCGAGCCCGAACCCAGCGCCGCCATCACGGTGACCGTGCCCGCGGTCGCCCGGGTCTGGTTCGGCGGCACGCTGACCACTTCCACGGGCCCGATCCGCGAGTTTTATTCTCCCCCGCTCACGCCGGGCAGCAAGTACACCTACGCGATCCGGGCGAGTTGGAACGAGAATGGGCAGGAGGTGACGCAGACGCAGCAGGTCAGGGTGACCGCGGGCGCCCACGCCAACGTGAGTTTCCCT